>ENA-OFCI01001195-OFCI01001195.1-metagenomes-genome-assembly--contig:-NODE-1195-length-12355-cov-3.434878_pt1 | contig 12355 bp, 12 predicted proteins | sample MGYA00153391_OFCI01 | MGnify analysis MGYA00153391
GTCCGATGGCGGGCGTGAATATGGAGACGAAGGTCGTGATGTTGAAGGCGATGAGGATGCTCGAGAGCAGCTCGCGGTTCGCGCCGGGTCTACCCCACCTCGCCAATATGAAGATTGAGAGCAGCGGTTGGACCACATAGCTCTCATAGGCGAGACCGTTCAATCGCAAGAGCCACGGGTGCGCGACGACGAAGCGCGCCCAATCGACCCAATGAAAGCCGATCGCCGCGTCCGCCGCGCTGAGGGCGTGGTCGCACAGCGGAACTCCGATCGCGTTGGCGAGGTAGGTGAGACGCACTCCCACGACCGGTTGGAGAGTCCACAGTCCAACGTAGAGCGCGACCTCGGCGATGAGTCGGTTGGGGCGGAGTCGGCGGAAGATCGCAGATATCACGAACAGCGGAAGCGCGGTTGCGAGCGCCGCCAAGAACGACGTTCGAAACACGATGCCGACAAACGCGTTCCACACGAGCGCCACGACCGACATCACGCCGATCGTCACCATCACCACGCCATCGCCACGCAGAGTTCTCATCGCGTGAACGAAGTCTACAGCCGTTTCGCCTGCGAACGGCCTCGACGATCGGCGGCGATGGCGCGCAACGCCTGCGTCAGGCCGATCACGGCGCGACGCAGGTTGTCCATCACCTCGCCCTCGGAGTCACCCCACGACCAGAACGAGATCATGAGCTGAGACCCGCGCTGCGCGTCCTTCGGGAGCGCGCGATAGAGCACCGGGACGATCGTCGTTCCGATCATCGCCAACGCCAAGTCTTCGTCCACAATCGAGAGCTGCCGGTGAAGGTCATTTTTCATAGACTCGACCCAAGTACGCTCGACATTTCGCGCCAATTCACGAGCAAACACCATGACGCGCCCAGAGCATTCGAGCCTCGCTGGCACACCGCTGGTCTCATTGACCTGCACGCCGCCAAACGCGCAGTCATTGCTCTCGAACGGCGACGCAGGCGAATTGAGCCACTCCAAAAGCCGATAAAACTCGTCAATTGCCTCGTGCGCCGACCAAGGCACAAAATCCTCGAGAGACCGCCGAATGCGCTGCGGCTCCGCCCTCAAGTCAGGCCGAGCCCGCAGCGCGCGGCGAGAACATGCGGATACCCCCGCCCACCACGATGTACTTCGTCCCCGATTCACGATGCACGGCGAGGGTAGCCATCGCGACGACGATAGCATGGGTGGCGCCAGACGCACCCAACGCGAAGTAGGATTGCGTCCGACGCCATGCCTACCGAAGCCGATGTCGACCTGAACCTTCTCGTCGCGCTCGATGCGCTGCTTGCCGAAGGCAGCGTGACCGCCGCTGCCCGACGCCTCGGTCTGAGCTCCTCTGCGATGAGCCGGACGCTCGCGCGGCTGCGCGCGGCGACCGGTGATCCGCTCCTCGTTCGTGCCGGGCGCGGGCTCGTCCCGACGCCGCGCGCGGTCGCGCTTCGCGATCGCGTCCACGGACTCACGCGTGACGCGTGCGCCGTGCTTCGGCCGCAGCTCGCCACGCTGGATCTCGCGTCGCTCGCGCTGACGTTCACGATCCGCGCGAGCGAGGGCTTCGTGGAGCGCTTTGCGGGCGAGCTCGTGGGCACGATCACGAGGTCCGCACCGCGCGTGCGCATCCGGTTTGCACCGAAGCCGGACAAGGATGCGCGCGCGCTGCGCGAGGGAACGATCGACCTTGAGATCGGCGTCCTCGGCGCGTCCGCGCCGGAGGTCCGTAGGCAGGCGCTCTTCCGCGACGACTTCATCGGCATCGTCCGGGCTGGACACCCACTCGTCGGGGGCAAGCGGATCACGCCCGCGCGCTACGCTGCCTGCAAGCATGTCGTGGCCTCGCGAAAGAAGGACTTCACCGGCCCCGTGGACGACGCGCTCGCGAAGCTCGGGCTCGAGCGGACCGTCGTGGCCGTCGTGCCGGGATATCCGGACGCGATGCGGATCGCGCTTCACTCCGAGCTGGTCGGGCTCGTTCCTCGCTCGTGTCTCGACAGCGCGCTGCCGGGCCTCGCGAGCTTCGCGCTCCCCGTCCGCACGACCGGGATCACGGTATCCGCGATGTGGCACCCGCGCGCGGACGCGGACCCGGCGCAGCGCTGGCTGCGGGACACGGTGCTGGACGTGTGTCGCCGTGGAATGCATAAAAGTCGAATAGTTACCTCATCTTGAGTCTTTTTGTGTTCAATTCAGGATCCAATCACATGAGACGGCTAAGCTACGCGCGTTCGATGCACCCTGCCGAAGTCGTCTCTCGCCCCGATCTCGTCCTCATCGACCTCCGCTGCCCGACCGAGCGTTCTTCGGCGCAGGGCTTCATTCCCCCTTCGCTCTCCTTGCCCCTCTCGGCGTGGACGGAGATGCAGCGCACGCTCGATCTCCTCGAGACGCTCGACGACGTGAAGGGGATCGTCGTTCACTGCACCTCCGGCGGGCGGAGCAAGAAGCTCCGCGAGACCTTCGCCGACGAGACGTCGCTGCCGGTCTTCGATCTCGAGGGCGGCATTCGAGCCTGGGAAGCTTCGGGGCTCCCGGTGTGCCGCGTTCGAGCGGAGCCCGTCGATCGTGTCTTCGACGGCGTCCTCGACTATCGCCGCGACCTTCTCGCTCGCGTCAGCGGCGAGCGCGCGGCTGTACCCTGTCCACTCCTCTCCGAATGCTTTCGTCGCGCGCGCGCGCGCTGGGATGCACCGACGGTGGAGGGCCTGGATCGCGTGCTGAACTGGATCGGCGTCGCGACCTTCCGCGAGGGCGGTCATCTCCGTGACGTGGCCGAAGATCTCGTCGGCATGTACATGCGCCTCCGCACGCTCGACAAGCGCCGACGCTGAGCGACCCTCGATACGGAAGCGAGCGGAAGGCTCATCTATCGCTGGCCGGAGCCGCTCCGAGGAAGTCGTGAAGGTGCTCGACGTTCCCGGGGCACTACGTCAATGACCGGTATCCCGCGTACAGCACGGGGAGCGGCAAATGAGGATCAGGAGATGCGGAGGACGATCTTGCCCTAAGCGTGTCGCCGCGTCCCGTCGAGCATCTCGTGCGCCCGGACGATCTCCGCGAGCGTCCGCTGGGTCAAGCACGTCGAGGGCGAAGAAGGGTCGGAGTACCGGCGCTTCACGAACGTCGTGAGCGACGGCGCTGGCGGCTTCTGGCTCATCGGGACGCGCGGCGACAGTGACGACGATACCCGGGCGTGGCTCCTTCGCATCGACGCGGATGGCAACGTCCTCTCGTCGCAGACCTGGGGACCCGCGGGCCTCCAGACCTATGGCACGACGATCCTCGTCCTGCCGGATGGCGTCCGCGTGGGCTCGTGGACGCGGAGCGGAAAGGTCGCGCACATCTCGACCTTCGACGCGGCCGGCAATTTCAAGAGCGCGATGGCGCTGAACCCGTCGTGCGGGGAGGACGTCTCGCCGACCGCGGTCGCGCCGCGCGCGGATGGTGGCTTCGTGATGGTGGGCACCGCGAACACGGTTCCCGCGGAGTCGTTCTTCCTCACCTTCGACGTGAATGGCAATATCGGTACGCAATCGAGCTTCGCCACCGTTGCGATCAGCGACCGCTCGCCCGCGCTCGACTCGGTCGTTCCGCTCAATTCGACAGGCTTCTTCGTGGCGGGCACGTGCTTCAACTCCACCGTCGTGAGCGACGACGCGCTCGTCCTCAACCTCGACGCGAAGTGACGCCCACTCTGGGGCGCTACGTACGGCCTCCTCACCACGGCGCCGAACGGCGGCACCGAGGGGTTCGCCTCGGTCCGGGTCACGGACGACGGCGGCGCGCTCTTCACCGCGTACGCGGACGAGGGCGCCGAGACGGGGAACACGCGGCTCTTCGTCGCCAAGTGCTTCGCAAAGGACGGCGTCTTCACGCCGAAGGCGGGCTCTCCGCTCACGACGGCGCTCCGGAGCTTCGGTGGCGGTAGCTGCATGATCGCGCTCGGTTCCAGCAGCGTGGCGCCCGGCCCGGCGCCCGTGACGACGACCGACCTCACCGCCACCGTGCATGTGGAGCCGTTGACGGCGACGACGGCGGTCTACCTCACTTGAAGCGCGTCGGGGAAGAAGCCAAGGAGACCGGCGGCTCGACGGACGAGTGGCTTCGGTGGTGTGTGTGGTACCAGCGTCGGACATCGTGAATGTCGGAGGTCGCTGTGCTCAAAAAGGTCGGCTTTCCCCGTGGGGATGTAGTTCGTCCCCTACGCCCGACCCTGCCTTTCGGCGATCTTCCCCGGTCTCCGGCTTGGGCATCGGCGATCGGCGTTGGGCTTCCTATGCTCCCGGTCGCGTCCTCGAACGTGATGGCGACTGTGCGGATCCGGGACTTCACCGTGAAGTTGACGGGCGAACACTTGGGGAATGACGGCAAGTGCAGCCCCCTACGTCCTCGGCAATCTCAACGAATTCTATCTAGAACGTGCCCACGGCTCCGAGGTGAAAGCTGACTTCTCTGACGCTTCCCGTCGGGCCCGCATCGGTGAACTGCCATAGCTCGGTGGACGCCTTGAGACGTAAGTGACGCTCGACCAAATATCCCAGACCAAAAGTGAGCCGCCCTACAGCGCTCTCCTTGTCCAACATCGAGCCGACGAGCACGTTTCCCTTTCGGTACATACCGTCCACACGAACGACGAGATCGAGCGCCCTGACGATGGGCTGCTCGAGCTCGAGGTACGCCCCGTGCTTCACGAAGAAGTCGCCTCCCTGCGCGGGGATCGCGTAGCGAAAGCGCGTGGGGTCGTCCGTCGCGAACTGCTCTCTTCGAACCAACCACTCGGCGCGTAGGTTGGTCTGCCCGAGTCGTAGCGAGACGTCGGCGCCCGCGATGACATAGGTGAGCTGGTTGGCCGGATCGAAAGTGCCGCCCATACCGCTCGCGCCGAGCGTGAGATCGCTCCGAGCACTCAGCTTGAACGTGACACCCAAACGAGCGCCGACACTCGGAATGCCGTTGTTGTCGACGTAGTAGAGATTGCCAGATCGCGATTGAACGAAGTCGAGGTCCGTAGACCCGTGGTCGCCCTTGAAGCCGCTGACCGCATAAACCGCATAGTCGAGTTGTGCGGTTGCACCGAACCAGTGCGTTCCGTTGACCTCGACCCCATTGTCCGGAAACGGGCTCGGGAGCACGCCCATGTTCCAGTCCCGAAGACGCAGCATTCTGCCCATGTCGTAGGGCAGAGGCTTGTCGCTTGTCCGGTGGTTGCTCGGGTCGTGGCGCAGGTTGAACGCACCAAAACTAGGACTGAACCTACCAATTCGAAAATTGAGCTCGTCTATAGGCCGGTAGTCGAAATAGAGCATGTCTGTTTCGAGGCCATGACACCCAATACACAGCTTGGCGTTGCTGGATAGGTGGTCACTGAGGTCCGTGGAGACTTTGAAGGACGCTTCCAGTGTCGCACCATCGAGCACGTTGTTGTTCTCGCGACCAATCTGTCGTGGAGCGAGGTGATAGTCCGCCTGCGCGCTCCCCGCGAAGTTGTGATCGAGCGCGAACCCGTCGGAGCTCCACCCTAATATGCCGGCCACCACGACAATGACCCAGACCGGAAAATGCTTCATTGGGGACCCGCCTGGCGATCGCGGGCTTCCCTCTTGGTGCGCTCTTGTTCGGCGCTGTAGTAGTGCAAGAACCGCAGAATACCGGGCTCGTCGTCTACCGTGATGCCACTCCCGGGCATACGGCGCATGCGGTCGACATAGCGGCGCCAATATTCGTCATCCACGATGCCGCTCTCTAGCGGTCGAGAGAGTGAGTGGCACTTCGAGCAGCGCTGCGCAAAGAGCTCATAGTCACCCCGAACGTTGTCTGGCATCGTCGCTGTCGGTAGGCCGTCCGAGCGCGAAAGCGAAGCGGAGCAGGCCACGAGGGCGGCCGCAACGACGAGGCTCACCAGTACGCTCTTTGTGTTTTGCCTCATTCGGAGTCGTCGCCCTTCGCGCCTTCGGAGATCCATCGAGCGACGAGGGCGATCTCGGCGTCAGACCAGTAGGGGGGCCCGCTGTAAGGCATGCGCACGCCTCGCGAGAAGGTGCCCCGGAGCTTTTGGATGATGGCCGAGCCGTCGGGATTGCCCGGAACGACGATATTTGCCCCAGTGTTCTTGCCGCCTTTGCGCAAGGTGCCGAGGGTGGACATATCGAGTTTGGCGATATCGAGTCCGATGTGTTGCGGCTCCGTCGAGTAATGGCAAAACTTGCAACCGTGCGCCGTGGGGTCGTCGTTCGCGCGGTTCATGAGCGGTCGAATGTCACGCCCGAAGTTGACCGGCGGACCCGCTTCGACCCTCGCGGTCTTGATAGACGCATTCGGATCCCCAATGGCTGGATCGATCGCGCTGCAACCTAAGAGAGCTACGAACGCCACGAGTCCTGCGCTACGTTTCATTGTTCCACCAAAATGAGAGAAATCGCTGCGCTCGCAGGTCCGGTGTCGGCATTGTTCACGCGCGCGCCTACGAGCTGTGACGAGATGCATGGCGCGAACGAGGCCGCGACGTCCACGCCTTTGACAGATGCTTGTACGACCCGCCCGTCATCGATCTCCAACGAGAGGGTCGTGGTCCCGCTCTGCGCCGAGCCACGCTGTCCGAGAGCCGTGCGGTAGCAGCGGGTGAGGTCTACGTGCTTGAGCACGTCCGAGATGCTGCGCGCGGTCACGCGGTCAGGGACGACTCTCACTATATCGATATGTGCAGTCGCAGGATTGAATGGCGGCGGCGGGGGCGGAGGCAACGCCGCAGTCGTGCTCGACGTCGCGGGTGTCGTCGGCGGTGGCTGTGGCGTTGGAGCGATGGGTTCGCTCGTCACGACGACCAAGGGCGCGGCGGAGGTGGACGGCACCGCTCCTAGAGGTTTGTTGGGGGTCTTGATGGGCATAGGCAAAGTCGATGTCGAACTCGTAGTCGGCGCGGGGTTGCTTGCGACCGCGGAAGGAGAGGCGACCACGCTCGCCGCAGGAACGAGCGGCGGTGGCGCGAAAGTAGTCGAGACCTCCACGGGCGCGGACAGCACCGGCAGGGCAGCCGAGGGTCGTTTCGGGTAATCGCGCGAGAGCACCAATGCGCTGACCGAGAGCACGGCGATCACACCCGCGACCCAAGCGATTGCTGGAGAGCTCCGCGCCACCGGCGTGCTCGTCGTTGAGCGTGAGAGCGCCGATGGAGTCGGCTTCTTCTCGGGCGCGACGGGAGCCGGAAATTCCGGCCGAGTCGCCGCGATCGGTGGGGATACACTTGCCAGTGGCAGTGCTGACCCGCGCTGCCCGCCATCAATGGCGCGGAGCTCTGCGCGCATCTCTTTGGCGGAGGCGTAGCGATCACTAGGCGCCTTCTGCAACGCCCGAAGACAAACGGCCTCGAGTCCAGGGTGGATGCCCGCGCGCACGCTCGAGGGGACAGGCACCACCCCATCAATGTGCTTCATGGCCAACAGGTATGGCGAATCACCTTCGAAGGGTAAGCGCCCCGTGAGCAGCTCGTAGAGGACGACACCTAGCGAGTAGACGTCGCTTCGCGCATCGATGTGAGGCAGGGCTTGAGCCTGCTCTGGGGACATGTACTCGGGCGTGCCAATCACCATTCCCGCGCGAGTGCGCGTCGGGGCGCGGCGTGTGGGTGATCCCTCGACGCTCGCGGGCGCAGGCCCCGACCCCGCGTCCACCTTCGCGATTCCAAAGTCGCATACCTTGACGATGTCGATGTCATGGTCGTCCTCGTCCTTGCCGGCGACGATGAGGATGTTCTCCGGCTTCATATCGCGATGGACGATGCCGATTGCATGCGCCGCCGACGCCGCCGAGAGCGCCTGAGACATGATGTTGACGACACGACGTGGGTCGAGGGGGAAGTTCTCGAATGAGACGTCGAGCAACGAGCGCCCCTCGATGAACTCCATTGCGATGTAGAGACCGACGTGATCTTCGCCATAGTCCAAGATGCGAGTCGTGTTGGGATGGTCCAACTTGGACGCGGCGAGTGCCTCGGTCATGAAGCGATCCGCATACTCTGACTGCATTCGCAACACAGGGTGCAGAATCTTGAGCGCGATGACCTTGTCCAACGCGAGCTGTCGGGCACGGTAGACGGATCCCATCGCACCACGACCCACCTCGCCGGCGATCTCGTATTTCCCCGCCACGATGGTTCCTACGGCTATGCCGTTGGAATCAGACACGCCTCACGTCCTTTTTAATCTAGTTGCGTAAACGCGGTCGTCGCTCAGTCTGGGAGCGAGCGATACTCTTCTGTCAGCACGAAAGACTCGCCCATGTTGGTGGCGCGAGAGAGCGCATAGTAGTTGTGAAAACGATACTCCGAGGTCGCCTGCTGGAGAAGGCCGGAGCGAAGCTGAGCGGGAGACGAATGTCCGATCGTCGTCGGCAGACCGGACTCCGCCGTAAGCTCTTCGTTGATCTGCTCGAAGCCTTCGCTCACGACCGCGGCTTCCTTGTCGTGGCGAATGGCAACGACCGAAATGAGACGATCTTCCGCGCCAAAGTTGAGCCATAGGCTGTCGACTTGGACTCGGTCGAAGTGGGCCGGGAGCAGCGCCGCGGGGACATTCTCACAGTCCATGTCGACCCCAGCTTTGCGAGGCGTGCAGGTGACGTGGTTCGCCTTGGCCCACGACTGCACATCGTCGCGCGTGGTTCGGTCGAGCTCGAACCCGAGAGCGGGCCGCGCCTTGGCGGCTTGTACCCCGGCATGCGTCGACGCGAACGCGCGCCGATTGAGCTCACGCTCCTCGGGAGTCTGGGCGTTGTCGTAGCCGAGGGGGCATGCGCCCGCGCGGCTACCAGAACCGAGGAGCGAGAGCAGCGGCCGCCCCGTCTTCGTATGCGCGAATCCGATCAACGCGACCGACGCGACCGAAATGCCACAGACCGCAACGACGGTCTTCAGCGCGAGGAGGCGGTTACGCGTCATTGGCTCAATGACCGACGATCGTCGCGATGAAGGCCGGGTCGAGAATCACCGGCGCAAAGCAGCTCGAGATGTCGTTCGTGCCGCCGTCATTGTCCGCGGGAACCCCGGCCGCCACCAACGCGGGTACGATGATGTTGGAGACGAAGTAGTTGTATTGAGCCGACGTGATGGCAAGGCCCGTATGCGCGACGGTCATGTCTTGCAGCCCGGTGTACGTCTTGTTGTCCGTGTATTGAATGCTGGTGGGGCCGCCGTACGCGTACACGAGAAGCGCGGCGAGCTTGCCTTCGAAGGTGGCGGCGTTGTCTTGTGTGGAAGCCGGAACGCCCGAGCCAATCTTCGTGAGGCTGTCGCCGAGGTTCTTCGTTCCGCTCGCCGTGATCTCGGCGTTGATGTTCTTCAAGATGTTCTTGTTCACCGCGACGAAGCCAGCTGCCCCATAAGTGAGCCAAGCGTTCTTGCCGCTGCTCGTGCACTTGAGCGTGGCGCCCGGGCCCGGTGGAGCGGCGGCGTCAATCGGAGGCTGACTATCGGTGGTGCTATCGACGCCTCCACCGGCGTCCGTCACCGTTGCTTGGGTGGATGAACACGCTAGCGGGGACAGCAACGAGACGCTGACCAAAGCGCAACCAAAACCTCGAATCATGAAACCTCCAAGACCATGTCGAAGAAGTCCCTCAGCCTTAGCCTCGAGACTTCTAATGTTCGTGCCACGACGGCGGACTCGCTAGTGTTACGCCCGGAAGACCGAATTGGTTGCATGTTCGCCGGGTGCCGATCGTTGTCGCGTTGCGAGTGGCGTACGAACCTTGGACACGCGCAACAAAAGGTGGTGTGGCAGGCCTGCGTCGCATCGACCAACTTGCGACGCAGGAGTCGGACATGGCTCGTGACGAAATAGCGCACCGAGCTGACGCGAGGCGCCTGACCATCCCGAGTGTTTTAGGCACATTTAGGAGCCCTATACCCACTAGCCCTGTACCCATTGCGCATGCTCAGCAAGGGTCGCCCAGTCATCCTCGTCGCGTCGTTCCTCGCGTGCTCTTCGTCGGGGTCCAAGTTCGATTCCACGAACGGTCCAGACGCCGGAGAGCAACCCATCGACCAAGACTCGTCGGCGCCCATCAAGGGGGACTCCGGTCCGCAAGCACCTGCGATCTCGTGCTCTGCGGATCTCCACTCGGTCCTCGATCAGAGTGGAGACGTCGTCACTACGTGCGGCTCGGACCAAGGGTGTGGGCCCAACGGGACATGCGTGCCCGCGTGTGAGAGCGCGCGCGTGAACAAGAGCACTCTCGGGTGTGACTACTTCGACTACAGCCCAGAGATCGTCAAGGCCGGTCGAGGTGCGTGCTTCGCGACCTTCGTCGCCAATACGTGGACGACTCCGATCTCGCTGAGCGTCGATCGAGGCGGACAACAGCTCGACGTCACCAAGTTCGCGCGCATCCCGTCGGGCACCGGCAAGAAGCTGACGTATGCCCCGCTCAGCGGCGGCAAGCTGCAGGCAGGCGAGGTCGCGATCTTGTTCCTCTCACACAGCGCGGACCCCGACGCGCCGATCAACGACGTGCCTTGCCCCATTCCCGCGGCCGTCGAAGGCACCGACGCGGCAGTTCACGGGACCGGCATGGGACAGGCGTTTCATGTGACGGCAAGCGCACCGGTCGTCGCATACGACATCTTTCCTTATGGCGGAGGAGCGGCCGCCGCGACGAGCGCGACACTCTTGTTGCCCGTGAGCGCCTGGGACACGAACTACCTCGCCGTCCACGCGTACGCTTCGAACCCACAGAACATCGCCGCGGGCGCACAGCCGTTCATTGGGATCGTCGCCGCGGAGAACGGGACGCAAGTGACTATCAGTCCGACGTCTTCGATCGCGGGCGGCCCTGGAGTCGTGGGTACCAACAAGGGCGTGCCACACACCTACAACCTGGGTAGGGGTCATTGTTGCAATTCACACAAGATGACGAGCTCACGGGCAGCCCGATTCAATCGAACAAGCCGGTCGCGCTCTTCGGCGGAGCGGCTTCGATCAACGTCGAGCCGACCGTGTGCTGCGCAGACTCGGCGCATCAACAGATACCGCCGATCTCCGCGCTGGGGAGCGAGTACACTGTCGTGAAGTATCGCAACCGCGACGAAGCGATCGACGAGGACGTCCCCTATCGCGTCATGGGAACCGTGGATGGCACGCAACTCACATACTTTCCGAGCGCGCCGCTCAACGCTCCGACGACGGTGAAGGGCGGCCAGCTCGTCACGTTCACGGCGACGCAGCCGTTCGTCGTGAAGAGCCAAGACGGCAAGCACCCGTTCTATGTCTCGGCGCACATGACAGGCTGTATGACGTACTTCTCGCCGCAAGATTGCCGTGGCGACGCGGAGTTCGTGAACGTAGTGCCTAGCAAGCAGTTCCTCTCTTCCTACACGTTCTTCACCGACCCGACGTATCCGGAGACGAACCTCGTCGTCACGCGCGCGAAGAGGGGCGAGGTGTTTCGAGACGTCACGCTCGACTGCTTCGGTACGCTCACGGGCTGGAAATCGCTCGGTGAGTACGAGTACACGCGCGTCGACTTGCAACGACACAACTTCCAGAAGCAAGGCAACTGTGACAACGGACGTCATGAGATGCACTCGCCCGCGCCGTTCGGAGTCACTGTTTGGGGTTGGGGCTCCGCGGAGACTGGTGGTGCCTGGCATATCCCACAAGCACCGGGCTTTTACTCGCAAGCGGTGAGCTACGCCTACCCGGTCGGAATGAGCGTCAAACCCATCAATGACGTCGTCGTGGCGCCAGTACCGCGATAGCTATGAGTGTCGACGTGGCTGGATTATCGGCCACGGCCGACGTTCTCTCGCCAGCTCTCGAGCGCTTCGTCGATCGACTCCCACGATGCGAAGAGCCGCACTCCCTCACGGTCCACGCCTAGAGACGACGCGGCACCGCCGCCGACCCAAACGGGGACGCCTTGGGGAAGCAGCTTGGCGAGCGTGCGCACCGCGGCTCGCGTCTCTTTGCGGTCGGACACTGGCGTCACGGTGATTCCCACGACGTCCGCCCGCAACGAGGTGGCTGCACGGGCGAGCTGTTCGGGCGGCGTGGAGGCGCCGAGGAGCCGCGGCTTCGCGCCGCTGATCGCGAGGTAAAGCGCGACCATTTGTAGCGCGAGTGTGTGCGGCTCACCGGGGAGCGTGGCGAGGAGAACGGATGGCCGCGCCGTCACGTCCTGGTAGGCCGTGAGCATGTGACGAAGCTGGGTGGTCAGGCACTCGGTGGCGATGTGCTCGTGGCGCACCTCGAGCCGCCCTTCCGCCCACGCATCTCCGACCCCGACCGCGAATGGATGCGCCACCTCGGTGACGAAGCGACGCGCGCCGAGTGTCGCGGCGGCGTGGCGCAGCCCGTCC
>ENA-OFCI01001196-OFCI01001196.1-metagenomes-genome-assembly--contig:-NODE-1196-length-12355-cov-3.124065_pt1 | contig 12355 bp, 12 predicted proteins | sample MGYA00153391_OFCI01 | MGnify analysis MGYA00153391
CGATCTATTCATCATCCACCATCCACCATTCACCATTCACCATTCACCATTCACCATGAAGCATAAAGCACGATCGATTAGATTTAAATCTTTATTCTTTGTCTTCACACTGATAGCGAGTATCAGTAGTTGGTATCCCGCTCAAGCTGGAACACTCACAGAAATTAAGCAACGCCGAAAACTAATCGTCGCAGTCAAAGACAATTTACCACTGCTGGGATTTAGAGATCTCAGTGGTAATTTACAGGGCTTAGAAATCGATATCGCCCGTAGATTAGCCGCAGAAATATTTAATAATCCAGATGCTATTGAGCTAGTTCCTGTCGCCAATCAAGATCGCCTGAAAGTAGCGATCCAAGGGACTGTGGATATTACAATTGCTAGAGTTACAATTACACCCACTCGATCGCGAGTAGTTGATTTTAGTCGTGCTTATTATACGGATGGAACAGCGATAATTACCACGCAAGTAAAGATCGCTAAAAATACTGACTTAATCGGTAAGAAAGTTGCAGTATTAAACAATTCTACCACGATCGCTACTCTCCAATTTATCACCCCCACAGCGCAATTAGTCGGTGTAAATAGCTATCAACAGGCTCAATCGTTACTCGCCACAGGCAAAGTTGTCGCCATCGCCGCAGATCGGAGCTTGTTACTCGGCTGGAGCAAAACCGCACCGAATTATCATCTCTTACCCGATAAATTATCGATCGAACCCTTGGGAATCGTCATCCCCAAAGGGTTGCAATATGAGCCATTGCGGGAGTTAGTCGATCGATCGATCCAGCGGTGGAAAGCAGACGGCTGGCTCCAGCAGCGGATTCAGTACTGGGGACTGCAATAGGAGCCAGTATCGATCGCAAAAAGTTAATAGTTATCAAGTCACAGGATCGTTGGCTGTGAGTCAAGTTATCATAGATAGTCAGGGATGAAGTACCTAGTGGAACGGATACCCGCTCGATCCCTCCAAGCCATGATTCACTAGCCATTACCAACTGCTTAACAATGGATTTTTCCGACAAAAACTTACTCGTCATCTACCTGGCTGCATTTTTACTGCTCCTGAGTGTGGCGGCTTTCTTTATCCTCAAACAAATTATCAAAAATCAGAAAATTGAAAACGCCCTGACTAAATTAGAGCGTAAACTTAAAAATGAGCGCGGTACCGTTCCAGAGTATTATGAACTCGGTAGTATCTATCTAGAGAAAAAGATGTTTATCCAATCAATAATGATGCTCAAAAAAGCTATCAAAATTGAAGATGGAACACCAGAAATGGCTCCTGTTTACAATGCTCTAGGCTACGCATATTTTGGACAAGAACAGTACGACCTGGCAATTCGTCAATATAAAGAGGCGATTAAACTCGAACCAGAATATGTGATGGCGATGAATAATCTCGGTCACGCTTACGAACAGAAAAAACTCACAGGTCAAGCATTAGATATGTATGAGCAAGCGTTAGAATTGGAGCCAGAAAATGAAACTGCAAAACGCCGGAGCGAATCCCTGCGTCGCCGCTTGGTTGTTAGTAGTAAGTAGTTAAGGTCGATCGAGTAAGGGAATTAAACGCCACAATTTTAGTTAGATGGAGATTTTAGAGTGTCGGATTTATTAGTAGGAAAAGTCGCGATCGTTACAGGTGCATCAAGGGGAATTGGTCGCGCGATCGCGTTAGAATTAGCACGAGTAGGTGCAAAAGTAGTAGTCAATTATGCTAGTTCTAGCGATGCTGCGGATAAATTGGTGACTCAGATTGTTGATGCTGGTGGCGAAGCAATTTCGATCTGTGCTGATGTCTCCAAAGCCAACCAAATTGACGCATTAGTCAGTACGGTGATGGACAAATGGGGACGGATTGATGTTCTAGTTAATAATGCGGGAATTACGCGCGATACTCTGTTGCTGCGGATGAAACTAGAAGATTGGCAAGCAGTCATCGATACCAACCTCACAGGGGTATTTTCATGTACCCGTGCGGTGAGTAAAATCATGCTCAAGCAAAAGTCCGGTAGGATCGTTAATATCGCCTCTGTCGCCGGACAAATGGGCAATCCAGGGCAAGCCAACTACAGCGCGTCGAAGGCTGGCGTGATTGGCTTTACCAAGACGGTAGCCAAGGAATTATCCAGTCGGGGTATCACTGTCAACGCGGTAGCACCAGGTTTTATCGCCACCGATATGACAAATGACCTCAAAGCGGAAGGGATTTTGCAATTTATCCCCCTCGGTAGATACGGACAACCCGAAGAAGTCGCCGGAATGGTGAGATTTTTGGCAGCAGATCCGGCGGCGGCATATATTACTGGACAGACATTTAATGTCGATGGTGGAATGGTTATGGCGTAGCAATCCCGATCTTGTCGAATACTTTGAGATTGGTGTCAATATCTCATCTTATTCTCGATCGAACCGTTGAGAGTATCTTTATACTCTCAACGGTTCAATCGAGAGAGCGATTATGGCTTTTGGACGGCAATATACAAAGTACCAGAAATCTCTTCAGTTAATAATTCGCTAGCTGTAGTTTTTAAGTTATCTGCCCTAATTTGTGGGATAGTGCCAATACCCAAAATCTCAAAACCGACAGATTTTAGTTCTGCGTAGGCTTCTGAGATCCGATACCAATATACATAAGGTGCTCGGTCTAGCACTGTCGATTTAAAATTAAATTTACGACCAAGCACTATCCACGGTAAATATTGAATACTCAAAGCGTTGCCTCTCAATTTCCGCAATGCTTTCAGATAAGCTATGTAAATTGAAAATGGGAACTCCGAGCTACGCGACTCAAAATTCAGGAATGAAAATAAGCCGACGCCACCTGACTTGAGAATACGCAAAGATTCTTGCATTGCTTTCAATCTATCTTCGGATTCGAGCAAACACAGAATCTGTTGTAAGTAAAGAATTTGGTCAAAGCTATTGTCTGAATAAGATAATTCAACCGCATCTTGAACTTGAAAGTCAATATTTCGCTCAGGATTTCTGGCAATCGCGGCATCGATTAATTCTGGAACATTATCGAATCCAGCTAAAGCTGTAAATCCCATTTCTTTCATATTCAGAAGTATTCTACCGCCATTAGTACCTGCTTCAACTGTTTTCAGGTCTGGCTGAAGATATTTTTGAATCATGTATTTTTCTTCTGAAAATATATCTTCTATCTCGATCCAAGTCGAGAACTCGATGCCACCAAATAAATCTTTATTGCTAATAGATATCATGGTAATAATATAAATTTTGAAATTAATTACAAACACCGATAATTTGGTATTTGCTAATTCTTAGCATATCAAATTCTAAAATATTTTAATGTATATTAAATCACTATCTTTAAGATCGATTGCTAAGTATTTGACTGTAATAGGGCTAAGAGATTGTAATCGATCTTGCCGATGGCGGCTTCTCGATCCAAAATAGATTGAGACTAGAGGATCTGATGTAAAGATAGCGATCGAGCTAATCAATTAAGTTGCATTAGAATCCGATCGAAAACTATTTAAGATCCAAAATATTGTTGAGTACAGCAATAATCCTAGAAATGTGCCAGACATCCCCCCAATTAGCGATCGCACAGAGAAATTGACGAAAGGTTCGCGATTGTCCTGCACAGCCACCCAAGCCACCCCAAAGGCACAGTAAACGATCCCGATGATGGCAATAACTCGCCACCCAGGAGTCAAAGTTTCCACCCGATGATGCAGTTCTGCTCGACGCAGCCAGTTCGCTAGCCACAACGACAGGGCGACAAGTCCAAAAATGCCGCCGCCATACTGAAGTAATGTATAAATCGGTAGTGAGCCGAGCGTCGATTTGAGTACTTCTGAATGCACCGAGTCACCACTATGGGTAAAAGCATCCCAAATTAGATGCGTAGCAGCACCGATAGCGATCGATAAAATAATATTAAATAATTCAGAAATTTGGATGGGAAAGTATTTCTTTGGTGGTGGAAACTTTTGGGCTAACTGAAGGGGAATGAGAGCCAAAAATGGGCGCATCAACACATATCGAATCGCTAGCAATAGGACGATCGCATAAGGTATTCCTTGAATAAATATACCAGGAAAAGTATGTCCGATTGTTTTGATTGGATATAGCAGGATGAAGTAATCTGCATCGGGAATCATCGATCCGATCGCGAGGCTAGCTAAATGTAGTTTCTGCTTCGATCCCCACCAAATCGGGACAGTGGCGATCGGATGAGCGAGGGTAAATGGCATATTTTAGCTTATCGATCGAGATAATCTGAATATAATCTTTAATTAAAGTTTGGATCGCCTAAAACTGTGTAAACTTGACGCTGTTCAAATAAAGCTAAAAGATTGTTGTCAATCTTACCTGTGGCGACTTCTTGGTGTAATATGTCTAAAGTTCGATCGAGTGATAAACGCGGCTTGTAAGGTCGATCGCTGGCAGTCAAAGCATCATAAATATCAGCGATCGTCATGATCTGTGATTGCACTGGGATTTCACCAGCAGTTAACCCTTGCGGATAACCACTACCATCTAATTTTTCGTGGTGGGAACGAGCAATTTTTGGTACATCTTGGAGATGTTTTGTCCAGGGAATTTTGCGAAGAAAATCATAGGTGTGGCTGACGTGCGATTCAACTATTAATCGTTCTGCGATCGTGAGCGAACCTCTAGGAATTAAGAGTTGTTCGATTTCTGATGGAGTGAGTAAGGGTTGTAAATTGCCATCGAGATCTCGATATGTATATTGTGCTAGTTGTTGCAGATCGGCGACGATCGAATCTAATGTTTGGGTGAATTCTGGAGTGGAAATAATATCGGGTTGATTGAGTTTATTTAATAACTCCCAGTAAGATTGCAGCCTGTCTAGTTTACCACTAAGATCTAGATCTAATTGTTGCAAATAGCCACAGTGCAAACAGTTATCATTTGACTGATGCTGATGTTCCAGTGGCGGATTTAGCACATAGCTGAACTTCTGTTGGGCACATTCCAATTCCCAGGTACGGCGGATCAGATTAAATCGGTGACTGAGTTCGGTAAGTTGATGGGGATAGAGTTTCTGACTTTTTTGGACGATCGATTCGGGAATACTAATTTTACCAAAGTCATGGAGGAGTGCAGCATAGCGGATTTCTTGGATTTGACGATCGCTAAATCGCACCGATCTGAATATTCCTGTATCAACACTATTAACTTCCTGACTCAACCGTACGCTCAATTTGGCGACGCGCTCAGAATGTCCCGCCGTAGTCGGATCGCGGCTTTCGATGACTTGTACTGAGGCTGTGATAAATCCGGCGAATAGCTCCTCGATGCTTTCTAATAACTGGTTGCGCTCGATTGAAATTGCCGCTTGGGAAGCTAAAGAGCGGACGATCTGCTGTTCCCAATCAGAATAGGGTTGGGTAATCGACAGCGCATTCTCTGGTGTAATTTGGAGATCGGCTTTGAGCTTGCGATCGATCAGTTGCAATACCCCAATTGTCTCGCCCTCCCGATTTTGCATCGGGATTACCAGCACTGAAACGGTTCGATATGCAAATTCTAGATCGAAATGCCGATCGAATTTGTAGGGAACGTTACTGGGAATTGCATAAGCATCGGGAATATTCAGACTTTCGCCTGTAGTTGCTACATATCCCGCCAGACTCTCTAGATTGAGGGGAATACTGGCAAACTCAAAGCAAGCATCTGGGAGAGAATCAGTCTGAGCAACTTTAAAGATTAACTTTGGTTCGCCATTGCTGCGATCGATCGAGTAGACACTACCTGCATCACTACAGGTAATTTCCCGACTTTTGGTCAAAATTAGGTCGAGGAGTTCTGTTAAATTTAGACAATCGGATAGTGCAGTACCAATCGCTAATAATTGCTCGATCGTGTTGCGCTCGGCGGCGATACTAGTCAGATCTGGAGATGCGATCGTCATCTCGATCTTGGTACTATCTACGTCAATCCATTCAGATTTAGAACTCTTCACCATCGATTTTTTATGGGAGATTTACTAAAGAGCCTAGAAAATACCCTAATGCTCGATTGCTATTAATTTCCAGATCGAGCTGGAATATATCTCTTCACCATTATATCAAACCCAAAATTGTCAACTAAATTACTATGATGATATCAATCGCGATCGATACTCAGATCGAAGCTGTAACCGTTTATACCGATCGTGCTTTAGTTACTCGTCACGGGACAATTAGTCTCACCGGAACAGAACGAGAACTAACCGTGAGTAACTTACCTAGCACTCTCGACCCCGAATCCGTAAGAGTTAGTGGTAAAGGTAGCGTCAGTGTCAAATTACAAGGAGTAACTGTCGATCGTCAATATACCACTGCACCGATTGCCGATCGCCTCGCCCAAATAACAGCCCAGATCGAGCAGTTAGGAGCTGACAAACGCCGTCTTCAATCACAAATCGATACCATCAAACTTCAATCCAACTTTATTCAAGGTTTGCGCGAAAAGACACAAGCATCGTTTTCACAGAGTTTAGCACGTCAACAAATCGGGCTAGAAGACACCCAAAATTTCCTCGACTTCATTGGTACCAAAACCACTGAATACGCCTTTGCTGGTGAAGATTTGCGCCAGCAGCAGCAACAAATTGATAAGCAGCTTCAGAGCCTTCGCAGCCAATTAGATGAAGTTGAGACACCTAATAGTCAAGAGAGTTTTGAGATTACTGTAGCGATTGAACCTGCTGGAGCTGGAGAATTTAAGCTAGAATTGAGTTACGTGGTCGATCGAGCGCGATGGATTCCGTTATACGATTTGCGCGTTCAAATTACCAGCAAAACAATTCAACTCAATTATCTCGCCCAAATCGTCCAAACCACAGGCGAAGATTGGTCTAATATCAACTTGATTCTCTCCACTGCCAAACCTGGATTAGGTACGCTTCCACCTAAATTAGAACCCTGGTATATTGACGCACCGACACCCATGACGATGCGGCGGCGAAGTATCACAGCCAGCTCGTCGGACATGATGGAACTGTCTGCTGCTCCCATGTCTGCTGGATTGAATTTCGATCGACTAGCAGTATCGGAGCTGGAATATGCCGCCGAAAATGTTATGGCAGAAATATCTCAACCCGGAAGTGTTGTAATATTTCAATTAGGCGGTTGTGGGAATATTCCGAGCGACGGCAATCCGCACAAAGTTACGATTTTTCAAGATGATTTTTCCTGTCAGTTAGAATACATTGCGATGCCGAGTTTAGTAAGTTTTGCTTACTTACAAGCTAAAGCTAAAAACCGCTCTGATGGAGCGACCTTATTAGTAGGCAAGGCGAATATTTTTCGAGATGATGTATTTGTCGGTACTGGTAATTTAGAAAATACGGCTCCTGGGCAAGAATTTAAACTTAACTTAGGCATAGATGAAGGAATTAAGATCGATCGAGAGTTGAGCGAACGTCAAGTCGATAAAACATTCCTAGCTGGCAATCGCCGCATTACTTATGCATATCGTCTGAGTGTGACTAATCTACTCAATGTTGCTACTCATATTCAAGTTAGCGATCGCATCCCCCACAGTCGTAACGAACAAATAAAAGTAAAACTCATCAAAGTCACTCCTCAGATTCAACTAGGAGAACTAGGTAGATTAGGATGGGAACTAGATTTACCAGCTAATAGTAAAACTGAAATCAACTATCAATTCTCGATCGAACATCCTGAAGCGGTTCTAGTACAAGGATTAGATGTTTAAAGTAGTTAACAGAAATTTTTTATGGATCGAAATAGGGTGGGCAATGCCCATATCTGGATTCTAACAAAATTCAGGGGTTTAAATACCCATCTGAAAAACCTTGGCAATCAGTTGACAGTTCACAGTTAACTGATTTAAGCACTCTTAAATTCCAATTTGTATATTAAAGATATCGCACCCTTGAAATCAAAAATGTCAACTCACGCTTCCCCTCGCCGCAGTCTGATACTGGGCTTCTCGCTGCTGTTACTACTCACTGTTGCTTTTAGCTTGCACAGAGTCTCCTCTACTTCGACAAATTCTACTCTAGCGATCGCCAAAATCATCGATGCACCGATCGATATTCCCACTCCTCAAGCGATTGGAACGCAAACTGTCGTTTTAGCTGGTGGCTGCTTTTGGGGTACCGAAGCGGTATTCGAGCAGCTTAAAGGTGTCTCTAACGTCGTCTCTGGCTTTTCCGGTGGAAGTGCTGCCACCGCCCATTATGATACCGTTAGCGGCGGAAATACAGGTCATGCAGAAGCAATTCAAATTACCTACGATCCCCAACAGATATCGTTCGGACAACTATTGAAGATTTACTTTTTTGTCGCTCACGATCCCACTCAGGTAAACCGACAGTCGCCAGATAATGGCACCCAATATCGATCGGCGATCTTCTTTGCTAATTCCGAACAGCAAAAAGTATCGCAAGCCTATATCGACAAGCTTAATCAAGCTCGGATTTTCCCACAACCGATCGCCACTCAGTTAGTTGCGCTCACCAAATTTTATCCCGCTGAGGATTACCATCAGAATTTTATCGCTCACAATCCCAATTATCCATATGTAGTCATCCACGATCGACCCAAAATCGATCGATTACGCCAACAATTTCCCAATCTCGTCAAGGCTAAATAAAATTTGACGGTGCTGAATTGATGTATGGAAGAGGGGACTGGGGGACTGGGAGACTGGGAGCTAGATTGGTTTTAAAATCCACGATCGGACATCAATTCAGCACCGCCTAGAATTTTACGATCGATTTGCTCGATCGTGGAGATCTAAATCAGTATCACCATCATCAACCACTGATTCCCCCTCTGTGTCATCAAACTCATCTACCTGTGCATTGAGAATCCGGTTTTCATAACGGCGGTTGCGGCGGTTAGCTTTGGCGGGGGTAGCACGTTTGCCCGATCGCTTATCCTGCACCAACCGCTGAAGATCGGGAGCATCATTAATATCGCTCAAGGTGTGATTGTCTGTCCGTTTCATTGCAGCTTAAATCGTATGTTTTCACAGAAATCGGGAACAACCGAACCCTATTGGCTAATCTAACTTAGAAACGAAGCTTGAGGTTAACTCGTTGGCGAAGCCGCTCCCCTGGAGCATCGATTCCCAAGATCGCATCAGATCTTCAAATACTTCTACCAAAACGGTGAAAGCGAGTCTTACAATGATGTTGGCGACAACGATAGGGATAGATATTTACCAAAGAAAGCACTCGATCCCAGCTATTAGCGCGATGAGCGCGACTGACTTGAAGATTGCCACATCTGGGACATTTATGAGTAGTTGCAGATCGATCGGTTGCAAGTATCGTCATAGTACTCAGGATGATAGATAGCTATAGTATGCCCAGCGAGACAAGCCTGCTAACGGTTTGGTGCAAATAGATCTCCCTTTTCAGTGTCAAATTAGACATCTAGGGTAGGGGGTGAAGGGTGAAGGGTGAAGGGTGAAGGGTGGATTGTGAATGGTGGATGGTGAATCATGATGTCTATTTCTTGAGTGGGAAGGGAGTAGATCCCGCGATTCTGGTGAGGGATAATTTTTAGAGATCGTCACAGATAGGATTCGATCGCACCTGAGGATTGTCAAGATTGTCAACAGCTTCTAAGACAAAGGGGTGGCTAGTTTGCTATTGTGGAGATTGTGTCGATCGATCTATGCTCATAGATATAGGGTAGGAGCGGGTTTTATCCTCGTCCACCATTGGCAATACTATATAAAATCACCATAAAATAAAAAATGACCGATATCACTCAAGAGCCGCTACTATTACGTGCAGCCAAAGGTGCCACACTCGATCGTCCGCCAGTCTGGATGATGCGTCAAGCGGGGCGATATATGAAAGTTTATCGGGATTTGCGCGACAAATATCCCTCGTTCCGCGATCGATCCGAAAAAGCCGATCTCGCGATCGAAATCTCCCTCCAACCCTGGCGTGCCTTTGCACCCGATGGCGTAATCATGTTTTCCGACATCCTCACGCCCCTTCCAGGCATCGGGATTCCCTTTGACATCATCGAGAGCAAAGGGCCGATCATCGAGCCACCCATCCGCTCTCAGGCGCAAATCGACGCTCTCCACCCCCTCAATCCTCAAGAGTCCCTCCCCTTTATCAAAGAAATTCTCGGTACCTTACGCCGCGAAGTTGGTAATCAATCCACCGTCCTCGGTTTTGTCGGCGCACCTTGGACATTAGCAGCATACGCAATCGAAGGTAAAAGCTCCAAAGACTACTCCAATATCAAAGGGATGGCATTCCGCGAACCCCAGATGCTCCACAGTTTACTCGCAAAAATTGCCGACGCGATCGCCGTATACGTCCGCTATCAAATCGATTGTGGTGCCCAAGTCGTCCAAATGTTTGACTCCTGGGCGGGACAACTTAGTCCCCAAGATTATGAAACCTTCGCCCTCCCCTATCAGCAGCGGGTAGTCCAACAAGTCAAAGCCACTCACCCCGATACACCCCTAATCCTCTACATCAGCGGTAGCTCAGGCGTATTGGAACTCATGGGTAAATCTGGCGTAGATATCGTCAGCCTCGACTGGACTGTAGATATGGCTGTGGGAAGACAGCGAATTGGGGCGCATTTAGGCGTACAAGGCAACATGGACCCTTGTGCATTATATGGTTCCAAAGACTTCATCCGCGATCGAATTATCGATACGGTTCGCAAGGCTGGCAAAACCGGACACATCATGAATCTCGGTCATGGTGTCTTACCAACGGTACCTGAAGAAAATGTCGCCCACTTCTTTGAAACTGCCAAGAACGTCGATAAGTTACTCTAACCTTTTAGGGTAATATAAAGATCGAATATCCTCTCTAATTCTTATATTAGGGAGGATTTTGATATCGATTGAAGATAATTTGGAAGAATTAAACTAATGAGATATGCAGCTATAATTGAAAAAATGCCAAATAACTATTGTGCCTATGTACCAGATCTACCTGGCTGCGTGGCAACAGCTAAAACTATCGAAGCAGCTTTCATTCAAATTCAAGCCGCTATTACATTTCACTTAGAAGGTTTGCAATTAGAGGGTTTACCTATTCCCGAACCGACTACTTTTTGCGAGTATATTGAAGCTGCTTAAATACTCTGTTGAGATGCCATTTGGATTAGGCAGAATGATTATAATTACTTCGATCGTTAACATCACTCGCAGCTAAAAATATCGTCTTCTTTTAAAGATTGAATTAAAAATGTAATTGCATAACTGCTTGAGTAATTTCAATATTTAAAGTATTGCCGATCGATAGGCTCCCCCAAACGATGGGATTTTTACCAACTAGTAATCCTTCGCGGCAGTAGTATATGCTGGAGCGTGGGGACAACCGCCACGCTCTCAAAATTTATGCGAAAACTCCTATTTCTCTTACCTGGAACTACCCAGAAATTTCACTGTGGTGGCTTATTTGCCGAACTGAAAACGATCGAGCTAGTCAAACAAATCTGTCCTGTCGAGATTGTCACCTATCGCCAACGAGAGCCAGACAAGGCGTATTTAGATGACATCTTGGCACGCAAGCCGCAGGATACAATCTTCGTCGTGAGTTGGGGCTTTGATGTACCCAAACTAGTCGCTCGGTTGCGGGGCTACCCGACAATTTATCACGCCCATAGTGCCGAATATGGTTTTCGGCTCCCACCACAGATTCCGATTGTCTCTGTCAGTCGGAATACACTAGGCTATTGGGGACAGAGATCGCCTCACGCACTATTATACTATTTGCCCAATCAAATTTCTGATGAATTTGTCGATCGACAATTGGACAGATCGATCGATGTTTTGGTGCATTCGCGCAAATCTTCCGACTATCTTTTAAAACAATTAATTCCCGCCTTACAACCTCATTGTCAAGTCGAAATTATCGAGGGGTTTGTCGATAGTTTGTCAGAGTTATTCAATCGATCGCGCGTGTACTTATACGACTCCGCCGAGTATTGGGCAACTCAAGGCGTGACTGAAGGATTTGGACTGCAACCTTTAGAAGCGATCGCGTGTGGCTGTCAAGTATTTTCTAGTGTCAATCATGGGTTATCTGATTATTTAGATCCAGGATTTAATTGCCACAAAATTGCGGGTTTTAGTACCGCTTACGATGTCGAGCGTATTTTAGAAGTAGTTAAATCTGCTGCACCAGTTAATAATTTAGAATCCCTACTTACTGAATATCGCACTGAGAATATCTTGTCGCGGCTCAAAGTGATTTTGAGCGAGATCGATCGATTCTTCGATCGCGTTAATCTGGATAAATCTGACATGTTAGATTTTAGCGATCGGCGAATTTTGCAGTTAAGACTATCAAAAGCTCTCAAGAGTATTCAAAAAAAGCTCAAACGTTAGGCGTTCGAGATCGACAATGTGC
>ENA-OFCI01001197-OFCI01001197.1-metagenomes-genome-assembly--contig:-NODE-1197-length-12348-cov-3.238998_pt1 | contig 12348 bp, 10 predicted proteins | sample MGYA00153391_OFCI01 | MGnify analysis MGYA00153391
TGTTTGACCACCACGTCCCGCTCACGCAGACCCTTGGCCCGGGCGGTGCGGATGTAGTCCTCGTTCATGGTCTCGAGCATGCCGGCGCGGGTGAGCCGGGCGTACGCGGCTGCGAAGAGGAAAGCGAGGGTGATCCACGGCAGGATCATCCGGTAGGCCCAGTCGAGGGGGCTCGTGGCGTCCATCGGGTTGGCACCGCCCGGGGCGGTCCAGCCCAGCCCGTAGCTGAAGATCGAGAGCGTGAGCAGCCCGGTGAAGAAGATGGGGAGCGAGACTCCGGCCAGAGCTACCGTCATGCTTGCGCGGTCCACGGGTGACCCACGTCTGAGAGCAGAGATGACGCCGGTGGTCACCCCGCCCACGAGCCACAGAACTGCCGCGCCGGATGCCAGGGACAAGGTCACGGGCAGACGGTCGAGCAGGTCGGGCAGCACAGGGTTCTGGGTGATGAAGGAATAGCCCAGGCATGGCGCGGGGCAATGTTCTGTGGAGGGGCCGTAGTTGTAGTCCTGGCCGACCACGATGCCCTTGGCGAACCGGCCGTACTGGACGTAGATGGGGTCGGTGAAGCCAAGCTTGACGGCTGTCTGGTGGATCTGTTCGACGCCGGCGCTCTTACCGACATAACGCGAGGCGAGGTCGTCGGCGCTCGCACCTGCGATACGGGGGATCAGGAAGAAGATCGAGAAGACAACCGCGCTGACGATGAAGAGCAGGATCACTGCTCCGATCAGGCGACGAATGATGTACGTCAGCACTGTGGTTGGCATGGTCGGTGGTGGTCACGCCGTTGCCGCGTGACCACCACCGACCGGTGCCTTCACCTACCTCTGTCGTTGTTGGGCTGGACTATGGGCTACTTCTTGGACGTGCCGATGGCCGCGTAGTCGTACTGACCGAACGCGGGGTTGATGAACACGTTCGTCAGGTTGTCGGGGCGGAAGAAGAGTCCCTTGGTCCAGACCCCCAGCACCACTGACGCGTTCTCGTTGACCATCTGGTCAATGTTGCCCCAGATGGCGTTGCGAGCGGTGGTGTCGGTCGTGGCAAGCGCCTTGTCGATCTCCGCGTCAACTGCCGGGATCTTGATGCCGAGGTTGGTGTTGCCGGCCGGGCGGATCACCCGGCTGTCGACGATCTGGGAGAGGAAGCCGAAGCCGTCGGGCCAGTCGGCACCCCAGCCGTAGAGCATGATGCCGAGCTTGTTGGTCTTGGCGAAGTCCGGTTTGCCGGCGTACAGCTTGAAGTAGTCACCGGTCGGGTAGGGCTTGATGGTCAGTGTGACGCCGATCTTGGCCAGCGACTGCTGGAGAGACTCGGCAGTGGCCCTCTCCTTGGGGCGCTCGGCCCGGTAGGAGATGTTGGTCGCGAACCCGTTGGGCTGGCCGCACTTGGTCAGCTCAGCCTTGGCTGCGGTGACGTCACCGGTGGGCTTGGCCTTGGCCTCATAGAGGTCGAACGACTTGTAGCCGGGGACCATGGGAGGCATCAGGCTGGTCGCGATGTCGCCGCCGACTGCGCCGCCGTAGGCGCGCTGGTAGCCGGTCTTGTCGTAGGCCAGCAGGATGGCCTTGCGGCAGTCGATGTTGTCCAGTGGGGGCACATCCGTGTTCAGCACCGAGAACCAGGTGCGCACGGAGTTTGCGTTGTCGGTCTTGGGCTTGAGCGTGGCGTCGGCCAAGATCTTGCCCTGGGATGCCGCCTGGACGCCGCTGCCGTTGATGTCGACATCAAGGTCTCCGGCGATCAGGCGGTTGTCGACGTCAGGAGCGTTGAGCCCCAGCTCGACGCTGAGGTTGTCCGGCAGTGCCAGACGGCCCGAGCTGGGGTCCGTCTTGGGGTCGTAGCTCAGGTTGCGCTTGAGCGTGTACTTCTTGCCGAGCTGGACCGTGTCGAACATGTACGGGCCGGAGGAGACCACGTGCTCCTTGTACTTGGCCCCTGTGTCCTTGGCGAATGGCACCGGTGCGGTGGCAGGCAGCTGGGCAAAGAAGTCGAAGCCTGCGAACGAGGTCTTCAGGTGGAAGACGATGGTCTTGGCGTCCGGAGTCTCGATCGACTTCAGGTCGGCCAGGTTCTTGTCCTTGTAGACGCTGTATCCCTTGGGGACGTCCTTGAGGAAGTCGTTGAAGTAGGTGGGGCCGTTGGGGAACGTGTCCTTGTCGAGCTGTCGGGCGACCCCGTACTTGACGTCGGCGGACGTGATCGGGCTGCCATTCTCGAACTTCAGGCCGTCTCGCAGCTTGTAGGTCCAGGTCTTGGCGTTGTCGCTGGGAACGCCCAGGGTCTCGGCCAGGTCCGGGACCACAACGGGAGCCCCAGCGGTCGACTTGAAGACGGTGAGGGTCCGGGCATAGTTACGCAGGAAGTTCCAGGAGAGACCGTAGTAGGTGTCCCCGGGGTCGACGGAGTCCCAGTCACCCGGCATACCAAATCGCAGTGTGCCGCCCTTGGTGGTCGAGGGCTTGAGGACCTTGCTCACCGCGGCGTTCGCGACGTTCGCGGTCCCTCCGCCTGCGGTTGGGGTCGTGCTGGCTTTCCCCCCCGAGCATGCTGAAATGCCCAGGGCAAGGACAGCGCCTGCGGCGACTGCCATCATCCGTTTTTGCATCATCTGGGTTGCTCCTTGATCTTCTTCTGTGGGCCGAGCAGGTCGGAATCGTTGCGGACTATCGGGACCGGGGGTCAAGGGCGTCACGCAGGCCGTCACCGAAGAGGTTGAAGGCCAGAACCGTGACGAAGATGGCCAGACCCGCGGGCAGAAGGAACTCTGGGTCGACCTGGTACCACTGGGTGGCGTCCGAGAGCATGCCGCCCCACGTGGCGCGAGGAGGCTGGACGCCCACGCCGAGGTAGGACAGCGCAGCCTCGAACAGGATGTTGCTGGGGATCAGCAGCGTTGAGTAGACCAGGATCGGTGCGAGCAGGTTGGGAACCAGCTCCTTGAAGAGGATGTAGGGGTGCCTGGCACCCAGGCTTCGGGCCGCGTCGACGAACTCCCGCTCGCGCAGCGAGAGCGTCTGTCCACGGATGATCCGGCCGATATAGGGCCAGTTGAAGAAGCCGATGATGAAGATGATGACCGCGATCTTCAGCGAGTCACCCGAGAGTCCAAAGGCCCGGTCCGGGATGACCCCGGCCAGCGCAAGAGCGAAGACCAGCAGCGGGAAAGCCAGGAAGATGTCCATGAGACGGCTGATCAGCGTGTCGACCCATCCCCCGAAGTAGCCGGCGATGACGCCCATCACTGTCCCGATCGCCACCGACATCAAGGTGGCGACGGAGGCGATCAGCAAGGAGATCTGCGAGCCGTAGAGGACGCGGCTGAACAGGTCACGGCCGTTGACGGGCTCGATTCCGAACAGGAAGCTTCCCGAGACGCCGCCCCAGGGCTTGGACGGGACCTGGGTGTTGGCGTCGATCAGGTCCTGGTGGAACTCGTTGGGAGAGTGGCCAAGGAGGCCGACGATTACGGGCGCGAACAGTGCGCAGAGGATCAAAAAGATCACGACTCCACCACCGGTCATCGCGACCTTGTCGCGGCGCAGCCGCATCAGTGCGATCTGCCCGAGCGAGCGTCCCTCGATCTTCCCTGCACCTTTGAGCACAGCCTCGGGGGGTGCCATCGCCGAGGGGTCGACTTCCAGCGGTGCGCTCACCTGCCGCAAACACCTCCGGTTGCGTCACGGAATCTCGTCGAGGACCATTAATTAATGGTTCTCGACGTCATCATGGTGCCCGAGCATCGATTCAGCAATAAGGCGTTGCCGAATCGTGACGCGCCGTGCAACTTATTGCGCCTGAACTATTTCCGGCCCGAATCCGCAGAAAACCACGTAGGTCAACGAGCCCGGACGCAGAGCAGACTGTCTGATGCCATGTCTGAGACCTTGCCCCGTGACACTCCGCCCCGCCTCGTCGTGGGTGCGGCGATCGTCGACAACCTCGTCCGTCCGAGCACGTTGCTCGGCGCACGCCGAACTGCCCCAGCCGAGCTTGCCGGGGGTTGGGAGCTGCCCGGTGGCAAGGTCGAGCATGGGGAGCAGCCGCTGGAAGCGCTGCATCGCGAGATCCGTGAGGAGCTCGGTGTTGATATCGAGATCGGTGCCCTCCTGCGAGGCCCCTCGGCCGGCTACTGGCCGCTGGGCGACCGGTACGTGATGCAGGTGTGGCTGGCCCGGGTCACCAGCGGCGAGCCGCGTCCCCTGCAGGACCATGACGGGCTGCTGCTGCTGAAGAGAACTGAGCTGTATGACGTCTCCTGGCTTCCCGCGGATCAACCGATCGTGAGGGCGGCGGAAGCATTGATGATCGACCCGATGAACCCCTGATCACGGGTGGTCAAGGGGATGTCCAATTGCTGAGAGAATTGTCGCTATGCCCATTCAGACCCGCGGTGACATCCGTAATGTTGCCATCGTTGCCCACGTAGACCACGGCAAGACCACTCTCGTAGACGCCATGTTGTGGCAGTCCGGGGCGTTCGGCGCCCACCAGCACGTCGACGAGCGCGCCATGGACTCCGGTGACCTCGAGCGCGAGAAGGGGATCACGATCCTCGCGAAGAACACCGCGGTGCGCTATAAGGGCCCGGCCGCCGCGAGGTCTGGGTACCCCGACGGCATCACTGTCAACATCATCGACACCCCCGGTCACGCCGACTTCGGTGGCGAGGTCGAGCGTGGCCTGTCCATGGTCGACGGGGTCGTCCTGCTCGTCGACGCCTCCGAGGGCCCACTGCCCCAGACCCGTTTCGTCCTGCGCAAGGCGCTCGCGGCAAAGCTGCCGGTCATCCTGTGCATCAACAAGGTCGACCGCCCCGACTCCCGTATCGCTGCGGTCGTCGACGAGACCTACGAGCTGTTCATGGACCTCCTGGACAATGCCGCCTCGGCGTCCGCGCAGCTCGACTTCCCGATCGTCTACGCCTCGGCCCGTGCCGGCCGCGCATCGCTCACGCAACCTGAGAACGGCACCATGCCCGACGAGGGCACTCTCGAGTCGTTGTTCGCGGCGATCCTGGAGACGGTTCCTGCCCCCCGGTACGACGACGAGGCACTCCTACAGGCTCACGTGACCAACCTCGACGCGTCACCGTTCCTTGGTCGGCTGGCCCTGTGCCGGGTCTACAACGGCACGATCAGGAAGGGTCAGCAGGCTGCCTGGTGCCGCGCCGACGGCACGATTGAGCGGGTCAAGATCACCGAGCTGCTGATGACCGACGCTCTCGATCGGATACCGGTCGACAGCGCCGGACCGGGCGACATCATCGCGCTGGCCGGCATCCCCGAGATCACCATCGGTGAGACCCTGGCCGACCCCGAGAACCCGATCCCGTTGCCGCTGATAACGGTTGACGAGCCGGCGATCTCGATGACGATCGGCACCAACACTTCCCCACTGGTCGGGCGGACCAAGGGCACCAAGGTGACGGCGCGCCTGATCAAGGACCGCATCGACCGGGAGCTGGTCGGCAACGTCTCCATCCGGGTTCTGCCCACCGAAGGCCCTAACGCGTGGGAGGTGCAGGGTCGCGGTGAGCTGGCGCTGGCCATCCTGGTCGAGCAGATGCGCCGCGAGGGCTATGAGATGACGGTCGGAAAGCCGCAGGTGGTCACCCGCGTGATGGGCGGCGTGATCCACGAACCCTTCGAACGGCTCACGATCGACGCACCCGAGGAGCACCTCGGCGCGATCACCCAGCTGCTGGCGGTCCGCAAGGGGCGGATGGAGCAGATGACCAACCACGGCACCGGTTGGGTGCGGATGGAGTTCGTGGTTCCCTCGCGTGGGCTGATCGGCTTCAGGACCGAGTTCCTCACCGACACCCGCGGGACGGGCATCGCCAACCACGTCTTTGAGGACTACGAGCCGTGGGTCGGGGAGCTCAAGACCCGGCAGAACGGCTCACTGGTGGCCGACCGTACCGGTGCCGCGACGTCCTACGCCATGTTCAACCTCCAGGAGCGCGGCGCGATGTTCCTGGAGCCGACCACCGAGGTCTATGAAGGCATGATCGTGGGCGAGAACTCCCGCGTGGAGGACATGGACGTCAACATCACCCGGGAACGGAAGCTCACCAACGTGCGCTCGGCCACCTCCGAGGTGCTCGAGCGGCTGATCCCGCCACGCAAGCTGAGCCTGGAGCAGGCGCTGGAGTTCTGCCGCGAGGACGAGTGCGTCGAGGTCACCCCGGACGCCGTCCGGATCCGCAAGCTGGTGCTGTCCCGCGAGTACCGGGCGCGCACCACCGCCCGGGCGAAGACGGCAGCCAAGTCCTGACCAGGGCCAAGCCTGGCCCTGGAGGGAGCTCTCACCATATGCGCGCCAGAAGAAGCGTGGTCCTGGTCGTTGCGGCAGTCCTTGCGTTGTCGGCCTGCTCGGTCAGCCTGGCCTCATCGGTCAAGCCCGTGCCAGCCGATAAGGAACCCGCAGGCGGGACGCTGTACATGCTGCGCCTGGGACCGGTGGACTCCTGGGACCCGCAACGGCTCTATGTCGCGGCAGACATGGCCTTCGCGGGTCGGGTCTTCGAGCGCACGCTAACCGCGTGGGCTCCGGCGACCGACGAGAACGCGCTGCCCAAGCTCGTCCCCGACCTGGCGACCAGCACGGGCGCGGTGACTGGTGGCGGCAAGGTGTGGCGCTTCACGCTGCGCGGCGATGCCAGCTGGCAGGACGGCAAGCCCGTCACGTGCGCCGACGTCAAGTACGGCATCTCGCGCACTTTCGCGACCAGCCAGATCACCGGCGGGCCGACCTACGCCCTTGCCCTGCTCGACGTGCCCCGCAACGCTGACGGTTCCAGCACCTACGCCGGCCCGTACCTCAAGACCGGACAGCCGGCGTTCGACAAGGCGATCACCTGCGCGGGCCGAACCATCACCTTCAGGCTCGCCACGCCGATGCCGGACTTCAACCAGGTGCTGGGGCTGCCGGCATTCGGGCCGGTGCGTTCGGACAAGGACCGCGGTGCCGCATCGAGCACCCAGATCTTCTCCAACGGCCCGTACATGCTTCGGGGGTCGTGGGTTGCCAGCCGTGGGGCAACGTTCGTTCGCAACCCGAGCTGGCACTCTGCGACCGACCCGATCCGCCAGGCGCATCCGGGCCGGATCGACTTTCAGGAAGGGATCCCGGTGGAGACGGCGATCAGCAGGATCATGACGACCGCGGGTCTCGACTCCTTTGCCGTGACAGCGGACTCCGCGCCACCGGCCCTGCAGAGCAACATCATGTTCACGCCCGCGATCAGGGCCCGGTCAACCAACCCCCGCGCGCCGTTCGTCGACTACCTGGTGCCGAACTTCAGCCGGCCGGCGATGGCCAACATCTCGGTCCGGCAGGCGCTCGCCGTCGCCACGAACCGGGAGGCATACATCACGGCCCTTGGCGGAGACACTGCCGCCGAAGCGACCTACTCCATCATCAACAAGTCCCTGCCGGCCCACCAGGACGCCAACCCTCTGGGCGTCCCGCCCCGCGGTGATGCCGCCAGGGCCCGCGCCCTCTTGGAGGCGTCCGGCATGGCGCTGCCGCTCAGGATCACGGTGGCCTATCGCAAGGGCACCATCGCGGACAAGGCGATGGCGGCCTTGCAACAGGGATGGCAGGCCGCTGGTTTCCTGGTCACCCTCGAAGGTGTGGACAAGGACTATTTCACGACGATCGCCGCCGTTCCGAACAGCCGCAGGTACGACGTGATGTGGGCCGTGGGTTCCTCCGAGTGGCCATCGGGTTCGAGCTTGATCCCCTCGCTGTTCGACAGCCGGATGAACCTCACGGCCAGCTCGTCGGGGCAGGACTACGGGCGTTTCGCCAGTGAGCCGTTCAATGCCAAGATCGATGCGGCGGCGCTGATCCCCGATGCATCCGACCGTGAGAAGGCGTGGGGGGAGCTTGACCAGGAGCTCTGCGCCCAGGTTGTCGCGATTCCCCTGACCAACCAGAAGTCCGTCTTCGTCCATGGCGCCGGCGTCAAGAGCTACATCGACAACCAGGCGCTGGGCGGCACGGTCGACCTGGCCACTGTGTCGGTCCGGTGAGCAGCCATCCAGCGACCCAGAGTGCTGCGGGCCGGGCGCGGCTCCTGTTCGTCCACGCCCATCCCGATGACGAGACGCTGACGACGGGGCTGACGATGGCCGCGTACGCCGCCCGAGACCATGACGTCCATCTTCTCACCTGCACCCTCGGTGAGGAAGGCGAGGTCATCCCGCCAGAGCTGGCCCATCTTGGCGCCGACCGCGACGACAGCCTGGGGGCGTGGCGCCGCGAGGAGCTCCGGGCTGCCATGTCGGTCCTGGGGGTGGCGCACTCGGTGCTCGGGGAAGACCCTGACCAAGGGGTGGCTTCGCGGTATCGCGACTCGGGCATGGCTGGCACTCCGAGCCAGGAGCATCGGGACGCCTTTGTCCGGGCAGACCCCGTCGAAGCTGCCGCCATGGTGGCAGCACAGATCAGGGCGATCAGACCCGACGTTGTCGTGACCTACGACGCGCAGGGCGGCTATGGTCACCCGGACCATGTCCAGACCCACCGAATGACGATGCTGGCGCTGTCGTCCCTGGCCGAAGCCGACCACGTGGACCTGCCGGCGCTCTACTGCATCCTCACGCCGAAGAGCTGGGCGACGCAGGACCGAGCGTGGCTGCGTGAGAATGTTGTCGTGAACGAGGATGAGGCGTCGACCGGGTCAGCGTGCATGGTCCTGGACCGTGACGCGCCATATCCACCGTCGGTCGTCAGTGACGAGACCGTCACCCATGTCGTGGAGGAGTATGCCTTGGTCGACATCCAGAGCCAGGCGCTGGCCCAACACGCAACCCAGGTCAGCCTGTACGACGGCTACTACGCCTTGTCCAACCAGATCGCGGTCCGACTGTCCGGTCGTGAGGGGTTTGCGCAGTTCGACTACCTCCGTGGCGAGCGTGTGGCAGCTTCGCCCGGAGCGTCGCGGCGTACCAGTCTGCTGACCGAGCGCCAGGGCCGCGGATGAGTCAGAGCATTCCGGACGCCGATCTCTTTCGACAGGCGATGGGCCGATTCGCCACGGGTGTCGCGGTTCTCACCACGCGCACCGGCGATCACGACCACGCTATGACGGCCAGCGCCCTGACCTCGGTGTCGCTCGAACCGTTGCTGGTGCTTTTCTGCGTCGAACGTGAGGCGCGCTTCCACGACGCGGTTGTCGAGGCGGGGATCTGGGGGATCAGCGTGCTGTCCTCGGGCGACAGACCTGCTGCAGACTGGCTGGCAACCAGAGGACGCCCGCTGCATGGCCAGCTGGACCGGATCGCCCACCACCCTGGCCCGCTGACCGGGGTGGCTCTGCTGGACGGGGCCTTGTCTACCTTCGAATGTCGCACCGTCGCAGTGCATCCGGGCGGCGACCACAGCATTGTGGTCGGAGAAGTCGTCTCCATAGCAAACATGGCCCATCCCGGCGAGGCACTGCTGTACTACCGAGGACGGTATGTGACCCTGGCCTGATCCGACTCCTTCAGTCGGTGAGGGGTCAGCCGCCGAGGTACATGTACTCATGGTGGATGCTGAAGCCGAGCCGTTCGAAGAGGCGCTGTGATGGCGAGTTCGCCTGTGCCACCTGCGCGTAAACCGACCGTATGTGGCGGCCGCGCAACTCGTCCGCGAGCGCGCCCAAGAGCTGCGTGGCCACCCCGGTGCGCCGATGCCCGGGCGTCACCTGTAATGCCGAGACACCGGCCCACACATGAGCGAACGAGAGACGCGCGATGCCGACCACGGTCCCATCCACCTCGAGCGAGGCGAAGAGCTGATCCGGTGAACCGCCCAGTACGGACCTGGCCGCCATAAGGGGGGCGTTTCCGTTGCCCGCCCAGGCGCTCCACCATGCTGGCGACGGCGCGGGGTCGAGGCGCACCCGGGCACCCGAGGGGTGCGCGACCTCGGGCTGCAGGGCTCCCGTAGACGCCGTCATGACCCTGGTGTTCTTGAACGGTTCGTAGGCGCGTGCAAGAAGCTCGCGGCCGAGCGGATCGTCATCGACGGTGAAGCCTTCAGGACCAAAGAGGCAGAAGAGGCGCCGCAGTCCCCGGTCGTCATACCAGCTCTCGCAGCGGTCCACCGCTTCGGACAGTAGGCACCCTGGATCACCAAGCGGCAGAACAGAGTTGGCTCGGCCGGTGAACCCGGCCGCGGCCCGCAGGAGCCAACCCCCGAGCTCCGCACGTTCGATAGGTGGCCATCCATCGACCATGATCCGCTCCAGATCGTCCATCGAGATGGCCAGATGAGGGGCCCCTCGTCGGGTCGACCTCGGTGGCACCTCCTTGGCGGCCACGACGGCCGCCCGGTCGATCACCACCAGGCCGAGTCTGGTCCGGACCGAGATGGTGTCCTCGTCGATCGCCACGACGTCGCCCAACGCGTCAGTGACGCCGTGCTCGATGCGCTTGCGGACGACCGCGCGCATGCCGGGCCGGAGCCCGTCGACAGGATCTGAGTCGGTCATGGCGGATCTTCACTTCTTTCGCTGCGTGTTCTGGCCGCTGGCTGGACCCGGGTACCTTCCTGGTCCGAGGATTCGGCATAATAGATGTTGTACCCCAAGTCGCGCCCCAGGAGGACCGCTCAACATGACCTACGTGATCGCCCAACCGTGTGTCGACGTCAAGGACAAGGCCTGCATCGAGGAGTGTCCGGTCGACTGTATCTACGAGGGTGAGCGCACGCTGTACATCCACCCGGACGAGTGCGTCGACTGTGGAGCATGTGAGCCCGTCTGCCCGGTGGAGGCCATCTTCTACGAGGACGACACACCTGAGCAGTGGAAGGACTTCTACAAGGCCAACGTCGAGTTCTTCGATGACCTCGGAAGCCCCGGTGGCGCTGCCAAGCTCGGCAAGATCCCGAAGGACCACCCCCTGATCATGGCCCTGCCGCCGCAGGGAAAAGACGAGTAGAGCTGAGTCGCTCACTGCCGCTCGGCCGCTGATGGATCGCCTTCCAGACTTCCCCTGGGACTCGCTCGCCCCGTACAAGGAGCGGGCGAGTTCTCATGCTGGGGGGCTCGTTGACCTCTCGGTGGGCACGCCCGTCGACCCGACTCCGGAGGTCGTCAGGGCTGCGCTGACGACGGCATCGGATGCGCACGGCTATCCACAGACGTGGGGTACGACGGCTCTTCGGGAGGCTGTTGCTGCGTGGTTCGCGCGGCGCAGAGGTGTGCCTGATCTGGATCCCGACGGGGTTCTGCCGACGGTTGGCAGCAAAGAGCTGGTGGCCTGGCTGCCGACGTTGTTGGGTATCGGCCCCGGTGATGTTGTCGCGTTCCCGGCGGTGGCCTATCCGACGTATGACATAGGGGCGCGGATCGCGGGCGCTACGCCGCAGCCCGTTCACGGTCTTACGGGCCTGGGTCCCTTGACGTCCAAGACGACACCAAAACTGTTGTGGGTCAACAGCCCCAGCAATCCCACGGGACAGGTCCTTGGCGTCGAGCACCTCGCCAAAGTCGTCCGCTGGGCCCGGGACCATGGCGTGATCATCGCCAGTGACGAGTGTTACGCCGAGCTTGACTGGCGAGCCGGTGACACGGCCTTGGCCACCGGGCTGCCCTCCCCTGGAGCCGTGCCGAGCATCCTTGACCCACAGGTGTGTGGCGGCAGTCATGAGGGTCTGCTGGCGATCTACTCGCTGAGCAAACAGAGCAACATGGCCGGTTATCGTGCGGCGTTCGCGGCCGGTGACACTGCGCTCGTCGGTCGCCTCCTCGAGATCCGCAAGCACGCCGGCATGATGGTGCCCTGGCCGGTTCAGGAGGCGATGCTGGCGGCCCTCGGCGACGACACTCATGTCGGGCTACAGAAGGCGCGTTACGGCATACGGCGTCGGGATCTGTTGTCTGCCCTTGAGGGTGCCGGCTATCGCGTCGACCACTCCGATGCGGGACTTTACCTTTGGACCGCCCGCGACGACGGAGAAAGTGCCGCCGAGCCCGCCGGGGACGCTGGACCCAGCCCTGTGTCCCGCCCTGGTGCCGATTGGTCCCTGGTTTCCGAGATGGCCGACCTCGGCATTCTCGTGGCCCCGGGCAGCTTCTACGGCCCAGCCGGTGCGGGTCATGTCCGCATTTCCCTGACCGCAACAGACGAGCGCATCGATGCGGCGGTTCAGCGTCTGGCCCACCGGGTCAGCCAGCAGTGACGCAGTCCTGCGCGATGGCGGTGTCGGACCCCCGTGTGCTCTGGGGTACGGTCACCTGAAAGTTGGCCGCCCGGCAACGACGCCGGGGCAACAGGGAGGGCACCACGATCATGAGCAACGACACAGCGGGTGCGGTTCTTCGAGCTGGCGACAAGGAGCTTG
>ENA-OFCI01001198-OFCI01001198.1-metagenomes-genome-assembly--contig:-NODE-1198-length-12322-cov-4.162794_pt1 | contig 12322 bp, 6 predicted proteins | sample MGYA00153391_OFCI01 | MGnify analysis MGYA00153391
TTTATGGCAGTCGCTGTGCGGTGACGCTGGCAGAGATTGGGTATTTGTCTCATCCAGAGCGGGAGCCATGTTTATGTTTGGATGCTTTCGATGTGTATGTGCGCCAATCGAGCTTTGTGGATTTGGAGCAGTTTATCGGGGCTAGTGAGTTGCCAGAGGTGGAGCGGGGCTATGAGCGAGGTAGTGTGGTGCGGGAGCTGTCGGTGGCTGAGGCGTTGGCTGAAGTTGGAGATGAGGTAGTAACTGAGCAAATGGAGGTGGCACGGGTATCCAACTTGGTGTTGGGGATTGCTCATGGGGAAGAGATCGAGCTGTGGGCGAGTCGGATTCGGGAGGTGATGGTGGAATGTAAAGAGATGTTGTTGGTGGAATTACAGCAGAAGTCAGGTTTGAATCTGGTAGATGTATGGTTGGGGCTGTTGTTGGGTGATACTGGTTGTTCGATTTGCCGTCAGTTGAGTAGTGAGATAGAATTTAGTGTTGATTTCTACGATCGAGCAGGGATTTGGATTGTTGAGCTAGTCGAAGGTGGAAAAGATCTTGAAATTTGAGGCGAAGCGAGCAGATTGGATTTCCGATATCCCTGAAGTAGCGCGAGATTGCCCCCATCTGGAATTAGAGATCAAAATCTCTCAACTATTTTTCTTCCGTACCCGATCGTATAATTCTGTCATCACCTCGATAAAAGAGTTATCCTGCGTCCAAAACGGCGGAAAATCACCCCCCTTCTTGACGACGACAGCAGGAATAGTGGCGAGTTCTCCTACGTCTACTGTTTGCGGCAATCGTTGCGCTCCCTGCCAAAAATCCTTGGGTGTGGCGGGGAGATCGAGAGCGATTTTTTTGGGCTTGGTATAATAAGAATCTGTAGATTCGATCGGTAATTCGCCCTCATCGAGAGTGGAAGCTAAAGCTTTCCCTAATGGTGATTTAGCTAATTCCTGTTGGAGTTTAGATCGAGAGATTCCTCGCAGTTCAAATAATAAAAAGGGATCGCGATCGAGTTCTGCTGCGACTAGATAGTAAACTCCAGCAATATGTTTACAGGGATTACTATAATCGGGACAGGAGCAGTCTGTCTTAAAATCTTGGCGATTGTGGGGGAGTAGGTGCAGATTTAGTTCGGCAAAAGTTGCTTCGATATTATCGGGGACTTCACCTAAGAGGAGTTTAGAGATTAAACTTGCTTTAGCACCGAGACGAGAAACTACTTTCGACCAATCTGCTGATGAGATTTGTTTAATTTCGATCGAGATTTTATAAAGTGGTTCTTTATAAACGCCAAAATAGGGATTGACAGAACCTCTAACCTGAGCGGTAATTTTACCATTAGCAATCTGATGTTCTTTAACTTTGCCGTTGCGAGCATAGCCCCGCCCGCGTCCCAATCTAGCCTCATCGCTAAACTCTTCTAACGCCTGAATAAATCGCTGTCCCCACCAGGTTCTACTAAATTGTGCCATAGTTATTAAATCCTATTTACAATACCGTTTGTTTGTTCAGAGCAATTAATTTTTTGAAGCTTTCATTATCTAACTCCGTCAGCCAAGATTCATCAGCTCCAACGATCGAACTAGCAATCTTTTTCTTGTTCTCGATCGTTTCGTCGATGCGTTCTTCTAATGTACCTAGAGTTATAAACTTATGAACGAACACATTTTTCTGTTGTCCGATTCTAAAAGCTCGATCGGTTGCTTGATCTTCGACTGCGGGATTCCACCAGCGATCGAAATGAAAAACATGGTTGGCTTTAGTCAGGGTAATGCCCACACCACCCGCTTTTAATGACAATACAAAAGCGGCAGGTTCGGTTTCTGTACTCTGAAATTCAGTTATCATTTGTTCTCGTTTGGGACGAGATGTACCCCCATGCAGGTAATAGGTACGATAACCGATTTGTTTGAGATACTGTTGCAGAGCTTCGCCAATTTCGGTAAATTGGGTAAAAATTAATAAGCTCTCACCTTCAGCCGTAATTTCTTCGAGCATTTCACCCAACCGCTGTAGTTTGTGAGAGCGGGTAACGCTAAACTCACTGTTATCTTGCAAAAATTGGCGGGGATGATTGCAAATTTGTTTGAGTTTCATCAGGGTAGATAATATCAATCCTTTACGCCCGATTCCCTCAGCGGTTTCTAGTTGCTCGATGACATCTTTAACGACAGCTTCATAGAGGGAGGCTTGTTCTTTAGTGAGGTTGCAATACTGCTTGTGTTCGACTTTATCTGGTAAGTCTTTGATAATTGTCTTGTCAGTTTTAAGGCGACGGAGGATAAACGGCTGTACTAACTTTTTCAAGATGAGCGACTGAACTTGGTTTCGATCTTTTTGAATAGGGATTTCAAATGATTTACGAAACTGAGCTTCTTTACCTAAGTAGCCAGGATTGAGAAAATTGAAAATCGACCATAAATCTAATAGGCGATTTTCGACGGGGGTTCCGGTTAAGGCAAGGCGACGAGTGGCTGGTAGCTTGAGAATCGCCTTCGTTTGTTCTGCGGCGGGATTTTTGATGTTTTGGGCTTCATCAATGACAATTCGATGCCAATCTACGGCTTGTAATAATTTACTATCTTTTCTGACTAACGTATAGGAAGTAATGACTACATCACATTCGCTTGTCGCAGTTTTAAATGCCGCTAATTCTTGAATTCGATCGCTACCATGATGAATTCTTACTTGGAGATGGGGGGCAAATTTATCGATTTCTTTACCCCAATTACCCAGTACAGAGGTTGGGGCGATTAATAAAGTCGGTAAAATTTCTGGTGCTGTCGCTCTTTCAGCGATTAGGGTGGCAATTACTTGAATAGTTTTTCCTAAACCCATATCATCCGCCAGACAACCATTTAAACCCAAGCGTTCGAGATATTGAATCCAGGCTACCCCACGTTTTTGATATTCTCGTAAGGTTCCTTGTAATAATGGGGGATTTTCGATCGGTTCGAGCTGACTGGGATCGTGTAAATTTACCATCATTGCGGCTAAACTATCATCGGCTTCTACTTCGAGTTCCTCGTTAGCTACAGCAGTTTTTTGGATTAGTTCTAACAGTGTCAGTTCTGGTTGGGTGTCCTGATGCGACTGCCAAAATTGGAGCATTTGCTGCATTTTAGCCAGATCTAATTCCATCCATTGCCCACGAAAGTGGACGAGTGGTGCTTTGGCATCGACTAATTTCTGCCATTCCTGGGGGGTAATGTGCTCGTCACCGATGGCAAGTTCGTAGCGGTAGTCGATGAGATTATCTAGGTGAAATAAGCCTTTTTCAGCCTTACTAGTGCCGGATTTTTTCGGTGAGGCTTTGAGGCGGAGTTTAGCTCTAGCTCTACCCTGAGGAGTCCACCAAGCGGGGACAATGGTTTTATATCCGGCATCTTCTAATACCCAGGCACTCTCAGCTAGGAAGTCAAAGGCAGCGGTAAGGGTGAGGAAAAAGCCGACGGGTTTATCTGTTTCTAATCCTTGCCAAATTTGAGGATAAATCCGCGCGGCGTAACCTAAGTTCAGGAGTAAGTCTTTTTCAAATTCTTTGCCAAATTGGTGATGGATGTTTTGTTTGACTTTGCTGTTGAGATGCCAATAGTCATCGAGTTCGAGTTTGATGGAGGGATCTTGTTTTGCTGCAACTAGAAATTTCAGATACCAGCGATCTGGGGTTTGTGTTGATGCTTCTTGCAGTTGAAAACAGAGTTGAAATGCAGAGTTATTTTGGGCTGCTACTAATTTTTGTTTCCAGATTTGCCACTGTTTGTAGATAGATAAAGCTTGGCTATCCGTCCAGGGTACACTTGAATTCTGGAGATTGAGACAGCCAGTTAGTAATCTGGAGCTGGCGATCTTTTTCTCGAAGGTACCAGGAATCGGCGTATTGGCAACATAATCATGCAGGAGACATTCAGAAAAATGACGCAGTAAGGTTTCTTTGTCATAGAATTCTATCGGTGCATCAGCGGCATTTAAACCACCAGTACAGGCAAGTGGTAAATAATTGATGTATTGTTGAATTTTAGCTTCATAGACTTCAGAAACAATTTCCCAACCAGGATAAATTTCATGGCTAGGAGATATCTTTTTACCCTTACCTTTGGGCGGGGATTGCTCTCGATATTTTAATGCGGGAATGTAGCGATCTTTGTGTAAAAGTTCCTGAATAGATTGACTGTAATGGTACCAGCAGAGTAAATCTGCTCCCATTTGAATTGCTGAGTTGCTATAGAGACATAAAAAATGGATGTCATTGAGCAGTTTAACAATGGAATCGATCTGATAACAATCGATCGCCCAAATTTGCCAGGTTGTTGGGGCGGGAGATTCTGTTTCGAGATAGCGGGTGAGTTCGACGGAGGGTAAGGGCCGATCGTCGGTGCTGGGCAGGATAAAATATTTAGTAACAATATCTCGACTAATCGAGCTATTCTTGGGAGTAATCCCTAATTCTTCGCCTAAGAATGTTGATAGGTCGTCTTTGTTTAATTGCTGGGGGTGTCTAGTTGCCGCTCGATTTTTCGGCTGTTTGGGCGGCGTATCGGTTTCTACCCACAGATAAAAGTTTCCTGCTTGGATAAATTCATCACCTGAGCTGGGAATCCATGTACCGTGCAGAATTTTCATCTAGGGTGCCGATATTGATGAGGGGACTACTTTAGCTTTATTTTAGCCTGCGATCGTACCAAGATCGTCAATTCTTCGTTCGCGATTTTGGTACGATCGTGAAGGATATAATTAGTGTTAGATCGGTCGAATATCTAAATGCTCGTTGGCGGAGCCTCTCCAACGGAGAATCGCCAAACCCAAAACTGAATTACGGCCTACTGAGTAAGTTGAGAATCATGGCTTTAACACTGGACTACCCAGACAATTGGACAGAAAGTGCGATTCGTTCTCTTGAAACTGAGTAATCAGGGGATAAGAGACATCAGTTAGGTAATCCATTAGGATAGAGTTCGCACTTTAATCCCGAACTGATGATAACTTACCATTCATGAAGGTGAAGAAAGCTAGTCGAGCTAAAGCTAAGAAAACTAGCGAGGAAGTAGAAAAATTGAAAGATACAACTCTCCTCAAAATACACTAAGTCCTTCCGCCCTGATGCGGGGTTGAAAGCAAATAAACTACCAGAAAAGGTAGCCCCTATAGAAGAGAATGATTATCAAATCTGTAAAGCGGGGATTAAAGCGGTCAATGTGGTAATTGCTGAAAGCACACACCGCAAGCAGTAGTTCTAAGAGTAGAGCAGACAAAGTGTCGTTGAACCATCGTTACCAGTTTAATAAGGTATAAGCTATGTGGATAAAACCATGACCTTGTTTCGGAAATAGCCGATAAGAGTATGGACTATCGGGTTTTTTCTACCAAGATGACGCATCTCCAATACCTCCGGTGGAAAGACACACTCTAAGGAACTAAACATGAATGCTAGGAACGAAATAACCTCCCTGTCACTCCTTCACCTGAAGGTAGGCAATCAAGCCACAAGTAACAGGGAGACAGGATGGTTCAAAAAGCTAATGCCTAACTCGAAAACACGAGGATTGCCGAAAAAGGGAAGGGGTAACGCCCAGGATATGCAGACTTGAATCGCAATGTGTCAGAGCTAGAGGAGTTATTAGTGGTAAATAAGCCTAAATCGGATTCAAACATGAATATCGAGGGATGGAGAGATATCAATTGGGCACGAGTCGAAAGATACGTCTTCAAGCTACAAACGCGCATCTACGCCGCTTCACGTCAAGGTGATAAAGGACAAGCTCGTAAACTCCAAAGAACATTGATGAGGTCTTGGTCGAACAGGGTTCTAGCGGTACGACGGGTCACACAAGATAACCAAGGTAAAAACACCGCAGGAGTGGACGGAATTAAATCACTGCCCCCAAAAAAGCGATGTGAACTTGTAAGTCAATTAGAGCTAACTGGGAAATCCAAACCTACCCGTAGAGTCTGGATACCAAAACCTGGAACAGCCGAAAAAAGACCACTGGGCATACCCACAATGTACGACCGTGCCCTTCAGGGAGTAGTCAAAGCTGCTCTCGAACCAGAGTGGGAGAGCTATTTCGAGCCTAACTCATATGGCTTTCGACCTGGACGTTCATGCCATGATGCGATTAGTCAGATTAAAACCTGCATTAGACAGAAAGCTAAGTTTGTACTAGATGCAGATCTAGCCCAATGTTTCGATCGCATCGACCACAATGAATTACTTAATAAGTTAGGACAAAAAGGAATAGTCAGGAAGCAAATTGCAGCTTGGCTAAAATCTGGAGTCATCGACCAAGGAGTATTCACTGCCATATCTGAGGGTACACCGCAAGGTGGAGTCATTAGTCCACTTCTGGCTAATATTGCCCTCCACGGTTTAGAACAATTAATCAAGAAAGAACTCCCTGAAATATCCCAAAATGGAAGGGAAACTTGGTTTCACAAGAAGGGCTTACATTTTCGCCCTCCTAGTGTTATCCGATATGCAGACGATTTCCTCGTCATTCATGAAGATAAAGCCGTCGTCCAAAGATGCCGAGAAATTATCTCGGAGTGGTTACGTGGTATTGGATTGGAATTGAAGTCTGAAAAAACTCGATTAACTCACACCTTAGAACAAACTCTTAGTGATGACGGAAAAGCTGGATTTGATTTCTTAGGACATCACATACAACAATATCGAGCAGGAAAACATCGTTGTTCAAAAAATCGACATGGAAATCTCCTAGACTTCATCACACTCATTACCCCATCGAAGAAGGCGAGTAAGGTACATCAAGAGAAAATTAAAAGCATCATTATCAAGCACGGCTCGTCACCCCAAGTGGCTCTGATTACCGAACTTAACCCTGTAATAAGGGGATGGGCGAACTACTACGCAAACTCTGACATTAAAACGGTTGGAGAATCAAGTAGACAAGATTATCTCACATACCTGAAACTTCGACGTTGGGCAAAACGCCGCTGTAATAGTTCAAAGGCTGGAATAAAATACTGGCACGCTCAAGGCGGTAGGAACTGGGTATTCTCGACCGAAACAGGTGCGAACTCTGTCCGCTTACATTTGCATAGGGATATAGCTTGCAGTAGCAATAACTATGTAAAAGTGAAGGGAGATAAAAGTCCATACGATGGCGACCTAGTTTACTGGAGTACAAGAATGGGACATCACCCTGAAATGCCTAATCGTGAGGCATTGTTGCTCAAAAAGCAGAAGGGAAAATGTACTCATTGCGGCTTAATATTCCGTGAAAGTGACTTGATGGAAGTAGACCATATCAAACCCATCTCTCTAGGGGGAAAGGATGAATGGAACAATCTACAACTATTACACCGACATTGCCACGACCAAAAAACTGCTGTTGATCTGATAGAGATTCGGAAGAATCAACAATCTGAAAATCTCCAAAAACTTTCCCAGGAATGGAACAAAGTTGAGTGGATATGGAGAGAAGACTTCCCCTATATCAAAACAAAGTAGTGTGAAGTCCGTAGTGACAAATGGAAAACACATTGAGTAGCCGGATGAAGTGAAGTGCGGTTCGTTTATCTGAAACATGACTCCTAGTTGTGGGGATGATAGTCCTTATGCTGCCTTAGTTTCAAATGAAACTTAAAAGAAAATAAGGATAACTTTAATTTAGTATAGGTGCGTAGAAATACAAGTCCTATCCTCTAGGGATGGAGTGATGCCAAAGCTACCCATATGGACGGAGAAACAACTCTGAAAATAAAGCTGGGAATAGCACGGGAATAACAAAACCGCAAAGTCATAAGACAGGCAGATACCCAACGGCAAGCGTGTAATGGTTAAGTTAAGTCTGAATCTTCTGAAAAAGCGTCCAACATCCACTAGTTGAAAGACTAGAAAACCACACAAGATAATCTGTTAAGGATGAAAATACCCGCAGTATCATTTCGCTGATAACTGTAATCCTGGGAAATGGTGGGCGAATTGAAGGAACCTAAAACCGCTAAATAACTAAATTAAGGAACGAATAAAACGACTCTTTTAACCTTCTCAATAATCAGAGTGGAACCCTTAAATAAGGTTTAGCGGGTAGAGTTGGTAAGATGCGCTCGAAAATCAAAGAGGTAGGACTCAAAGACAACTGGGCGCGGTTTATATACAAAAGGTTCAAAGTGCGTAAATCATATTATGACGACGGAATTAAATCCGAGCGATAAATGGAAAACAATCCCGTGGCGGAAGCTACGCAAGATTGTCTTCAGATTACAAGTCCGAATCTTCAAGGCTCAAAAGAACGGAAATTTACGACTAGTTCGGAAGCTTCAGAAACTTTTATTAAGCTCTAGAGCAGCTAAATTACTTGCAATCCGGCAGGTAACACAGTTAAACACCGGAAGGAAAACCGCAGGGGTGGACGGTAAGAAAGCCCTGGAAGCCGCACAAAGATTAGCCTTATTTGATGTGCTAGCCAAAAATTGGAAGCAATGGAAACACTTACCCCTCAAACGGGTTTGGATACCTAAATCAGATGGAACTAAGCGCGGGTTAGGAATACCAACCATCGCAGATAGAGCTTATCAATGTCTTCTCAAATATGCCTTGGAGCCAGCAGCAGAAGCGATGTTTAATGCCCATTCTTATGGGTTTAGAGCAGGTAGAAGTTGTCAGGATGTTCAACAGGGAATCTTTAATAATCTCTCCAGTAATGGATTGACAAAAAGAGTTCTCGAATTAGATATCCAAAAATGTTTTGATGCTATCGACCACAAATTTATTATGCGAAGCATCCAACTACCAAGAGCAGCAAAAATCGGACTCTTCAGAGCTATTAAAGCCGGAGTGAAAGGAGAGTTCCTAAGCTCCGAGTCTGGAACACCTCAAGGTGGGACAATTAGCCCTCTACTTGCCAACATAGCCCTTCATGGATTGGAAAATGTTGGGCATCAAGTTAGATACAAAGTCATCAATGGTGGTAGGGAAATAGACGCAATCAACGGACTTCGCTATGCGGATGATGTTGTGTTTATCCTCAAACCGAAAGATGATGTTAAAGCCTTGCGAGAAGCAATTGACCAATTCTTAGCAATAAGAGGGCTAAAAGTGAAAGAAGCTAAAACCAAATTAGTCCAAAGTACAGAAGGTTTCGACTTTCTTGGGTGGACTTTTGCAGTCAGACCCAATAATAAAATTATCTCTACACCAAGTCAAAAGTCTGAGAAGGCAATAAAGGCGAAAGTAAAAGAGGTAATGAGAGACAGTAGATTCACCCTTGAACAAAGAATCAGCAAATGTGGCTCAGTCATTCGAGGGTGGAGAAACTACCACAAGTACTGCGATATGGATGGGCATAATCTATGGTCAATTAGCCATTGGACATGGAAATTCATTCGCAAGCAAGGAAGATACGACCGTCGCCAAACCAACAAGGTTATTGAAAGAGCATTTCCAAGAGTCAAATGGAAAGTAAATTCTTTTGTCAAAGTTCGCGGTGATAAATCGCCGTTTGATGGAGACATGATTTACTGGTCAAGACGAGAAAATGCTAACTATTATGGCAAGACAGTTGAACTTCTGAGCAGACAAAAACATACCTGTACTCATTGCAAATTAAAGTTCTATCCAGGTGATAAAGTAGAAATTCATCATAAAGACGGAAACCATAGTAATTGGCGACCCAAAAATATTGAAGCACTACATCGAGAATGTCACCAATACCAAACCGTACATGGTGAGGTAAGAGTCCGAAAAGCAAGCAACCCGTTAAAAGGTCATCAGGCTTGTTGAGTAGAATATAGACCAGGAGCGTAGTGAAGGGAAACTTTCACGCTACGTTCTGAAGGAGAGGTATCCTGTGGCAACATGGGTATCGACTCTAATAGTTTTAATTCCGGTTTTGCAGATGAGTGGCTTCTGTAAAGGGGTTGCTTAGTTTAACAATTCTGCATTTGCCCCGTATCCGTTGAATTATTTGATTGCATTAACTATATCAATTGTGAGACGATCATCTTTAGCAAAAGCTGGGGTGTATTTTTTTTCCTTTAAGACTTTATCCATCAAAACACAAACATTTATAAATGATTGTGAAGATTTTGTATTATTGAGCAAAGAATCTTGTATTTTTTCACAGTATTTCTCAAACTTATTTGTGGACATATCTGGCATACTTTTGCCAGCTAACTGTAATCGCAAAGCCATAAGCATATGATACTTAAACGGCCTATATTTTTCGTGTATTTGCTTTCTGCGAAACATTGAATCAAGCTTGTAATTAGCATACGCACTAACATAATATGCTATAGGCTTATGGTTTTTAAGAAATATTTGATTCTTGACTGAGGTAAGTAAAGTACCATAGTAACGAGTAGCACGACTAGATTCATCTAAAAACATTGAAGAAAAAGATCGTATCTGCGAAGAGATTGTAACAATTTTCATTTTTTCAATTCCAGAGCTTCCTCTATACTGTTGAGATCTCCTTTCATAATATAATCTGGACTCTTCTGGCTGTGCTACAAAGTATTGCTCAAGTGATTTTTGGAAGTCAGTCAGTGCTATTAACTCTTCATTTTTAACAGGTGTTTGTCGGTTAGTTGCCTTGATAATCTTATTTTTAATGTCATCGTCATCAGAAACGATTATTCTAACAGGAACCTGCATTGCAAGCGTTACAGTATCTTTATTATTATAAAGTACATGACTCGTTTGGCATCCGTTTACGACCTGAAATCCTTCAATGCTAAACTTATTTCCTGTCTTACTAAGACTATCTGCAACTATTGTTACACCATTATTTAATAGAACAAAAAAATCTTTGTCCGCTGATTGGATAGTTTTTTCTATTTCTAAATTGACATCATTTTCTCCTTGAAAGTCTCTTACATTATCATAAAAAAGACCTCTAAGCATAGTTTCATGTTCATCAGTAATAAGCTTAATTAGCTCTGTCACAGGAAGTATTCCAAGATAAGCTTCCTTAATTCCTTTGATCTCTGGAATAGTAACCTTGTTTTCAAAATCTATTGTTTTTGAGATACTATTTTTTGCATGGTTATATAGCTTCTGAAGACTAGTAGCATCCACTGGTGTGAATACAACATCTTTGAAAATATTTAGGTTTTTCAATAATTCAGTTTCAGCATCAATTTTTACAGTAAGATGATGATCTGATTGCCATTCTCCAGTAGATACATAATATAGTTTTAAATTAGGATTACCACGTTTAAAATTAGCTGATTTGTTGTATATTAAGTTGATTAAATCTATTTTTTCTTTTAGAAGTTTGGTTAAAAATGTCTCGTACACCAAAGAGAAAGTTGCTTATATCAGCCCCACTAAAGTTACTTGCACTTTTAGCCTGTACAAAAATAAACTCAACTTCTATATACTTATTAGATTTAGCTAAATCATCTACTTCTTCAATATTTGAAACCAAACTTCCGTTTACTAAAATAGCTATTCCATCAATAGCCATGTCGCCACCGTCACCAGTATGAATGTTCTCAAGACTAAATTCTTCACTATATTCCTTCGCAAGAATACAGAAGTTAGCAAAATGCTCAAAGAGTACACTTTCTTCAATATCGCTCAATAGAGACTCTTCGGTCTGAAAAGTTTTGAGTAAATTTTTAGTTACAATATCCATATTACTAATAACCTTACAAGAATGTAACAGATGTTTTTACGGGTGTACTCGATCGAAAAAATGTTGATGTCTAAGATTTAGTTATTATGTATTTCTACCAAATTGTCACGATCGCTCCTTCGGCTCGGATCTTACGATCGCGAGTGACCAGCGGTAAGTTCAAGTGTAAAGCGGTTGCCGCAATAATGCGGTCGGGCATGTCAGGAACGGTATCACGGTCGATCTCCCGAATGGCGATGGAAATTGCCAGATCGATCGGCACTACTACCAGGCTGGGATTTGGATCGTTGAGTACTGCTAGAATCCGTTGGAGTAGATCGGTGGCGATGCGGCGTTTTTCAATTAAATAGCAAATTTCAATTAAGGAAATCGCGGAAATATATACTGGCGATCCTGCCGCGATCGATCCCTCTAGTGCATCTAGGGCTACTTGAGATAATCGCTCTGGCTCGACCAAATACCACACGATGGCGTGTGTATCTGCCACAATCGCCATCTACCCCACATTTCTTGACGAGCTTCGTCAATATCTGCTGCGGTAATCTGGATCTTCAAATCGGCACCTAAACCTTTGAGGCTGCGCCGAGGGGATTTACTCGCTGTTTTTTGCTGGAGGAATTGGGCAAAGTTTAACACTTCATGCTGTTGCTGTATGGGCAAGCTGCGGATACTTCCCAAGATTTGTTGCTCAAGAGTGATGGCTTCCATTGCTCTTATTGCTCTAATTT
>ENA-OFCI01001200-OFCI01001200.1-metagenomes-genome-assembly--contig:-NODE-1200-length-12293-cov-3.310100_pt1 | contig 12293 bp, 10 predicted proteins | sample MGYA00153391_OFCI01 | MGnify analysis MGYA00153391
CAGAGTTTCCACTTAAACGACTGTACAGAATTGCGGAGCCACTTCTCCACTCGACTGATATCCTAACTCATCGCGTGTCAATGATGAGCGCGGGTTGACCTGCAACCACCCCTGTTTCGGCATCTCACGAAGCGGAGTCAGATATTGCCTAGGTAAGGCCTAGTTAGAAAGAGTAAACAAGTGAGGCGGATTAGGTGCGGTTGGTGGTTTGGGCGTTACACCACGACACGCCTCATCAGGCGGATCTGAATGACTGTTTGCAGGGGAGTGAAGCAGGCGCGGAACCAAGGCTCGCGGCCTGGCAGCCAGCCAGTGACCGGCCCAGCAGATCAGTGATGCTTAATAATTAAGCATACCGCTTCGGCGGCAATACCTTCCCCACGTCCGGCAAAGCCAAGCTTCTCGGTGGTGGTGGCTTTGACATTAACCTGACTGACTTGCAGGCCAAGATCCGCCGCAATATTGCCGACCATGGCGGATATATGTGCCGCCATGCGGGGCGCCTGGGCAATAATGGTTGCATCAATATTGCCCACCTCATAGCCCTGCGTTTGGATCAACGCACCGACATGCTTCAATAATTCGCGGCTGTTGATGCCCTTGAATTTTGCATCGCTGTCCGGAAAATGTTTACCGATGTCACCGAGTGCTGCCGCACCCAGCAGTGCATCGCAGACAGCATGCAGCAGCACATCCGCATCGGAGTGACCCAGCAGGCCGCGATCATTTGCAATCTCGACACCGCCGATGATGCATTTTCGGCCCGGCACTAACGGGTGCACATCAAAGCCGTGACCGATTCTGAAAGCTGCGCTCATATGCGATTTCCCTTATTTTGGATTGGCGTTCAGCAGCAACCCGGCCAGATGCAAGTCTGGCGCGTAGGTGACTTTAAGATTAGCGCTATCACCCATGACCAGCTTGGGTCGATGGCCGATAGATTCGATCGCTTGTGATTCATCGGTGGCTTCCATAAAATCGCGCAGCGCAGTTTTTAGTAAGCCAAAGCGAAACATTTGTGGCGTCTGTGCGCGCCAGATACCATCACGCGGAATCGTTTTTGCGACCCGCAAATCACCATCATCTAATTTGATGGTGTCAGCCAACGGTAGCGCCAACAGGCCGCCGACCAGATCGCTCTCCAGCTCATCAATAAACTGCTCTACCAGTTCAGTGCGAATACACGGCCGCGCCGCATCATGCACCATGACCCAATCATCTTTGGCCATTTCCGCTTCGATGTGAGCAAGTCCATTCGCGACACTTTCGCCGCGTGATTGTCCGCCAATGTAGGCTACCGAAATACGCGCGCCGAGACTATCGAAAATGGCCGAAGAAGCCCGCCAGTGCTTGTCTTCAGGCGATAGCACCACCACAATTTTATCAATTCGCTTGACCGCCGCGAGCGCTTTCAGCGCATGAAAAAGCATCGGCACGCCGTTAAGATCCAGATACTGCTTGGGCAACGCATCGCCCAAGCGGGTGCCCATACCGGCTGCAGGCACCAAGGCAATGAGTTTTGATTTCATAGGCATTTTATTTTTTGAATTCAACGCTCATTATAGATTGATAGCCGACGGCTTAAATTTATCGTTGTATACCCGTGATAACCTTATGCGCATCTTTGGGGGTGTCCCTGAAAAAACTTTTTGGAGTTGTCATGAGCGCTTTCTTCCGTGCTGTCAGTTGTGCGCAGTGGGGCACACCCGATCAACTCAGTGTTGCCAACATCGCGGTGCGCGAACCCAAAGCAAATGAGGTGCGGATTCGGGTATTAGCCGCTGGCGTTAATTTTCCGGATGCACTGATCGTTCAGGGCAAATATCAATTGCAGCCGCCCTTCCCTTTCACCCCAGGTGCCGAAGTGGCTGGCGAAATTATTTCAGTCGGTGACGGGGTCAAGCACTTTAAAGCCGGTGACCGTGTGGTAGCGTTTTGTGGCATCGGTGGATTCGCTGAAGAAGTCATCGCTCCTGCTGCGGTCACCATGCCGATGCCACCTAATCTGGACGCACAAGTGGCTGCGGTATTTACCTTGGCATACGGCACCTCATGGCATGCCGTGCGCGATCGCGCCGCACTGAAAGCGGGTGAAACCATGCTGGTGTTGGGCGCAGCCGGTGGTGTGGGTTTGGCCGCAGTTGAAATCGGCAAAGCGCTCGGTGCGCGCGTCATTGCCGCCGCCTCATCGGATGCGAAGCTCAATATTTGTAAACAACATGGTGCCGATGCACTGATTAATTATGAAACCGAAGATTTGCGTGAAGCCTTGAAACGTATTACCGAAGGGCGCGGCCCGGATGTTATTTTTGACCCTGTCGGTGGCCAGTTCGCAGAGCCTGCCTTTCGCTCTATTGCGTGGCGAGGCCGCTATCTGGTGATTGGTTTTGCGGCTGGCCCGATTCCGGCATTGCCATGGAATTTGCCGTTGCTGAAAGGCGCGTCGATTATGGGTGTGTTCTGGGGCGAATTCGCCAAGCGTGAACCCAAAGCCAATATGGGCGGGATCATGGAACTGATGGGCTGGATGGCGGAGGGTAAAATTCGCCCGCTGATTTCACGCACCTATTCGCTTGATGAAGCGCCGCAGGCATTGAATGATTTACTCGCCCGCCGCGCGACCGGCAAGCTGGTGATTATCCCTTAGCGGGATTATCGGCAGGCACATCTCGCTCAAGTGAAACGCATGCGTCGCAAAATTATTATCGGTAGTTTGCTCACCGCTGCTGTGGCGGCGGGTTTCGTATGGCTTGGATTTGGGGTGCGGGAAACAACCTATGCGCCATTGTGGCTGCGCATGCCGTTAAAGGCGCCGCGCCAAACCGGCGAGGTTATTTTTCTCACCCTGCGTGGCCCCACCACGACGCAGAGTATTGCTGGGGCCGGTAAAGGGCCTGACGAAACCCAAACCGGTTTTGAACATGATCTGGCGACATTATTTGCGCACGAGCTGGGGGCCGCACCCAAATTTTTGGTGTACCCCAGTTATCCTGCACTAATGGCCGCGCTTAAAGATAATCGTGGTCATGTTGCGGTGGCGGGCTTAATCCCCACGCCTGAATTGCGTCAGCAGTTTTCGTTTAGTCCTAGCTATAAATTACTCCAGCATCAGTTGATTTATCGCGTAGCTGAGCCCAAACCAAAAGCGCTTAAGGCGCTGGCAGGCAAGCGCGTTGCCGTGATCGCCGAGACGCCAGCACATGATTTAGTACGCAGCTTGACTGGTGACGTACCCAGCATCGTGATGGATGTGTTACCCGCTGAAACCACGCTCGATGAATTACTGACGCATATTGAATCCGGCAAAAGTGATTTTTCATTAGTGGATAGTTTCGCGTTCCAGGTTGCCAAACGTGTTCATCCTGATTTGGCCAGCGCGTTTAATGTGGGACGCGAATCAAAAGTAGCGTGGGCATTTTCACCGCAGACTGATTTTGAAACACAGCAAACATCTGCAGCTTTTTTCGATAAGATTCGCAGCAACGGCACGCTCAACCGGTTGATTGATCGCTATTACGGTCACACCAATCGCATTCAGGCAGTGGACTCCGAAGCAATACTGGAAAAAATGCAAAGCGTGTTACCCAAGCTGCGGCCTTATTTTCATGAGGCGCAACAACTCAGTGGTATCGACTGGCGCGTGTTGGCCGCTATTGGCTATCAGGAATCGCACTGGGAACCGCTGGCAACATCGCCCACCGGCGTGCGGGGCCTGATGATGCTAACCGAAGATACCGCCGACCGTATGGGTGTCAAAAATCGGCTGGATGCACGCGAATCCATTCTCGGCGGCTCACGTTATCTGGCGCTGCTGCGCGATACGGTTCCCGTCCGTATTCAGGAGCCTGATCGTACCTGGCTCGCATTGGCGGCTTACAACCAGGGTTACGGCCATCTGGAAGATGCGCGTATTCTCACCAAACGGCTCAATCTGAATGCCGATGTATGGCTTGATGTAAAAAAAGCGTATTTAAAACTGCGCGAACCAGAGCATTATGAAAACCTGAAGCACGGCACCGCGCGCGGTGATGAGGCCGTACAGTTTGTCGAAAATATTCGTAATTACAGCGATATTCTGACCAAGCTGGAAAAGCCGCTGGAGCTGGAGAATGGTTTTGATTTAATGCTTAGCGATACTGAAATGGGCCGAGCGGAAACAGCAACGCCTGAAACAGCAAAACCCAAACAGCCCGGTTTAAAATTACCCAAGCCGTTACCACTGCCGCCCCCGGTGAACCTGCTTTCGCCAGTGCTTCCCCCCGCTACGACACCGGCAGCAGCGCCTGCCAAGTTGCAATGAGCTGCATAGGCTAAGCTGCCGAATTCACCAGGTGCGAAACATCACCCCACACCTCAACCCGCCATTCATCACCCACCATGCTGATGCGGTTATAGCCCACATTAGGAATATCAATTTTGTGCGGACTGGCAATCGATAAATTATTCAACCATCGATAAATCGCACCGAGCACCCCGCCATGGGTGACGAGGAGTATGCGTTGTCCCGCATGCTGAGCTGCAATCGCGTGTATTGATTCGCGCACCCGCTGATGAAATTGCGCGCGGCTTTCTGCACCTTCAATGGCGTAATGCGGATCAACCTCACGCAGTCTTGAGAACATCTCCGGGTATTGGCTATCCAGCTCACTGTAGGTGCTGCCTTCCGCAATACCAAATGAGCGTTCGCGCAGCCGCGCATCGACACGAATGGGCTGTTGCAGCCGACTGTTCAATAGCGCCGCTGTATGCCGTGTGCGCCCCAAGTCGCTGGCGATGATGTGATCGATTGCGTGGTTGATATGATCATCGCCAAGCCTTGCAGCGCATGCCTCAGCCTGCGCGATGCCCTCAGCCGTTAACGCGGAATCGGTGTGCCCTTGAATACGGCCCACACGATTCCACTCCGTTTCACCGTGCCGGATCAGAATTAAGGTGGTGGGCTTGCTCAATCTAGGCAGCCAGCTTGGTGATGCCACCCATGTACGGCACCAAAGCGCTCGGTATCGTCACGCTACCGTCCGCGTTCTGGTAATTTTCCAGTACCGCCACCAGCGTGCGGCCTACGGCTAAACCAGAGCCATTAACGGTATGCAGATACTCAGTTTTGCCTTGCGCATTTTTGCATCGCGCCATCATGCGGCGCGCTTGAAAAGCTTCATATAACGAGCACGATGAAATTTCACGGTACGCATTTTGCGCCGGTAGCCACACCTCAAGATCATAAGTTTTCGCGCTTGCAAAACCCATATCGCCGGTACACAGCAACATCGTCCGGTAGGGCAACTCCAGCTTTTGCAAAATGGTTTCAGCGTGCTGCACCAGCTCCTCATGTGCCGCCACCGAGTTTTCAGGCACCACCATTTGTACCATCTCAACCTTGTCAAACTGATGCTGGCGAATCATGCCGCGTGTGTCTTTGCCATAGCTGCCTGCTTCCGAACGAAAACAGGGTGAGTGACACGCATACTTCATGGGCAATTGTTTGGCATCCACGATTTCATCACGCACAAAATTGGTCACCGGTACTTCGGCGGTCGGGATCAAATACATATCGCGGCCTTCAATCTTGAACCCATCGTCACGAAATTTTTCAAGATTGGTCACGCCGTCGATGCAATAATCGTTCACCATGTACGGCACATACACTTCGGTGTAACCATGTTCCAGAGTATGGGTATTCAACATGAACTGCGCCAGTGCCCGATGCAGCCGCGCGACTCCGCCGCGAAGCACCGAGAACCGCGCCCCGCTTAGCTTTGCAGCCGTTGCAAAATCAATTCCGCCGAGCGCTTCACCAATATCCACATGGTCTTTAACTGTAAAGTCGAACACTTTTGGCGTGCCCCATTTGCGGACTTCCACATTATCGTGTTCTGATTTTCCGGTGGGCACTTCAGCGCGCGGAATATTGGGAATCTGCCGCAAAAAAGCATTGAGCTTTTCCTGCAGTTCACTCAATGCGATTTCATTCGCTTTCAAGTTGTCGCCCAAGCCCGCCACATCGGCCATGACCGCCGTGGTGTCCTCGCCTTTGCCTTTCATCATGCCGATTTGTTTTGACGCGGCATTGCGTTTGGCTTGCAGTTCTTCAGTGTGCATTTGCAGTTTTTTGCGTTCATCTTCAAGGGCACGAAATTGCGCCTCGTCGAAAATGTGATGGCGCCGCGCCAAACCGGCGACGGCAGTGGGCAAATCTTTGCGGAGTTGTTGGATATCTAACATTTGAATATTTCCCTGGAGTTTGTCATATGCAATATTACGAACTGCCGACTGGAGCGGCGGAACGATGAAAGAAATTTATAAAGCGCTCGCCCTGAATCAGACGGGTCTTGTTGATATCAATATTGATACGGCGTGACGTCAATAAAAGCGGCGCTAGCACGCCCGAGAGGAGCGGCTGGATGAACTGCTTTGTTGCACAGTTGATTGAAAAAGCAAAATTGTTTTCATTTCCGATATTTTGAATCAAGCTCACGCAATTGCGCAAGCTTTTCACGAATTTTCGCTTCCAGCCCGCGATCCGTCGGGCGGTACCATTGCTGTGCACCGATGCCGTTCGGCAAATAAGTTTCACCTGCGGCGTAAGCGCCCTCCTCCTGATGCGCATAGCGATAGCCCGTACCCATGCCCAGATTTTTCATCAGCTTAGTCGGCGCATTGCGCAGTTGCATCGGCACTGGTCGCGATTCATCCTGCTTGATGAAGGCACGCACCTCGTTATAGGCCGCGTATACCGCGTTTGATTTCGCCGCGACCGCCAAATAAATCACCGCCTCGGCCAGCGCTAATTCACCTTCGGGTGAACCGAGCCGCTCATACACTGCGGCGGCGGCCAACGTCATTTCAAGAGCACGTGGATCAGCCAGACCAATATCTTCAGTCGCCATACGGATCATGCGCCGCGCCAGATAGCGCGGATCGGCCCCGCCATCCAGCATGCGGCAAAACCAATACAGCGATGCATCGGGATCAGAACCGCGCACGCTTTTGTGCAATGCTGAAATCTGATCGTAAAAATTATCGCCGCCTTTATCGAAACGCTTGGCAGCACGCGCCAGCACCGTCTCGACAAACGCCACATCCACGCTCGCGATTTTTTTATTTTCAATCGAGGTCGCAAGCTGCTCAACCAGATTCAGCAAACGCCGACCATCGCCGTCGGCCATGCTCACCATCTGCTTTTTCGCGTCATCCCCAATGGGCGTGCCGCCCAGCACGGCGAGTGCGGCATGATCAAACATCAGCATCAGCGCCTCATCATCGAGCGACTTCAGCACGTACACTGCCGCGCGTGAGAGCAGCGCATTGTTTAATTCAAAAGACGGGTTCTCGGTGGTTGCGCCGATAAACGTCACCAGCCCCGATTCCACATGCGGCAGAAACGCATCCTGCTGGCTTTTATTAAACCGATGCACCTCATCGACAAATAAAATCGTGCGCCGCTGCAAATTATTGCGATTCATATTCGCACGCTCAATGGCTTCGCGAATTTCCTTCACGCCGGAAAGCACCGCCGAGAGCGCAATAAAATCTGCCTCAAAAGCCGTCGCCATCAGCCGCGCAATCGTCGTCTTGCCGACACCGGGCGGCCCCCACAAAATCATCGAATGCGGCTTGCCCGAATCAAACGCGATTCGTAATGGCATGCCTTCGCCGGTTAGATGCGCCTGCCCGATCACATCCGCCAGCGTGCGCGGGCGCAGCCGCTCTGCCAGCGGCACCGTGGACGTATTGGACACATCGGCCACCGGTACAGGCGGCGACTGAAATGCGGCCCCGCCGTCAACTCCAACTCCGGAAAATAAATCACTCATCTGTTGTCGCCAAAAATTTAAAGTCTATATTCTGCGGGCATCTTCAGGCTAAAATGCTCCCGGTGCCGCTCTGCTGCTAGGGTTTAATTAACATTACTGAACAATACATCGCTGATGAAATCAACCTGCTCAAGAATTTAACACCAATCGCTCAACCCTGGCCGTCTCGCGATCCTTACAGACTTTGATAACTCCTTGAACTCTTTGACCGATGAGAGCCGCTGATAAGCGTTGAGAGGCAAAGAGTCGCATACGCTCGCTATGCATAGATAGAAACCCAGTAGAATTGACATAATTTATTACCAAGCGCCACTGAAGCGGCACATAAACGCAATACTTACTATTCATGAAAATCCCCCCAAGATTACAACCGCTGGTTGAAGAAGGCCTGATTGACGAGGTCATCCGCCAGCTTATGAGCGGCAAGGAGGCCATCGTTTTTGTGGTGCGTTGTGGCGATGATGTGCGCTGCGCCAAGGTCTATAAAGAAGCCGATAAACGCAGCTTTCGCCAAGCCGTTCAATACACCGAAGGCCGCAAGGTTAAAAACAGCCGTCGCGCACGCGCCATGGAAAAGGGTTCCCGCTTTGGGCGTCAGGAGCAAGAAGAAGCCTGGCAAAACGCCGAAGTCGAAGCGCTGCACCGATTAGCCGCTGCTGGCGTGCGGGTTCCTAGGGCCTACAATTTTCTCAATGGCGTGCTGCTGATGGAGCTTATAACCGATGAAAACGGCCACGCCGCGCCGAGGCTCAATGATGTCGAGCTGAGTGAAGACAAGGCACGCGAATATCATCATTTCCTGATCCGGCAAGTGGTGCTGATGCTATGCGCGGGCATGATCCATGGCGACCTCTCCGAATACAACGTGCTGATCGACGCCGATGGGCCGGTCATCATCGATCTGCCGCAAGCCGTCGACGCCGCCGGCAATAACAGCGCCGAAGCGCTGTTGCTGCGTGATGTCGAAAACCTGAAAATATGGTTCAGCCGTTTCGCCCCCGAGCTACTCACCACCGACTACGGGCGCGAAATCTGGGCGATCTACAAAAGCGGAAAATTAGTAATCGATACGCCGCTTACCGGCCACTTCAAACGCAACGAAAAATCCGCCGATGTAAAAGGCCTGATCCGCGAAATTGACGAAGTGATCAAAGAAGAAGCCGCCCGGCAGCGGTATAAACAATCCATTGATCAGTGATAGGTACATAGATCGGTAATCCAGTTTGTGGCGGTATTATTGGCCTGCGAGAAACATGCAACTGGACGCCCAATTGCAACAACAAGCACAAGAAAAGCCATGGTTCACCATTGAACGGGAGCAGCAATAATGCCCAATAAAAATCAAGCTACGATTGTTGGCGATTCATTTGAAGCGTTAAAGCAGGTCAATGAATACGATGCCGAATACTGGAGCGCCCGCGACCTGCAACCCCTGCTCGGCTATAGCCAATGGCGGCGCTTTGAACAAGCGATTGAACGCGCGGAAATTTCTTGTAAAGAGTCAGGGAACCCGCCTGAACATCACTTTGCCGGCGCTGGCAAACCGATCACCGGTGGCAAAGGTGCCGTCCAGATAGTCGACGACTACCAGCTCTCCCGCGTGGTTTAGCCAATAAACGCGTCGATACATCACGATAGAAATACGCAAATAAATCAACAACGAATCAGCTCGATCTGGAATTAGATTGCATCAATAAATTACAACTTGATTTTAATTCCCCCAAATTCGAGGGAATTAAAAGCTCTGCTAATTATTCGATGTATGCTTGTCCCATGATGATGTTGGATAGTAGGGATGAATATTGATGGAGGCAAAACATGGCTAACGGTAAGTTGCTCAGGCAGCTCATACGATCAGGATTGGATGGGGATGTGAACGACTTCAGAGCTGCATCAAAGGCGGTGATAGATGAAGAGCGCGGTAAAAATCATCACCTCTTGGCGAATGATCTTGAAAGGCTGTTGTACGGCACAGAAACATCCAAGCTTGGTTCGCAATTGCATGTAAAGCTCACATTCGCGATGCCCACCAATAAGGAAAGCGGACTGTCATTGCTCGAACTTCGCCCGACGGTAAGAGAGCCCCGCGATATTGTGTTGGCCGATAATACTCAATCGAGCCTAGATGAAATTATCACTGAGCATAATCGCGCAGATACTTTGCGGTCATATGGATTGCAGCCCGCTAGCAAGCTGCTTTTTTGTGGCCCACCGGGATGCGGGAAGACGCTTGCTGCAGAGGTAATTGCAAGCGCTCTTTCCTTGCCCCTGATTGTGGTGCGCCTTGATTCCGTCATATCTTCTTTTCTGGGTGAGACAGCATCAAACCTTCGAAAAGTATTTGACTACATTTCAAAGTATCCCAGTGTTGCGCTATTTGATGAATTCGATGCACTGGCAAAGGACCGTGGCGATAGCGCAGATCATGGCGAATTGAAACGCTCGGTTAACGCCGTTCTGCAAATGATGGATGGCTACAGAGGCCAAAGCATTATCATTGCTACAACAAATTATGAGTCGTTGCTCGACAAAGCCGTATGGCGCAGATTCGATGAGGCCATACAGTTTGATCTACCAACGCTCGAGCAGATCAAGCGGTTGTTGAGCATAAAGTTGTCTGGCGTCCGCCGTAATTTTGAACCCGATGATGTCAAGACCGCTAGTTTGTTCAAAGGAATGTCGCATGCGGACATTGAACGCGTTGCGCGGCGGGCGGTAAAAGAAATGGTTCTCTCCGGTAAAGAATTCTTGGAAAAAAGCCATATGGAGGCGGGTCTTGCACGAGAGCGTCGAATAAAAACCTAAAACGCGGGAGTCTGATTTCTGATGCCCTACCAACATATAAAAATAAGCCGTGATGAGCCGATAGTTGATAGGCTCACGCGACGAGCAAAAGCGCCGCGAAAATTTACGCTAGACGAAGCTAGGGCATACGGCGCACAACTGAGTAGCAGTTTTCAAAATGCCAAATCCGCCATTGCCACATCAGAAATTGCAGGCTATGACGACCGACTTTTATTCAAGTTAAATCTCGTAGCCGGCGAGATGCTTCCAGCAATAGAGGCGATTGACGGTTTAACGATTGTCAGCCAAGAAGAAAAATCCGTATTACTCGCATTCGCAAGCGTACAAGGATTGGCGGAATTTGAAGCCCGACTGACTTCATTGAGTGCCAACGGCAAAGTCAGTCGAAAAGAAATTTTCTTCGCAATTCAAGGCTTCGACTATTGGACAGCCGATAACCGAAAAGGCGCGGCATTAAGAGAATTCGGCACGCCACAGTTGGCGTCATTTCTGGTGGATGTTGAGCTTTGGCCGCTTGAAAATTCGCAACAGCGAAACAAGTTGAAAGAGTCTTTCAACGCATGGGCGAGCGCGCAGAATATGGAGATAACGGACAATATTGCCTACCCGTCTTTGCTGATGGTTCGTATCCGAGTAACAGCCAATGCGCTTCATCGTCTTCTGAACCACAGGGACGTGCGTACAGTTGATTTGCCGCCAAAAGTTGGCCTAGAAATTAATCTGCTTACGGCCGACGTAAACCAATTTCCCGAAGTCGCATCACCCCCTCAGGACGTGCCTCGCATCGGCATACTCGACAGCGGCATTACTGCTGGTCATCCGTTGCTAAAGGCCGCTGTCGGCGATGCGCAAGGCTATGTGTTGCCAGGACTCAACCCTGCGGACAGCCCGAATAACGGACATGGAACGTTTGTTGCCGGCATCGCTTTGTACGGGGATGTTGCTGCCAGTATTGTGGCTAAACAATTTATTCCGGGTCTCAAGGTCTTGTCTGGCAGAGTGTTTTCTGATGACGATACTGAACACATTAAATTCGTAGAAAAATCGGTTGATGAGGCCGTACGATATTTTCACGATACGTATCAATGTCGGGTATTCAATTTAAGCTATGGGGACAGAAATAAAATCTACGATGGAAAGCATGTGCGTGGGCTGGCTTATGTGCTCGACAAGTTGACTCGCGAGTTAGACGTGCTTTTTGTAGTGCCGACTGGCAATTTATTGTTGACAGAATTGCCTGCTGACCCAGCAGCGCATTACCCCGCCTACCTTCTCGAACCAAGTTCGCGATTGATTGATCCTGCGTCAGCTTTAAATGTGATTACGGTGGGCGGCTTGGCAAAGCACGATGCAACTTTTGACGCGAGACGCAACCGACACACAGTTGAAGATGTGCCCATCGCAAAACCAGGCCAACCCTCTCCGTTTACGCGAGCTGGGTTTTCAGTTGGTGGCGCGATTAAGCCAGATTTTGTTGAGGAGGCGGGCAATATTGCGTTTGTGCCGGGTCGTGGTCATGGCGGTAGCAACACAAGATCGCAGGGACTTGGGATTGTCTCTCTTAACTCAGGCTTTGCCCAAGGCCGTCCGTTTCGAGAAGAGTACGGAACCAGTTTCGCAGCCCCCAAGGTCGCGCACCTTGCGGCAAAGCTCGCACATAAACTTCCAGTCAAC
>ENA-OFCI01001201-OFCI01001201.1-metagenomes-genome-assembly--contig:-NODE-1201-length-12277-cov-4.951317_pt1 | contig 12277 bp, 9 predicted proteins | sample MGYA00153391_OFCI01 | MGnify analysis MGYA00153391
ACGCCGCCTCGGCACGATGGGCTCGCCTCCTCGACGCCTCCCACGAAGCGACACCCCCAGCCCGAACGCGCCTTTGCGGACGCAGCGGCGCTCGTTCGGCTTAGCTCTTGTATTGCTCCCTTGCCCCTCTGGGGAGAGGGAGCCAACCCCAAAGCCTCTCCGACGCGCAACCTTAGCGAAGCGAAGACCGCCACGGCATGAGCCACCGCCGGGTGCCGCCTGCCGCGCCGCGCCGCTCATCGAGCCGCCCCCCGCCGGCCCAACCGATCGAACGCCAGGTAGATCACCGGCGTCGTGAACAAGGTCAGCAACTGGCTCACGATCAAGCCGCCGAAAATCGCTAGACCCAATGGCCGCCGCAACTCCGCACCCTCACCGAAGCTCAACATCAACGGCACGGCTGCGAACAAGGCCGCCAGCGTCGTCATCAAAATCGGCCGAAAGCGCAACAGCGCCGCCTGATGAATCGCCTGTTGCGCCGTCATGCCCTGCTCGCGCTCGGCCTCGATCGCGAAGTCGATCATCAAAATCGCGTTCTTCTTGACGATGCCGATCAACAGAATGATGCCGATGGTGCCGATCACGCCGAGGTCGTTGCCGGTGACCATCAGCGCGAGCAGCGCGCCGACGCCTGCCGAGGGCAAGGTCGACAAAATCGTCAGCGGGTGCACGTAGCTTTCGTACAGTACGCCGAGCACGATGTAGACGCAGATCACCGCCGCGAGAATCAGCCAGAGCTGGTTGCTGAGCGACTTCTCGTAGGCCCCCGAGGCACCGAGGAACTTCATCGTCACGGCAGCCGGCAGTCCGACGTCTTTCGCAGCTTGGCGGATCGCATCGACCGCGTTGCCGAGCGACACACCCGGCGCGGTGTCGAAGTTCAGCGTGCTGGCCGGGTACTGCGCGACGTGCGTGATTTGCAGCGGCGCGGGCTGCTCGACGATGCTCGCGATCGCCGAGAGCGGCGTCGCGCTGCCGGCGCCGGTGATCAGGTTGAGGTTGCCGAGCGACTGGGCCGTGGTCAACACGCCGGGCTTCGCTTCGAGAATCACGCGGTACTGGTTGGTCTCGGTGAAGATGGTTGAGACGATGCGCTGGCCGAAGGCGCTGTAGAGCGCGTCGTCGACCGCGCTCGCGGTCACGCCCAAGCGCGAGGCGGTGTCGCGGTTCACGTTGACGTAGGCCGCCAGGCCCTGCGCACCGGCATCGCTGCTCACGTTGCGCACTTGGGGGGCGGTTTGCAATTGCGCGATCAGCTTGCGCATCCACAGCGTGATCGTGCCGCTGTCGACGCCTTCGAGCGAGACGCGAAATTCGGTCGGGCCGGTCTCGGAGTCGATCGTCAAATCTTGTGTCGGCTGCAGGTAGAGCGTGACGCCCGCGACCATGTGCGCGCGGTCGCGCAGGCGCGTGATCACGTCTTGCTGGCCGCCGTGGTTCGGACGAAGGTTGATGAGCAGGCTGCCGGTGTGCAGCATCTTGTTGTTGGCCGCGTCGACACCCACGAAAGAGCTCAGGCTCGCGACCGCGGGGTCGCTCAGGATCGCGCGGGCTGCCTCTTGCTGCAACTGCGCCATGCGCTCGTACGACACGTCTTGCGCGGTTTGAATGCGGCCTTGCAGTTGGCCGGTGTCCTGTGTCGGGAACAGGCCTTTGGGAATGGTCAGGTAGAGCACGATGGTGAGCGCCATGGTCATCAACGCGACCACGAGCGTGATGGCTTGGTGCGCGATGACCCAGTGCAAGCCGCGGTCGTAGCGGGTCATCACGCCGTCGAAAAATGTTTGCGCGCGAGCAGCGATGCCGGTCTTCGGCTTGTCGTCTTTCGGGTGCGGTTTGAGCCATCTGGCCGACATCATCGGCACCAGCGTCAGCGAGACGACGGCAGAGATCAGGATCGTGATCGCCAGCGTCACAGCGAACTCGCGGAACAGGCGGCCGACGACATCGCCCATGAACAGCAGCGGGATCAGCACCGCGATCAGCGAGACCGTCAACGAGATGATCGTGAAGCCGATCTGCGCCGCGCCTTTGAGCGCTGCGGCCATCGGCGTTCGGCCTTCTTCGATGTAGCGCGCGATGTTTTCGATCATCACGATCGCGTCGTCGACGACGAAGCCCGTGGCGATCGTCAGCGACATCAGGCTCAGGTTGTTCAGGCTGTAGCCGAGCAAATACATCAACCCGAAACTGCCGACCAGCGAGATCGGCACCGCGATGCTCGCGATCACCGTGGCGCGCAGCGAACCGAGGAACGCGAAGATCACCAGCACGACCAGCACGACCGCGAGCACCAACTCCATCTGCACGTGCTCGACGGACGATCGGATGCCGGTCGTGCGGTCGCTCAGCACGTCGATCCTCAACGCGGCGGGCAGGCCGGCTTGCAGCTCGGGCAGCCGCGCCTTGATCGCATCGACCGTGGCGATCACGTTCGCGCCGGGCTGGCGCTGCACGTTGAGGATGATCGCGGGGCGCAGGCAATCGGGCGGTGCGGCGGCCGGTTGCGAAGCGGCTGTCGCGGGGTCGACGCTGTTGCCGCAACCGATGCCGGCCCACGCGCCGAGCTGCGTGTTCTCGGCGCCATCGACGACGCGGGCCACGTCCGTCATGCGGATCGGTGCGCCGTTCTTGTACGAGACGATCAGGCGCCGATAGTCGTCGGCGGTGAGCAGCTGGTCGTTCGCGTTGATCGCGTAGGCGCGCTTCGGACCGTCGAAGCTGCCTTTTGCGCCGCTCGAGTTGGCCGAGGTGATGGCGGTGCGCAAGGTGTCGAGGCCGATGCGGTTCGCAGCGAGCGCCTGCGTGTCGGCCTGGATGCGCACCGCAGGCCGCTGCCCGCCGCTGAGTGAGACGAGGCCGACGCCCGAGACCTGGCTGATCTTTTGCGCGAGCCGCGTGTCGACGAGGTTTTGCACGTCGGTGAGCGGCAGCGTGTCGGACGTGACGGCCAGCGTGAGCACCGGCGCGTCGGCCGGGTTCACCTTGGCGTAGACCGGCGGTGCGGGCAGGTCGGCCGGCAGCAGCGAGCCGCCGGCGTTGATCGCCGCTTGCACCTCTTGCTCGGCGACATCGAGCGTCTGGCCGAGCGTGAATTGCAGCGTGATGATCGAGACGCCGGCCGCACTCGTCGAGCTCATCCGGTCGAGGCCCGACATCTGGCCGAACTGGCGCTCCAGCGGCGCGGTCACGGTGTTGCTCATCACCTCGGGGCTGGCGCCGGGGTAGAGCGTCTGCACCTGGATCGTCGGGTAGTCGACCTGCGGCAGCGCCGAGAGCGGCAGAAACTTGAAGCCGACCAGGCCGGCGAGGACGATCGCCAGCATCAGCAACGAAGTCGCGACCGGGCGTTCGATGAAGGGGCGTGACGGGCTCATCGGATCGAGATCTCAACGCCGCTGCGGCAAACCATTTGCATTCATCGCGCCGCTTGCGAGGCCGGCCGACCGCCGTGCGCACCCGACGCCCGACGCCCCGGCGTGAATGCGCCCGCTGCGCCCGAGGCACTTGAGCCGCCCGAAGCCGCACCCGCCGGCCGCTCGATCGAGGTCTGCACGCGCGCGCCGTCTTTCAGCCGATCACCGCCTTCGGTGACGACTTGTTCCCCGCTGGCCAGCCCGGTCGTGATCGCCACCACGTCGACCGTCGACTCGCCGCGCGTCACGTTGCGCAGCTCGACCGTGTTGCCCTCTTTCAGCACGTAGACGAAGTCACCGTTCGGCCCATGCCGCAGCGCGGTCACCGGCACCACGACGGCCGCCGTGATCGTGCGCAGCAACAACCGCGCGTTGACGAACTGGTTAGGGAACAGATTGCCCTCGGCGTTGGTATAGCGCGCCTTCGCCTTGACGGTGCCGGTGGTGGTGTCGACGGCGTTGTCGAGCGTCGAAAACTGGCCTGCATCGAGCGGCTTGGTGCGCGTGCGGTCCCAAGCCGCGACCGGCAGTTGCGCGCCGGCCTTGAGGCGCGCCTGCACCTCGGGCACACGGTCTTGCGGGATCGCGAATTCGACGTCGATCGGCGTGAGTTGTGTGATCACGGCAACGCCGGTCGTGCTGCCGGTCGCGACATAGTTGCCAGCGTCCACCGGGCGCAGCCCGACGCGGCCCGCAATCGGCGCGACGATGCGCGCATAGCCGAGGTTGAGCCGCGCGGTGTTCTCGGCCGAGCGGTCGATCGCGACCGTGCCTTCGAGTTGCTTGACGAGCGCGGCTTGCGTGTCGACCTCTTGCCGCGCGATTGAGTCCTGCGTGAGTAGAGTCTGGAAGCGTACCAGCGTGACCCGCGCGGCTTCGAGCTGCGCCGCGTCGCGCATGCGCGCACCGGTCGCTTGCGCGAGTGCGATCTGGAACGGTTGCGGGTCGATGGTCGCGAGCACGTCACCGCGCCGAACCATTTGCCCTTCGGTGAACAGCACCTGCGTCAGCACGCCCGAGACCTGCGCCTGCACCGTGACGTTAGCGACCGGTGTGACGGTACCGAGCGCCTCGATCGTCACGGGAATGTCGGCCTGCTTCGCGGTTGCGATGCCGACGGTGCTGGCGCCAGCGCCGCCGCGCCCGCCGCGCCCGCCCGCGCCGCCGGATCCGGGGCCGCCGGTGCCGCCCGGGCCACCCGCGACCGCACCGGCCGGTGGCGCTGCCGGCCGGTGCGTCAGGTACCAGGCGAGGCTGCCGATCAACGCGAGGCAGACGATGGCGACGCTACTGCCGAGCCAGCGTCGGCGCCTCGCGGGCGGCGCTGCGGGGAGGGGTTCAGCAAGCACGGCAGGCGGGTCGGGTCGGGGCTGATCCATGGTGTTGCAGCAAGCTCGAGTTCTCGGCGGGGCGCCGACGCGCACCGATTGTCACCAGCTTCGCAAGTGCCGGCGCAAGACGCTCGCAGAGCGCGCACCGCGCTGGCCGTGACAAGGGCAAACACCATGTTGACGGCTTCAAAGTACGCCAACTATTCTTGACCACAATTGGTCAGGCCACTTGACCGATCGCCACTGCCGTTGGTGTCCATTGACCACCCCATGCCGATCCAGACCATCGAGCCGCGTCGCCTCTACCGCCAGATCGCCGAGCAGTTGCGCGGGCTGATCGAGCGCGGCGAATTCGCGGTCGGCGCGCGCCTGCCGCCCGAGCGCGATCTGGCGCAACAGCTGGGGGTATCGCGGCCCTCGGTGCGCGAGGCGCTGATCGCGCTCGAGCTCGAAGGCCTGGTCGAGGTGCGCATGGGCTCGGGCATCTACGTGCACACCCGCGATGCACCACGCCGCCGCCACGTGGGTGCACAAGCGCCGCTAGAGACGATCCGTGCGCGCGAGTTGATCGAAAGCGGCTTGGCTGCGTACGCCGCACTTCACATGAAAAAAGCGCAGATCGCCGGCCTGCGCAACGCCGTCGCGCTGATGCAGCAAGAGGTCGATGCCGGCGTTCTGGCCTGGCGCGGCGATCGGCTGTTCCACGTGCGCCTCGCCGAGGCCTCCGACAACTCGGTGCTGGTGCGCATCGTGGGTGAGCTGCACGACGAGCGCCACAACCCGCTGGCCGAGCAACTCGTCAGCCATTTCGAGACCGCACGCAGCTGGCGCGCGGCGATCGCCGAGCACCTCGCCGTGATCGCCGCGATCGCGAGCCGCTCGCCCGAGACCGCGCGCACCGCGATGGCCGCGCACCTCTCGCGATCGCACGATCGCTACACCGCCAACATCGCGAACGGCGCCGACCCGAGCGCTGCAGAAGCCGGCGCGGTACATCCCCCGCTGTCGCGGCGCAAACCGGGCCGCAAGGCGGCCTGAACGGAGAAACACCGCCATGACGAATCGACTCAACGGCAAGACCGCGTTCGTGACCGCGGCCGGCCAAGGCATCGGCCGCGCCACCGCCGAGGCCTTCGTGCGCGAGGGCGCACGCGTGATCGCAACCGACATCGATGAGGCGCTGCTCGCCGACCTGGCCAAAGCCACCGGCTGCGAAACGCACCGGCTCGACGTGACCGATGCCAACGCGGTGAGCGCCGCCGCGCAGGCCGCTGGCGCGGTGCAGATTTTGTTCAACGGCGCGGGTTATGTGCACGCCGGGACGATCCTCGACTGCGACGAGCGCGCCTTCGAGTTCTCGTTCGACCTCAACGTGCGCGCGATGTACCGCATGAGCCGCGCGTTCCTGCCCGCCATGCTCGCGTCGGCGGCGGCCGGCAAGTTCGGCTCGATCATCAACGTGGCTTCGGTCGCCGGCAGCATCAAGGGCGCGCCGAACCGCTTCGTCTACGGCGCGACCAAAGCCGCGGTGATCGGTATGACCAAATCGATCGCCGCCGACTTTATTACCAAGGGCGTGCGCTGCAATGCGATCTGCCCCGGCACGGTCGAATCGCCCTCGCTGCGCGACCGGATGGCCGCGCTCGCACAATCCACCGGCCAGACCCTCGCACAAGCCGAAGCCTGGTTCGTTTCACGCCAGCCGATGGGGCGCGTGGGCACCACCGCCGAAATCGCTGCGCTTGCCGTCTACCTCGCCTCCGATGAATCGACTTTCATGACCGGCACCGCACAAATCATCGACGGCGGCTGGTCGAATTGACCCTCTGAATTCACTCACAAGGAAGCAACCATGAAGCTGATGCGATACGGCGCCAAAGGCGCAGAAAAACCCGCGATCGTCGACGCGCGGGGCGTGGTGCGAGACCTGTCGGGCGAGCTCGTCGACATCACCGCGCACACGCTCACACCGCACGGCTTGCAGCGGTTGCGCGAGATCGACGTTGCTGAGTTGCCGGTGGTCGCCAACCCGGGCCGCATCGCGGTGCCGTGGAGCGGCATGCAGAAGTTCATTTGCGTCGGCCTGAACTACGCCGACCACGCAGCGGAATCGAACCTGCCGGTGCCGGCCGAGCCGGTGCTGTTCACGAAGCAGATCAGCGCGCTGATGGGCCCGAACGATCCGGTCGTGATCCCGCAGGGCTCGGTCAAGACCGATTGGGAGGTCGAACTCGGCGTGGTCATCGGCACCAAGGCGCGCTATGTGACGCAAGCCGACGCGTTGAAGCATGTGGCCGGCTACTGCGTCGTCAACGACATCTCCGAGCGCGAATACCAGACCGAGCGCGGCGGCACCTGGGACAAAGGCAAGGGCTGCGACACGTTCGGCCCGGTCGGCCCGTGGATGGTCACGGCCGACGAAATACCCGACCCGCAGGCGCTCTCGATGTGGCTCGAAGTCAACGGTAAAAAAGTGCAGAACGGCAGCACGATGACGATGGTCTTCGGCGTGGCTCACCTCGTGAGCTACATCAGCCGTTTCATGACGCTGATGCCCGGCGACCTGATCAGCACCGGCACGCCACCCGGCGTCGGCATGGGGCAAAAGCCGAGTGCGTGGTACTTGAAGGCGGGCGACACGATGCGGCTCGGGATCGAAGGCTTGGGCCAACAAGACCAGCGCGTTTTCGCATGGGACCCCGCCCTGATCGATGGGTGAACGTGCCATGGGCGACCCGCTCGTGATCCGCATCCACCCCGCCGACGATGTCGTGATTGCACGGCATCAAATCGTCGGCGGCACGGTGCTCGCGAGCGAGGGCGTGACCGTGATCGGCCTCGTGCCGCCCGGCCACGAGAGCGCAGCGCCTCAGGTCTTCGCTGACTTCTTCGTCGCCTTCTTGGCCGCTTCGAGGCTATCGGCCTTTTTCGTCAGCTTCTCGGCGCGGGTCGGCTTGTTGCCCTGCGTTGCGGCCTTCGCTGCCTTGGGCTCCTTCGCGGCCCTGGGCGCTTTCGGTGCGGCGGGTGCCTTGGCCTCTTTCGTCATCCAGAGCGGTTGGGGCTTGGGCGCTTTGGGCTGCGCCTGCAGCGCGGCTTTTGCCGCCTTCAGCTCACGGCGTTCTTCGAGCAGGGCCTGCTCGGCCTCGGAGGGCGGTTGGTCGGCACCTTGCGAACGTGCGCGGGTCTGCACTGCGAGATGAAGCCTCGCGCCGTTCTTGTGAATCTGGTTGGTCAGTGATGCAGTGCGGATCGGCATGGGAGTGCTCTGTGTGGGATGGGGCCCCAATGTAGGCGATACGGCGACCATTCAGCGCGCCACCACCCGCAAGCTCGCCACATCCACCGCCCCGTGCTGGCTTGCGAATCGCAGTGCCCCAATCAAGGTTTGCTCAGGCGAGACGCCGCTTAGCGCGTGGCCTTGCGTGTCGTACAACGTGACCACACCACCGGCGCGCTCGATCGCCAAGCGGCACGCCCGCGCGAAGTACGCGTAGCGCAAACCGTTCTTCGAGCCCTCGCTGTTCGGGTGGCCCATGCCGCCGGGCCACCAGTCGCCGGAGCGCAAGAACTGTGCGTGGGTGGGCGGAACCGGCGCGACCGCCTCGGCGCCGAAGCCATGCAACGCGGCGCTGTCGCAGCCGAAAGGCGGGCCGGCGAGCGACGGCTTTTTCATGGTGGCGGTCGACCGTTCGGCACGCCACCGGGCGCCGTCGCGCCGCCGGCGTAGACCAGCATCGATCGGCCGGTGACGAGGTAGATCGCGCCGCCCTCGAACGTGGGCGGCGGCGCCGGCTCGGGCGCGGCAGTGTCTAGCAGCCGCACCCAGGGCCCGCCGTCGGGTGCGGCGGGCAACTGGAACTCGACCGCGTCATGCCATGCGTTGAAGACCAGCAGCACGCTCGCGTCGGCGCTCTTGCGCACGATGCCCGAGCGTTGCGCGCGGCCGTCGAGCAGCATGCCGAAGCACAGCGTGCGCGCGTCGTCCCAGTGGCCTGCCGCCATCTCGTTGCCTTCGGCGGAAAGCCAGGTCAAATCCTTGACCTGCAGCGCCTCGTTCCACTCGCCGGTGAGAAAGCGTGCGCGGCGCAGCACCGGCAAATCACGGCGCAGCGCCATCACGCGTTTGACGAAGCCGTGCAGCGCCTCGCCGCTTTCGCCGATGCCGCGCCAGTCGACCCACGAGATCGCGTTGTCCTGGCAGTACGCGTTGTTGTTGCCTTGCTGGGTGCGGCCGAACTCGTCACCGGCGAGCAGCATTGGCGTGCCTTGCGCGAGCAGCAGCGTGGCGAGCAGGTTGCGCTGCTGGCGCGCGCGCAATTCGATGACCTCGGCGTCTTCGGTAGGGCCTTCGGCACCGCAATTCCAGGAGCGGTTGTCGCTGCTGCCGTCGCGGCCGTCTTCACCGTTGGCGTCGTTGTGCTTGTCGTTGAAGCTCACCAGATCGGCGAGCGTGAAGCCGTCGTGCGCGGTGATGAAGTTCACGCTCGCCCACGGCCGACGGCCGCGGTGGTTGAACTTGTCGCCACTCGCGGTGAGACAGCGCGCGAGCGCGGGCACGGTGTCTTCCTCGCCTTTCCAGAAGGCTCGCACGGTGTCGCGAAAGCCGTCGTTCCACTCGGCCCAGCCCGGTGCGAAGCGGCCGACCTGGTAGCCGCCGGGGCCGCAGTCCCACGGCTCGGCGATCAGCTTGACGCTGGAGAGCACCGGGTCTTGGCGGCAACTGTCGAGAAAGCCGCCGCCCTCTTCGAAGCCGTGCGCTTCGCGTGCGAGGATGGTCGCGAGGTCGAAACGAAAGCCGTCGACGTGCATCTCGGCCACCCAGTAGCGCAGGCTGTCGGTCACCATCTGCAGCACGCGCGGGTGGCTCAGGTTGAGCGTGTTGCCGGTGCCGGTGTCGTTGATGTAGTAGCGCGGGCCGGGGAGGTCTTCGCCGGCCGGCATCAACCGGTAATAGCTCGCGTTGTCGATGCCCTTGAACGAGAGCGTCGGCCCGAGCTCGTTGCCTTCGGGCGTGTGGTTGTAGACCACGTCGAGGATCACTTCGAGGCCGGCCTCGTGGAAGCGGTCGACCATGTCTTTGAACTCGTCGATGTCGGGCCGCGCGAAGTAGCGCGGGTCGGCGGCGAAGAAGCCGATCGTGTCGTAGCCCCAGTAGTTGGTCAGCCCTTTTTCGGTCAGAAACGGCTGGTTCAGGAAGGTGTGAATCGGCAGCAATTCGACACTCGTGACGCCGAGCTCGCGGATGCGGTCGATCACGGCGTTTTGCGCGAACCCGGCGAAGGTGCCGCGCAGGTGTTCGGGCACATCGGGATGCAGCTTGGTGAAGCCACGCACATGGGTTTCGTAGAGCACCGTACGGTCCCACGGCACGCGCACGCCGTGCGGCTGGTGCCACGCGAAATGCGAGTCGACGACCACGCACTTGGGCACGAAGGGCGCGCTGTCACGTTCGTCGAAACTCAGGTCGGCATCGGCATGACCGACGGTGTAGCCGAACAACTCGTCGCACCAGATCAACTCGCCGGCATGCGCTTTGGCATACGGGTCCATCAGCAGCTTGTTCGGGTTGAAGCGGTGACCGAGCTCGGGCTGGTATGGGCCGTGCACGCGCAAGCCATAGCGCTGGCCGGGCTGCAGGCCGCGGATGAAGCCGTGCCAGACCTCGTCGGTGTATTCGGGCAGCGCGACGCGCGCGAGCTCGTTCGCGCCGCTCTCGTCGAACAGGCAGACCTCGATCTTCGTGCCGTGCGCCGAGAAGAAAGCGAAGTTCACGCCTTCCCCGGTGAACGATGCGCCGCGCGGGTGGGCTGCTCCTTCTTCGAGCTGAATGGGGTTGTAAATGTCGGTCATGGTGGTGGTGCGACGAGGGACGGGTGGCATGCGTCTGTCGTCTGCGAATACTCTGTGTGCCGGCACTCTTCAACCAGCGGCGGAGTGCGTTTTACGGCGCAGGTTTTCTCCTACACCGGCTGACTTGAACGTCCGACGGACGGCTCGCTGACGCGAACCGATCATTCGCCAATACTCACTTTGGAGCCTCGTCATGGCCATGACAAATACCCTTCCGCCAGACCGCATGCCGCTCGACCGCAGCATCCCGGCCAACCTGCCACTCACCACGGCGCAGCACACCAGCGGCGTCTCATGGGGCGCGATCTTGGCTGGCGCGGCAGCGGCGGCAGCGTTGTCGCTGATCTTGCTGATTCTCGGGACGGGGCTCGGCCTGTCGTCCGTCTCGCCGTGGGCGCGGGCCGGCATCACGGCTGCGACCTTCGGCGTCTCGACGATTCTGTGGCTCACGTTCACGCAGATCGCGGCATCGGGCATGGGCGGGTACCTCGCCGGCCGGCTGCGCACCCGGTGGTCGGCAGTGCACACCGACGAGGTTTATTTTCGCGACACGGCGCACGGATTTTTGGCGTGGGCGATCGCTTCGCTGGCCACGGCGGCGTTGCTCGGCTCGGCAATCAGCGGGATCGTGGCCGGCGGCGCACAAGCGGGCGCGAGCGTTGTCGGTGGTGCGGTTGCGGCGGTCGGCGCCGGCGGCGCCGCGATGGCCAGCTCGGAGCGCGGCACGGGCGCCGGCAGCCTGAGCGGCTACTTTGTCGACGCGCTGTTTCGCAAGGACCCGAATGCTGCGGCTTCGGTGTCAACGTCAGCAGGTAGCGGCAGCGCGAGCGACGCGGCACCGCCGGCCGCCGAGGTCGGGCGCATCTTCGCAAGCGCACTGCAAACCGGCGCGCTGCCGGCCGAAGATTCGCGCTACCTCGGCCAACTGGTCGCGCAACGCACCGGTCTCGCACCAGCCGATGCCGAGAAGCGCGTGACCGACACGTTCACACGCATGCAAACCGCACTGCGCGACCTGCGCAAGGTGTCGATCGCCAAGGTGCAGGGCTTTGCCATCGGTGGTGGCAATGTATTTGCCTCACAATGCTCCCAAACGATCACTCTCTACGGAAACTATTTCGTAACCGTGACGACTCAGGGTGGTGTAGAAATTGGTCGGGTTACGGAATACGTCTACACCGGCATGGAAGTCAGTGGATGTGAATTCTCAACAACGAATTGGGGATAGGTGTCAGGTGAGCCATCTGCGTAGGCTCGCCTCAGGCACTAATTCTTATTTGTAGCACCTTCCGACGGCTTTTTGGCGTGATTTGAGATTGGCGCGGGTTTCCAGGCTTACGATTTCGGAAACCGCGCCAATCTTTCTCGAATCAACCGTAAGCAGCCTCGATCCAGGAAGACGCGTCGCACTATTCATAATCGAGCCTGCATATTGGGACCGCAGTATCTCAACCTTCGCCACCCTACCCGGTAAATCACCAAATAGCCTTCATGCACCACCCGCTCCCTTGTGCCGCGCATGCGACCGACGGGGCCGATGTCCGGATGCCTGGCGAGCCACGTAACCTTACTCTCAATAAGGTCCACCATTCTTCGCGGCACCGACCGGACTGTCCTCGGTGACCGCGAGACCAATCCTTATTAAATCGACCTCCTGAGGTCAAGTATCCCGTATTTCAC
>ENA-OFCI01001203-OFCI01001203.1-metagenomes-genome-assembly--contig:-NODE-1203-length-12226-cov-3.664777_pt1 | contig 12226 bp, 12 predicted proteins | sample MGYA00153391_OFCI01 | MGnify analysis MGYA00153391
TACTTTCACTTGCTCAAAATCCCCAGCACTAAAGGGATAGAGAGTACTCATAGCATAAGTAAGTGGCTCATTCGGATCGGTTTTGAGTGCTAAGTCTAGATACTGTTTAGCCTTTGCATAGTCACCATCCCGAAACATTGCTTCCTTGGCTCTCTCGATATTAGCACCTGGCTTTGTTCTATTTCCCGCTGCGGGAAATATCATATTGCTGTTCGGTTTTACTAGTTTGGGTGCAGGTTTTGGGCTAGCGACTGCTGGGATGATAGTTGGGTTAAACTGGCTCATCGGTGCAACAATTGCTGATTGAGTTAGAGTAAAACCAGTAGCTAGGGCGAGTAGACTACGAACGGAAAACTTAAATTTCATGAATTAGGAACTGGTAACGATGAGATATGGACGGGGTTTTTAAAAATGCTGAGGATAATATTATAAGTTAATCGTTTGGTCAAGCCCTTTCCAGTGACAGATCGATCGCCATATACTAGATTGTCTGGACGTGAGCGTCGATCGAATGTTCCGATTGGATCTTACCCGATCGTTGGTATATCCACCACGGGAATTGACACTAATACTCTTTCGTTCATCCCTAATCTCTGTAGCCCTAGATCGATGCTCAAACTCAAACATCTTTCCTACCATCCACCCGCAAGCGATCGACCGATCCTCAAGGATCTTAACTTAGAATTACCGCCCCAGCAATTGGGATTGATTATCGGTGCGAGTGGTTCGGGTAAAAGTACCTTGCTCGAAATTTTAGCGGGATTGGCTAATAGTACCAGTGGGAGTGTCTGCTGGCGCGATCGCGTGTTAGACTCCGATCTACGCCAACAACTGGGTGGACTGGTATTTCAGTTTCCCGAACGGCATTTTTGTACCAATTCTATTCTAGAAGAATTGCGCCTGGGACATCCCGAATTAGGCACCGAACGAGTCGAGCAAGCTCTTACCTCCGTAGGTTTAGCCGATCTGTCTTTACAGGTATCCCCTCACGCCCTCAGCGGCGGACAGCAGCGACGATTAGCCCTCGCCGTGCAATTGATCAGACAGCCTCCTTTACTGCTGTTGGATGAGCCGACAGCAGGCTTAGATTGGTCGATGCGACAGCAGCTAGTCAATCTGCTCGCCCAACTGAAACAGGAATGGACGTTATTAGTCGTTACCCATGATGCTGGAGATTTACTCGCAATTGCCGATAAATGTTGGCAGATCGAGCGAGGAGTATTAATTGAAGCTACTTCCTTCCCAGTGTCAAATTAGACATCTAGTGTAGGGGGTGAATGGTGAATGGTGGATGGCTTGCACTGTTGGCGTTAGCCTGCCGTAGGCAATGCGTAGCCGACTGGACGGGTCTCCCGCCCAGTTTGGCGTTGGCGTAGCCTGCCGGAGGCACAGTGTGGATGGTGAATCATGATGTTTATTTCTTGAGTGGAAGGGAGTAGGATCGATCGTTAAATTAATTGATAATTGATAATTGAGTTGTGAGGGTGGGGATTTTAACTCCGAAGCCATAGCTTCTGTTTTTCGTTAAGTAAGCTTTAAGTTAGCGTTGTAGAAATCTTTTTTTTAATATAAATTACACAATCACATGGATTCATCATCAATCTCTAGCCCAAACTGTTTGCCAAACATGGATAAGATGTGGCAAGAAACAATTGATTGGTGTCCTACTGCACAGCAGCAATCACAGTTACAATCTTTATACTCAGAAGTAGTTAGTGCTAACCAACAATTAAATCTCACCAGAATCACTGCACCTGAAGAATTCTGGGAAAAACATTTGTGGGATTCCCTCCGAGGTGTTGGTGAATTAATTAATCATCCGCTGGAGCTGAAAGTAATAGATCTCGGCACAGGTGCGGGTTTCCCTGGCTTACCACTAGCGATCGCCAGAACTGATTGGCAGATGACATTAGTTGATTCTACTGCAAAAAAGGTCGGATTTATCGAATATATCGCTCCAGAACTTGGCTTAACAAATACTCATCCCTTAGTCAGTCGGATCGAAGCTTTAGGACAAGAAAGACAGCACCGCCATCAATACGATCTCGCCCTAATTCGAGCGGTGTCATCGGCAAATGTTTGTGCTGAATATACCCTACCTTTAGTAAAAGTAGGCGGGACAGCAATTCTCTATCGTGGTAATTGGACAGAAGAGGAAGCTGCTAGTTTAGAACTTGTAGTAGCAAAACTAGGGGGTGAAATCGGTAAGATCGATCGATTTACAACTCCCATCAGTGATAGTATCCGTCACTGTATTTGGCTGCACAAAATTACCGATACGCATCCGTACTATCCTCGCGCTGTCGGTATCCCTACTCTAAAGCCACTCTAGCATTGCGCTGCAAATAAACTTTAAATTCCCTATTGGGGTATGGTCGAGCATTTTTAAGCTAAATGGCTTAAAGTACTTACTCTGCTTTCTGCTCGGATTCTACTATTTACATGTCCAGATTGCCAAATTTGTGCGCTTCAGCGACTTGCTAACTAGCATAAGTATGATAGGATTCACGTAAATCTAAGCTAAATGGCTTAGATAAAATGTAGCTAGATATCGATCGCGATCGATATTGCTACTTCAGAACAGACCCCATACCCCCATAATGAAAATTAAATCTTTATTGACTATCGGCATTGCTGTCAGTAGCATCGCCGCGAGTGGAGCCTTTACTCCAGCTCGATCGGTAACGCTGGTAAATGGTGACTTTAATATCAATAACCTAACCAATGGTACCCTCAGCGACGGAACGCAAGGATCGTCAGGATATTTGGGTGATGGTACTACTGCTACCGCCACGGGATGGAATTTTGGTACTGGTTTGAATTGGTTGGTTTCAACTGGCACCGCTTACCAAGACAACTTGAATCTTCAAGGAGGATCGCCTGACCCTACTCAGACGCTCTATGGTACTGCCCCAATTACCAGTCCGAATGGAACGGCAAACTGGTTTGTAGTAGCAGATGGCGATCCTGGCTTCAGAAGTACTATCAGTCAAAATTTGACCAATCTGATCGCAGGAACGAGATATGACGTGAGTTTTTGGCAAGCAGCCGCACAACAAATGGGTTTCACTGGTGGTACGACCGAGCGGTGGCAAGTTGGTCTAGGAGGTAGTCCCACCCAATTGTCAGCGATAATGTCGCCGATCCAACCTTCAGGCAATGGTCTGAATGGCGGTACGGCTACTGGCGTTCGTGCTTGGCAGAAACAAACATTGACATTTACAGCAGGTTCGACAAGTCAAGCACTTAGTTTCTTGGCGGTAGGTGCGCCTAACGGAATGCCTCCCCTGTCGCTCTTGAGTGCTGTCTCGATTGCTCCTACTGCTGTCCCCGAACCGTTGACGTTTTTGGGTACGATGACTGCTTTGGGTTTAGGAGCTAGTCTCAAGTCTAAATTAAACAAGAAAAAGTAAGCCAGATCGAATCTCAGTTTGGTTAAAGTTGCGATCGCGTATTTGCAAGTCTGTTTGAGTTGCTGCGGAGATCTATCCACCCCTCCAAGAGGGGATTTTTATGTGAGTGTTTATTTATCATGCAACAGTCTTTCCCCTCACTCGCGATCGATATTGTCAGATTATTGGTCTGGTTGATATTGCTGGCAATAATTTTTGTACCGCTCGAACGGCTCTGTAAACAACGCCGACAAACTATCTTCCGAAAAGAATTCGCGATCGATTTGGGCTATTACTTTCTCAATAATCTTCTCCCAAAACTACTCTTGGCTCTACCTTTGTCGATGATTGCAGCGGGAGTACATCATCTCGAACCCAATCCGCTCCATGCTTGGACGGGTAATTTATCCATAGGGACAAGATTTGTGCTGGCTGTTGTTGTTGGTGAATGTGGTGCCTATTGGGGTCATCGCTGGTCGCATCAGATTCCCATCTTATGGCGGTTTCATGCCATTCATCACAGTGCCGAACAAATGGACTGGCTCGTCAATACTCGCGCTCATCCATTGGATATCTGCTTTAGCCGACTGTGTGGGTTACTGCCGCTATACCTACTAGGTTTGGCGCAGCCGATGGGGAATACGGTGGATATGGTGCCGTTGCTGTACGCACTAATTGGGACGATCCTGAGTTTCTTCGTTCATGCTAATATCTCTTGGCGGTTTGGCTTACTGGAGCAGTTGGTGACGACTCCGGCTTTTCATCATTGGCATCATAGCAACGATGGGCCAGAATCGATCGACAAAAATTACGCCGCAATTTTTCCGTGGATGGACAAACTTTTCGGGACACTTTACTTACCCAAGCATCGATGGCCGAAGCAATATGGTATCGATGCGCCGATGGCTTCCAGTTTTACTGGGCAACTGCTACAACCATTAGAACGGAATTTATCTAATTATTAAGTGACACGGCTATCTGAGTGTAGACGCAGAATTAAATTAAGCACTTCTCACGAGTACCGCTTAGTTTAACTCTGCGTTTTCTTGATTATTGCCCCTTTTGCAGAACACAGGCATCCTTATTACCCATTTTTCTTCCCATCCGCTGCCAAAATCTTAACAGCCCTGGCGACTGCTATACTACAGTACTGAGTGTCGAGTCTTCAGACCAGAGTCTGCACCACCGATTTTTTGCAAGCGATCGCAGAACCTGTATAATGAAAATTCGATCTGGTTTGAGTGGGGAACAGTCACTCAAAGTAATGGGGAAAGCCTGGTGAAAATCCAGCACTGTCCCGCAACTGTAAATCGTCTGCATCAGCGTCGATTGAGTCAGAATGCCCGCCAGAAGCTACATATCGGTCAATTAACCTACGAGGTATTAGGTGAACCCAGAACATTGTTTATTTGTTTGTACCACTTGCGGTAGTAAGTGGCAAGATGGTCAGCGCGTAGGTACGAGCGAGGGCGAACGGCTACTACAGCAGCTCGAAGCTTTGCACCAAAGTTGGGAGTTAGCGACAGAGTTTCCGATCCAAGCTGTAGGTTGTATGAGTGCCTGTAGTCGATCGTGTGTGATTTCCTTTGCGGCGGCGGGAAAGCATACATATCTGTTTGGTGATATTCCGACCAACGATTCGAGTATCCCGCTAAGTAATATTCTCGACTGTGCTGAAAAATACTATCAGCATCCCACCGGAGCATTACCTTGGGGAGAACGTCCCGCACCGCTCAAACAAGGCATCCTCGCCAAAATTCCGCCCCTCACTACCCCCACTCGTACCCATGCGGCACTATAATCGCTCCCGCCGCGCCAATTTCTTTACCCAAAACTTCCTGTGGATTGGCTATCAGGCTTGGCAAGGTTATCTAAATCTCGATCGAGGGGTAGTGGTCATCAGTAGCGAGGCGGATCTCCTCGACGATTCTGACCTGCACTGGAGAGACAATCTCGAACCCAGTCTCAATTTTCGCTATATCCCTCAGCCGCAATTGTCCATCTACTTGCAGGAGTGGTTGGTACAGACTCCAGCGATCGATCCCATTCTAGCTGCTGTTGCTAATTATCAGCCGCAGACAGAGCTAATTTTTGCGATCGAGTCTAGCTCAAATCTCGATCTCGGCTGGTGTCAACGCCTAAAAATGTCGCCGCCAGAGTGTCATCAACAGATCTGTCGGCGGTGGAGTGAGTTTGAATTAGGGGTTAGGGGTTAGGCTTTAGGGGGAAGGTTTTAGGCTTCAGGGGAAAGGGGACTAGGAACTGTAATGAGTTCTCAGTCCCCTGATTTTACTAGCTCCCAGTCCCCCAGTCCCCCGTCTCCCCATCTCCCCACTCCCCCAGTCTTACTCGGCAGTAGCTAGCTCGTTATTGTTGCGATTGCGTTTGCGAGTTAGGAGGTTGAATAATTGGATACCGATCGCTTTAATGAGATTACCTTCTAATTCAGTGAACATGATCATGTTCAGCCCAAATGCTGCGTTAGCCTCCTCGACGACTTCATCGGCTTTAGCTTCGTCGATGGGTAAGTTATTCATCGCTTGACGGTAATTGCTCTTGAATACTTTTTCATCAGGAATTTGCGCGAACTCATAAAACGCCGTTCCTTCACCGTCTGTAAGATTCATCGCGTTCTGGGCGATTTTTTTGAGGATTTGACCGCCAGAGAGATCGCCCAAGTAGCGAGTGTAGAGGTGTGCTACCATCAGTGCGGGGTCGCGATCGGCGACTTCATGGATTCGGGCGATATACTTTTTGGTAGCCTCTGAGGGAGCTACTTGCTCTTTCCAATTGGCACCATAATAAAAGGCTAAGTCTTGTTCTAGCGCAGCCTTGCGATCGAGTTCGGGGAAAAATACTTTAGACAAAATCGGATCGCTGGCGCGTTTGTGCATTTCCTCTTCCATCGCTGAGTAGACGAAGTAGAGATTGGTGACTAGCTTGCGGTAGGATTTTTTCTCAACAGTCCCTTTGAGGAAGCAGGCGATGAAGCCTGTGTTCTCAGCCATATTATGAGATTTCTTGGTGCCCTCACGCAGTTTAGTAGCTAGATTAGAAGTCATATTAAAAAGATCCGTATAAATATATCCACTAATCTGTTAGCTTAGAATAATTTGATGAGAATTTCTATTAAGATTTATAACTTCTGTAACTAGTACTACATATTTGCTAGGCTAATTACCCAATCTGAGCTTTAGATATGTAAATAAATATTATCATTGCACGGTAGATCTCGATCGCTTGGAGCAAAATCATTATGACTTCTATTCCCACGAATCAAAAATTAGCTAAGAAGTTTAATACGCCCCAACTTTTGCGGAGTGGTTGGTATACAACCTGGGGGGTGAGTTTATTACTATTAATTGTGAGTATTTATGGAGTTCAGGCTCAACGACAGGCAATTAAAACTGTCGGTAAAGATGCCGCTCCGAGTATTTTAACAGCGCAGCAATTGCAAGATTCATTTGCCGATATGGATGCTAGTTTGGCAAATGAATTACTATTGAAGCCAGGGGAAAATCAACAAGCATTAGCAGACTTTGAGATAAATCGTCAGAAAATTGCCGATCGATTGGTAGCTGCGGCAAGAAATATTACTTATCCAGCAGAAGAAGGGATCGTTCAAAGTTTGCAACTTAGTGGTAGTGCCTACCTATTGAAATTGCAGGAAGCGCGAGATGCTCACAAACGGGGCGATACTATTGGTACTCTAAATATTTATCGGAGTGCGGCTACTTTAATCGATCGACAGATAATACCCCAAGCCGAACAACTCAGTCGAGTAAATGCTCAGGAGTTAGAAAAGACTTATGCTAACCAAAGTTTTTTCAATGGTGGCATAGCTTTACTGATTACGATTGTGGGATTAGTTCAGATTGTGATTCTAGTTATGATTCAGATATTTTTATATCGGCGAATGCGCCGAATGCTAAATTTACCATTGCTTGGTGCTACGATAATTGCAATTATTTTTCTAGTCCACACTCTCAGCTCGTTTGTCAGTGCAACTAATAATCTAAAAGTAGCTAAAGCCGATGCTTTTGATTCCTTACGTGCGTTGCGTCAGATGCGATCGCTCTCTTACAAAGCGAATGCTGATGAGAGTCGTTATTTACTAGATCGATCGAATGCCATCGTCCACGAGCAATCTTTTAATGACAAGATTACCAAAATTCTGACGATTCCGGCTAACCAATCGATCGATAGTATCTTAGCTAATGTCCAGCAAAAAAAGCCGACTCAAGGGATAACTGGACTATTTGCTGATGAATTAAATAATATTACTTTTAAGGGCGAACGAGAATTGGCGATCGATACCCTCAAATTGTTTAAGGAGTATTTAGCGATCGATAAACAAATTAGACAGCTATCTAGTACTGGTAAAATTGCTGAAGCGATCGCGCTATGTATCGGGACAAAGCCAGGTGAATCAAACTGGGCATTCGATCGATATAAGAATAAGCATACCGAATTGATGGATCTAAACAAGCAGGAATTTGAAGATAATATTAAACTTGGCGCACAACATTTAGACAATTATGAAATTATTGCCGCAGTTGCGCTCAGTAGTATCGCGATCTTAACTTTATTTGGACTCAGACCGAGGTTGATGGAGTATCTGTAAGGTGACGTTGATAAATTAAGATATAAATGAGTGAGGAGCAGGTAGATCTTAAAATTTGGCAAGTTGGTCTAACCTGTTGAATTGTCTTTCTGAGATCGAGCTTGGATTTACCGCCTAGAGTTAGCAACCACTCTGTCTGCGAGCGAGCATTATATAAGGAGCGCGAACCAATATGGACAATGAGCCAAAACTACCTACTCAGCGAAATTTTTGGAGTCAGATTGGCACCAACGCCTTAGTTCGCTTCTTGCTGTTTTTTGGAGCGGGATGGGCATCTATTGCTTTGTTTCAATATTTTGAATACGTAATTTTTGTGTTTGCGTTTTCAGCAATTTTAGCACTGTTGCTAAATTATCCACTGCGGTATCTCCAGAGATTTGTCGGACGAAACATCGCGCTGGGGATTGTGATTGTCTTGAGCCTAATGACGATCGTCGTATTCGCGATCGCGATCGTGTTGACACTTACCAATCAGTTTCAACAATTGGCGACATTGCTACTCCAGTCCTTCAATGGCGCAAATAATCCACTCGATCGATTTCAGAGTATGTTAGTAGCAACTAATATTAAGTTAGATCTAGCGGCGATCTCGGCTCAGATTCGCACGGCATTTGAAGTTGGGTTAAATTGGACTGTTAATTCTGTGCCGATTTTACTCCAAAATTATGTCACTTTTATCATTATCATCGTCATTGCTTTTTTCATGCTGATTGATGGTGCCAAGCTGTGGCAACTCGTCCTAAAACTAGTTCCCGAACGCCATCGCAGTCGGGTGGAAATCGCAGTGCAAAAAAATTTCGTGGGATTTTTGCGCGGTCAATTGCTAATTTCGTTTTTATTAAGTATTGCTACATTACTGGTGTTCGTAATATTTCAAATCCCATTTTCATTTTTGCTTGCCGTTACAATTGGTGTTTTTGACTTGATTCCTGGTATTGGTGCAACGTTAGGTGTGAGCTTTGTCTGCTTGATTATCCTGGTTCAAAGCGGTTGGCTGATGGCACTGAAGGTATTTGCGATTTGCTTGATTCTGCAACAATTGCAAGACAATTTTGTGTCGCCACGCGTGATGCAAAGCACGGTGCATCTCAATCCCGTAGTAGTATTTTTTGCGCTGTTAGTTGGGACGCGAGTGTCGGGACTACTCGGTGTCTTTTTGGCAATTCCGATCGCTGGAGTAATAGTCAGCCTGTTAGAGATTGAGGAAGCACAAGGAGGTTAGAGCCGATCTCCAAATCCTCACGCGTCAGCTAAATTTGGTGTCTGGAAGGCTGGTATGATTGCGGAGGTAACATGTCGATAGTTGAGTACCGACCGCCTAAATATAAAAATCAATATCTAATACATTCATGAAAATTTTATTTGTTGCGGCGGAAGCTGCTCCCATTGCCAAAGTTGGTGGTATGGGTGATGTGGTGGGTGCGTTGCCCAAATTTTTACGCAAAATGGGGCATGATGTGCGGATATTTATGCCTTATTACGGCTCCCTGGTGGGTAAATTAGATATTCCCTACGAGCCTGTGTGGGAGGGAGACGCGATGTTCAATCACTTTGCGGTGTATGAGACAGTGCTGCCAGGTACCGACGTTCCCTTGTACTTATTCGGGCATCCAGCTTTCGATCCGCTACGGATCTATGGCGGAGAGGATGAGGATTGGCGATTTACATTTTTTGCCAATGGCGCGGCAGAATTTTGTTGGAATTATTGGAAACCAAATGTCCTCCACTGTCATGACTGGCATACGGGGATGTTACCCGTCTGGATGCACCAAGATCCCGATATTAGTACGATCTTCACCATTCATAATTTAGCCTACCAAGGGCCGTGGCGGTGGTATCTGGAGCGGATTACCTGGTGTCCTTGGTACATGCAGGGGCATAATACGATGGCAGCAGCGGTACAATTTGCCGATCGAGTCAATACAGTTTCGCCTACTTATGCCGCCCAGATTCAGACGATCGAATATGGGGAGACACTTGAGGGGCTGCTATCGTTTGTGAGTGGGAGATTATCGGGAATTGTCAATGGGATCGATACGGAAGTTTACGATCCGGCAAATGATAAAGCTCTAGCTCAAACTTATACTGCAAAAACGATCGAAGATCGCGCTCAGAATAAAGCCGCACTTCAACAGGAACTTGGTTTAGCGATAAATCCTCAGACTTTTCTGGTGGGGATGGTATCCCGATTGGTAGAGCAAAAAGGGCTGGATCTGATGCTCCAGACACTCGATCGCTTTCTCGCCTATACTGATGCTCAGTTTGTGTTATTGGGTACGGGCGATCGCAATTATGAGACGCAATTATGGCAATTAGCGTCGCGTTATCCCGGGCGGATGGCTACTTATCTAATGTACAATGAGTCGCTCTCACGGCGGATTTATGCAGGTTCTGATGCCTTCTTGATGCCGAGTCGGTTTGAACCTTGTGGGATCTCTCAGATGCTGTCGATGCGCTATGGTTGTGTACCGATTGTGCGGCGTACGGGTGGATTAGTCGATACGGTTACTCACCACGATCCTCAAAACGCTCAGGGTACGGGCTATTGTTTCGATCGCTATGAAGCGTTGGATCTATACACCTGTATGGTACGCGCTTCCGAAGGTTTCAATTATAAGCCGCAATGGCAAGCACTCCAACAACGGGGGATGGAGAGTGATTTTAGTTGGGTTCGCTCGGCTCAAGCCTACGAATCGCTGTATAAATCGGTTGTTAGTGCTGAAACGTAGTTGATGTAGGGTGTGTTAGGCGCAAGCCGTAACGTACCATGGATTCGAGCTAACTGCTATGAAAAAGCTCGCTAAAAACAGCGAGCTTTTTGCTAGAGCATTCCCGAAGCGCAGCTTGCATCATCATAAATGCACTCGATCGATCGCATCGTACTTTGGTATTTGGTGATGTTACCTTGCTCTTTAAACAACTTAGCGGCAAACCGCCAATCGAGCAGTGCTTCATGTTCCCCATATAAATCGCGATAGGCATAACCACGATTGGAATAAGCAAGTGCAAAATCGGGTTTGAGATCGATCGACTTATTGTAGTCAACAATCGCACTCTGATAATCTTGAGCTAGATAATACAAAAAGCCCCGTCGGTAATATGCAATTGCCAATTTTGGATCGAGCGAGATCGCCTGATTATAGTCTGTCATTGCGTCTCGCTCGTTACCCAGGCGATAGTAAGCAACTCCACGACAACAAATAGCTAGTGCATTATTTGGATCGACGCGGATTGCTGCTGTATATGCTGTTAATGCACCTAAATAATCGCGATTTTTATACTTGGCATTAGCTGAAGATAGGATATCGTTGGCTATTGGCTCTCTGGTGGCATAAGTGGATGGTGACATGGCTGGATGAGTGTAGTGACTATTTGTAAAATGATTAACAGCATTTACTTTTGTAAATATAACCTGCTCAAATCTCAGCGAATAGGGATTAAATCACACATCGATCATTAATTTACGAGTGGATCGGAGCGGGAATATTGAAAAATATATGTAATAAAATGTAGGGAGAATTCATGTATTGTGGTGGGATTGTACTCGGTCAACAGGGCAGAAAATAATGATAATCTAAGACGATCGATCCTAGCTGCACAATCCAACCGTGACTTACCGCAATCCCACACCCACTGTAGACATCATCATCGAACTAATCGATCGACCCCATCGCCCAATTATTACGATCGAACGGCTGAATCCACCGCATGGGTGGGCATTACCTGGCGGCTTTGTAGATTATGGAGAATCACTAGAGACAGCCGCAATCCGAGAAGCAAAAGAAGAAATCGGACTAGATGTGCAACTGGTAGAACAATTTCATCTTTATTCAGCACCCGATCGCGATCCGAGGCAGCATACTATTAGTATGGTATTTATCGCTACAGCGGTAGGAACCCCGATCGCTCAAGATGATGCTAAAAGTGTGGGCATATTTGCACCGTGGGAAATTCCCTCACAGTTATGTTTCGATCATGGGCAAATAATCGCGGATTACTTGCGGTATCGAGATTATCATCTTCGTCCGGGAATTAGGCTTTAGGCTTTAGGTTTTAGGCTTTAGGTTTTAGGCTTTAGGTTTTAGGCTTTAGGAGAAACATTCTCACTTTTACTTCCTTGTCTGCCCATTCCGTGACTTTTGCCCCCTCCCCTTTCTAGCTACGGTGTATAAATAAGTCCAATACACTTCGTTTCGAGGTGGTTTACCCC
>ENA-OFCI01001204-OFCI01001204.1-metagenomes-genome-assembly--contig:-NODE-1204-length-12223-cov-2.931377_pt1 | contig 12223 bp, 14 predicted proteins | sample MGYA00153391_OFCI01 | MGnify analysis MGYA00153391
ACTTCATCGATTGATGGTGGGTACCTTCAAACGCTCAAATCAAATCTCGATTGATGTCAGCCCGACTTTTTTCCTAGATCGCGATCGATAATTAAGTGTAAGTACTTTATAGACGCTGTGTTAGTACTCCCGTGGTACGATGGTGGGATGAAAAAGAAACCGTTGCCTGCTCAATTTGATGAACTGGAAAGAGCTAAAGTCGAGAGACTAGCTGAACTGTGGGGTCTTTCCCTATCTGGGACGATCCGTCGCATCGTTCGAGAATTCCCTGAAGTTTCAATATCTTGATATAGTTGAACGCCCCCAATCAATTAGACTGGGGGCGTTCGGATTCGATTTAACTGTGGCAACAGTGCGATCGAGAAAATTCAAATTAACTAATAATATTATGACTTACTATCGAACCGTAGATAACTTACAGTTTGAAGTATTTGAAGTCTTCGGAGTTTACATTCCATCGATCGAGATGATACAGGATATTTTGAACGAGAGATTTACCGACGGAGCCAAGCGGCAGTTTTGCGATATCTCAAATCATTATTGTTCGATATTTAAGGGACAAATATCAATTGAATTGCCACCAGATACCTCAGAGAACAAACTTACTATCGACCGAATCAAACTAGATAGAGAGTTCATGAGTACTAAACTATCGATGAGTGTCACCGTGGGTTACAGCTTTCAGAAACTCATAATCTCTCAATATGTTACTAGTTGGTATCAAGCTGTAATTGGTAACTTTTCAGGTGCTAATCCCCAATCAATTAGAAAGGGAAATATCCCCATTGATGTGGATAAAGAAACTGGGGAGGTGACTACTATCGATCTCTCGATTAAGTATCTTAATTTTAAACAAGCCACTGATTATATTAGTGGATTCTACAACTCCATATCGTCGCTCTACGGCAAGGGAAATCTCGAAATTATAAATCTATCCAATAAGCAAGATGACATCATTAAAAAGATAGCAAGCTTGGAGGAGAAGGTCAGGAGACAATACCCCAAAGAGTTTATTTTCTTTTGCAAGTATTGCCAGTCCTACCATACTTTCAATTCTTTCAAAGCCAGGGAGACATGCGGTTCCAAGGATTGTGAACGCAAGGCTGATAATTATCGTAAGCTAATCGATCGTAAAAGATGGGTCGAAGATCTAACCGTCAGACCCAAGAATTGCGGACTGTGTGGTAGCAGAAGGGCAAAAATCAATGCCGATCGATTGTGTTTGCATTGCTATTTAGAGCTAGTAAATTGTATCGAAAACTATTTGGTCTAAGATCGGAAGATTTGGGTATAACAGTATTTACATCGATCGGGGTATATTGATTAAATAGTACAAAACTTACCAACTTATGACGACGGTTTTCAATTTCAACACATCTGAAAAAGAGGCTGCCGTAGCGATCGGGGTTAACTATCAAACTCTTCAGAGACAACGGCAAAGTGGAAAAATACCCAGTTACGTGTTCACAAAAACTGGATACAAAACTGTCCGCTACTGCTTGCCGCTACTCAGAGACTGGCAGATCGATCCCGATGATCTAGAAGCTCATGCTCGCGCATTCGATCGACTGCAAAGCACCAGGGCATCATCAGCGAACTTCCTACCATCCTCGATCGAAGACAAAAAACAAGAGTCAGAGGACGTTTAGCTAACGATCCGCGACTCAAAACAAAATAAAAACTTACTCTAATCTTACCATGACTACAAAGACTACATTACATCAAGACCATATCGATCACTTGTTAACCGAAGGATTCACCCAAGAACAAATCGATAGTTGGGTAGCCAATGGTGATATAGAGTCATTGACACCCAATGAGGCTAGAGATCGGGGGTTCGGTGTATGTAAATTGATCGATCCTGAGAATAGTATCTACTCTGAACCATTAACAGGCGGTTTGTTACTCAAATTCTCCGATACATTCATCCAATTACGAACAAACAAACCAGATTTACTACCTAAACCAGATGGGAAACCCACCAAATATCTAACCCCAATTGGGCGGGTAATAGACACAGAATGCGCCCTAATTCCAGAGGGGTGTAAAGCTATCACAGAGGGGTGGAAAGACGCTAAAGCCTTCAGTTTACTCGGTATTCCCACTGGTGCAATTACGGGGTTATCGGTCGGAGTTAAGGCATTACCTCAAGGATGCGGATATCCCATCATCGGGGATCATGACGCATGGGTGAATTTTGGGGTGACACGATCGCTAATCAGACTGAGTATTCATTGTGAGGGTAAAATCGCGGTTGTACCTGAAATAAAGGGGTTCCCCAAGGCGGGGGGTGTTGAGTACTCCAAAGATGGTAATACGGCTGAGGATTTCCATCTTTTTTTAGCTAATGCCCTAACACCCCATCAGATGTACCTAGCTTGGTTAGATAAAAGGATATTGAGGCTAGATACCAAATCACCCGCGATTATGGCTGATGTTGCGGTTGAAGCTTCTAAATTGTTAGCTGAGTTGTATGGTAAATCCACATCTCCCACTAAGGCTGAGATTAAGGTTTTACTAAAATCTACTCAGTTTGAGGGATTCGGACTAGATGTTAATTCTGTGTTGCGTGACAGTGGTAATACTGTCGAGCAATTGAAGGCTGAGATTCGGGAAGAAAGCGGTGGGAATATTGATGCTGTCGCGATCGCGATGGAGATTGTTAAACAGAAGGCTAAGTTATTCCGTTCCCCCAAACCAGATAGTATCGAATATGTATCAATTCCAGATGAATATGGGGTGATAACTAACCATCCCGTCACTAGCAGCACCTTTAAATCATGGTTGGTCGGTGAATTTTACGTTGAAACTGGTGTTGGATTAACCAGCGAGAATAAGAGTGCGATTATTGCCACAGTTACCGCTATGGCGATGAAAGAAGCACCCGAATTACCAGTATCAGAAAAGCGGGTAGCATCTCATAACGGGCGGTATTACCTATATCTAGCTGATGCGAACCAGACCGTTATCGAATATTCAGCTATTGGGTGGAATATTTGCCAAAATTCACCTGTGAAGTTCATTTTCGATAAATATAAGGCGGCTTTACCTACCCCCCACTGTGACGGTGAAATTGATAAGCTGTGGGAAATAACTCGAATTAAAGACAACTTAGACTCAGCCGATCGGTTAATGGTTGCCTCAGTATTAGTGAAGGCACTAGTACCAGGTGGTTCAGACCCCTTATTAGCGATATCCGGCTATGCGGGATCGGGGAAAACCACAACCGCCAATTATTTACGCTCATTAATCGATCCTTTTACTAAAGGTGGAGTCCTGTCTAAATTACCCGAAAATAGCGACAACATCGCTATTCACGCGATGAAAAGGCTGTTTGTCGCAATCGATAACTTAACCTACGTCAGTAACGATCAATCGGATTTAATCTGTACTATCCTCACACCCCATAGTGGGAGTGTCAGTAAGCGTAAGAACTTCTCTGATAGCGAGGAAATTATTCATGATATCCAAAATGTAGTTATCCTCACTAGTATCGGGAATGTAGTCACCAAGCCAGATTTACTCGAACGATCTATATGTATCGACTTACCCCGCATTACCAATGAAGATCGCCAATCTGAATCGGACATAACCGAAAAATTCAGTAAGTATCACGCTGAACTCTTGGGGGGATTGCTCGATCTAACTGTGGCAGCACTCCATCACCGCGATACCGAACCACCAGTAAAATTCAACCGCTTAACTGAGTTCATCTGTTTAGGTGAAGGTGTAGAGCGAAAAATGGGGTACTTACCCGATTCTATGAAAACCCGTATGGATGCTGGTGTGGAGATTGCCAATAATATCGCGATCGAATCATCACCAGTCGCCTCAACTTTGCGGAGTTGGATCGAGGTACAAAAAACTTGGGATGGTGCAGCCAGCGATCTATTAAATATCCTCAAAACCCACGCCAAAAAATCAGAATTAGCGGGTAGTTTACCCAAAAATGCTAATAGTTTGGGTTCAGAATTAAAACGGGTTGAATCGGCACTTTACCAAGCTGGTATCAAAATAGAGTATACACGTACTAAGACTAACCGAATGATTTCGGTGTGTATATATAATTCTGGTGACGACGATACCTCTAAAACGTTGTCATCGTTGTCACCCGATGAAAAAGAGATGATGAAACCCAATGATATCAACACTTCCAGCGATGACAACAAAGGTGACAAGAGCAAAAAATCGTTGTCACCCACCAAAACACCAAAATCACCAGAACCTAATCCCATAAACACTTCCATCGGTGACAACGATTTTTTAGAGTCGTTGTCACCAGATGATGAATATCCAGAAATTGATATGGTGTGATACTGTGCCCGAATAGCGATGACAACGATTGAAAAAATCGTTGTCATCGCTGAACCCATTGTCCTGTTTAGATTTCACAGTTTTAGCCTATTTTGAGGGTGACAACGATTTTTTGCTCTTGTCACCTTTGTTGTCATCGCTGAAACACTTTCTATGACTCGATCTTAGGTGTTTATTTTTATCGGGTGACAACGGTGACGACGTTTTCGACCAATCTCTCAGCCAGATTTTTATACATATACCCCCTCACCAATAACTACAAGATGTTCGAGAAAACATACATTCCCAATTGGGACAAAGTTACTAATGGTTCAGTGTGTTACGGCTCAAAAGGTGAGCCGCTTGAATATGTCGATCGAGATGGCAATCGAATCAAATTAATTACCCCATCCGGTAAAGGTTCAACCGACATCAGCAACATCAAATTAGTCCAACATGAGGATTACCATTCATTCCGTTGGTTGACCCCACCAGGGGCGAGGTTAGCATCATCAGCCGTTAAAGCCACCGAATTAGGTAGATCGGTGAATTATCACCCCCGACAAATTATCGCGATTGGGGAATGGTCTAAACCCACCCAAGAGACTCACCAGGGCGTATTAGTAAACAAACGAGTCGATTATGGTACGGGGTATAAACAATCTATTCCTGACACGTTACCCGTCATTTGGGTAGATGATTCAAAAATCGATTTAACCTACCAGCCACCAGCCACCGAACCAGTAGATAACCTCCCCACGCCGATTAAGCCCTATGAGATGGTGAGTAAGGTTTGCATTGATATCGAAACTACGGGGCTAGACCCAACTATCGATCGAGTGACAATGTTCGGGATTAGGGATGGGGGTGGGGAGAACTTCATATTCACCAACCCAGTTGAACGGGTGATGTTAACCGATGCGATCGCGTGGCTCAATGAGAACCAACCTGAATTAATATTTCTGCACAACGGTTACACCTTTGATATCCCATTCATTATTTACCGTTGTGCCCTATACGGGATAAATCACCCCTTCAATGAGAGCGATCGGGGAATCTGGCGACAAATAAAAAAGAATACCCACCCTGCTCTAAAACGCGCCTTCATCGTCGAAGATGACACAGCCAAATATGGTGGCAAACTAGCTACTTACGATGCTTTTGGGGGTAATTCTACTGTTATAGATACGATGATCGCGTTAGGTCTTTGGGACACAGGTAAGAAACTGAGGAATCTTAAACTCAAAGAGTCAGTAATCAAACTGAAACTACGCGCAGATAGTCGATTAGAGTTATCTAATGATGAGATTCAAGCGTGTTGGGTGAGTGGCGATCTCGATCGACTAACCGAATACCTAATCTTTGACCTTGAAGATACTCAGCTAATTGCCAATAAATTAATGCCTAGTATCTGGTATCAGCAAGCGTATTTACCAGGGGTTTCAATCATGAATCTAGTTCATAAAAATACTGGGTTCAAGATTCAGAAAATGTATGAATACCTGTGTCCCAACCAAATAGACAATATCAAACCAGATATTAAAGCTGACTATGGTGGGGGGTTGACGGGGGCGGTACAAGGGATTTACCGCTACGTGAATAAGATAGATGTTGCTAGTCTTTACCCAAGCTTGATGGTTCGATACTGCCTAGGTAGCCGGAAAGATACTAAGGGAAAATATATATCAGTATTACGAAAAATGTTAACCGATCGACTTGAATATAAGCGGTTGGGTGAGGATATTAAGGATAATGATGGTTTCGTAATTAAAGAGGGTGACAATGAAGCGGCGGGGATGTCAGCAGCAATTAAACTTTTGATGAATTCTGGGTATGGTTATCTGGGGACACCCTACCCATTCAATGACATGGAAAACGCCGCTTTAATCACAGCCTACGGGCGGGTAATTCTCCGGTTGATGTGCCAAATCATTGTCGAAAATAACGGTACCTTAATCAGTGCTGATACCGATGGTGTTTATTATTCCCACCCCGACGCAAACGCGATATTCGATAAAGTTTCGGCTGTGTTGCCAGAAGGTATCAATATCGAACTAGAGAAACAGAATATAGTGATGTTCTCCAAGTCTAAGAAGAACTATTGTTTGTATAAAGCCGATGGTGAGTTAATCGATCGTAAGGGGAATACTTTCCTGTCTTATATGACAGAGTTAGAAAATGACTTTGTGTATACCTACCCAGGTATCTATATTAACAAGGGTCAAACCAAAGCCGATGAATATTACCGTGACATAATTACCGATTTGAAGGCTGGAAAGGTATCGATCGATAAGTTAGCTAAAACGGAATTAGTTAAAAAAGAGTCTATTAATATTCTGAATCAATTGGGGGAGATTGAATCAGGGGTGTATACCTATTACATCACCCGCCATGACTATCATAGACTCAAGGGTAGCTATGGTAAGGCGCGGGTTTATCGCGACTTGAAGACTAAGATAGAATGTTACCCCGAAACACCATATTTTGTTGATTTTTATGCCTATAAAATTGATATGTTGAGGGCTGGTATGTTAGGGATAAGTGAACCCAAAGAATACTATAAAACGATGGCTAAACAGTTAAAAACTGTTAAGGTGAAGAAAGTTAAATAATTAAAGTTAGAAATATGAGTATTTATGTCACTGATGAAGCCCAGGAATATTTAGATATACTTAACAAAAAATCAGACAAACACAAGATTATAGATATATATAAAGTCGATGTTAAGGCAAGTCATTACACAGATTGTCACAAAACGATCTATCTTTTCGATAATGGCAAGAGGTTGGAATATTTGTACGAACATGATGATATTCCTGGTCATAAAGAAACAGATCGTAGTTACCAACTACTAAACTAGTTCAACTTCTTTCACAATCCCCACTGGACTTAAATTTGATATTATCGATCATGATTTTGGTGAGGTAGAAGTTAACTTATAAGTAAGTTGAAATATATTGTATTTTAACTTACTTATGAGTTACAATAAGTACATGAAAATTAAACAAAGAACAATCGGTTTAACTGATTTTGAGAGAGAAGCTGTTCAGTATTTTGCGGAGTCGTGGCATGAGGGATTTTCTGTCAGTTTGAGACGGATTATCAGAGAGTTTAAGATGATAAAAGACGCAGAGGAAAAGAGTTCATCATCTTAAACAAATGATGATGGCAGACAATTGGCACTCAACTTATGGGGTGAGTAAATATGACACACCCAAAATAGATAAACAGTTAAAGCCTAATAAGGCGAAGAAAGTTAAACAATTAACGTTAAAAATATGAGCATTTTTGTCACAGATAAAGCCCAGGAATATTTAGATATAGTTAATAGAAAATCAGACAAATACAAGATTATAGATATATATAAAGTCGATGTTAATGCAAGTCATTATACAGATTGCCACAAAACGATCTATCTTTTCGATAATGGCAAGAGGTTGGAATATTTGTACGAGCACGATGAAATTCCTGGCCACAAAATAACCGATCGTAGATACAGAATGTTAAACTAGTCCAACTTCTTCGTCAACCCTCATTGGCGAAACAACTTTCGCTAAACTTGTAGAACAATATGCCAACCCCAAGTAATTGGAAAGATTTGAATATGACAGAACAGGTTAGTAGAATCAATGAACTACGATCTGCTGTGAACGTGAATGGTAGAACGATCTCTGATGAGGATATTATTGATATTCTTTGTATCCAGAATTATCTTCCAACTGACAAAAACGTGATGCTCCTGATATCAGGACAGGTCAATATTGATGAACTTAGAAACACTAGAGACGTGTAATATTTGTGGATAAGTTAGCGGCACATAGTCATAAAAATAAGCGTAATAAATTCCAGATCGCGTTAGACCGAAAGCTGACGATCGAGCTACTTTCCACTGGCAAAACCTATGTTTACATAGCCAAACATATTAGCTCTATCCGAGATTATAGTGTGACCCCACAACTGGTACATTATGACGTTGGTGCGATCCAAGAGGAATTATTAGCATCAGTATTGCAACATGGGATAGAGGCAATTGCTAGTGAGCTAGATAAGTTAGAAAATCTATCGATCGATCTTTCGAGAAGAATTGGAACCTTCGATGATAACGATCCAAAAGTTGCACCATTGCTAAAACAAATGGAATCGATCGCATATCGTCAAACCCATTTAAAGGGTGGCGAAAACTACTTGAGAGCGCAAGACTTAAACCAATCGATCGAGCGCGTAGTTAGGGCTGGTTTCAAAATTGTAGATCCGATCGATTGTCTCAATCGAGACGAACCCCTAGATATTCAAGCTGAGGTAGTCTTCACTGATGATTAGTAACCTAGACTTCATTCATCCCCGAACACGCGCCAAAATCGAATCTAGCGGCAATTCCAGCAGAAAACGATTACCCAACAATTGGGGTGACTTTGCTAGGCTCTGTGATATCCGTTCGGGTTCTGAGGGGGTGGTTAAGTTTGACCCATATTTTTATCAACGTCAGGTGATATCCTCGATCGAGTCATCGAAAACTACAATTGTAGCTAAAGGACGACAATTAGGATTGACAGAGTGTACTACAAATTATTTCTTGTGGAAAGCGTGTACTAAAAAAGGTTATTTGGGGGTTATCTTTTCTCGCACCCAATCTGACACTTCAAATATTGCGAAGCGACTAAGGAGGATGGTTGAAAGCCTTAGCGATTACGTCACACCAATTTCAGATTCTTTGACTGATTTGGAGTTGTCAAGTGGCGGTAGAATCCTGTTCAGAAATTCAACAGCCTTCGGGTCGCGTGGGCTTGAGAGCGTCCATGATTTGCTTTTCGATGAGGCGGCTTTTGTTGACTCGATCGATGAAATATTTAAGTCTGCTATCCCGACAACTTCGATGTTGGGCGATAAAGCTCGCGTCATTATTCTCAGCACCCCGAATGGACAAAGCGGCTGGTATTTTGACAAATTAAATAGCAATAATGGCTCGATCGATTTACTTGGACTTTGCGAAGATATTCGATCGTTAAAATCCGACCCTCTCCAAATTTGGAAAGATGAGAAAGGATGGAATAAAATTCTAGTCCATTGGCGATCGCATCCAATTTACGGATCGCAACCAGATTATTTAGAAAAGGTAGCTGAATCGACTGGATTGCCAGAAGCTGACGTTCGGCAAGAACATGATTTGAGCTTCACAGATTCCGCAGAAAGTGTATTTAATGCAAGTGTCATCCGCAGTGCTGCAACACTTGATGGACTAAGTAAAACTTGTAATCCCAATTCTTGGTTTTATCTGGGTGTAGATGGGAGTTCCTGTGGATCTGACTACACTGTCTGTATCGTTTTGGAGTACGACCTCAAAACAGATAAATACGCAGTATGTGACCTCTATCGAAAACAACGAAGTTCGATCGAGTCAGACCTTTATAATATCTCTCAATTGATCGACAAATATTCTCGTAATATCAAAGGGATATCAGTGGAGTCTAATGGTATTGGACAAATTTTCCTAGAACGATTAGCAGTAAACCATACAAATGTTTTGGTGCAAGGTGTGCATATTAGTCAAGATAGTAAGACAGCTATGATCGATCGATTATCGTTGGCACTTGAGACTGGGGTACTTCACATTCCCAAGACTGGAGTTATAGCCCAAGAATTATTGAGTTTTAGGCGTGTTGGGAAGAAATTAGAGGCTGCCCCAGGTTCTCATGATGATTCAGTAATGGCACTAGCGATCGGTTTAAATCAGTCTCAGTTTCGATTGAGCAAGCCAAAATTAAACATTTCAACAATACATACATTCTGATGGGTATTAATGACTATTTCATAGCCTCAATCGAAGCGACCCACACGGGGTTCTGTGTGACTTTAGCGAGGGTAAATAACATAACTAGTCCTGGTAGCCTGTTTGTAGGCTACAGTTCATCCTCTCCCATCCTCAGCACCCAATTAATCACTCAAACTCTAAATGAGGCTATCGACTCGATCGACCTATTGTCAATGAGTTACTATCGTTTAGGAGAGTGGGTAAAAGGTTAGAGGCCTCCCCAGGGAGCCATGACGATACTGTGATGGCATTAGCGGTGGGATTGAGCCAAACAGAATTTAGAATACACAAACCCAAGCTAAATATCGGGACTATCTCTACTTTTTGATATGAGCATTAACGATTACTATTATGCTGCTGTATATGCCGATCACAGGGGTTTTAATGTATCCCTAGCTAGGGTAAATAATGTTGACAACCCAGGTATCATTTACTTAATTTCTAGCGTCTCATCGTCCATCCTCAGTAACAAAGCGATCGGTGAAGAACTTGATAGGGCGATCGCAAGTATCAACCAACCTACTGATTACTTGAAGAGTGAAAAGTTGGTCGGGGTGGTGACAAATGAAAATAAGAATTTGCAGGTGGCTCTGTTTAATCATTTTGAGAGACTGAAGCATATCAAAAGCTATTCATCCAAAGTCATTTCAGCTAGTTTGTATAAATTGGCTGAGTCGATCGGGAGTGGAAAAATGATGGTTAAATCATCGATCGCTAGGGACATACAGATTGACTTGCAGCAGACGACTGAGACCGAGATCTCTGCCCGTATTCAATCTCTGATACTAATATCCGATACCCATCAGTGGTTTCGATCGCTGGGGTTGCCAATCCAGCGTGGAATGTATATTCGGTGCTATGAGCGATTGTACTAATCACCCCATCTAGACTAGTACACACTACTCGCAGTATATTATCTGCAAGTAGTGTGTACTAGTCTAATTAGCGTTTGTACTAGTTTTTTTAGGATCTAGGCTTTGGGGTTAGGATTTCGATAACCGTTTCAGCACGAGTTGGCGGCGGCGGTAAAGGCTTTGAATCGATAAATGTATCATCCGCGCTAACTCGTCGTTACCAGAGGCTACGGTGGCATTTTGGTCATCGATCGCATCAATGATTTCGAGTTCGATCGCGGCTAGGGCGGCTTGTTGGGGAGTTGGTTTCATGTGTTTAAGTCCAGGGCTGAGGTATACCAGCCCCAGCCGTTAAGGTAGGGCTGAGTGAGGTTTAGAGATCGAAGTGGCGGATAGTCTGGATAAACATCGTGGTAGCTACGTCCTTGACCGCCGTTGCTGGAAGCTCGATCGAGGTGGGCATACTTGCCGCAGTTGTCAGACAGTGCCCGTACAGCTTCCCAAGGCGATCGATATAATCAGCAATTTCAATACTGCGAGATGTTTGTGGGCTGGCTTGGAACCCCATCGGGGATTTAAGCTGCATCTCAGCCTCAAAGGGTAGTTTCACCTCTGGGGTAGGGACTAAACCTACAGCGGGGGAATTTGAGGCATGATCTACCAGGGTTACTATTACCCTTGGAATCCAGGGTAATAGTACCCCGTTCCCCATTCCGTCGTCCCATCACTTCCATGTCCCCAGCGGGTCGCCAGATGGTGTAATTACCTTCACTGGTGGCGACATCTAGAACCGACTTATCACCATACTTGGTGGTAACATTGCGGGGCATTCCATTTACACGAGCGTCTAATAGTTTCATACTTGAATTGAATCCTTTAATTAACATTTTGGGATTGACAGGCGATCGAGGTTCTTCGCGGGATATCGATCGCTTTGTCGTGAGTAGATGCCAGTTATTTAACTTTTGGCTTGCGGTTGGCTGTCCGTTTCCTTATCTGTACTTATTATATCAGTATTTATACTTATGTATCAATATTAATAAGTACAAATACTGATATAAATTAGTTATGTACTTATCCAATACTGACGGATTCTCATCACTTATCATTATTTGTCATTACAAATACTTATTTAATGTTAGGATAGATAAGTACAGGTAAGGAATAAGTAAGTATGAGTGACGATCTGAAAGTTGAGGGGATGGAAGATACTACCCCCACAGATGACAAGATGATGGCATCGTTTAGAATCGATCGAGAACTGTGG
>ENA-OFCI01001206-OFCI01001206.1-metagenomes-genome-assembly--contig:-NODE-1206-length-12191-cov-3.789634_pt1 | contig 12191 bp, 6 predicted proteins | sample MGYA00153391_OFCI01 | MGnify analysis MGYA00153391
GATTCGTTTTGATAAACAGTTCGACCGTGCCTAGCAATTTTAATAAACACAAAATTTAGGACACCCTCGGTTTGGCGCTTGATACAAATAATTCGCGCTTCGCGCCAATTGCGGAATTCAACACATACCCTTCAACATGATCTTTCATGATAACAAACGCAACTATTTTGTTTTCAATAGAACTCGGAAGTCGGCTTTTAACGGACACCTTTGCCTCATGTTTCTTTCCATCAGATGTTTCCCAACTGGCTTCAAAATGATCGGGGATGCGCATCGGAGCGTCGTAGCTAGTCCAAGGGCCAATTGCTATTGCAGACGGTTTTTTTACATTAACAAAATCGTCGCCATAGCTATAAGTTATGTTGACTATACGACCTACGCTCTTATCAACCTCAATTTGAAACCCATGAAACACCGGCGCATTAGAATCCATTGCCGCACACCCTTGTATCGCACTCATCAATCCTGCTCCTAGTAGTCCTTGCAACAACACACGACGATTCGGTTCCATATCATGCCTCTTTCGGTTAGTGATGCGGGTACAACGTAGTGCGGGTCACCTGCGGATTATTCACCAGTGGCAGGAATGGGGTATTCGGCACAAACGGTATTCTGAACCGCGAATCATAAATCACAAACTGTGACGGGTCTGGTCGCATCGACTCAGGCAGGAGCGCGAGTGGCACGCCCACACGCTGCAAGTAGGTGTAGCCCAATTCCAGATTGGCCGCGCCGATACCATTGCGGTCATAACTGCCGCCGCCGATATTGGTGTGCGCGCCCGGCAACCACATTTCCATGATGTTGCCGCTCGCGCTGCCATCGGCATTGAGTGCGCTGGTCAACGGGAATGTGTCGCGGTATTCGTTAGCTGCCGCGATATGCAAGGTCTGCTGTACCTGCGAAGGAATGGTCATGGGATAGAGGTTTGCGATGCCGGTCTTGACCGTATCGTAAATCAGCGATGCGCCAATATTGACGTCCTTCGGTGCGATGAGTTGCCGATCATAAACAATTTTGCTGTTGCCCTCGCTATCAAATGACTGGCGCTCTGAACTCAGATCAGGCACGCCCTGCTCTACCAGCGCATTTTGCACTTGCCGAACCACCGCCGAACCACGGCTGAAGCCAGTCATGGCGAAGACGAATTGTGCCTCGGGGTCACTCTCACGGATCGCGTTTACACGTTGCGCAACACGATCCAGCGTTTGCGATATTTGCAGTGGCACCCCAAGACCAAGCGCTGAGTTGAGGCCACCTAAATCGTTTTCTGTGCCGACGCCTGTTACGTATATTGATTGGACACGTTCGTTTCCAGAATCACGTGCAAACTGATATAACGACCTCGGATTCGTCGGTATCGTCTGGTTCGCGGAGTTACGCGTCCCATCGTCCGCCACAAAAATCATATATTGATGTGGGTCGTTCGCATTAAAAATCTGCTTCACCGGCATGGTGCGGACTTGCTCCAGCGCGTTGGCATAGGCTTCTGTGGTCAACGCGCCCGCTCGTAAGCCGGGCGTATGATCGGCGTCCAAACCCGTCGCCGTTTCAAACGTTGTCACACTTCTTGCGTCGGCTAGTCTGTCTGATGGACGCGGCTGCGAGTAGGCATTTTCCCAAGCCCCAACTGTTGCAGGTGGAAACTCACCTGAATCTCTCAGCGGATAGGCTGTAGCAGATGAGGTACCTGCTCCCAACCCAACCCCATTACGCACCCCAAACAACGCCTGTATCTCTTGATCCTGTGCGACGATAGATGCCTGGAAAGCCGCGCCGTTGCTGGTGTTTGAGCCATAGCTACCCCCATAAGCGGCCATCGCCTGCTGCCGCTGCAGGGCACTCACTTCTTGCGCTGCTGCCAACTGCCCCTCTTGCTGATTCGCTACTAGGCTGGCCCTGATCTCTCCTGCAATGCTGCTGCCGAGTGCGTTGCCAAAGGCGTCGGTCACAATGCTGGCGTAGTTGAGCTTGCCGCCGGTGAACTGGTTGACGATGGTTTGGCTGACGATGCCGTTGAGTGAGCGGTTGATGATGTTGGCGGCGGTGCTGCCAACGGCTTCAGTGAAGCCGGTGCCGCGCCGCTCGCCGCCGCCTTCGATGGTCTCGCCGAGCAGCGTGTCGGTCAAGCTGCTGACCACCGGGGCGGCGATGGCTGGCAAAATTGAACGAACACAAAATTTTTGGCACTCTCACTGCGTAGGATGCCGATCTGCCCAAGTTTCGCTGAGTGCAATGTGATAGATTTACCGGACTAAGCTTAGGAGGTAAGGAGCAGATACCCAGCCCGCTTACGCATCTTTCCATGACCCACCTGCTGCCTGACCTCCGCCACACCTCACGACCCTACACCGCCCCATGATTCTCGTCATCTACGCTCATCCCTATCCCAAACACTCGCGCGCATCGCGCCATTTGGCTGAGGCCGTGCGCGATTTGCCGGGGCTGGCGATGCATTCGCTGTATGACCGCTATCCGGATTTCGATATCGATATTGCTGCCGAACAGGCCGCCCTCATACAGGCAAAATTAGTCGTGTGGTTACACCCGGTTTACTGGTACAGCACACCGGGTCTGCTCAAGCACTGGCTCGATAAAGTGTTTGCGTATGGCTGGGCTTATGGGCCGGGCGGGATTGCGCTACGCGATAAGCACTGCCTCTGGGTGCCGACAACCGGCGGCGATGAGGCAGACTATCGGGCGAGCGGCATGCATGAGCAACCGTTTGAAAGTTTTGCGGCACCACTGAAGGAAACCGCCCGCTTTTGCGGCATGCAGTGGGAGCCCCCATTGCCGCTGCATGGCGCACACACGATTACCGATGCAGCGCTGGATGACGCCGCACAAATATTCAGAGCACGGCTGATGGCCTTTTCAGCGCTGCATATGCAGCGACCCCCGCCTACGCCATTTCCTTCTGGAACACCATCATGATGATGATCGATGCGCTCATTTATTTGGCGGCCGCGGTCATCGCGGTGCCGATCGCGAAAAAACTCGGGCTCGGTTCCGTGCTGGGATATTTGATCGCCGGGGCCGCGATCGGGCCTTGGGGCTTATCGCTGGTAGCCGATGTTGAATCGATCATGCATTTTTCTGAATTCGGCGTGGTGCTGATGCTGTTTGTGATCGGCCTTGAACTTGAACCCAAACGGCTATGGTCCATGCGGCGTGAAGTGTTTGGTGGCGGCGCGATGCAACTGGGCGCGTGTGGCTTGGCACTTGCCGTAGCCGGGCTAATGGCCGGACTTGCATGGCAGTCAGCGTTGGTGGCCAGCTTGGCGCTAGCACTATCATCGACCGCTATTGCGGTAGCCACCATGACCGAGCGAAATTTTTTAACCACACCCACCGGACGCGCAAGCTTTGCGATTTTATTATTTCAGGATGTCGCCGCCATTCCACTATTGGCCGTCATTCCGCTGCTGGCTGTCGGCGCTGCTGCCAGCCAAGAGCCGTTCTGGTTTGATGCATTGAAAGCCACTGGCGCGATTTTAGGTGTGGTGTTTATTGGCCGTTATTTGACGCGTCCCGCGCTGCGGATCGTGGCCGCGACCGATTTACGGGAGGTATTCACGGCCTTCGCTTTATTGCTCGTGATCGGCATTGCACAATTGATGACGCTCGCCGGCCTTTCGATGGCGCTGGGCGCATTTCTCGCCGGTGTATTGCTCGCCAGCTCCGAATATCGGCACGCGCTGGAAAGCGATATTGAGCCGTTCAAAGGATTGTTGCTGGGTCTATTTTTTATCTCGGTGGGAATGTCGATTGATTTTGGCTTACTCATCAGTAAGCCAGGCACCGTTGCTTTACTGGTCGCCGGATTTTTAACCCTGAAGATCATGATGCTGTGGCTGGTAGCGCGCTTGCTTGGCATTAATTCAAAACAGCGGCTGCTGTTTGCGCTGCTGCTATCGCAAGGCGGAGAATTTGCGTTTGTGGTATTCGGCGCGGCCCAGCTTGTCAATGTGATTCCAGCCGAATGGATCGGGCTATTGACGATGACGGTTGCGCTCTCCATGGTCTCGACGCCGCTACTGTTGTTGTTACATGATAAATGGCTGGCGCATCAAGCCGGGGCCGAAGCCGGGCGCGAGGCCGACCGCATTGATGAAACCGGTAGCGTAATCATTGCGGGCTTCGGACGGTTCGGGCAAATCATTGGCCGTGTATTGCTCGCTAACGGGATCCGTGTCGTGGTGCTGGATCATGATCCGGATCAGATCGATTTCCTGCGCAAATTTGGCTACAAAGTTTACTACGGAGATGCGACGCGGCTCGATTTACTGGAAGCGGCAGGTGCTAAAGATGCGACGCTCATTATTAATGCGATTGATGATGTTGACGACAGCCTGGCGCTGACGGATCGGGTACGTGAGCATTTCCCGAATGTGAAAATGATTGCACGGGCGCGCAACGTCACACACTACATTGAGTTGCACAAACGCGGCGTCAGTGTAGTAGAGCGCGAAACCTTCGAATCCGCGCTCAAGACTGGCCGTCATGCGCTGGAGGCGCTTGGTCAGGATCGGTTTAGGGCGCGCGAAATTGTTGATATATTTCGACGCCACAATATCCAGACACTGCACGCCATGATGCCGCATTTCGGTGACGAGGCGCGCATCCAATCCGGGGCCAAAACCGGTCGCAAAGAGTTGGAAAAACAATTGGCTGACGATCAAATTCGTTTTGATGAAGAGCACGGTAAAGGCTGGCGCTAGATTTTAATCAACCGCATATTTCACCTCTGACAAGGAGTACGACATGGCCGGACATCCTGAAATTACCAACATGGCATTATTCTGCGATTTTGAAAATGTGGCGCTGGGCGTGCGCGATGCAAAATATGCGCAGTTCGATATTAAAAAAGTACTGGAGCGCCTTCTGTTAAAAGGCAGCATCGTGGTCAAGAAAGCCTATTGCGATTGGGATCGCTACAAGGAATTTAAAGCGACCATGCATGAAGCCGCATTCGAATTGATCGAGATTCCGCATGTGCGCCAATCAGGCAAAAACTCTGCCGATATCCGCATGGTGGTGGATGCGCTGGATCTTTGCTACACCAAGGCGCATGTCGATACCTTCGTCATCATCAGCGGCGATTCTGATTTTTCGCCGCTGGTATCGAAGCTGCGTGAGAACAATAAATTCGTGATTGGAGTCGGTGTAAAAGATTCAACCTCGGATTTATTGAGTGCTAACTGCGATGAATTTATTTATTACGATGACCTGGTGCGTGCGCAGGAAGCCCGAAAAAAACAGGCTGTCAAAAAGGCGGCGAGCAGTAAAACCAGCGCCACCACCACCGCCAATAAAACCAAACCCGCCGAGTCCACTTCAGAAGATGACAAACGTTTGGAAGTGCTGGAGTTTTTGGTGGAGACTGTAGAAGCTCTCATCACCGAACGCGGGTCGGACGAAAAAATCTGGGGCTCGAATGTAAAGCAGACCATGAAGCGACGCAAGCCCGGATTCAACGAAGCATCGTACGGGTATCGCTCATTCAAGGAATTAGTTGAAGACGCCGAAAAGCGCAAGCTGCTGATGATTACTCGCGACGATAAATCGGGGCAATATACGATTCGCTTATCCGCTGCGAATTAGACTTTAATAGCGGTACTGATATGAACAAGAAATAGAAGACACCACAGTCAATTATTAAACTCTAGCACTGGTGCGGCTTTTGACGGTATTTTGCCCTGTGAAGTCCGCCCCAGCTAGGGTTTTAAATTCTGAAATGGCATCGCATCAAGTGACATCCTGACCTGATCCTTCGATTGTGTTGTTAGCGTCCTATTGTTTTATGCTCAGATTATTAGTCACACCATTTACGCCCACGACAGCACGCGCAATGGTTGTGGCATGTTCGATTTGGGTTTGGGTGGTGACATAACCCCTAAGCGAAACCATACCTTTGAAAGTTTCTACTTTGATATCACTTGCGTTTGCGTTTGCGTTTGCGTCTTTGGCTTCATTGTCGTTAAGCTTTTTACCGTTAAGCTCATTATCGTTAAACTTTTTATCCTCGATCAATGCAGTTTTCACTTTAATCGTCACGACGGCGTCATCAATTTCTGTATTCCATATTTTTGCTGCTGGGGTTGCAGTCTTTGCTGAAACAGCATCCAGGCGATTGCACCCGCTAACGAAGAGGCTGATACCCATTGTTAGCACCGTCGCGAAGAATATCGGATGTAAGCGGATATTCATAAAAATTTCCCCCTGAAAAATCAAACAGACTTCAGCACACCCGCTAAGGTGCGCGTCGCCTCACCTGCTGCGGCGGAAATCCGCAAAGACGAGCGGACATTTGACACAAACATTGCTCCGAATTTACTGAATGTACGTCACTCCCGGCAAGCTGTCTGTTCGTTTCCGCACATACGGTAAACCGGGTTGGGATTAACCTCAAATTGCTTTTGTATCCAGCAGTTTTTTTGTTTTGATAGCCTTTTTTCGGCCCTGCGGATTGCCGGATTTTCGCCAAAAATAAGGACATCCCAAAATTGAAAATAAGTCTCCCGCGAATTCGTGCTGCCTTACTGGCGTTGCCTGATCGATGGCGATTGGCCAAGCGACGAAACAACAGTGTTCTGGACGAAAAGTACGCCGCTGCGGAGCCGCCACTGCGTTCCGAATTATTTAGTGCCGATCAGATGGAACGTCACGGCAAAACACTGGCTGGCATCCATCGGCTGGGGTTAGGACGCGGCCCGGATCAGTTGCTGACACGCTTAAGCGAAAACGAAAACATCTTATTGAATGCCTGCAATTTACTCAAGGCGGCGGTCAACGCAAACCGCAGGATTACACCAGCCGGCGAATGGCTACTTGATAATTTTTATCTCATCGAAGAACAGATTCGTACTGCTCGCAGGCATTTTCCAAAGGGCTACAGCCGCGAGCTGCCATTGCTCGATGGTGGTATTTCCGCCGGACTTCCGCGTGTGTATGACATTGCGCTTGAAGCGATTTCTCATGGCGACGGCAGAGTTGATCCGGAGAGTTTGAATCGTTTCGTCGCTGCCTATCAGAAAGTGACTGACCTCAAGCTGGGAGAGTTGTGGGCGATTCCTATTATGTTGCGCCTGGCGCTGATTGAAAATTTACGGCGGGTTGGAGCGCGCATCGCCGAAGGCATGATTGACCGGAATGAAGCTAGCCATTGGGCCGACCAGATGATAGGCATTGCGGAGAACGATCCGAAAAGTCTAATTCTGGTCACCGCTGATATGGCGCGTTCAAATCCGCCGCTGGTGAACTCGTTCGTTGCAGAGCTGGCGCGGCGTTTGCAAGGCCATAGTTCTGCTTTGGCGCTGCCATTAACCTGGATTGAGCAGCGTTTGGCCGAGTCCGGTCTGACCATTGAGCAATTAGTGCAATCAGAAACGCAGAGTCAGGCGGCCAATCAGGTATCAATCAGCAACAGCATCGGCAGTTTGCGTTTTCTGAGCGCAATGGATTGGCGTGAGTTTGTCGAGACGATGAGCGCGGTCGAGCTAAAACTGCGCGAAGATCCTGATGGTATCTATGGCAGGATGGATTTTGCAACCCGCGATCATTATCGGCATGTTATCGAGAACATCGCCAAGCATAGCCGTCTGTCTGAAACGGATATAGCGCGTAAAGCCATTCAGCTTGCGCATCATGGCAAGTTATCCGGTAACCCGGACAGCAAAAATTCACTGGCGACCCAGGATGGGAGGGCGGCGCATGTCGGCTTTTATCTGATTGGTAAAGGACTACCGCAGCTCGAACAAGCGGCAGAGGTCAATTTTTCCGCTGGTGAGGCGTTGCGCAGATTTGATCGCCTAGGCGCCCGCTTCCCGTTGCTACTATATCTAGGGGCTGTTGCAATATTGACTACCCTTTTTACGTGCTGCCTCATGGCGTTGGCCACTATTGACCTGCAGCCGGTCTGGATGTCCGTACTGATCGGCGTGGCGGCACTACTGGGCGCAAGCCAGCTAGCCTTGGCCATTACCAACTGGTTAGCAACCTTGCTAGTGATGCCGCATCCATTGCCACGAATGGATTTTTCTTTAGGTATACCGCCGCAATCACGCACCTTAGTCGTGGTGCCGACGATGCTCACCAGTCTGCAAAGTGTGGAAACGCTTGCCGAAGCGCTGGAGATCCGCTTTCTGGCTAACCGGGAAGCGAACCTGCATTTTGGCTTACTCACCGATTTTCGCGATGCTCATGAAGAGAGCCTCGTGGAGGATGCGCCGTTACTGGCGCTTGCCCGACAGCGCATCGAAGCATTGAACCTGAAATATGGGCATGAAAAAAAGACAACGCCTGACGTTGGTGATCCTGGTGACAGCCACGATGCATTTTTTCTGTTTCATCGGTCACGTCGCTGGAACGCTGAAGAGCGCATCTGGATGGGATATGAGCGAAAGCGCGGAAAGCTGGGCGATCTGAATGGCTTAATACGCTTCGGTTCGAAAGAGCCGTTTTCACTTATTGTTGGTGAGACCACGATCTTGCGTGAAGTGAAATATGTCATCACGCTCGACACCGACACCCTTTTACCGCGCGATTCAGCAAGAGCATTTGCGGGCACCATGGCGCACCCCCTGAACCATGCCCTTTATGATGAAGCCAGCCAACGTGTGATCGATGGTTATGGAATTTTGCAGCCGCTAATGGCCGTAAGCCTTCCCAGCACCAACCGCTCGCGCTATGCGCAACTGTGCGGCAACGAGTCCGGCATTGACCCCTACACCCGCACCGTATCAGATGTGTATCAGGATGTATTTCAAGAAGGCTCTTTTATTGGCAAAGGCATTTACGATGTCGAGGCGTTTGAGCGCTCCCTAAACAACCGCTTCCCTGAAAACCGGATACTGAGCCACGATCTGCTGGAAGGTTGCTATGCACGCGCTGGACTTTTGAGCGATGTGCAATTGTATGAAGAATATCCATCGCGATATAGCGCAGATGTCAGCCGTCGCCATCGCTGGATACGCGGCGATTGGCAGATAGCAGCATGGCTGCTGCTGCGCGTGCCGGGCCCGCAAAAAAAGCGTTTCAATAATCCGCTGTCGAAACTATCGCAATGGAAAATATTCGATAACCTGCGACGCAGCCTCGTACCTGCCGCATTGGCGACGCTGTTTATATTGGGCTGGGTGGTCGTGCCGTCGATGCTCTATTGGACGTTGTCGGTCATCGGCATCATGCTTTTGCCTGTCGTATTCGGCTCTTGTCTCGAACTATTGAACAAACCAAAAGATGTGCTGGTCAGCCAGCATTTATCCAGCGTATTGCACTCGTCAGCACGCCAGTTCATGCAAGTTGCACTTACGCTGGCCTGCCTGCCCTATGAAGCTATGTTTACCCTTGATGCTATTTTTCGCACCTCGGCGCGGATGCTGTTTACCAGGAATCGGTTACTCGAATGGAATCCGTCGAGCGAACATGAGTCGACACTTAAATCAGGCAGCAAGACAAATGGCAAGCACGCTGCCAGTCATCATGCTGCGATGAAGACAGGCACGGCTGAACTGGCGAGCTCATGGCGAGCGATGTGGATTGCACCGGTTATGGCTGCGTCCGTCGGCATTTACCTATTGGCCATGCGCCCTGTCGCGTTTTTAGTTGCCGCACCCATACTGGCGCTCTGGTTTGCTGCGCCCACCATTACCTGGTGGATCAGCCGCCCGCTGATTGTAGCGCCTGTCAAACTAGGTCCCGAGCAAATTATTTTTCTGCAAAAACTGGCACGCAAGACCTGGCGCTTTTTTGAAAAATTTATAACCGCTGAAGATCATTGGCTTCCACCAGACAATTATCAGGAACATCCTGTTGCGGCGCTGGCACATCGAACTTCTCCAACCAATATGGGGCTGGCGCTGCTGGCCAATTTATCGGCATATGACTTCGGCTACATTTCTGTCGGCAAGCTGGTGCAGCGTACCGGCAATGCGCTTCAGACCATGCAAAGCATGGCACGATATCAAGGTCATTTTTATAACTGGTATGACACGCTGTCTTTACAACCTTTATCACCGCACTATGTTTCTTCGGTAGACAGTGGCAACCTGTCAGGACATTTATTGACGTTGAGACCAGGACTTCTCGCTATCGCGGATCAGGAAATTATCGGTCCGCGAGTTTTTGAGGGGCTCTGCGATGCCATGGGCAATCTTCTGGATGCAGCCGAGAGCATGGCGACTGCCGCGACCGCGACGTTATCAACCAGCCGGTCAATGTCGCCCCATCAACTTAGCGAACATATCACTCGGCTACGCCGCGATATCGAATCCGCATGCGATGCCAAACCCGCCACTTTAGCCGCTGCTCAACTGTGGCTTGGGCAACTATGCGATGCAGCAAAGCTGTTAAAAAACGAACTGGACACCACTGCATCCGATACCGAATTAGGCGATTGGACCGATGCGCTGGTCATGCAATGTCAGGACGCGATGGATGAATTAACCTTGTTGGCACCCTGGGTCAGGCTGTCGGCTGCCTCAACTACCGGCAGCACCATCAACAACACCATCAGCAGCAACAGCAACTCATCCCTGTTTATGGATCTGCCTGGCTTTAATGCGATTCACACTATTCCCACGCTGCGCGAGCTATCTAGGCTGCATGAAACCCTATCGTCTCAATTTGATCCTGCATTAAATAGTCTGACGACGGCGGCAGATCAGGCGCGGCTTGCCGAGCTGCGGCCACTCATCATGCAAGCCAGCCGTGCGGCCGCCGAGCGCATCGAAATCCTTGAAAGCCTCGCTCAACAGGCGGGCAAACTTGCCGAAGTCGATTATGATTTTCTGTATGATCCTGTCCGGCATCTCATCACGGTAGGCTATAACGTCGAGCAGCATCGCCTTGACACGGGGCATTACGATCTCCTGGCTTCCGAAGCGCGGTTAGCCAGTTTTGTCGCGATTGCGCAGGGAAAAATAGCCCAAGAGAGTTGGTTCGCGTTGGGCCGCGTACTAACGGTTGCAGGTGGCGATGCCATTCTGCTTTCATGGAGCGGCTCAATGTTTGAGTACTTGATGCCGCTACTGGTGATGCCGACCTACGCAAACACGTTACTTGATCAGACCTACTACGCCGTAGTTAAACGGCAGATAGCGTATGGTAATCAGCGCGATGTGCCGTGGGGCATTTCGGAATCAGGCTACAACACTGTAGACGCCGCACTCAATTATCAGTACCGTGCATTCGGTGTGCCTGGGCTGGGGCTTAAACGAGGACTAGCTGAAGACTTGGTGATCGCACCTTATGCTTCCGCATTGGCGCTAATGGTCATGCCTGAGGCCGCATGTCAGAACCTGCAGCGCCTCACCGCTGCTGGGCTGCAGGGCAAATATGGCATGTATGAAGCAGTCGACTTTACGACGTCGCGACTGCCGCGCGGACAATCAAGCGCGGTGATTCGATCCTACATGGCCCACCACCAGGGCATGAGCCTGCTCTCGCTGGCTTATCTGCTGCTCGATCGACCGATGCAAAAGCGGTTTGAAGCCGACCCACAATTTCAGGCAACCATGCTGCTGCTGCAGGAGCGCATACCCAACGCTACCGCGCCCCATTACCAAGCCGCTGAATTTGCTGAAATTCGTACCGCCTCAATCGGGCCGGAAATTCCGATGCGCGTGCTGCGTAACCCTGCCACCTCGATGCCCGAAGTACAGCTGCTGTCGAATGGTCGATACCATGTGATGGTGACCCACGCGGGCGGTGGCTACAGCCGCTGGAAAGATTTTGCCGTCACCCGCTGGCGCGAAGATACCACTCGCGATAATTGGGGCGCATTCTGCTTCATACGCGATATTGCGACCAGCGAATTCTGGTCTGTCGCGCATCAGCCGACGCTCAAACGCGCCGATCACTATGAAGCTATTTTTTCTGAAGGTCGTGCAGAGTTTCGCCGCCGCGATCATGATTATGAAACTCATACCGAAATTGTCGTGTCGCCGGAAGATGATATCGAACTGCGCCGCACCCGCATTACCAACCGCTCACGCACGCGCCGCGTCATTGAAATAACGAGCTATGCCGAGGTGGTGCTCGCGTCACCTGCCGCCGACGCATTGCATCCGGCCTTCAGCAATTTATTTGTACAGACCGAAATCATTGCTGACCGGCAAGCCATCATCTGCACTCGGCGACCACGTGCCGTTGGCGAGCAGGTGCGCCGCGGCCCAGAACTTCACCGCCAG
>ENA-OFCI01001208-OFCI01001208.1-metagenomes-genome-assembly--contig:-NODE-1208-length-12181-cov-4.050223_pt1 | contig 12181 bp, 8 predicted proteins | sample MGYA00153391_OFCI01 | MGnify analysis MGYA00153391
CAGTAGGACATTTATCCAGTTCATCATTAATACCGTCACCATCAGTATCAGGTATTGGACAACCCTGATATTTTGCAATACCCGGTACATCAGGACATTTGTCACTAATATCAGGGATACCGTCTCCATCTCTGTCGCTTACAACGATCAGCACTACTTTTTCCGGAACGGGAATAACTATCGGCGCTGCTATTTTACCGGTACCAAACTTAAGTGCAAAACCTGCACGTATTGTATAGATAGCCCACGATTCTATTGAACGGGGGCTTCGGCCAAAATCTGTCTGAAAAGATGCAAAAGGCGACAATGTCATTTGTGTAGCACTTGCCTTTGCAGAAAGTGGTATGTCAATACCTGCCCCGGCCTGTCCTGAAAATACAGTTTTGTGAATGTTACTAAAATCTTCTCTTACGTCAGGTTGTTTATCTTGACTATAATCAAATCTTTTCGTAACATTGAAACTTATGACAGGACCTGTAAATATGTAGAAAGCATTTGAAAATGGTGCAATCCTCAGGCTCGGCTCTATTGTAACATAGCTCAGGTTTGTTTTTAAATTTGCTGGGCAATCGCAGGGTGCCATCACCTGATCAAATTTACCGCCACGGTTATCGTAAGCTACATTCAGCATGCCTCCCAACACTTTACCTGGTCGGTATTCTGTGAGTACAGATGCGTAGGGTCTTACATCTTCTCCTTTATGAAAAGCTGTAGGTACTGTCGTGTTCTGATTAAGTACTTGTGTGGTACCACGAAAAGTATTATAATTTACAGCACCTGATTGACCAAACCACCATACCGGTTTCACTCTTTGCAAAGTTTGCGCCTGCAATGTTTGAATGCTTAATAATGACATCCCTATTAGGCCAAGAGATTTAAGATTTTTTATATAATTGTATTTCATAAATATGTTTTAAAAGAAGAAAATGTAAAAGGGGAAAAATACATGCTACCTACATGGCAGCATGTATGTGATTTTTATTTTTTGATTAAGGAACATTTACAGTTGTATTAACCATGGTTACAGATGCATTTAAAGAAATTGCACGACCATTTAATACAGTTTGAACAGCATTACCTGCGGTAGAAAAAGTAACCCCTGCAGAAGAAATAATATTGCCTGACATAATACCACCACCTGCTCCATTAATTACTGCGGCGCTTCCTACATACCAGAAAACATTTTTAGCCAAACCACCGTTTATCAAAAATACACTTCTAGCACCGGCTGGTCCTGCCACACCTACAGTTAGCCCTGCTGCAGTTTGAAATTTCCATACAGCATTAGGATTGCCTTGTGCATCTAAAGTCAAATCACCATTGGTAATTTTAAACGTACCACTTGCTGATTTGTAAGTTCCCGGTGCCAGTGTCAAGCCACCTAATTCTCCTGCGCCAGGATCAGTTCCACCCGGGCTGCCTGCCGGAGAAATACTGTTGTATAAAACAGTTGCATCAGCCAAACCCTGTGCTGCAATTGCTGCAGACATTATGGTGCCGGGAAAAGGTGGTGCTGTGTAAATTCGGCCGGTTACCAAGCCTCTGTTTAAAGGGGTTTCGGTATAAACATCACCAGTCGTGCCATCATGGAAACCTGTTATTAAAGTAGATGCTGCAGTAGTACCAATACTGCCATTATTGATAACTGTATTTAATCCTTGGTTGGTAATACCTGCGCTACCACCAAAAGCTCCAAATAAGGCTACACTTCCTAATTGTGGAGCAATAAATGTTGTGCCTGTGGTAGTAAACATCCAGGTGTAATTAGCTACCAAGGAATTGCCTGCTACATCTTTTGCACCTGTTGTAATGGTTGCAGTATAAACAGTGTTGGGTAGCATGTTTGCATTAGGTGTAAAACTTGCTGTAGTGCCCGAATATGTTACAGTTCCTACAACAGGCGTGATGCCTTGCGATAATAAAAACGTAGATGAATTAATTGTGGATGGGTTCATTGCTTTGCTAAAAGTTGCAGCCATAACTTTTGAAAGTGCAACTCCTGTAGCAGCATTTGCAGGGTCTGTTGAAATAACATTTGGTGGTGTAACATCTGCTGTAGACTGCCCTGTTGTGAAGTTAAAAACATAATTGCTTACAAGTGCATTACCTGCTAAATCTTTAGCGCCCGTTGTAATAGTGGCTGTATAAACGGTGTTAGGTATTAGGATGGCATTAGGAGAAAAGCTTGCCGTAACACCTGAATAGGTTACAGTTCCTGCAACCGGGGTTGTACCTTGAGACAATAAAAAAGTGGTAGTATTAATAGTTGCAGGATTCATTGCTTTACTAAAATTCACGGAAATCACCTTTGAAATAACAACACCTATTGAAGCGTTTGCAGGATCAGTAGAAATAACTGTAGGCGGGGTAGCATCTGCAGGAGCTAGTCCTGTAGTAAAGCTCCACACATAATTATTTACAAGTGCATTGCCTGCCATATCTTTTGCCTTGTTTGTAATAGTTGCTGTATATGTTGTGTTAAATGCAAGACTGGTGGTAGGTGCAAAACTAGCTGTGTTGCCTAAATATGTAACCAACCCTGTTACCGCCATGGTACCTTGTCTTAAAGTAAAAGTTGTGGAATCTATTGTAGCCGGGTTCATAACCTTGCTAAAAGTTGCACTTATAATTTTTGTAACCGATACATTTACATCACCATTATTTGGGTCGGTAGATATAACTCTAGGAGGTATGGTATCAGGTGCAACTCCTGTGGTAAAAGTCCACACATAATTTGCTTTAGGCGAATTCCGTGCTTTGTCTTTAATACCTGTTGTTACAGTACCTGTATAAACAGTGTTGGGTAATAAATTTGCTGCAGGTGTAAAAATTGCAGTCATGCCCACATAGCTGATACTGCCTGCAACATTTGTATTGCCTCTCTTTACAAAAAAAGTATTGCTGTTTAGTGTTGTAGAATCTATGACCTCATTAAACGTAGCAGAAATCAATGTGTTTAAAGCTACTGCTGTAGCACCATTCACTGGAACTGTTGAAACAACAATAGGACACAGACCAGTAATGCCCGGCTCTTCAAAAACTTTTTTACAGCCTGCAATAAACAAGAGCGGTAAAATAAATGCCAGAGAAATTTTTAAAATAGTCTTGGTGAAAGATGATTGACGCAAGAGTGTTACATTAAAAAAGAATAACTTTTTTTTCATGGGATGGGATTTGGGTAAAAGATTAATTTATTTATTCGCATCGCAATGCCAACAATAAAGCCATGTTATCACAATAAAAAAATTGGATATAATTGAATGTAGATTGATGTGATAATTTGATATAAAAATGATGTATTTATACTTTAAAAAATAAAAAAAGAAATTCATGATAAATTTTTTCTGTTCCCCAAAAAGCATCTACACACATTACTTAAAAAAAACAATTGGGAATTTCCCTTTTCTCATATCGGGAAATATATCATGTTTAAAAACTTGTAAAAATTTATGTGCAAACCTTAACAGATAATAAATAATAGTAACCAGAAAATAATTTTTACTCAATGTTAAGAATTAAATCATTGCTTACGATTTACAATTCTGCGGTAATGCTTTTTGTATTTTTACAAAGTATTAAAATACATTTTGTATTAACTTCATCTTACAAAAAAAATGATAATGCAAAAAACTTTTATTTCTTTAAAAACAGGTTTGCTGTTATTAATTATTACCATTTCTTTTAAAGCCACTGCGCAAGATGCAGTAGGTTACCAAACTCCACCAAAAGACATTGCAGATTTGTTGCTTGCAAAGCCAACGCCTGCCGTTAGTGTAGACAAAAAAGGGGAGTGGATGTTACTCAGCGAACGCAATAGTTATCCAACAGTAGAAGAATTGGGGCAGCTGGAAATAAGAGTAGCGGGTTTGAGATTAAATCCAAACAACTTTTCGCCAAGTAGGCAGACGTATATCACCAACTTTTCTCTTAAAAAACTAAAGACAGACAAACAATTTGAAGTTACAGGTTTACCCACGAATTTACTTGCAGGTAATGTGCAGTGGAACGATGGGCAGACCAAAATATGTTTTACAAATACCACAGTAACAAAAGTTGATTTGTATGTAATAGATGTAGCAACACATGCTGCAAAAAAAGTAAATAAGCAGGCGTTAAATATTGCCTACGGTACAGGTATAAAATGGTTTGATGAAAATACACTAATGTATAACACTGCAGTAGCAATACCGTCTTCCTTGCTAAAAAAACCCATCACTCCAAAAGGTCCTACAATTCAACAAAATGTAGGTAAAGCCGCACCGGGCAGAACGTATCAGGATATGATAAAATCTCCTTATGATGAGGAGGTTTTTGAGTTTATGGCAACCGCACAAATGGTGATGAACAGGAATGGTGTCGAAACAAAAATTGGGAAGCCAACCATTTATTCGTCTATGCAGTTCTCGCCGAATAAAAAATATATGTTGATAGAAACTGTAAAAAAACCATTTTCTTATCTAGTGCCTGCAAGTGGTTTTCCAAGTACAGTTTATATTGCTGATTTGGCCGGTAAATCAATAAAAGTATTGGCAGAATTACCAAGTACTGAAACCACTCCTTCCGGAAATGATAATATACAAAACGTACCATCGGGTTACGAATGGAGAGATGATGAAGCTGCTACAATTGTATGGTCTCAACCGCTTGATAGTGGTCTTATAAAAACCAAAATGGAATTTCACGATGCTGTATACGCCCTTTCAGCCCCGTTTACAGCACAGCCAAAAGAATTGTTTAAAACTCAAATGCGTTTTAGAGGTGTAAACTGGGGCAACGAAAACTTCGCTTGGGTAACGGAAACATTGCAGGGTAAACAAACATTAAAAGTAAGCCGCTACAATCCCTCAGCAAACACGATGGAAACATTATTTGAAAGAAATATTACGGATGCATACAGTAATCCTGGCAATCCTATAACAGAAAAAAATAAATACAACAGAGATGTAATTAAAGTAACAAATAATTCTTTGCTGTTGAACAATACTGTAGGTTCTTCACCAAAGGGCGATTTACCTTTTTTAGCAAAATTTGACCTTGCAACAAAAAAATCAGAAATGCTTTGGCGCAGCCAGGAAGGTATGTACGAATATGTGGTTGATGTATTGGAGGCTGATAAACTAGTGTTGCTTACCCGCAAAGAATCACAGACTGCCGTACCCAACTATTACATTAAAAATTTAAGGATGAAGATGGCAGATGTTGCTATCACAAATTTTACAGATCCCTATCCTGCATTGAATGGCGTTACTAAGCAAAAAATAAGTTACAAGCGTGCAGATGGAGTTGATCTTACCGGCGATTTGTATTTACCAAAAGGATATAACAAAGAAAAAGACGGACCGTTACCGGTGTTTATATGGGCTTATCCACGTGAGTTTAACAACGCTGCAGATGCTGCACAAATCAGAGGCAGTAAAGATAGGTTTCCAACCATCGGCTGGGCCAGCCCTATATTTTTTGTAACACAAGGTTTTGCTGTATTAGATAATGCAGAGATGCCTATAGTTAGTACTGATCCTTCTAAAAAACCCAATGATAATTTTTTAGATCAGCTGCGTTTAAATGCAGAAGCAGCCATCAATAATTTAAGTGATATGGGTGTGGGTGACAGAAAACGTGTAGCAGTTGGTGGCCACAGTTATGGTGCATTTATGACGGCTAATTTATTGGCACATACAAATCTTTTTAAAGCCGGCATTGCTCGCAGCGGCGCATATAACAGAACACTCACACCTTTCGGCTTTCAGGCAGAAGACAGAACATTTTGGGAAGCACCCGCATTGTACAGCAGTATGAGTCCTTTTAACTATGCAGATAAAATAAAAACGCCATTACTTTTAATTCATGGTGACAGCGACGATAATCAGGGAACATTTCCCATAAACAGTGAGCGTTTGTACGCAGCAATAAAAGGAAACGGCGGTACAGTTCGTTTTGTTTTTCTGCCATACGAAGCACACAGTTACAGAGGCAAAGAAAATTTGTTACACATGTTATGGGAGCAAAATGAGTGGTTAAAAAAATATGTAAAGTAAATTCCCCTCTTTTGGAGGGGTGGCCGGTAGGTCGGGGTGGTTTAATTAATTATATATTTTTTTGAAGCATGAACATTTGTTCATGCTTCATCTTTTGTATCTGGCTGTCTGTAGTACACCCCCACGCAAAAAAAATTATTAAGCAAAGTAAATTATGTGCAGGTGGTACTACTTCCCATCCGGGCTATGCCGGGCAGTAGAATTTTATTCATTTTTCTTCTTTGCAACATTTATATAAAAACCTAATTATACTACCGTTTAATTAATTACTTTTTATTCTACTTCAACATTTTCTTTTCTTTGGTAAATAAATTTTATGGAATGGCAATTTTAACGGTAGAAAATATCTCCAAAAATTACGGTAAAATACAAGCATTAAAAGCTGTAAGTTTTTCTGTGCCCAAGGGTTGCGTTTATGGCATACTTGGCCCAAACGGTAGCGGTAAAACAACCTTGCTTGGCATAATAATGAATGTATTAAAAGCTACATCAGGCACTTATAAATTGTTTGATGAAGTTGCTTCAGATGCACACAGAAAAAAAATAGGTACACTGCTGGAAACGCCCAATTTTTATCATTATTTATCTGCTGTACGAAACTTAAAAATTTCTGCAGCCATTAAAGAACATGGGGAAGAAGATATTGAAAATGTACTGCACACAGTTGATCTTTACAAAAGAAAAGATTCTCCCTTCAGCACATTTTCATTGGGTATGAAACAGCGCCTGGCAATAGGAGCAGCATTGCTTGGCAACCCTGATGTGTTGGTTTTTGATGAACCAACCAATGGACTCGATCCCGTGGGTATTGCTGAAATAAGAACATTAATAAAAGAACTTTCAGCGAAAGGTAAAACAATTATAATGGCGAGTCACCTGCTCGATGAGGTGGAAAAAGTATGTACTCATGTTGCTATCTTAAAACAGGGAAATTTATTGGCTTCGGGTACAGTAAAAGATGTATTTCAAGAGAACGATATTGTCCAGCTTGCAGCAGCTGACAAAGAAAAACTTCGCCGTGCACTTGGAGAATTAAATAATTTTTTGAGGCTTGATGAAGTAGGCGGAAATCTGGAACTTTCTTACGAATCCGGCACCGCAAATCTCGAAGAAATAAATAGATATTGTTTCGACAAGGGTATTGTTTTATCACACCTGCAATTAAAGAAAAGCAATTTCGAATCTAAATTTTTAGAATTAACTAATTAATGCATCTAACACTTCATGTTATGAACAAGCTCTTAAAAATTGAATGGCTTAAAGTAAAAAATTATACTACTTTTAAACTCTTGTCTATCTTTTTTTGCGTTGGTGTAGTGCTTATAAATTATGCAGTTTATGCCATCAATAAAAATATTGTTGCAAATAGCACAGGTGGTAAAATATTGGCAAGTTTTAACCCTTATAATTTTTCTAATACATGGCAATCTACAAGCTACGCTACAGGCTTTTTATTGGTATTGCCTGCTTTGCTCCTTATTATTTTAATAACCAATGAATATACTTTTAAAACCAACAGACAAAATATAATTGATGGCTGGAGCCGAAATGAATTTATAATGGTAAAAATAATTATCGCAATTATTATTGCTGTTATAAGCACTTTGTTGGTTGTGTTAACTGCAACTGGATTTGGTTTACTGTCCGGTTCTGATTTTTCGTTTAACCAGTTTTCGCATGTAGGTTTTTTCTTTTTAAAAGCGCTTACCTATAACATGTTTGCAGTACTTATTGCTGTGTTAATTAAAAAAACAGGCTTTGCCATTGGGCTTTATTTTATTTATTTGGGCACTGAAAATTTTCTTTCTCAAATGCTCGATATTGCAAGCATAAAATTAAAAAATTATAATGGTACAGATTTGGGAAGCATGGGCGATTATTTACCCATGAATGCAGCTGATGGATTACTTACTTTTCCTGATAACCCATTAAAATCTTTTACCAGAAATATTTTGCCAACAGATTATTTTTGGGTCGTTATAGCCTTGGCAATTGCATATTTTATTCTCTTTGTGTTGTGGAGCAGAAAAAAATACCTTAACGCAGATTTGTAGATTAAGTGGATAGAAAATTTTATTATTTTTTCTCAATTTGCATAATTGCAGCTTCAACTGTTGGGTATAAAAAAGTAAATCCTGCACTTTTAATTTTATCACTGCTTACCCTTGCACTTTTTAAAATTTCTATGCTTCTTTCACCAAGCATGATGTTTAGTACAAATTGTGGCACATGTACAGGTATAAAAAAAGTTCCTTTAACGATTTTTGCAATTGCCAGTGTCATTGTTTTATTATTCACTGGTTTTGGTGCAACTGCATTGTAACTTCCAACAAGGGTATCGTTTTCAAGTGCGAAAATATATTGACGGCAAAGGTCATCAATATGTATCCAGCTTATCATTTGTTTCCCGGTTCCCAAAATAGAAGCAATACCAAATTTTAAAGATGATTTAAATTCCGGATAAGCGCCCCCGGCTTCACTCAACACGATTCCTGTTCTTAATTTTACCACTCTTATTCCCATTGTAGTTGCAGGCTCAATACTTTCCTCCCATTCCTTACAAACTTTTCCAAGAAAAGCAGGATCTGCATTTTCATTCTCTTTAAAAAAATGTCCTTCCTGTTTATCTTTTCCATACCATCCTATGGCAGAAGCGCTAACAATAATCTGCACTTTGTGTTCATTGTTTTTTAAAGTATTTAATATTAATTCGCTGCTGTTTATCCGACTGTTCCGTATTTCATTTTTATATTCAGCAGTCCATTTTTTATCCATTACACCTGCTCCTGCGAGGTGTATTATTGCATCAGCTTTTTTTACAGCATTCACATCAATTTGTTTTTCATTTACATTCCACAATGCATAGGATATATTTTTCTGTGTTGCAACATCTTTAAAAGTTCTGGTTAAAATAATTACTTCATAGTTTTTTTCAACCAGTTGCTTTGCTAGTGCTTTTCCTACAAGCCCTGTACCACCCGTTATCAAAATAGTTCTCATTTTATGTTGTTTTATAGATAAAGTTATTTAACAATTTTGTGCCCAAATTTGTTTTTACAATAACATGATAAAGGTTTTTTAAATTCGTAATTTTATAGAAATATATTTCGTCTATGAAACGTAATTTTTTTTTGATAGTTGCTTTCTTTTTTCTCTGTACACTTAATAGTTTTTCTCAAAACATTACCTATTCTGAAATTGAGAAAGCAGACTCCCGAAATATGAATTTTGAAATACTCGGAAATTTTTCTGATAATTTTCTTGTTTATAAAAATCTTAATAGACGCCAGGCTCTTACCATTTACGATAATAATATGGCTATTAAAGAGGATATCAAACTTGACTTTATTTCTGACAGAACGTATAACATTGATTTTCTTACCTACCCTGATCATTTTTTAATGGTTTGGCAATATGAAAAAGGAAATACTATTTATAGCAAAGCAGCCCGTATGAATGAACAGGGTAAATTAATAGGTACAATAATAGATCTTGATACAACAAGGCAAAGTTTTTTCTCCAGTAAAATACATTATTCTTTTACCTGGAGTGAGGATAAAACTAAACTTTTGTTATACAAAACACAGACAAGAAACAATGAGTACACACAAATTACAAAAGTGTATAACGAAAACTTTGTATTGCTTGACAGCAGTAAGAGAATAATAAATTATAATGACAACAGAGAAGATTTTGGCGACCTGTTAATAGACAATGATGGAACTATTCTTTTCCCCAAAGTAAAACAAAACGCAAGAGAAGAATATATAAATACGCTGGAATTAAATTTTAAAAAACTAAAAATCGATAAACTTTTTATTGTAAATATTCCCTTAAACAAACAGCTTATACAAAGCCCGCAGATAAAAATTGACAACCGAAATAAAAACTACATCCTCACTACCTTTTCATACAAAAAAAATGCAGGAAATATTGATGGATTGCTTTCTGCTGTTATAAGTCGGGATTCTTTTAATATCACAAAACAAACCATAAATATTTTTGATGATTCATTGCGGGCTAAATTATCGGGCAAACCTGATTGGCGTACAGCTTACGATAATTTAAATATTAGAAACGTAATATTAAAAAAAGATGGGGGTTTTATTGTACTTGCAGAAGAGTATTATAAACAAAGGCGTTACGGTAATACTTTTAACGACAGGTATAATGGTTTTGATAGCCGCTATTACAATTCTTACTCAGATTATTATTTGTACAACAGAGGTTATTTTGGTTATTACAGACCTTTTAATGACGGCAACGGCAGAGATATAATTTACAATTACAACGATGTTATAAATTTTAGTTTTTCTCCGGAATTAAAGTTGCAGTGGAACAGTGTTATCAACAAAACAACCAGTGATATTGAAAATGATAACTTTCTTTCATTCATAAATATGAATGCAGGTGGGGAAATTTATTTTTTGTTTTTGCAGAAAGATAATAACCGCCAGATTTTGAGCAATTATGCTTTACAACCAAATGGCTCAATTGTACGCAACGCTACTTTAAAAGGCAGAGAAGCCGGTTACAATTTTATGCCCCGGTTATCACGTCAAACAGGAGCCAGACAGATGATCGTACCCTGCATTGTGAGAAACAATATTGCATTTGCAAAAATTGATTTTTAAGTTTGCAGTTCAAAGCAAATAACCACTAATTGTGACAGGCATCTTTAAAGCCAATAACCCTTCAGGTAATGCAATTTTATTTGGGTACGCAATCCTTGTAAAACTTCCCATGTTTCTTAATACCAGTGCCCCACAGTTGCAGGTTATGGACGGAATTTTTTATAAAAATATTTTGCTTCTGCTACAGCCAATCGCTAAAGGGTTTTCAATAATTTATAGCCTTTTTACTTTTATACTGCTTTTTATACAGGCAATAGGGATCAATAAAATAGCGGGCAATTTAAAATTGCAAAAGCAAACCAATTATTTAACCGGTATGAGCTACCTGTTGGTAACATCCTTGTTTAGCGAATGGTTTACTCTTTCAGCACCGCTCATAGTAAATACTTTTTTAATCTGGATATGGGGTAAACTCTGCACATTGTATAATAATCCCAACCCCAAAGCAACTATTTTTAATATTGGCTTGGTTACAGGGTTGGCAGCATTTATATATTTTCCTTCACTAACCTTTTTGCTGCTTATAATGGTAGGCATTACTATAGCCCGACCCTTTCGTTTGCAAGAGTGGTTAATGGGGCTGATTGGGATTACAACACCCGTCTATTTTTACGCTGCCTATTTATTCTTAACCAATAGGTTTTCTAGTTTTCATTTTCACGGGTTTCACCTTTCCTATCCGCATTTTTTTGGAAATCAATGGGCTTATGCAGCACTTATTTTGGTTGCGTTGGCTACTTTAGTAGGTATATATTTTATCAATATAAATCTAAGCCGGCAGGTTGTGCAAACCCGTAAAAGCTGGCAGTTACTTTTTCTGTATTTAATTGTGGCAGCCTTTGTGCCTTTTATAAATACGGGGCTTAATTTGACATATTGGATTTTGCTTACAGCACCTGTTGCACCCATAATTGCATCTGCCTTCTTCTACCCACAAAAAAAAATCTTCCCTCAATTCCTGCATTGGAGCATGTTTGCAATTTATGTTGCTGTAGGTTTTTTTAATAAGTAGGGCACTTTAATAAATATTTTTTCTTCAAATCTTACAAAAGGCTTCAAACCTTAATTAAATTATATTTATTCTTTTTCCATCGTAATTTTTTTTTAGTCTCAAATCGAAGGACCGTTCTTTACTTTACCTTAAACACTCAAGCGATAACCATGCATAGGACAGTCAAATGTTTTTTCATCGGCATTCTATTGAAAAATTGCAACGAGCTGAGGACATACAGATGTATATTTTTGCCACTGCTAAATATCCATCCTTTACCAGCACAACTTTTAATCCCTCTTTTGCAACACAATAAGCAGTGGTAAGGCCAGATATTACGCCACCTATAACAAGCACATTAGTTGTTATATTCTGCTGTAAAGGTTCATAAGCCATTAACTCAGTCTATTTTGAAAACCATTTAGTAATATTTTTGCCGGAAGTAATGTTTTCATTTGCCAATTCGGTATTGCTGTTAATTGTCTCCATAAAATATTTATTAAACTCTCACATAAAATTTA
>ENA-OFCI01001209-OFCI01001209.1-metagenomes-genome-assembly--contig:-NODE-1209-length-12179-cov-3.332069_pt1 | contig 12179 bp, 11 predicted proteins | sample MGYA00153391_OFCI01 | MGnify analysis MGYA00153391
AATCCGCCTGTGATCACATCGCCTGGCTCGGGCTCGTCTCCGGTGACTTCGCCGACGATGGTCACCGCTCGCAGCGGCTCACCGTGGGGGTAGGCGGTCGTCGGGGAGTCGATGAGGACGCCGTCGCGGGCGACATCCGGGCCAGGGGCGACCGCTTGCCGTGGTTGGCCATGACGAAGCCGCCGTGCACGCCGCGCCTCGCGTGGTCGCGCGAGGAGACGATCACCTAGTGCCGTCGAGTCGTCATCAGCGAAACGTAGTGCGCCGCACCGACACCGGGTTGTCCCGAAGCCTGCGCCCGACGTGGTCCAACCCCGGAAGCGGATCGGTGACCGGTCACCAAGCCGCATACAGGACCAGGCTGAAGTCACAGTCTGGGGGGTGGCCTGATCGAGCTCCGGATGACTATCCGGCAGGAGCGACCGCAAGCGGGAGCCGGCACACGGCATACGAATCGCCGAGGGTCGTCCGCATGGCGGGCTGGTGAGGGCCGCTCCGGCGGCGCGATCTAAACTGCTGGCGGGCACACCGCGGTGCCGAGGAAACTGATCCCAACCGGCCGGCCGCATCCGTGGACCGGCCGGCCCTCCAGCTGTGAAGGACAGATCCAGTGACCGAGCCCATTGTCGTGAAGCCCATCGTCTTGATTGCCGAAGTGCTCTCGCCCGCGACCATCGACGCCCTCGGACCCGATTTCGAGGTCCGCCACTGTGACGGGGCCAACCGTGACGAGCTGCTGATGGCCCTGGCTGACGTGGACGCTGTGCTGATCCGCTCTGCCACCAAGATGGACCGGGAGGCGCTCGCCGCCGCCAAGAGGCTCAAGGTCGTCGCACGGGCCGGTGTCGGCCTGGACAATGTGGATGTCAAGGCTGCAACGATTGCCGGGGTCATGGTGGTGAACGCCCCGACATCCAACATCACCTCTGCTGCCGAGCTGGCTATTGGCCTGTTGCTGGCCACTGCGCGCAACATCGCGCCAGCGAACCAGTCGCTCAAGGGCGGCCAGTGGAAGCGCAGTCAGTACGGCGGTGTCGAGCTACTCGGCAAGACCACGGGAATCGTCGGGCTCGGCCGGATCGGCGCCCTGGTGGCTGAGCGGCTCGCAGGCTTCGGCATGCGGCTGCTCGCCTACGACCCCTACCTGAGCGCGGCCCGCGCAGGCCAGCTCGGTGTCCAGCTCGTCTCCCTCGAGGAGCTGCTGGCAGAGAGCGACTTCATCACCGTGCACCTGCCCAAGACGCCCGAGACCATGGGTCTGATCGGCGAGGAGGCCCTCAAGCTGGTCAAGCCGTCTGTGCGCATCATCAACGCGGCCCGCGGTGGCATCGTCGACGAGCAGGCGCTGGCCAACGCACTCAAGGAAGGCCGGGTGGCCGGTGCCGGCATCGACGTCTGGTCCAAGGAGCCATGCACGGACTCCCCGCTCTTCGGGTTCGAGTCGGTCGTCGTCACCCCTCACCTTGGCGCATCGACCGAAGAGGCCCAGGAGAAGGCCGGAGTCGCGGTTGCCAAGTCGGTCCGACTCGCCCTCGGCGGCGAGCTGGTCCCCGACGCCGTGAACGTCGCTGGAGGTTTCATCGCTGAGGAGGTTCGCCCCGGGATCGCGCTCGTGGAGAAGCTCGGTCGCATCTATACGGCGCTCGCTGGGTCGGTCCCGGCACAGCTCGACATCGACGTACGCGGCGAGATTACCCAGTTCGACGTCTCCGTCTGGAAGCTGGCCGCTCTCAAGGGCCTGTTCCAGGACGTGGTCGAGGAGCAGGTCTCCTATGTCAACGCACCCCTGCTGGCTCAGGAGCGAGGCTGCGAGGTTCGCCTCCTGACCGACCCGAACAGCGAGGATTTCCGCAACGTCACGGTGCTGCGCGGAACCCTCGCCGACGGCAGCGTCATCAGTGTCGCCGGCACCCTCACCGGTCCGCGGATGATTGAGAAGGTCGTGGGCGTCAACGGATACGACCTCGAGGTCCCCATCTCCGGGCACATGGCCTTCTTCACGTATGCCGACCGCCCGGGGGTCGTGGGCAACGTCGGCCGGGTGCTTGGCGAGGCCGGGATCAACATCGGAGGCATGCAGGTGGCACGCGACGCCGCCGGTGGGCAGGCCCTCGGGGTGATCACCGTCGACTCGCAGATCCCGGCAGCCGTGCTGAGCGAGATCTCGGCTGAGATCGGCGCGCACACCGTCAGGGTGGTCGACCTCGACGACTGAGCGTTCTGATCCATCTCAATTAGTGAGAATCCGTCCCAGATGGTGGGACGCTCGCGTACCCTCGAGGCAGAGGCCGCGGTTCACCACCACCTGCTGCGGCCAGGCCATCTGAGTCAGCGACTCGCCGCGGAGACCCCGTACGCGCTGCTTACCGGCCGGGGGCAAGACGCGAAGGCCGCAAAACGCCTCGATATCAGCGTGTGACAGCCAATGAGGTAGGGACGTGATCAACATGAGCGAAGAAGAACGCGCTGCCCGCCGGGCGCTGCAGGAGTCCATGGACCTGCGCGACCAGGGCCACTCGGACGACTGAGCCGCTTTGGCACAGGACTAACGGCGTCGGACTCATCCGGCGCCGTTCGTCATGTGAGACGAAGAGTCCAGGATGCAAGACTGCTCCTACTCTGATGAACATGGTTGAGACGCAGGAACGAGATTCGCTGGATATCGCGGTCATCGGGGGCGATGGCATCGGCCCCGAGGTGGTGGCCGAGGGCCTCAAAGTCCTTTCGGCGGTCACATCGGGCACCGGTCTGAAGGTCAGCACCACCGAGTACGACCTGGGTGCCCGCCGTTGGCACGCCACCGGTGAGACTCTCCCGGACTCGGTTATCGCAGAGATTCGCGGACACGACGCAATCCTGCTTGGCGCAGTGGGTGATCCCGGCGTCCCCAGCGGAGTCCTGGAACGCGGGCTCCTGCTCAAGCTGCGCTTCGCCTTCGACCAGTACGTGAACCTGCGCCCCGTGCGGCTCTATCCGGGGGTACTGAGCCCACTGGCGCTCGAGCGGGTGGCACCCCATGGCATCGACTTCGTCGTCGTGCGCGAAGGCACCGAAGGCCCGTACGTCGGCAACGGTGGCGCGCTGCGTGTGGGTTCGCCGGCTGAGATCGCCACCGAGGTCAGCATCAACACGCGGTACGGCGTGGAGCGTGTCGTGCGCGACGCCTTCGCTCGCGCCAGGGCCCGGGAACGCAAGCATCTGACCCTTGTTCACAAGCACAATGTCCTCGTCAATGCCGGCGACCTCTGGCGCAGGACCGTGGACGAGGTCGGCGCCGAGTTCCCCGACGTGGCAACGGCATACCAGCACGTGGACGCGGCCACGATCTTCCTGGTTACCGATCCCGGTCGCTTTGACGTGATCGTCACGGACAACCTCTTCGGCGACATCGTGACCGACATCGCGGCCGCGATCGCCGGCGGCATCGGCCTGGCGGCCAGCGGCAACATCAACCCTGAGCGCACGGCCCCCAGCATGTTCGAGCCGGTCCACGGCTCGGCTCCCGATATCGCGGGTCAGGGCAAGGCTGACCCCACTGCAGCGATTCTGTCCGTTGCCATGCTCCTGGCCCACCTCGGACGCCCCCAAGATGCCCAACGGGTCGAGCAGGCCGCGGCCTCAGACCTCCTCACGCGGGGGAGCGCGCCGCGTTCGACCTCGCAGGTCGGCGACGCCATCGCGGCACTCATCGGCTGACCGGTAACCTTCGGAGAGCAGACACCACCCGCACGTCCTGGAGGACCCATGTCAGCGTCAGCACTGTCGTTCACCGTCGAGCTGCGTTCTGACCCGTTACCGGACGACCAGCGCCTGGCCGTTCTGGCCGACCCGGGTTTCGGCAAGACCTTCACCGACCACATGGTGCTTGCAACGTGGACAGCAGGTCGGGGCTGGCATGACGCCAAGGTCACGGCCTATGGGCCTTTGTCCCTCTACCCCTCAGCTGCGGTTCTGCACTACGCCCAGGAGATCTTCGAGGGGATGAAGGCCTACCGGCACGCTGACGGCTCGGTCTGGGGCTTTCGCCCAGAGGTCAATGCGGCCCGATTCTCCCGCAGCGCAGAGCGACTGGCTCTTCCGCAGCTGTCCTCAACGGATTTCATCGAGTCGGTCAGAGCGCTTGTCGCCATAGACGAGAAGTGGGTTCCTGCTGCCGACGGCGGAGAGGCCACCCTTTACCTGCGTCCGTTCATGTTCGCATCCGAGGCCTTCCTGGGAGTGCGTCCTGCCGCCGAGGTGACCTACTGCGTGATCGCCTCGCCCGCGGGTCCCTACTTCGCCGGTGGGCTCAAGCCGGTGTCCATCTGGCTGTCGACCAGCTACACCCGTGCTGCGCCTGGTGGGACCGGCGCGGCCAAGGCTGGTGGCAACTACGCAGCCAGCCTCGCGGCACAGGTGGAGGCCACGGCCAACGGCTGCGACCAGGTGGCGTTCCTGGACGCGGTGGACCGCAAGTGGGTCGAGGAGCTCGGCGGGATGAACCTCTTCTTCGTCTATCGGGACGGCACCATCGTGACCCCGGCGCTGACCGGCACGATCCTCGAGGGTGTTACCCGCTCCTCCATCCTGGCGCTGGCCGAGGACCTCGACCTCAAGGTGGACGAGCGTCGTATCTCGGTCGATGAGTGGCGCGAGGGCGCCGCCAGCGGCGAGATCACCGAGGTATTCGCCTGCGGGACGGCTGCAGTCGTGACGCCGGTCGGGCGGTTGGCCTGGCAGGGAGGCGACGTGACCATCGGCGATCATGAGACCAACGGAGGCGTTGGGTCGGTGACCACGGCGATCCGTCAGGCGCTGCTCGACGTGCAGTACGGCCGAGCGACCGACTCTCACGGCTGGCTGACCCGCCTCACGTGAAAATGGCCTAAAGGTCTGTGAACAGACCATTGACGCGAGGCGCAAGTTAGGTCTTAAATCTCTTCACCACTGATTTCGGCTGCTTATGGTCTGCCGATAGACGTATAAGAGGTGAAGGATGAGCGTTATCCCACCGGCTGCTGGTGTCAGCGACGACACAGCCAGGTTGGCCGAACTCGGCTACAAGCAAGAGCTGCACCGCGGGATGAGCGGGTTTTCCAACTTTGCCGTCTCATTCTCTATCATCTCCATTTTGGCTGGTGCCATCACGAGCTACGGCATCGCCATGAACTCCGGGGGTCCGATCGCGATCTCGATCGGCTGGCCGCTGGTCGGGGTGTTCGTCGTCTGCGTCGCTCTGGCCATGGGGGAGATCTGCTCGGTCTACCCGACCGCAGGTGGCCTGTACTTCTGGGCCGGGCGGTTGGCGCGCAGGAACAAGGCGGTCTGGGCCTGGTATGTCGGCTGGTTCAACTTCCTCGGGGAGGTCGCAGTGACTGCGGCGATTGACTACGGCGCCGCGCTGACCTGGACCGCGTTCGCGAACCTGGCGTGGGGCTTCGAGGTGGATGCGGGCCGGACCTTCATGGTCTTCGTGGTCATCCTGCTGGCCCACGGCCTGCTCAACACCTTCGGCGTCAACCTGGTCAAGCTCCTGTCCAACATCAGCGCGTGGTGGCACCTTGTTGGCGTCGCCATCATCGTCGTCGTCCTCGCGTTCGTACCGGACAAGCACCAGTCCCTGTCATACACGTTCTTCCACTACGAAAACCATTTCGGCTGGACCAACGTCGTTTACGTCTTCTTCATCGGGCTGTTGATGGCGCAGTACACCTTTACCGGCTTCGACGCGTCTGCACACGTGGCCGAGGAGACGCACAACGCCGCCACGAACGCCCCCAAGGGCATCGTGAACTCGGTCGTCGTGTCGCTCTTCGCAGGCTGGGTCCTGCTCCTCGCAATCACCGCTGCCATCCAGAACTACGACGCAGAGCTCGCTACGTCGACGGGGCTTCCGCCGGCGCAGATCTTCATCGACGCCGCAGGCCACAAGGTGGGGCTCTTCCTCATCTTCATCTGCGCGGTCGCGCAGTTCTTCTGCGGCATGGCCTCCGTAACGGCGAACTCCCGCATGACCTATGCGTTCTCGCGCGACGGAGCACTGCCCGGCTCGAAGCTCTGGGCGCGGGTCAACCCCCGCACCGGGACGCCGACCAACTCCGTCTGGCTGTGCACGATCTCTGCGCTCATCCTGGCCAGTCCGGCGCTCAAGAGCTCCACGGCATATCTGGCGGTCACGTCGATCGCCGTCATCGGGCTCTACATCGCGTACGTGACGCCTGTCCTGCTACGGCGGCTCAACCCTGACTTCCAGGTTGGCGAGTGGAACCTGGGCAGGTGGAGTGCGCTGATCGGCTGGATCGCTGTCGCATGGGTGGCGTTCATCGTCGTCCTGTTCATGCTGCCCCCGGCAAGCCCCATTACCGTGAACAACTTCAACTACGCGCCGGTCGCAGTTCTGGCCGTTCTGCTGTTTGCCACGGTCACATGGTTCATCGGTGGGCGCCAGCACTTCATGAAGGACGTTCCGGCCGGCCATGACACCAAACCCGCCGACGAGATCTTCATCAGCTGACGGAGGTGGCACGTGTGGAGGCGGTGAGTCGTCTGCCCGATGCGGTCCTGCGGCCGTTAAGGGGGGGCAATGCTTTCGAGTCGACGGTGGAGCAGCTCGCAACGGCAGTGCGCCTGGGTGTCTTCGCATATGGCGAACAGCTACCTCCCGAGCGCGAGCTTGCCGCGCGTGTTGGTGTCAGCAGGATGACGCTGCGCGAGGCCATCGCGGCACTTCGGGACTCGGGTCTGGTGACCACGCGTCGCGGCCGAGGGGGCGGCACCGTCGTTGTGTATCAGGGGCCGGCCCAGGTGAGCCGGGACCGGGAGGGAGGGCGTCACGACGCGGAGCTCTCCGATGCCTTGGACTTCCGTCGCGTCGTTGAGCCCGGGGCCGCGTACCTCGCCGCGGGAAGGTCGCTGTCGGCGGACCAGCGCGCATGGCTCACCACCTCGGCACAAGAGGTCTGCTCTGCGCCGGACATCGCCGCGCACCGGGTCGCGGACTCCAGGCTGCACCTGGCCATCGCGACCCTGTCCGGGTCACCGATGCTGATCGAGGCAGTCACCCGTGCGCAGTCTGCTCTGCGGGAGCTGTTGGCGGCGATCCCGGTGCTTCAGCGCAACATCCGCCACTCGAACGCCCAGCACGGAGCGATCGTTGCGGCCGTGCTGGGCGGAGACCGCGACGGTGCCCGGACGCATATGGAGGAGCACTGCGATGCAACCTCGGCGTTGCTGCGAGGCCTTCTCGGCTGAAGGGTTCGGACGATGAGCGAGACGACTTTCGAAGGTGAGGAGAGATTTATGACCGCTGCACCAAGACTGACCATCGATCATCTGCGCTCGGAGATCGAGTCGGGGGTGATCGACACGGTCATCACGGCGATCACCGACATGCAGGGACGGCTGCAGGGCAAGCGCAACCACGCTCAATACTTCCTGGACCATGTGCTTGGCCACGGTGTCGAGGGATGCAACTACCTCCTGGCGGTCGACGTGGACATGACGACTGTCGAGGGATACGCCATCAGCTCCTGGGAGCGCGGCTATGGCGACATGTTGTTCGAGCTGGACCTGTTAACGCTTCGTCGAACCCCGGGTCAGCACTACTCCGCCACGGTGCAGTGTGACCTTGTCTGGCTGGATGGCTCCGGTCAGGTTCGCCCGGCGCCCCGCTCGGTGCTCAAGTCCCAGGCGGCTGCCGCGGCAGAGCTCGACTGTGTGGCACTGGCCGGGACCGAGCTGGAGTTCATGGTGTTCGAGGACTCCTTCGACAGCGCCTGGGACTGTCGCTACCAGGGACTTACGGGCGCGAACCGCTACAACGTCGACTACTCGATCCTGGGCGGAAGCCGGGTCGAGCCGTTGCTGCGAGAGATCCGTAACGAGATGTATGCCGCGGGTGTCACGGTCGAGAACGCCAAGGGGGAGTGCAACCTGGGCCAGCATGAGATCGCCTTCCTGTACGACGAGGTAGTCCGCACCTGCGACAACCACAGCATCTACAAGAATGCCGCCAAGGAGATCGCGGCAGTCCACGGGAAGTCGCTGACCTTCATGGCCAAGTACGACCAGCGTGAGGGCAACTCCTGCCACATCCATCTCTCCTTGCGAGGGCAGGACGGCACGACGGTCTTCGCCGATGACAGCAGGGAGGGTGGCCACAGCCAGATGTTCGACCACTTCGTGGCCGGAATCCAGGCGACAATGCGCGAGTTCACGTTGCTGTATGCGCCAAACATCAACTCCTACAAGCGGTTTGCCCCTGGCTCCTTTGCTCCGACGGCAGTCGCATGGGGGCATGACAACCGCACCTGCGCCCTGCGTGTCGTGGGCCACGGCGCGGGGCTGCGCGTCGAGAATCGGGTGCCCGGTGGTGACGTCAACCCCTACCTGGGGGTCGCAGCGATGCTCGCCGGGGGTCTGCACGGTATCCGTGAGCAGCTTCCACTCGAGCCGGCCTTCACGGGCAATGCCTACACCTCGGACAAGGAGCGCGTGCCCTCTACACTGCTCGAGGCGCGAAATCTGTTCGCCGCATCCGCCGTTGCCGAGCGGGCTTTTGGCAAGGACGTCGTGGAGCACTACGTCCATGCAGCCGACATCGAGCTGCAGGCGTTCAATACCGTGGTGACCGACTGGGAGCGGGTCAGGGGGTTCGAGAGACTATGAGCATGCAGGGCGAAGAGATACGGACCGGAGAGCACGACGTCATCAACCCCGCTACTGGGGTGCTGGTCCGAACCGTTGCCCAGGCCGACGCGGAGCAGGTGGATGACGCCATCGCCCGCGCCGACGCGGCAGGCGCCGCCTGGCGTGAGGTCGCGCCCGCCGATCGCGGTCGGCTCCTGCGCCGTTTCAGCGAGGCGGTGGACTCCCATATGCAGGAGCTTGCCGAGCTCGAGGTCCTCAACTCCGGGCACACCATCAGTAACGCCCGTTGGGAGGCTGGCAACGTGCGCGATGTCCTCAACTACTACGCGGCAGCACCGGAACGCCTGTTCGGCAGGCAGATTCCGGTCGCCGGTGGCCTGGATGTCACGTTCAAGGAGCCGCTCGGCACGGTTGGCATCATCGTGCCGTGGAACTTCCCGATGCCCATCGCCGGTTGGGGTTTTGCGCCGGCACTGGCCGCCGGCAACACGGTGGTTCTCAAGCCGGCCGAGCTCACCCCCCTGACGGCGATCCGGCTCGGCGAGCTCGCGCTGGAGGCCGGCATCCCGGAGGGCGTCTTCACGGTCATTGCCGGCAAAGGGTCGGTTGTCGGCGAACGCTTTGTGACCCACCCATCGGTGCGCAAGATCTGTTTCACGGGATCGACTGCGGTCGGTCAGCGGATCATGCGGGGGGCCGCCGATCAGGTCAAGCGGATTACCCTGGAGCTCGGCGGCAAGAGCGCCAACGTCATCTTCGACGATGCCGACATAGAGGCTGCCGCAGCGGCCGCCCCCATGTCCTTCCTGGACAATGCGGGTCAAGACTGCTGCGCCCGAAGTCGGATCCTCGTTCAGCGCAACGTCTTCGATCGTTTCATGGAGCTGTTCGAGCCGGCTGTCAAGGGTGTCGTGGTGGCTGACCCGTCACAGGACAGCACGCAGATGGGGCCTCTGATCAGCGGTGGCCAGCGGGAGACAGTGCGCTCCTATGTCGAGAACTCGGCGGAGCCGGTGGAGGTTGCATTCCGCGGTGGGGCTCCCGCAGGAGATGGCTTCTGGTACCCCGCCACCGTGGTCCTTGTGCGTAGTACCGCGGAGCGGGTCTGGCGCGAGGAGGTCTTCGGCCCGGTCGTGGCCGTGCTGCCCTTCGAGGATGAGGCCGACGCCATTGCCAAGGCCAACGACACTGAATACGGCCTCTCCGGGTCCATCTGGACCCGTGACCTGGGGCGCGCGATTCGTGTCTCACGCGGCATACAGTCGGGCAACCTCTCGGTGAACTCCCACAGCAGCGTGCGGTACTCGACACCGTTCGGCGGGTTCAAGCAGTCTGGCATCGGTCGTGAGCTCGGACCTGACGCGCTCGACTCGTTCACGGACGTCAAGAACGTCTTCATCTCCACCAGCTGACCAGGCACCACCCACACGGAGGGCATGAACACTCATGGCAGGCAGGGTCGAGGGCAAGGTCGCGGTCGTGACCGGAGGGTGCAGTGGCATCGGGCTGGCAACCGTCCAGCGGTTCGCCGCAGAGGGTGCCAAGGTTGTGATCGGCGATGTCGATGACGCCAACGGCTCACGGATAGCACAGGAGATCGGCGGCGTGTTCGTCCACTGTGACGTCACGAGTCCCGAGCAGGTGGAGACGTTGTTCCGCACTGCCAACGATGAGTTCGGCAGCGTCGACATCGCGTTCAACAACGCCGGCATCTCCCCGCCCGAGGATGACTCGATCCTCACCACCGACCTCGACGCCTGGCACAAGGTGCAAGAGGTCAACCTGACCAGCGTCTACCTCTGCTGCAAAGCGGCCTTGCCGTACATGCTCGCGCAGAAGAGGGGCTCGATCATCAACACGGCGTCCTTCGTGGCGGTCGTGGGCGCTGCGACGTCGCAGATCTCCTACACGGCCAGCAAGGGCGGCGTGCTCTCGATGTCGCGCGAGCTCGGCGTGCAGTTCGCCCGCGAGGGTGTCCGCGTCAACGCGCTGTGCCCCGGCCCGGTCAACACCCCACTTCTCCAGCAGCTGTTCGCCACAGATCCGGAGCGCGCGGCACGACGCCTCGTCCACATACCCGTCGGACGGTTCGCGGAGCCCGACGAGATGGCCAGCGCCGTGCTGTTCCTGGCCAGCGACGAGTCCAGCTTCATCACCGCGTCGCAGTTCATGGTCGATGGCGGGATCACCGGCGCCTACGTCACCCCGCTCTGATCGCCCGATAGCTCAAAGCCATGGGAGTAAGAAGCTTTCGGCCGATCATCGGCATCACGTGTTACGTCGAGGAAGCCGTGCGCGGGGTGTGGGAGAGCATGCCGCATGCCCTGCTGCCGCACAGCTACGTGGCCAAGGTCGAGCGCGCCGGTGGGATCGCTGTTCTGATCCCGCCCCGAGCGGACGCCGATGCCCAGATGGCCCTCGCCGTCGTCTCGCGACTGGACGGGCTCATCCTTGCCGGCGGCGCGGATGTGGAACCCCAGCGGTATGCCGCCATGCCGCACCCGAGGGTGCAGGATGCGCGCCCCGACCGCGATGCCTTCGAGCTGGCCTTGGCCGCTGTCACACAAGACTGGGACACCCCGGTGCTGGGCATCTGCCGAGGTATGCAGGTGATGGCTGTTGCCGCGGGGGGGAAGCTGGAGCAGCACGTGCCCGACCGGGTCGGGCATGACGAACACTCACCTGCACCTGGGGTCTACGGCTCCCACGACGTGCGCACGGTCGAGGGCACCAGGGTGGCCGCCCTCCTCGGGCAACGGGTCGTCATACCCAGCTATCATCACCAGTCCGTGTCCAGTCACCCCGGCTATGTCCCGGCAGCCTGGGCGCAGGACGGAACGCTGGAGGCGATGGAACAATCCGGGTCGCGCTTCCGGGTGGCGGTGCAGTGGCACCCGGAGGCTGGCCAGGACACCGCCCTGTTCGAGGCTCTCGTCCAGGCCGGTGCGTCGCGTTCATGATCGAGTCTGCTCGGATGACCACAGTTTGAGACGACATGGTCAGATGGTGGATGGGCATGCCACGCTGCACGCGTGAGCAACTCACGGACGGCCGTGGCCACCGCCACCATCATTATCGAATAGCGCGACGGGGCTTTTCCCGCCGCGCAGACCTCCCACACCCTGGGGGGTCTTTTTCGTTCCCGGGCCACACCCCGCCCGGACGAGATGCACCGGTGGGACGATCGTGACCGACCAGGAAGCTTTTAGCGATGCACGACTCATTTCTCAGACAGGGCTGACGATGACCGACCTGCATGTTTACGACACCACGCTGCGTGACGGCGCGCAGCAAGAGGGCCTGAACCTCTCGGTCGAGGACAAGCTGGCCATCGCGATGCACCTGGACGAGCTCGGGGTCGGTTTCATCGAAGGCGGCTGGCCCGGCGCCAACCCCAAGGACACCGAGTTCTTCGCACGTGCCCACGAGGAGCTCACCCTCCGCAATGCCACGCTCGTCGCGTTTGGCGCGACGCGGCGCACGCGCGGATTGATTCGGCGCTGGTGAAATCGAGCGTGCGAATTTCGGCGGAGCCGCCTTCCTCGCGGATG
>ENA-OFCI01001210-OFCI01001210.1-metagenomes-genome-assembly--contig:-NODE-1210-length-12174-cov-3.892565_pt1 | contig 12174 bp, 10 predicted proteins | sample MGYA00153391_OFCI01 | MGnify analysis MGYA00153391
AACCAGGCGCCCCCGTCTCGGGGGCGCGATAGTATTCGGACTGACATAAATCGAGGAGTTCCATTGGCGGATCAAAACCCTACAGACCTTGCCCTGGACGGCAGCGCGTTGTTGCGCAATGAGCCCGTCCAGGCACGCAGTACAGCGCGGCTCGCGAGCCTCCTCGATGCAGCGGCGGCGATCATCGACGAAATTGGTTACGAGCGCCTGACCACTGCAATGGTGGCCGAACGGGCAGGTGCCTCTATCGGCACTGTCTATCGCTACTTTCCGGACCGCATCGTCGTGCTTCAGAGCCTCAGTGCTCGCTCGCTTGGGGAATTCGTCGAGGGTACGCGAGCGACGGTGCTCGACTCGGTTCATGCCACCTGGTTGGATGCACTCGAGGCCTGCATCGTCGCGATGACCACTGCCTTCCGTTCCCTACCGGGATTCCGCTCGCTTCGCCTTGGTGACGTGCTCGATGTGCGCCCCGCGCTGACCGCGCAGTCCGGAAGCACCGTGGTTGCCGCGGCTGCCGCCACGGCGATCTCGGAACGATTCGGCCTTCCGATAGAAGAGCTGGCCGACCGTCTCGAGGTGGTCCTTGTTGTCTCCGACTCCCTGCTCGCGCGCGCATTCACGTATGACTCGAACGGAGACTCGAAGCTCATCGACGAGGCTCTGAAAATCTCGAGAGCCTACCTGACGGGCTTCTATGGAGATCCCCGCAGCTCCTAAGCGACCTGCAGGCCTGTCCTGCGTGGATTTTTGAGCGTACGTTCGTGCTCCGCGTCATCGACACATCCGCTGTGTGGTCACTGCTCGCACTGTCAGCAATTCGTAATCTCCGACAGCCAAAAACGTCGGTTACCGAGAATAGTGTTGTCAGCGAACAGTCCGGCAAGTGTCGATTCGTGTGAACCACGAGGAATGAGCCGCCCCCATGATCGAGTTCCGTGGCGTGACAAAGCAGTTCCCTGACGGAACTCTCGCGGTCAAAGATTTCAGTCTCGTCCTTCCCTCCCGCAAGACCACTGTGCTCGTCGGGTCTTCGGGATCGGGGAAGACGACTCTTCTTCGCATGATCAACCGGATGGTCGATCCGTCCTCCGGCTCTATCGAGATCGACGGAGAAGACACCTCCCGGCTGGAGCCTGTGGCATTGCGCCGCCGTATTGGCTACGTCATGCAGAACTCCGGTCTCCTGCCGCATCTCAAGGTGATCGACAACGTCGCTACCGTGCCCATTCTCAACCGCGTGCCGAAGAAACAGGCGAGAGAGGATGCGCTGCGCCTGTTGGACACGGTCGGTCTCGATCGTGCGCTGGCTGACAAATATCCGAGCCAACTCTCCGGCGGACAGCAGCAGCGTGTCGGCGTCGCGCGGGGTCTCGCTGCCGACCCGAACATCCTCCTCATGGACGAGCCGTTCGGAGCGGTCGATCCGATCGTGCGCGCGGAGCTGCAGACCGAGTTGATCCGCCTCCAGCGCGAACTCGATAAGACGGTGGTGTTCGTGACCCACGACATCGACGAGGCATTCCTCCTCGGCGACCAGGTGGTCATCCTCGAGAAGGGCGGTCGCATCGCGCAGGTCGGCTCTCCCGCCGAGATCCTTGCGGCTCCGGCCAACGAGTTTGTCGCGACATTCATCGGGGCAGACAAGGGCAAGCGGGCATTGAGCATTCGAAACACGCCGACCGGCGACATTCTCGTGGATAGCGAGGGCCGCCCCGCTGGAGTGCTGGTCGGCGAGACTGACGTGGTGGCGCGGTGACCTGGCTGCTCAACAACGGCGAATTGATTGGCCAGTTGGTGGTGGCTCACCTACTGATTTCCCTCCCACCAATCATCCTGAGTTTCGTGATTTCGGTGCCGATCGGCTGGGTGGCGAATCGGTATCGCTGGAGCCGCGGCACGCTGCTCACGGTGCTCGGTCTGCTCTATGCCATTCCATCGCTTCCGCTGTTCATCATCCTCCCGCTGGTACTGGGAACGGGGCTGCGCGATTCGATCAATCTGGTCGTCGCGCTGACCCTCTATGGGATCGCCCTGATGGTGCGTACCACCGCCGACGGTCTCGCCTCGGTCGATCCGGGCATCCGCCAGTCCGCCACCGCGGTGGGATTCTCGGAGAGGTCGCAGTTCTTCCGGGTGGATCTTCCTCTAGCCGGGCCTGTGCTCCTCGCGGGAATCCGGGTCGTCGCCGTGAGCACCATCAGCCTCACGACGGTGGGGGCGGTGATCGGGGTCGACAGCTTGGGGGCACTCTTCACCGACGGATTCCAGCGGGGTATTGCCGCGGAGATCCTCACGGGAATCGTGCTCACCATCATCATCGCACTCAGCGTCGATGGGCTCCTCGTGCTCCTCGGTCGGGTTCTCATGCCGTGGGTCGCGGTCAATTCTGGTCGCGTCGCTCGGCGCGAGCTTCGACGGGCGCGCGGGCCGGTGACCGCGTGAATCTCTTCGTGGAGGGCATCCTCTGGGTTCTGAACCCGGCTCACTACGGGGGAGTCGACGGGATCGACACCCGTATGGGGCAGCATCTGCTCATCAGTCTCGGTGTGCTGGTCGTCGCGTCGATCATCGCAATTCCTCTCGGCTATGTCATCGGCCACACCGGCCGGGGGCGTTCGCTGGCGATCGGGGCGTCCGGAGCAATCCGCGCGCTTCCGACTCTCGGGCTACTGATCATCATCGCCCTCATCGTGAATGTCGGACTGCTCGCCCCCTTCATCGCCCTCGTGGTGCTGGCCATCCCGTCGATCCTTGCCGGGGCGTACTCGGGCTTCGAAGCGGTGGACCGGCGGGCCATCGACGCGGCTCGTGCCGTGGGAATGCGGGAGTTTCAAATCGTCGGTCGGGTCGAGATACCCCTGGGTCTTCCCCTGCTCATCGGGGGGTTGCGAACCGCATCGCTCCAGGTGATCGCGACGGCCACGCTCGCAGATTATGTCGGAGGCGGCGGGCTTGGGCACTTCATCTTTGCCGGAGTGAAGACCAACGACTATCCCCAGATGCTGGCCGGATCGATCATCGTGATCCTCCTCGCCATCCTCTCAGAAGTGCTGTTCAGCAGCGTTCAACGGCTCGTCATCCCCGCGGGTGTCACCGCCGGACGACCTCAAGATGTCCGTGTGAAGTCACCCCGATCTCGCACGGCCCTGGGTTAATTCCCCTCACAGTAAGGAAGCAGTCACATGTTCACAGCAAAAAAAGGCCGGCTGGTCGCACTTGGCGCAGTCGTGGTTGGGGCAGCAATAGCCCTTTCAGGGTGTGCGTCGAGTAACCCCATTTCCGGGGGCTCGGGTTCGGCAGCGAAAACGACTCTCGTGGTCGGATCGCAGGACTATTACTCCAACGAGATAGTCGCCGAGATCTATGCACAGGCACTCGAGAACGGCGGATTCTCCATCGATCGCCAGTTCAAGATCGGCCAGCGCGAGGTGTACCTACCCGAGCTCAAATCGGGAAAGATCGACGTCTTCCCCGAGTACATCGGCAGCCTCGACCAGGCGCTCAACAAGACGGCTGCAGGCGGTTCGCCGGACGCTGTGGCGAAAGACCTTGCGTCCGTGCTGCCGACCGGCCTGCGAGTACTCGACAAGGCGAAGGCCGCCGACCAGAACTCCTGGACCGTGACCGAGGCCTTCGCCAAGAAGTACAACCTCACCGACATTGCCTCGCTCAAGAAGGTGACCGAGCCGATTCTGGTTGGCGGTAATTCCGAGCTCGCCACCCGTCCGTACGGCCCGGATGCACTCAAGGCGAAATACGGGGTCACCACTGCCGGTCTCACTGCCATCGAAGACAGCGGCGGACCATTGACGGTGAAGGCGCTGCTCGACAACAAGATCCAGCTCGCCAACATCTACACCGCGAGTCCGCTCATCAAGACGGACAACCTGGTGGTGCTGAGGGATCCCGATAACCTCTTCTTCCCGGACAACGTGGCGCCGATCGTCTCGAAGAAGGTCACGTCGAAGGCGGCGGACATCCTCAATAAGGTGAACGCTAAGCTCTCGCGGTCTGATCTCGTAAGTCTTAATTCCGAGAGCGTGACCAACCAGAAGTCTGCAGCGGTCATCGCCAAGGCCTGGCTCAGCAAGAGCGGCCTGCTCAAGTAGTACCGATCGACGGAGAGTAGGGGGTGCCCGGGCTATGGCTCGGGCACCTCATCTGTTCGGGGGTTATCCCTGTGCATGTGGCCAGCCTCAGCGCGGGTGACGGCCTTCTTCACCAGCAATACGATCGCGAGGAACACCGCGATGATTCCGACGAAGAAATAGCCTGCGGAATGCAGCTGGGTTGACAGTTCTCGATACGATCCTGCGGCCAGCCAGCCGACCGAGACGTAGGCGGCGGCCCAGAGGACGCAGGCCGGCGCGGTCCAGCTCAGGAACTTGCGGTATCTCATGGTGCTCATCCCCACGGTGAGCGGAATGAGCGCGTGCATCACCGGAAGAAACCGCGACACGAACACCGCGATGCCCCCGCGCCGGTCGAGATAGGTCTCCGCTCGAAGCCAGTTGCGTTCGCCGAGTCGCTGCCCCACCTTCGAGGCCTGGATGCGCGGACCGAAGAATCGCCCGAGCGCAAAGCCGATGCTCTCCCCGGTGAGCGACCCGATGATCACGGTCACTAAGAGTGCGACGTACTGTGGCAAGTCGGCGATTCCCGTTGCCGATACGAGCACGATCGTGTCACCGGGCACGACAAGGCCCACGAGGATCGAGGTCTCGAGGACCATCCCGATGCCCGCGATCAGCACGCGCAGCACGGGATCCACATGGCGGACCGTGTCGAGAATCCAGGTGAGGGTGTCGTTCACGCTCGTGAGCTTAGCCAGCCGACATGCTAACTTCTCCCCACTATCTTCTCCCCGCTATCCTCTCTTCGCTACGGGAGGGGCTGTCGCAGTCGATCGAGGCGCGAGCGCCAAGTAGCGAGACGGCCAGGCAGCTCGGCCGGGGCCGGTCCATCGACCCAGGCGGTGACGATGCGGATGCCGTGCAGGGCACTGAGTGCCCAGATCTCAGAGTTCTCAAGCTCGGCCGGCACAATCGACTCGTAGTAGACCTCGATGCCGAATGCGGTCGCGAGCGCGATCACCGAACGGGCTGTCACGCTCTGTACCCGGTCGAGGTCGAGTGAGGGCGCGCAGAGCGCGTCGCCCCGCCACCAGAGAATCGCGCTGTAGGCGCCCTCGACGACGAATCCGTGGGGAGAGATGATCACCGCCTCGTCGGCGCCGGCCGCCTTGGCCTCCGTGCGGATGCGCAACAACGCCGCCGTGTCGGGTCCCTTAGTGCGGGGCGATGTCCTCGGATCGGCGTCGCGGTGGCTTGCGAGTCGAACCGATCGCGAGAGCGTCGGTGCGGCGCGCAGGCGGAACACCGCGAGTGCAGTGCCGCCTCGCAACTGCACTTCGACCCGGGGGAACCAGTTGCCGGTGCGGGGGATCGCGGCGATCGACGCGCTCCAGAACCGGTCGAGGTCGTCGATGAGCGCGCCCGCAGCATCGAAGAAGCGCTGGCGATGAAGGTCGAGTGCGAGCGTGGAGCCATCGGTGACCAGCCAGGAGTCCGCTGCGACAATTGACGGGTCGGTCAGGTCGCGGTAGTCGAGCAGGTGCAATTCGCCCTGGTGCCAACGGTGGATCGACGACTCACTCATAGAGTTAGGGTATGCGCCACCCGGTCTACGAATCTCCGCTACCCGGCTGGATCGACCCGGCGCGGCTCGCCGCCGTGCTGTTCGCGGGAGCGAGTGATGCCGTCTGGCTGGACTCCGGGATGCATGCCGCGGACGGCATGAGCTACCTCGGTTTCGGAACGAGAAGACTCACCGCGTCTGTGGCCGAAAACTCCATCACTGTCGACGGTCAGAGCCGACCGGGGCAGGTGTGGGATTTCCTGGGCGAGGATATGGCCCGATTGCACCCGGCCACAGGCTCCGGCTTCGCGCTCGGCTGGGTGGGGTGGCTGGGATACGAGCTGCACGCGCAGACCATGGGGGTGACATCCGCCCACCGCTCTCGATTTGCGGATGCCTCGCTCCTCTTCGTCGACCTCGCCCTCGTGTTCGATCATGCGGCGGGGACGGTGGCGGTGATCGGCCTGGATGCCGCTTCCGTCGACGGACTGCACGCCCGGGTGATCGGGCGGGACGATTTCCCATCGGCGCCCGGTCAGGGCGACAGACCCCAAAAGGCCGAGGCGGTCTGGGCGGCGTCCGACGAGGGCTACCTTCGGATGATCGCCGAGTGCCAGGCCGCCATCGACGCGGGCGACGCCTATCAGCTCTGTCTCACCACCGAGGTACGGGTGGCGGTGACGCCCGATCCGTTCGAGACCTATCTCGCCCTGCGGTCGGCGAGCCCGAGCCATCACGGGGCCTTCTTCCGGGCGGGGGACACCTCACTGCTGAGCGCATCTCCCGAAGTGTTTCTCACGGTCGCGCCCGATGGCACAATCGAGTCGCAACCGATCAAGGGCACGCGACGACGCGGTGACACCGAGGAGGCGGATCTCGCCCTCGTGGCCGAACTTCTCGCAAGCGACAAGGAACGCGCAGAGAATTTGATGATCGTCGACCTGATGCGCAATGACATCGGCCGGGTGAGTGAGGTCGGATCAGTGACCGTTCCGCGTTTGCTCGCGGTGGAGACCTATGCTCACGTGCATCAGCTCGTCAGCACTGTGCGCGGTCGTCTCGCTGCCGGACTGACGGGCGTGGATGCCGTGCGCGCCTGCTTTCCGGCCGGTTCGATGACCGGGGCTCCGAAGCACAGCGCAGTAACCATCCTCGATCGGCTGGAACACCGCGCCCGCGGGGTGTATGCCGGAGCGTTCGGGTACTTCGGTCTCGACGGACGCATCGAACTGTCGATGGTGATCCGCAGCATCCTGCTGGATGCCGATGGCGCGTCGATCGGAACCGGTGGCGGCATCACCGCGCTCTCGGTGCCCGCGGAGGAACTCGCCGAGGTGAAACTCAAATCCGCGGCACTGCTCGCCGTGTTGGGCGTCGATCCGTCCGCATAACTCCCGTACCGGTCCCGGCCTGCCGGGAGGCCGTCCGGTTTTTGGAGGTGGGATGTGAACACGGGGCAAAACTGCGCGGATTATGCACGCGGAATTATGCACAGGGGAGTGCGCACCCTTGGGCGAATGTGATCGCGCACGGCTGGGTTCGGTAACCTTGAATACTGGCTGTGATTTGATCCGGCCGCCTCCTGTGAATAAATGACCTCCTGTGAATAAATGAATTGAGACTTTCGTGGCAGAAGACCGCTCCGCCGATGCACGGGCCACCGATGCACGAGCCGCCGACGAACGGACGGCCGAGCACGGTCCGCGCTACGACGCTGCGGCGCTCCAGGCGAAATGGCTTCCGCGCTGGGACGAACTGAAGTCGTTCCGCACCGACGACCCCGCCGATAAGCGGCCGCGAAAGTACATCCTCGACATGTTCTCGTACCCGTCCGGAGACCTCCACATGGGTCATGCCGAGGCGTTCGCCCTTGCCGATGTACTCGCTCGCTACTGGCGCCAGCAGGGATTCAACGTGCTGCACCCCATCGGCTGGGACTCCTTTGGGCTTCCCGCCGAGAACGCCGCGATCAAGCGTGGTGTCGATCCCCGCGAGTGGACCTATGCAAACATCGCGCAGCAGTCCGCGTCGATGAAGGAATACGCCACCTCGGTGGACTGGGACCGGGAGATCGCCACGAGCGACCCGGAGTATTACAAGTGGAACCAGTGGCTGTTCCTCAAGATGTACGAAAAGGGTCTCGCCTACCGCAAGGATTCCTGGGTCAACTGGGATCCGGTGGACCAGACCGTGCTCGCGAACGAGCAGGTGCTCCCCGATGGCACCTCCGATCGCTCCGGTGCCGTCGTCGTGAAGAAGAAGCTCACCCAGTGGTATTTCAAGATCACCGACTATGCCGACCGCCTGCTCGACGACCTCAACCAGCTCGAGGGCTCGTGGCCGCCCAAGGTGCTCGCGATGCAGCGCAACTGGATCGGGCGCTCCAAGGGCGCGGACGTCGACTTCGTGATCGAGGGTCGGGAGGCGAGGATCACCGTCTTCACCACTCGCCCTGACACCCTGTACGGTGCGACCTTCATGGTGGTCGCGCCCGATTCCGACCTTGCCGCCGAACTCGTCAATGGCTCGACGGACGCCGTGCGCACCAACTTCGCGGACTATCTCGTGCAGGTGCAGAAGACCACGGAGATCGAGCGCCAGGATGCCAGCCGGGAGAAGACCGGCGTGTTCCTCGACCGGTTCGCGGTGAACCCGATCAATGGCGAACGCATTCCGATCTGGGCCGCGGACTACGTGCTGGCCGACTACGGTCACGGTGCGGTCATGGCGGTGCCGGCCCACGACCAGCGCGACCTCGACTTTGCGCGCAAATTCGGTCTCCCGGTGCGCGTGGTTCTTGACACGAACCAGCCGGTGACCGGGGCGATTCCGGTGTTGCCGATCAACCCGGAGACCGGCGAGGCGGAGCTGCCCGACGATCTTGCGCCGCTCGATCCCGCCCACACCGGAGTGGCGCTCACCGGCGATGGACGCATGATCAACTCCGGCTCACTCAACGGCCTGAGCAAGTCAAACGCCATCAAACGCATCACCGAGCAGCTGGATGCCGCGGGCAACGGCCGCGCGTCAAAGAACTACCGCCTGCGCGACTGGCTCATCTCCCGCCAGAGATTCTGGGGAACTCCGATCCCGATCTTCCATGCGGAAGACGGAGAACTTGTACCGGTGCCGGAGGAACAGTTGCCGGTACGACTGCCCTCGACCGAAGGCCTCGATCTGCAGCCCAAAGGAATCTCGCCGCTCGGTGCGGCCGACGACTGGGTTAATGTCACGCTGCCCGACGGCCGTGCCGTGCGACGTGACCCCGACACCATGGACACCTTTGTCGACAGCTCGTGGTACTTCCTGCGTTTCCTGAGCCCGCGGGACGACACTCGTGCCTTCGACCCGAAGGAAGCCGACAAGTGGGCGCCGGTCGACCAGTACATCGGAGGCGTCGAGCACGCCATCCTGCACCTGCTCTATGCGCGTTTTATCACCAAGGTGCTGTTTGACCTCGGCTACGTCAACTTCACCGAGCCGTTCAGTGCTCTCCTCAACCAGGGGATGGTTCTCTCCGGTGGATCGAAGATGTCGAAGAGTCGCGGGGGAGTGAACCTCGGCGACGAAATCACCGCTCACGGTGTCGACGCGATTCGCCTGACCATGGTGTTCGCCGGTCCGCCGGAAGACGACATCAACTGGGAGGATGTCTCGCCGGCCGGTTCGGCCAAATTCCTCGCCCGTGCGTGGCGCCTGGCGCAGGATGTCACGAGTGCGCCGGAGATCGAGTGGCGCACCGGCGACCAAGCCCTGCGCCGGGTCACCCACCACTTCCTCGCCGAAGCACCCGGCCTCATCGAAGCATTCAAGTTCAACGTGGTGGTCGCCCGCCTCATGGAGCTCGTCAATGCCACGCGAAAGGTCATCGACTCCGGAGCGGGCGGAGCGGATGCCGCGGTGCGGGAGGCGACCGAGACCGTGGCCCTCGGGCTGTCGCTGTTCGCCCCGTACACCGCCGAGGAGATGTGGGAGCAGCTCGGATACCCGCCCCCCGTCGCGCTGTACGGGTGGCGGAAGGCCGACAAGACCCTGCTGGTGCAAACCTCGATCACCGCAGTTTTTCAGGTCGACGGCAAGGTGCGCGACAAGGCCGAAGTCAGCCCCAAAATTGACCAGGCAGAACTCGAGAAGCTGGCGCTGGCATCCGCCGGTGTGGTGCGTGCCCTCGGCGATCGCTCGATCGTCACGGTGATCGTGCGAGCCCCTCGGATCGTGAATATCGCCACGAAGCCGTAGCGCAGCCGTCCAGTCCTCTGCCGGGATAGCGCTGGCTGGATTGTCCCCAGCAGTGACCGTCGAGGTGAGTTCGGCGGCGGAGAGTTCTTAGTCTTCTGGCATGGATCCGCCTGCCCTGCTCGTCGCGCGCCGACCGGTGCGTGCGAGGGTCGGGGTGGGAGCGGCCATCGTGCTCGTGCTGGCGGGGCTGGCCATCGCGGTGCTGGTGAGTGCGTTCGGAGCTCACGGGTCGAGCGAATCGATCGCCCCTCCCACGGCTTCGGCGACGAATGGCGCGACCGGGGGAGCTCGATCGAGCCCGGGCGGGGCGACAATCTACATTCACATTCTCGGCGCCGTCGCGCGGCCGGGGCTCTACCTCCTCACCGACGGTGAGCGAGTTCTTGATGCCGTCGGCGCGGCCGGCGGATTCACCGCGACAGCCGACCAGTCGGGCGTCAACCTCGCCCGCCTCCTCGTCGATGGCGAGCAGATCCTCGTGCCGGAGATCGGCGAAGTGCCCGCTGCCGGAAGCGCTCCGGGCGCGCAAACGCCAGGAGGCAAGGTCAACATCAACACGGCCGACGAGACCGCTCTGGAGACCTTGCCCCGCGTGGGGCCAGCCATGGCGAAGCGCATTATCGACTGGCGCACTAAGAACGGTCATTTCACGGCGGTTGAAGACCTGATGAGCGTCACCGGCGTGGGAGAGAAGACCTTCGACCAGCTCAAGGGCCTCGTGACCCTGTGAGCATCGATATCCGACTGGCTGCGCCTGTCGTCGTTGCGTGGGTGACGGTTGGAATCCTGCTTTCGATGCCTCGGATGTTGCCGGGTGCTTCCGTCGTCCTGTGGGTTGTTGCGGTGCTCTTCCTGAGTGTGGTGATCGCAGTGCGCCGGCGTGGTCGCACCGTGCTCGCCGGCGTGGTGGTCGCTCTCGTCGCGACTGCACTTCTCGTGAGCGTCGCGGCGGCGCGGGCACCGCACCGCCAGCCGATTGCGATGCTCGAGGCGGCCAATGCTGGTCGCTTCGTGACAGCGACCGCAATGGTCACACAGACCGTTCACAAGGCCGCTCACGAGACAGCTCTGGCAATGGGCACAACTGCGCGCCAGGCGATCTTCTCCGCGACGCTCAGCTCGGTCAGGATGGGGGGCAGCACGACAGCAGTCGACATCCCGGTGACCGTCTTTGCCGATCGCCCCGCAGTGACGATCGGCATCGGGGCGACCGTGTCACTCGCGGGCACACTGTCCGCAACCGATCCCTCGGATGCTGTCGCGTTCCGCATGTTCGCGGATCACGGAGCACGGGTAGAGTCCGTTGCACCGTGGTACCTCGACTGGGCGAACGGTCTCCGCAGCCGATTCCGGGATGCTGCGGGCGAGCTTCCGGGAGACGGCGGCGACCTGCTCCCCGGGCTCGCCATCGGTGACACCAGTGACGTCGGCCTTCCACTTGACGCCGCGATGAAGGCGACGTCACTCAGTCATCTCACGGCGGTGTCCGGGGCGAACTGCGCGGTCGTGATTGCCCTCGTCATGCTGGTCGGCGCAGCCCTCGGCCTGCCGCGAGCCTGGCGGATCGCCCTGTCGGTTGCTGTCCTCCTCGGGTTCGTCGTGCTCGTGACCCCCGAGCCGAGCGTGCTCCGGGCGGCGGTGATGGCGACGCTCGTGCTCGCGGCCATAGCCGGAGGTCGACCGGTGCGCGGCGTCCCCGTCCTGGCACTGGCGAGTCTCGTGCTGCTCACGAACGATCCGTGGCTCTCGCGCAGCTATGGCTTCATCCTCTCCGTGCTGGCCACCGGCGGCCTTCTCGTGCTTTCGGGTCCGCTCACTCGCGTCCTATCCCGGTCGATGCCGCTCTGGCTCGCCGCCGTACTCTCCATCCCGCTCGCCGCTCAGCTCGCCTGCCAGCCGGTGCTCATCCTGCTCAACCCGAGCATCCCGACTTACGGTGTTTTCGCGAATGTGCTGGCGGAGCCCGCGGCCCCGATCGCCACCGTGCTTGGGCTCATCGCCTGCGTGGTCCTGCCGATTCTGCCCGCCGTTGGCCAGGTCATCGCTGGCCTCGCCTGGCTGCCGGCCGCATGGATCGCCGCCGTGGCTACCTTCTTCGCCGGGCTCCCGGGCGCTGCCATCCCGTGGACGCAGGGAGCGGTCGGCGTCACCTCTGTCGCCGTCATCACCACACTGCTTCTGATGGTGCTCCTCGTGCAACGGGGTCGCAGCGTGCGTCGGTTTGCGTCGCTCGCGCTCGCTCTCGCGTACCGTAGGGGAGCTGCCTTTTCGGCAAGTGGCCTCCTGCAGGCGTCG
>ENA-OFCI01001211-OFCI01001211.1-metagenomes-genome-assembly--contig:-NODE-1211-length-12142-cov-5.019194_pt1 | contig 12142 bp, 7 predicted proteins | sample MGYA00153391_OFCI01 | MGnify analysis MGYA00153391
TGTCAGTAATACAGAAAACTGCAATTGCAGAATACCAGAAAACTGTAATTATGTATTTATGGCTTGTATTAGTTTATGTAACTGTTTTGTAAAAATATGGCTAATGTGCTACAAACTAAGTTTTGAGAGCTATAAATCCGCTTATAACTGCTAATGCCAGTTATTTACATCGCTTCTTTTTCTTTCATTGACTCCAAAAATTGAAAGTATGAAACAAGTCGTCATTGAAAATCCCATTATTAACTCGCCTTTTAAAGAGCCGACGCGGCATTTTAAATTTGATATAGATGGGATTACAGATGAGGTTGTGGAGTCTCGTAGGATTAGCCATTATTTCATCCCGATCGCACAGCCTAAAAAGAAGGGTAAGCAATTAAATCTTGATTTGGGTGGGTTGACTCAAGATCGGGTTGAGGAAAACAAGTTTATTAACCAGATTCGAGAAAGGGTGAAGCTGTGGCGTAGAGGTGGGTATTTAGGTGTAACCTCAACCACTCGTAAATTATTAGAATATTGGACAAACTCAGAACGCGATCGCCGTTTGTTTTTTTGCCAGATTGAAGCGCTTGAAACCTTAATCTACATTACTGAAATTTCTAAAAAATATGGTGATCACTGGATTGAGAACCAGCTAAGAGAGTTCAATGCTGATGCTAATCCGTTGCTGTTTCGGATGGCTTGCAAAATGGCAACTGGCACAGGTAAGACTGTCTTGATGTCGATGATTATTGCTTGGCACGTTTTGAATAAGGCTGCAAGTAAACAGGATGCGAGATTTGGGGATACTTTTTTGGTGGTGACACCAGGGATAACTATTCGCGATCGCCTCAGAGTTTTGCAACCAAATGATCCAGAAAACTATTATCGCAAGCTAGATTTAGTGCCATCGGACATGATGCCTGAACTAGAGAAAGCTAAGATTTTAATCACTAATTACCACACTTTCAAACCTAGAGAGCGTACAGCAGCAGGTAAATTGACTAAGAATATTCTCAGTCAGGATGGTGAGAGCGTATTTACAGAGACTCCTGCTCAGATGGTTAGTCGTGTCTGTCGCAGTCTTGGCATTAAGAAAAACATCATAGTCCTGAATGATGAAGCTCACCATTGCTATCGTCGTCGTGCGGGTGGTGATGATGAAAAATTAGCAGCAGACGATCGCAAAGAAGCCCAAAAGCGGGAAGAAGAAGCAAGGATTTGGATCTCAGGATTAGAGGCAATTCAGAAAAAAATAGGCGTAAAAATGGTCTATGACCTATCAGCTACCCCATTTTTTCTTAAAGGATCTGGCTATGCTGAAGGTAATTTGTTTCCTTGGGTGGTGTCGGATTTTAGTCTGATTGATGCGATCGAGTCTGGCATTGTTAAGATTCCGCGTGTGCCAATCTCTGATAACAATGTAAGGGGTGAGTTGCCTACCTATCGCAATATTTGGGCATTGATTCGAGATGACTTACCTAAAAAAAGCCGTGCAGAAAATGATGAGAGTAAAAACTCTGGTAGTCCCAATTTACCTCAAGAGTTAGAAGGGGCGATTCTCAGTCTTTATAACAACTATGAGGGGCGTTATCGACAATGGGAACAGGATGCTGATGCTAGAGCAAAGGGGCAAACACCTCCTGTATTTATTGTGGTTTGCAATAATACTAATGTCTCAAAGCTAGTCTATGACTATATTTCTGGCTGGGATACTGGTAAGGTGTTGCAAAATGGAGAATCAATTTTAGCACCAGGGAATTTATCTCTATTTAGCAATGTGGTAAATGGAAGATGGACAGCTAGACCTAATTCGATCTTGGTAGATAGTGCTCAACTAGAGTCTGGTGAGGCAATGAGTGCAGACTTTAAGAAGATTGCTAAGCGTGAGATTGATGAGTTTAAAGCAGAATATCGCGATCGCTTTCCTGGTCAAGATACTGACAAGATTAGCGATGAGGATTTATTGCGTGAGGTAATGAATACTGTCGGTAAGTCTGGCAAGTTAGGCGAACAAGTTAAGTGTGTCGTATCAGTCTCAATGCTGACTGAAGGATGGGACGCTAACACGGTTACGCATATTTTAGGAGTGAGGGCATTTGGTACGCAGTTACTTTGTGAGCAAGTGGTGGGGCGTGGCTTGAGACGTATTAGTTATGCTGTCAATGATGAGGGAATGTTTGAGCCTGAATATGCAGAGGTGTATGGTGTGCCTTTTGCTTTTATCCCCTGTGCTGGTTCTGATAAGCCACCGAAACCCACTGCGATACCGACTAGGGTTAGAGCCTTAGACGATCGCATTGAGTGTGAGATTACCTTTCCGAGATTGATTGGCTATCGCTATGACATTCGTGATGGCAAGCTGACCTATAACTTTGATACGGCTAAACATTCAATTTCGACAGCAGATTTACCAACTATTACGGAAATCGCGCCGATCGTGGGGCAGTCAGTAATTCATGACTTGAGTGAGTTGCGATCGCGTCGTGAGCAGGAAGTCGCTTTTTTATTAGCCAAACTGGTATTAGAAAAATATTTTCGATGGGATGGCGAAACAAAACTAGAAAAGGATAAAAATCATTTATTTGATCCTGATGTCAAGGCGTGGCTATTCCCACAGTTATTACAAATCACTAAATTATGGTTACAGGAATGTGTCACCTGTAAGTCTGGGACATTTATTCAAGAGTTGTTATTAATCGAGTTAGCTCATGATGCTGCTGACAAAATTTATACCGCGATCGCCTCTTCCACCAGCAGCCAGAAAACTCTCAAGCCAATTTTGCGCCCCTATGATACCTTTGGCTCAACTCGCTATGTTGACTTTGATACGACACGACCTACCTATGCAACAGATGGAAGTAAATGCCATGTCTCCCATGTGGTAGCAGATACAGAAAGTTGGGAGCAGAAAATGGCACAGGTTTTAGAAGATATGGATGAGGTGATTTGCTACGTCAAAAATCAAAATTTAGGTTTTAAAGTCCCTTATGCGATCGCAGGTGAGCAGAAAAACTATGTGCCTGATTTTGTGGTGAGAGTAAATGATGGTCAACCCGATGATCCACTGAATTTAATTTTGGAGGTGTCAGGAGAGGCTCGTAAGGACAAAGCAGCTAAAACAGCGACTACGCGATCGCTATGGATTCCTGCGGTAAATAATCATGGTGGCTTAGGTCGTTGGGCATTTATTGAGATTACCGATCCTTGGGATGCTGAAAATACGGTTAGGGCATTTTTAAAACAGCAAACAGTAGGAACAATGTCATGAGAAAAGTTACTGTAAAATTTTCAGACGGTAGGCAGATGCAGTCTGGTTACGGGACTAAAACCAGTTCAGGGACTTACGAGATATTTCCTAATGATTGGTGTTGTGTCGATCCAGCTAATCCTTTAAAGAAAAAACATCGAGGGCGTGTTTGCCAGTTCACGGGTAATTCCAGAGAGAGAAAGGATATAGCTGGTAAACCAAGCTCCTTATCAGCAGTAGTTAGATTTAGCGATACAGGAAAGATTGGCTATGTTGATCCTTCTGATTTAGTACCAGCTTCACCCGAACAGATTCCCACCGAAAAATAGAAATCATGGCTCCTAAGAAACCTACGACACCAAAAACAGCGACAGCGATCGATAGCGTGAAGCATAAGGATAAACGCGCCAATATTCCGACTGAGGAGTTACGGGATTTTGTCGCTGATGAGGAGCGCACACCAAAAAAACTCACCTATCCTCGCGATCCTTCTCTCGATCCTCAGTTAGTTTGGCGGGGTAAGGATGAACAGGATACTGAGGATCTAGAAATTCCTGTTGTGCCAATCTATATCCAAGAAAAAATCCATCCCCATGCGATCATTGAGGATCTTCGTGCTAGTAGTCATCAATTACAACCTGAACAGTTAGGCTTATTTTCGGACTTTAATGGTTTAGATTTTGACAAGTTTGTAGATTTTTACAAGCACTTGGATGGGGTGAAGTGGACAAATCGCATGATTTTAGGCGATTCGTTATTGGTGATGGCTTCGCTTGCTGAAAAGGAAGGTTTGCGGGGTAAGGTGCAGACAATTTATCTCGATCCACCCTACGGGATTAAGTTTGGTTCTAATTGGCAAGTATCGACTCGCAAGCGTGATGTTAAAGATGGCAGTGCAACCGATGTAACTCGACAACCTGAACAGGTTAAGGCTTTTCGGGATACTTGGCAGTTAGGGGTTAATTCGTATTTGAGTTATCTCAGAGATCGCTTAGTGATAGCAAGGGAGTTATTAACTGAGACTGGTAGTATTTTTGTCCAAATTGGTGATGAGAATGTTCATTTAGTGAGATGTTTGTTGGATGAGGTCTTTGGCAGTAGTAATTTTTCAACACTCATTACTTTTACAAAGACCTCACCGCTAGGAGGTGATTTACTTCCCTCAACAACAGACTTTATCCTCTGGTATGCAAAAGATATCCAAAAGATTAAGTATAGACAACTTTTTTACGATAAAAAATCAGGCGAACTAGGAGCTTCAAGATATTCGGGAGTTGAGCTAGATGATGGTACTCGAATTTCGGCAAATTTATATCGAGGTGATCTTGGCTCGGCTCGGCTATATACAGATAGTGATACTTCTGCTATGTATACAACACCTCATTTGGCTTTACCACTGGAATATAACGGACGAAAATTTACACCAAATAAGGGTCGTCAGTGGCAAACAACCTTAGAAGGGATGAACCGATTAGGGATTGTTGGGCGTTTAATTATTCAAGGTAACAACCTAAGATATATTCGTTACTTAAATGATTTTCCTGTTAATCCTTTATCTAATATTTGGACAGATATTGGAGGGATTCAAAGCCGTAGCGATCCAAAGGTTTATGTAGTTCAAACTGCTACATCTGCAATTCAACGTTGTCTTTTAATGACCACAGACCCCGGCGATCTAGTCCTAGATCCCACCTGTGGTTCTGGTACTACTGCTTACGTTGCCGAACAATGGGGTCGCCGCTGGATAACGATCGACACCTCCCGCGTTGCCTTAGCCTTAGCCAGAGCGCGAATCATGGGTGCCCGCTATCCCTACTATCACCTCGCCGATAGCCTCGCAGGTCAGAAAAAAGAAGCCGACATCACCCGCACGATTCCCTCTAGCACTCCCACCCACGGCGATATTCGTCAAGGCTTCGTCTACGATCGCGTCCCCCACATCACGCTAAAGTCGATCGCCAACAACACCGAAATTGATGTCATTTGGGAGAAAGCCCAAGAAAAACTCGAACCCCTACGCCAACAGCTAAACCTAGAGCTAGGCAACACCTGGCAAGAATGGGAAATCCCCCGCGAAGCGATCGAAACCTGGTCTGATTCTGCCAAAGACCTACACGCTCAATGGTGGAAACATCGCATCACGCGACAGAAAGAAATCGATGCCTCGATCGCCGCCAAAGCCGATCAAGAATTCCTCTACGACAAACCCTTTGAAGATAAAGCGATCGTCCGAGTCGCTGGACCCTTTACCGTCGAAAGCCTCTCGCCCTACCGCGTCCTTGCCGTCGATGAAAACGATGACCTGATCGATCCCAGTAAGAAAACAGACCATGGGAAAGGTTCGATCGACTTTGCCACTATCATCCTCGAAAACCTCAAAACCTCCGGCGTCCAACAAGCCCACAAAGAAGACAAAATCAACTTCACCACACTCTCCGGCTGGGCCGGAAAATACATCTGTGCTGAAGGACGCTACCTCGAAGGCGAACAAGAAAAACGCGCAGGCATCTTCATCGGTCCAGAGTTTGGAACCGTTTCTCGTCCCGATCTTGTGGGCGCAACTCGTGAAGCTGGCGATGCGGGATTTGATGTCTTGATTGCCTGTGCTTTCAGCTTCGATGCCCATTCCGCTGACTTCACCAGACTTGGCAACATCCCCGTCCTCAAAGCCCGGATGAACGCGGATCTCCACATGGCAAACGACCTCAAGAACACCGGAGCCGGGAACCTCTTCGTCATCTTTGGTGAACCCGATATCGAGATTCAGAGCGTCGAGAACCAACACATCCAGGTCAAACTCAACGGCGTCGATGTCTTCCGTCCCCAATCTGGCGAAGTCGAGTCCAGTGGAGCCGATGGCATCGCCTGTTGGTTTATTGACACCGATTACAACGAAGAAAGTTTCTTCGTTCGCCATGCCTACTTCCTCGGGGCCAGTGACCCTTACAAATCTCTTAAAACAACCCTCAAAGCTGAAATCGATGAACTTGCCTGGGAAAGCCTGAACAGCGACACCTCGCGATCGTTCCCCAAACCTAAGACCGGAAGAATCGCTGTTAAAGTGATTAATCATCTAGGTGATGAAGTCATGAAAGTCTTTAGCGTAGAGTAACTGAATCTTCTTAAAATTATTGAGGCAAGAAAAATGTCATCCCCTTTATTCAAAGAAGTTATGGACAAATATTATGCAATTCGGGATAAAGGTGATGCAACTTTTTCACTTGACTTTCAATCTTATGATTTTAAAGTTGACTCTACAGGGGCAGGGTTAGATCCTTGGTTTCATGTTGAGCCGGAATATACGCGCGAACTAACTAACTTGTATAATAAATTTACTAAGGAGCTATTTAGATTACATGTGCTAAGAAATATTATTGAAGAGTATGAATCTTCGATCCAGCCTAAATTGCGTTATGAATTTACAATCACTGTTCTTTATTATTGCCTACACCAGCCTAATGAGTATAGAAATAGAATGATATATTTCTGTACTTATCTTTGTCATTATGCCAATTTAATGACACAAGAAGGATACAAGGATGATTTAGTGAATGATAAGAAAATAGATTTTAAAGTCTTCAATAATGTCTCTAAAACATGGAAATCATCTGTCAGCCTAATTGAAGTTTTAAGTCTTCTTGGTAATAAAAATGAAGAATTTAAAGATAATACTAATGACTTCAGGGATAAGGCTCAACATCGTCAGCCACCTTCTCTAGAACTAGGTCTTACAGGTTCGGTTAAACGGATTAGGAAAAATGGCAATCCTATTACTGAGGATGAAATTCGATCGTCATTTTTTGAAACGAATCTATTCTCTGATGTTCAAGATGTGAATCAGTCCTCCGAGGTTCAAGAGTATATCGTTTATCAGTTAGGTGCAACTCAACCATTAGAAAGCAAAGATATCCTCCCAATACTTGTTCAGCAAGGAGAGAACATGCAAAGTGCCTTCAAAGAATATTGGAAACTTGTGACAGAACATCACTTGGCGATTTCACAATATATGAATATGGCTGAATAAAGCACTCATTACCTACAACCTAATTACTTCCCATGGAATTTCGTATCGCCGACACCTTCACCGACAGCTTGAGCAATCTCACTGGACAAGAACAAAAGAACGTCAAAACAACGGCGTTTGATTTGCAACTCAATCCAGCTAGTCAAGGAATGCGGTTTCACAAACTCGATCGGGCTAAAGATCCAAATTTCTGGTCTGTTAGCGTCAACATGGACATTCGTTTAATCGTTCATCGCACTGATAAGAGTCTATTACTTTGCTATGTCGATCATCACGATGCGGCCTATACCTGGGCCAGTCGGCGAAAGATTGAAAACCATCCTAAAACAGGTGCCGCCCAGCTTGTCGAAGTTCGCGAACGGGTTGAAGAAGTCATTGCTTATCCCACGCCCAGCCCTACCGCTAAGCCGATCGCAGCATCCAAGCCGCTGCTATTTATCACTATTTCCGATGATGATCTGTTGAGCTATGGGGTTCCGGTCGAATGGCTGCCAACTGTGCGTCAGTCCACGGAAGATAGTTTGTTTAAAGTCGTCGATCGCTTGCCCCAAGAAGCAGCCGAAGCCCTCTTAGAACTCGCCACAGGCGGCACTCCCCAAAAGCCAACGATCTTACCTGCCAACACCGATCCGTTCAATCATCCCGACGCTCAACGCCGATTCCGGGTCATGACTAACCTCGAAGAACTAGAGCAAGCCCTTGCCTTTCCGTGGGAAAAGTGGACCGTCTTCCTCCATCCCGCCCAACGCGCATTAGTGGAACGAAACTATAAAGGTGCTGCCCGCGTTTCCGGGTCTGCTGGTACAGGAAAAACGATCGTGGCACTCCATCGCACTGTTTTTCTCGCTCGTAACAATCCTCGATCGCGCATCCTGCTTTCCACATTTTCAGACACTCTAGCCAATGCCCTACAAGTCAAACTCAAACGACTGATTGGTAACGATGTTGATATCCTTGATCGCATTCAAGTCCGATCGATTCGAGCGATTGCCCACGACCTTTATGTAGAACGTTTGGGCCAGCCCACGATCGTCGAACCCGCAGGTGTCCGATCGATCCTTCAAGCCGTCGTCGCCCAAAGTCCTGCCCACACATTTAGCCCATCTTTTCTGTTTAATGAGTGGACTGAAGTGGTGGATGCTTGGCAGTTAGAGACATGGGAAGCCTATCGAGATGTTCCTCGTCTGGGACGAAAAACTCGGATGGGAATTGCTCAACGCGAAAAAATGTGGTCAATTTTTGCCAAAGTTCAAACTCAACTTAACGATCATCACCAGGTCACAGACGCAACCTTATTTTCCCAAATCGCAGAAGACCTCGCAAAATCTAACGATCGTCCATTTGACTTTGTGGTGGTGGATGAGGCTCAAGATGTCGGTATTGCGGAACTACGGTTTTTAGCTGCGCTGGGCGATCGTAGACCCGATAGCTTGTTCTTTACAGGCGATTTAGGACAGCGGATTTTTCAGCAGCCTTTCTCGTGGAAAGCTTTGGGTGTTGATATTCGCGGACGATCGCAAACCCTGACGATTAACTACCGCACCTCCCACCAGATTCGGACCGCAGCCGATCGGCTGTTGCCTTCTTCCCTCGCCGATGTCGATGGCAATACTGAAAATCGACGAAACACGATTTCTGTTTTTAATGGACCAGCACCGAAGGTCGAGATTTATCAAGACTCTAAACAAGAGATTAAGGCGGTCGCCCAGTGGATTAAACATCACCTTACAGCCGGGTTACAGCCGGAACAAATCGGGGTTTTCGTTCGAGATCAAGCCCAGATGGCACGAGCGATCGAGGTGGTTTCTCAAACAGGAGTACCTCATGTTTCCTTAGATAATTTAGGACATAATTTAAACGGTGATGGATGTATTGCAGTCTGCACAATGCATTTAGCCAAAGGTCTAGAATTCGCGGTGGTGGCCGTAATGGCTTGCGATGATGAAGTCATGCCACTCCAATCGCGAATCGAAGCAATTACCGATGAATCAGATCTGAATGATGTCTACACCACAGAGCGCCATCTACTTTATGTGGCTTGCACTCGCGCAAGAGATTCGTTACTGATTAGTGGAGTTAAGCCAGCTTCTGAGTTTCTGGATGACCTAACGCCGTGATCTGGCGTCCTCTCTTCAACCTAAAAGTGAGTCTCCTACATTTCTTGGAGACCACCTAGATTTTTATTTGAAGTAATCAAAAAAACTAGACCCAAAACCCGTTAAACCGATCGCGATCGCCCCTTCTAACCGACCCGATCAACCCGATCGAACTCCCATGCAGGCAACCGATCGAGTGAGTGCAGAATATGCCCAAAAATATAGCTACGCTGGGCTATGCGTCCGATTAAGCGGTTAGTCTGTCCTGATCCAGTCCATCCGGTTTCGATAAGTTTCAGCCTATGGCCTGTCTCGAATAAGTGAAAATAATTTTGACTCTAAATAATACCGAGTTAACCAAAGCACTGCCATCAGAAAGGCGATCGAGCAATTCCTAGACAGTGCTGAGTCTACCGGGTTAGCTCAGTTAACCCGAAGTGAAGGCAGTTTTAAACCGTCTGAGCTTGTGGCAGGGGTTGACGCGGTTGATGCCCGGTTAACTCATCTTGAGGCTTGGCTAGAGGCGGTAGGCAATGACGAGAGATGCCTTAATTTTTGCAACGATCGACCATTAAAAAAGTGCCCCATCTTTGATGTACCGTTAAGGCTTTAAAAGCTATTAATCCATACATTCTCAGCACCTTGGCTGATTAGAGCCGATACGATACGCCACCCTGGCCCGAGCAGCGGCAACAAACTGGCACATTCTCCAAAAATCATCCCACTCCAAAAAACGATCAATTCTGGAAATTTAGTCCAATTTAAGTCAGATCGTCAAAATCCTGGACAAAGCAAACCTGAAAGCTATGTCTATCAAGACTTTCGGGCATCAATTAGGACTTTGTATAGTTGCGGATTTGGCAGAAGTGCAAGGACTAAAACCGCCGAAAGCCTTATTTAGTGGGATTGTGCCAGTTTTTGATGGTCCTGGGTTTATTTGTGTTTAAGAAATTTTTTTGGTGAGTATGAGTATATATGTCTTTTCCTGGGTGGTGATGGAATAGATTGATTTTCAGGAATTCCTAATTCCTTGCAGTCACGGTTAGGGTCTATGCCGATTCCTGTAGGGAGGATAGTTCGGCAGAGCTTTGCATCTTTCAGTTGATCGGGTGTTAGGTTGTAGGCATCGCTAAGGTCGGCCCCACTGAATTTGACCCCGCTGAGGTCAACATTGCTGAGGTCAACACCGCTGAGGTTGACACTGCTGAGGTAGGCAAAGTCGAGGTGTCTGGCACCGGTGAGGTCTGCCCCGCTAAGGTTGGCCCCGTCAAGGTTGGTATTGTAGAAGTTGACACTGCTGAGGTCGGTATTGATCAACTTAGCATTGCTCAGCTTGGCACGACTGAGGTCGAAACAGGCGAGCTTTGCGCCAATAAGGTTGACATTGCGGAGATCAATTCGATTATAAGGCGAGTCTTTAAACTGTCTCTTTGCAACAACCGTCAAAGCAGCCATAATATCTTTGGTTATTAGAAAGGATTGTAATAATAGGTCTGCCTCATCGGCATAATTTTCCCAACTACAGCCATTATCTGCACCATTGTTTTGCCACATCTGTCTGGCTTTATCTTCTATCTGTTTTTTGGTAATTTTGTCTATCGTCTTTTCCTGAATGAAAGAAGTTAGAATTTCCATGATTGTCCAATAATCTTGACTAGAGTCATAGGCAATGCGCTCTAGTGTGTAGATCCCCCCCAAGCGAACTTCTATCTTCTCACTTCCTAATTGTTCTACAGCCTTGGAAAAACGCTCTGTTATAAGGCGAGACTCTGCAAGTGCAACAGTTTTATTTGCCACCCTAAAATTTAGAAAAAGGATAACGCCACCGACGATCGTTGCAAATGTACCAGCTCCGCCCACAATTACTTTTACAATCTCTAGTGAGGCATCAAACTTCTTTTTAGTTTCATCGGTTGGATTTTGTTGGAGATTGCCCCAATCTTGTAAAACTATCCCGCTCCAGTGGACAAGCAAAGCAATTAGCAAAGCAATAAAAGTAACTACCCCCCCTGCGATTATCAAGTAGAGCCAAAGGGGTATCTTAAATCGTCTCTGCCTTCCCATCTCCAACCTCCCCCACTGGAAAAGCATAGAAATTACCCGGAAAAGCGTAGAAATTAGAAGAGCTAACGTTCTCTTAAAGTCCCTCAGTGTCTCCACCACCCCCTCCGCTTCTACAGGTCCAACCCAAATTATAATCCCTCGACAATTCCGATCGCTCGAAAGCCCTCCCAAGCCCTCGCCGAGGCGTTTTTTACGCCTCAGTACATTCAGTCTGAGCGGTGTTCGAGTCGGAGATCCATTGGAGTGTGAAAACGGTTCAGTACCTTCTCAAATATAAATCTCTGAAAGCATCACTACAAAAGGATTTAAGACCTCTTATAACACCTAATTATACGAATCGTTGTCAGACCTGTAGTTGAATGTCTGATGAGTGATCTACCAGGCTGGTTGGGATTTAAACCTACCCTTATGACTCCAAAATAAAAGAATCGTTGTCATAGGCCCGCAACGATCGACCCTAAAAAAGCACCCCATCTCTGAGGCGCTGTATAAAGGCTTTCAAAATCAACAATCTACAGGATTACTAAAAGGGCATCCCTTGTTCCTCATAGAGGTTTCTAGCGGGTTTTCCTGAGCTTTGCGCTTGTGCTGGCGGTTGGGGGGCTGGCTGAGGTGCCGATTGGGGTATCAATTGCGCTAACTGAAGGGATTCTTTTCGACGATTGAACGCCTCCTGCTCAAGAAAAAACAGGCGATCGGCTTTCTGTTCCCCTGACTCGATCGCATCCAACT
>ENA-OFCI01001214-OFCI01001214.1-metagenomes-genome-assembly--contig:-NODE-1214-length-12092-cov-5.027415_pt1 | contig 12092 bp, 11 predicted proteins | sample MGYA00153391_OFCI01 | MGnify analysis MGYA00153391
GTTGCTGCGCTGTTGCTCGCCACCACGGCCTGCTCGAACGAACAAAAGGTCGTGTCACCAACGCCCCCGAACGCGGGAATCGTTGCCGGCACATTGCAGGTGACCGCCACCAACTCGGTGCTGACACTGCGCAACACCACCGAGTTCATCGTCGGCTACATGGTGATCGATAAGGATCAGATGGTCATCGCGCTCTTTCCGCCATGCGGCGGGCAATGCCCCACGCTCGCACAAGGCGCATCGACGAACGTCAGCTACACAAATATCGGCGGCTACACGTCCAAGTCCACCGAAGCGATCGTGATGTGGTGGACGTATAGCCGCGCCGCTGACGGCACCTTAATCGCGCAGGGTGGCGTGCAAAGCAAACGCATCACGCTCTGATTGCACCGACCGACGCCCGGGCCCCTTACCTATGCATCAAATACTCCAGCACATCAAACCTCGTCACGATCCCTTGCACCACCCCATCCTTTTTCATCAGCACCGCGCGATTGCTCTTGGATAGCAACTTCGCCACGCTCTCGACGGGCGCATCCGCATCGACGGTGGGAAAGGGCTGATCCATCGCGTCGCTGACGTTCTGATCGAGCACGCGCGCATCGGCGAGGCGCTGCGCTCGCTCGGCATGGTCACCGACGATCAGTTGAACGAGGCGCTCACGCAACAGCAGAGCGACCGCAGCGTGCCGCTCGGCGAACTGCTGGTGCGCATGGGCGTGGTCTCGCGCGAAGACTTGCAGGTGGCGCTCGCCCGCAAGATGGGCTACCCGCTGGTCGACATCGACACCTTCCCGGCCGAAGCCGAAGCGCTGCGCAAGCTCGGCTATGCGGTCGCGGTGCGCCTGAAGGTGATGCCGCTGCTGGTGCGTGACGGCCGCCTCGTGATCGCGCTCGACGACCCGGCGCGGCGCCGCAACGCGGTCGACGAGGTCGAGTTCAGCGCGCAGATGAAGGTCGTGCCAGTGCTCGCGCACAGCCGCTCGCTGGAGGCGGTGCTGCACGCCGCCTATGAAAAGATCGGCGCGGCCGACAGCCAACGGACCACGTTGCAAGACGCGGCGATCCCGCTGAACTTCGATTTGAACGACACCGACAAACTCGTCGAGACGCTCGAGAAAGAGCAGTTCGAGCGCGCCGGTTTCGAGGACGACAAGCCGATCGAGCAGTCCGACAACTCGCTCGTCAAGCTGCTCAACAACATGATCATCGAGGCGCACAAAGAGGGCGCCTCCGACATCCACATCGAGAGCTACCCGGGCAAAGACAAGATCCGCGTGCGCTTTCGCAAAGACGGCGTGCTGCGCACCTACCTGGAGTTGCCGCCGAACTACCGCAATGCGCTGATCGCACGCGTAAAGATCATGTGCGATCTCGACATCAGCGAGCGCCGCAAACCGCAAGACGGCAAGATCAACTTCGCGAAGTTTTCGCCGCAGCACAAGCTCGAACTGCGCGTGGCCACTATCCCCACCAATCATGGTCTCGAAGACGTGGTGATGCGCGTGTTGAGCTCGGCCAAGCCGATCCCGCTGGACCGGCTCGGCCTCTCGGCCGACAACCTCGCGCGCCTGAAAACCGCCGTCGAGCGTCCGTACGGCATGGTGCTGTGCGTCGGCCCGACCGGCTCGGGCAAGACGACCACGCTGCACTCCGCGCTCAGCCACATCAACGTGCCCGAGCGCAAGATCTGGACCGCCGAAGACCCGATCGAAATCACGCAACCGGGGTTGCGCCAGGTGCAGGTCAACCCGAAGATCGACTGGACCTTCGCGAAAGCGCTGCGCGCGTTTTTGCGCGCCGACCCGGACGTGATCATGGTCGGCGAAATCCGCGACCAGGAAACCGCCGGCATGGCCGTCGAGGCCTCACTCACCGGTCACCTCGTGATGAGCACGCTGCACACCAACAGCGCGCCCGAGACCGTCACGCGGTTGCTCGACATGGGGCTCGACCCGTTCAACTTCGGCGACTCTTTGATCGCGGTGCTGGCACAGCGTCTGGTGCGCAAGCTCTGCACGTACTGTCGCACCACGCGCGCCGCGACGGCCGAAGAATCCGACGAACTGCTCAACGACTACATGCAAGGCTTCGGCAAAGAGCCGCCGATCTCGCGCGATGCGGTGGTGGCCGGGTGGCTCCAACGCAGCAGCCGCGACGGCCGCCTGATGCTGCACCACTGCCCCGGCTGCAGGGAGTGCGACGACACCGGTTTCAAGGGCCGCGCCGGCATCCACGAGCTGATGGTCGTCTCGCGCGAACTCCGCCGCCTGATCCAGACCCGCGCACCGGCCGAGGCGCTGCAACACGAGGCGCTCAAAGAAGGCATGCGCACGCTGCGGCAAGACGGCATCGACAAGGTGCTCGCCGGCGTCACCTCGATCGAGGAGGTGCGGGCGACGAGCAACGTGTGAGGGCCGAGGCTGCGCGGGTCAGGCGCGCGCCAGACCGAGCGGCAGCAGGTGTTTGTCGCGTTCACGCGGGCTGGCCAGCAATTGCGCGATGCCGGAGTCGAAGGTGGCGAGTTTCATGCCGCCGCGCACCGCCGCCGTCAGCAGCCATGCATCGGTGATCTGGCGATGGCCAAAGATGCCGCCGGTGCACGCGGCCATCACCTCGGCAAAACCGAAGTCGAGCGGCGCCAGCGCGTGCTTCGGGTGCGCGGTATTTCGAAGCATCAGTTCTGCGACCTCGGCGACAGCAATCGCGCGGCCCGCGAACACCTGCTGCGAGACGATGCGAACGAACGCCGCCTGAGTGAACGCCGTGGTCGCCCAGCCCTGCCGCGCATGCTGCTTGAACCACGCCATCATTTGCGGGTGGTGCTCGTGCGTCGGCCAACACAACGCGATGAGCGTGTTGGCATCGAGCAGGTGACTCATGCCGATTCGTCGAGCAACGGCTGCACTTGGCGCGACGTCAACGGCGCTGCATCGGCCGGCAGATCGATCAGCCACACGCCGTCGACCTGCTTCAGTGGCAGCTTGTCGGCGCTGCCTCGCCGTATCAGCTCCGACACCGCCTGGCCGAGCTTCAAGGCCCGCGCACGGGCGTATGCATTGGCGGTCGCGAAAGCGTCGTCGTCGAGCGTCAGGGTCGTGCGCATGCAGTAGCTATTTTCGTCAATTGATGCAGTTTTTAAAAAAAAACGCATCACACGATGGCGGGCGCATCGTTGCCTGTCAAACGATCCAGGCACGACGACATTCGCTCGCTCGCCTAACATCGTCGACTGCGCACAGCGCCCTGCTCCCAAGGAATCGACCGTGGATTTGAAGTTGCCGATCAAGATTTTCGATGAGCTCTCGGAGTCGGTGATCGAATCGACCGGCATGCTCGACTTGGCGAGCGGCGAAATCCGCAGCGTGGAGTACGAAGATTACGACAGTGAGCTGTCGGGCTTGCCGGCGGAGAACGAGCACTACGAGTTCACCTCGGGGCTGCTGACGAACGGCAAAAAAGACGTGGAGTTTCGCGTCGAGGTCGACGTGACCTCGGGCAATTACTCGGTCACGCCGAGCGAGCTGCTCGAATTGAAGGGCCGGGCCGCCAAGCTCTTCACCGCAGCACCGACCGACGCCGCGCCGACCGTGGCGCCACGCAAGCCGCGCTGACCTGCCGGGCTTGCCCCCTGCCGACGGCAGGGTGTAAGGACGCCCGCGCCGAGGCCGACTTCTCCAGGACTCGACAATCCGCCAAGGAGCATCATCATGACACCGACACCCTTTCAGCCCCGCCGCCGCCAGATCAGCGCCGCGCTCACGGCGCTCGCCGCCTTCGGCCTGCTCGGCTTTGCCGGGCTGCACTCGCAAACCTCGACCGCGGCCGAGGTCGCGGTCAAGATCCCGCCACTGGCGGGCGAGGTCGCCGCGGAACCCCGGGCCGCGCAAGAAACTGCGGTCTTCGCCGGCGGCTGCTTCTGGGGTGTGCAGGGAGTGTTCCAGCACACCAAGGGCGTGTTGAACGCCGTCTCGGGCTACAGCGGTGGCAGCCAGACGACGGCGCACTACGAGATGATCGGCACGGGCCTGACCGGCCACGCCGAGGCGGTGCAAATCACGTTCGACCCGAAGCAGGTGTCGTATGCGCAATTGCTGCAAATCTTCTTCTCGGTGGCCCATGACCCGACGCAGTTGAACCGCCAGTTTCCAGACCGCGGCACGCAGTACCGCTCGGCCATCTTCACGACCGACGCAGCGCAAAAGCAGGCGGTCGACCGCTACATCGCGCAACTCGACGCCGCCAAGGTCTTCCCTTCGAAAGTCGTCACGCAGGTCACGCCACTGACGGCCTTTTACCCGGCCGAAACCTACCACCAGGATTACGCGACGCTGCACCCCGAGTCGGGCTACATCTCGACCTACGACCTGCCGAAGATCGCCAACCTGAAGGCGATATTCGCCGCGCAGTACCGCGAGCAGCCGGTGCTGGTCGCGAGCCAAGGCGTCGCCAAGCGCTGAATCGGGAGCTGCGCGCCGAGGCGCCCGTTGCCGCGGATGCGGTAACGTCGCGCCGATGTTTCCCGGCCTGACCCTCGCCTATTGGCTCACCGTTCACGGCCTCGTCACGTTCGTCGCGGTGATGCTCTACGCCATCACCGCGCACGTGTTGCAGCAGCGCCGCCACCCGACCGCGGCGATCGCCTGGGTGCTGTTCATCTTGCTGATGCCCTACCTCGCGCTGCCGGCGTTCCTGACCTTCGGCTCGCGCAAGCAGGCGCGGCCGCGCAACCGGCCTTTGCTCGCGCCACCGGCCACAGACGCCGAAGGCCCGTGGGCGATCCAGACGGCGCTCGCGCTCGGCCAGCCGCAGCCGGCGCCCTACGACGATCTGCGCATCCATGCCGACGGCAGCAAAGCGCTGCACGCGCTGTGGCAGACGATCGACGGCGCTCAGCACACGATCGACCTGTGCACGTTCATCATCGGCCGCGACGCCGTCGGTTACGCCCTGATCGACCGCTTGATCGCGAAAGCGCGCGCCGGTGTGCGCGTGCGCCTGATGCTCGACGGCCTGGGCAGCTTGATGAGCCGGCGCCCGAACCTGCGGCCGCTGCGCGCGGCCGGCGTGCAGTTCACGCTGTTCGTGCCGCCGCTGCACTCACCACTGAAAGGCCGCACCAACCTGCGCGATCACCGCAAGCTGCTCGTCGCCGATGCCGGCTTCGACACGCAGCGGCTGTGGTGCGGCGGGCGCAACCTCGCGAGCGAATACTTCGAGGGCGGTGCCGGCAATCCGCCGTGGCGCGACCTGAGCTTCGACCTGCGCGGCGCTTTCGTGCGTCAGGCGAGCGCCTTGTTCGAGCACGACTGGGCCTTCGCGAACGGGCACAAACAGCAGCTCGAAATCGAAGGGTCGACGGGCGGCACAGCGAGCACCGAGAGCGCGCAGATGATCGCCTCGGGCCCCGATCAGGCCGACGACACGGTCTACTCGCTGCTCGTCACCGCGGCCTACCGGGCGCGCCGCAGCATCGCGCTGGTCACGCCCTACTTCGTGCCCGATGCGGCGTTGCTGACCGCCTTGTGCCTCGCGGCGCGGCGCGGCGTTCAGGTCGATTTGCTGCTGCCGGCGCGCTCGAATCACTTCGTGTCCGACGTTGCCCGCAGGCGGGCATTGCGCATGCTGGCATCGGCCGGTGCCAATCTTTGGGTCATGCCTCACATGATGCACGCCAAGCTCGCAGTGATCGACGACACGCTCGCGCTCGCCGGCTCGGCCAACCTCGACAGCCGCAGCCTGTTTCTCAATTACGAGCTGATGGTGGCGTTTCACGACCGCGAGGCGATCGCGCGGTTCGCGTCGTGGTTCGAGCACGAGAAGGCGAGCGCCGCAGGCCTCAAACCCAAGCGCGCCGGCCTGTTCGCCGACATCGCTGAGGGGCTGGTGCTGTGGATGGGGTTCCAGCTTTAGTGGGGGCGGTCGCCGCGTTGCTCAACGCGAGACCGCGTCCGCCTTCACTTCTGCCTTGACGGCCAGCGGCGCCGCCGGTCGCACGACACGGCGTTCCGGCATCACGCCGGCGAGCTCCGGGCAGGCGTTCACATGCTTGCGCCGCACAACGGCTGGAACGGGCCTTTGTGACAGGTCTTGCAACCGACCTGCGGGCCCCCCGCCTCGCGAGCTCAGCCGGTGCGCTGGGAAAAGGGTCTTGAGCGGTGTAAGGCAGTCGGGCGAACCAGTCGCCCGACAGCACCGCCCGACCGCGATGGCAGGTCCAGCACGTGACGCCGGTGCCATCGAAGTGCTGCTTGCAATGGCTGTCGATGGGATACGTCATTTGCGGCATGCGCCGCGCCACCTCCCTGGTGTACTTCGGGCCCGACTCGAGCTTGTTCGTGTTGTGGCAGAACGCGCAACCCTCCTACGGCGCTGGCTTCGACAGGCTCAGCCCGAACGGATGAAAGGTGAAGGCTGAGCTTTGTCACTGCTCAGGATTGTTTTACTGAATCAGCGCCGATTGATCGACGTCATTTTTGCGGCTCTCCATCGGGGCGAAAGCGCGGGCATTTTTCCTGGGACATAAGCGATAGACCGGTGAAACTGAAATTGAATGTTTTGATACCAAAGGCCCGCTCTCGTGATGTCGGGTTGATGACCCTGGCAATTGCCGCGACGCCGTGTCCACTGGCCACCTTCGGGGTCGTCGCGCGCTTGAGCAGCAGGTCGCTCGCAGCCGATGGATTGCACCCGAATTGGATCGACATCGATCGAGCGCAAGTGATCCGTAGTGCGGGTCGCATCCCGGCAGCCGCCGCAAGTGGTGCTGGCGTTCGAGCAGTTTCTGCGCGCCAACGGCCAGTCGGAGAAGAACCGCCGTGTGTGGCAGCCGTGGGTCGCCCCATCGCCAACGCCCCAAGCACGATCAGCCGAAGTTTTATTTTTGGCGCTCCGCTCAAACGCGCACCGCGCTCGTGCGCGCACCCCGCCGACCCGCACGATCGCTCGCCAGGGCCCGTCAGCGCCCGCTCTGCGCTCCGGCACGCACCGCCGGCATCGCCGAACCTTCTTTCTTCTGCGTCAGCACGATCCCGTTCTTGACGGCGACGATTTCGGCGACGATCGAGACAGCGATTTCGGCGGGCGTCTTCGCGCCGATGTCGAGACCGATCGGGCCGTGCAGGCGATCGATCTCGGCTGGCGTCAAATCGAACATTTCCAGTCGCTCGCGGCGCTTGGCGGTGTTGCCACGCGAACCGAGCGCGCCGATGTAGAAGGCCGGTGACTTGAGCGCTTCGAGCAACACGAGATCATCGAGCTTCGGGTCGTGCGTGACGGCGACGACCGCGCTGTGCGGGTCGAGCTGCAACTCGAGTACGAGGTCGTCGGGCATGGCCTTGCTGAAGGTCGTGCCAGGCACGTCCCAGGTGAGGTTGTATTCGTCGCGCGGGTCGCAGCAGATGACCTCGAAATCGAGCGTGAGCGCCATCTGCGCGACCGCGCGCGAGAGTTGCCCGGCGCCGATGATCAGCAGTCGCCAGCGCGGCCCGAAGAGGGCCACGAGTTGCTCGCCGTCGAACGTGAACACGTCGCCGCGCGACGCGGGCTCGACCGTGACCGCACCGGTCGCCAAGGTCATGCGGCGTGCGACGAGTTCATGGTGCGCGGTGCGCGTGAGGATGGCGTCGATCCACGCCACGCTTTGCAGCGGCTCCTGCACCAGCCGCAGGTTGCCGCCGCACGGCAGGCCGAAGCGCGCCGCCTCTTCCTTGGTCACGCCGTAGGCGATCAGCGACGGCGTGGCGACGCGCTCGCCATGACGCAGCCGGTCGATCAGGTCGTCTTCGACACAGCCACCCGAGACCGAACCGGCCACGAGGCCGTCGCCACGCAAGCACAGCAACGCGCCGGGCGGGCGCGGCGCCGAGCCCCAGGTTTCGATCACGGTCACGAGCCAAACTTTGTGGCCGGCGGTGAACCAGTCGCGCGCCTGGGCGAGCACTTGCAGGTCGAGGCTGTCCATCGAACGGCTCCTAGCGGATCGCGAAATAGACGATCGCCAGCACGATCACGGCACCGATCAGCCACGCGAGCTTGGTGATGCCGCGGTCGGGTGCGGCCGATGGCGCCACGACGGCCACAGGTGCGCCGTCGACCGGCGCCACGCTCGCTTGCAAGTGCGCTTCGAAAGCCTTGAAAAAGTCTTCGGTGATCTTGGCGGCGGTCGCGTCGATCAGCCGCGAGCCGATCTGCGCCATTTTGCCGCCAACGGTCGCGCGGGCCGTGTACTTGAGCAGCGTTTGCTGCGCGCCCTGCGCGGTCAGCGCCACGTCGGCCGAGCCCTTGCCGAAGCCGGCGACGCCACCCTGCCCGTCGAAGTTGATCGTGTAACCCGTGGGCGCAACGATGTTGGTCATCGCGAGGTTGCCTTTGAAGCGCGCGCTGACGGGGCCGATCTTCAACGCGACGACCGCGGTCATCGTGGCGTCGCCGGTTCGCTCCAGCGTTTCGCAGCCAGCGATGCAGGCTTTGAGCACCTCGGGGTCGTTCAATGAAGCCCAGGTCTTGTCGACCGAAGCGGGGATGACGCGTTCGCCTTGGAGTTCCATGGTGTGCTTTTTTGTGGGCTCAGGCCAGAAGTGATGAGGGCGCCACGGTGGGTGCGCGCAAGGCCCGGCCGAGGTCGGCGAGGCTGGCCAGATTGTGAACCGGCAGGAAGCGATCGACATTCGGCAGCAGCGCGCGCACGCCGGCCGCGCGCGGCTCGAAGCCGTCGAATCGCAGCAACGGGTTGAGCCAGACGATTCTGTGGGCCCTGCGGCGCAGCTGTGCGGCGGCATGGGCGAGGTCCCCGTGCTCGTCGCGGTCGAGGCCGTCGGTCATCAGCAGCACGGCCGCGTTCGAACCGAGCAGGCGACGCGCCCAGGTGCGGTTGAATTCGTCGAGGCAGGTCGCGATGCGGGTGCCGCCTTTCCAGTCGTGCACTTGGGCGTCGGCCTGCAGCAGCGCGACATCGGGGTCGCGGTGCTGCAGGCTGCGCGTGATGTTGGTCAGTCGCGTGCCGAAGGTCAGCGTGTGGACCTTGAGGTAGCGCCGCGTCAGGCCGTGCACGTAGTGCAACAGCAAGCGCGCGTAGCGCTCCATCGAGCCCGAGATGTCGAGCAGCACGACCAGCGTGGGCGGCTCGAAGCGCGGGCGCGTGAACGCCGGTAACAAGGTGTGCGGCTGGCGCGCCATGCCCTGCATCGTGCTGCGCAGGTCGAGCCGCCCGCCGTGCTGTCGGTTCGCAACGCGCTCGTGGCGGCGGCGGCGCACTGGCTCGACGGGCAGCGGCAGCTGTTCGGCGAGCTTCTTCGCGAGGGCGAACTCGGCAGTGGTCATGCTCTCGAAATCGGCCTGCTGCAAGCGCTCGCGATCTGAGAACGTGAAGGTGGTGTCGAAGGTCAGCTCTTCCTGCGCGGTGTTGTTCGCGGGGTTGGCGGGCTCTTTCGGTTTCGGCGCGGCGAGTGCTTCGGCAAGCCGGTTCGAGCGCGGCTGCGCCGCCTTTTCGCCGCGGCCGCTGATCTTGGGCAGCAGCAAATACATCAGCTGTTCGAGCAGCTTCGGGTCGCGCCAGAAGGCGTCGAACGCGGCGTCGAACAGGATTTGCTGCTCATGCCGATCGAGCATCACAGCAGCGAGCGCAGAGTGAACGTCATCGCGGCGGCTCAGGCCGACACACTCGACGGCAGTGATCGCAGCCAACACCCGATCCGGGCCGACCGCCATGCCGGCGGTGCGCAGGATGCGGGCGAAGTGGAGGATGTTTTCGGCGATCACGGTTTCAATCGAGTGTCAGTCGATCAAGGCGCGCGCCTTCAATTCGTCGAGCAACTTCGCCATGTCGCCGCTCTGCAGCTTGACGATGTCGTCCTGGTACTTCAGCAGTACGCCGAGCGTGTCGTGCACGGTCGCGGGGTCGAGGCGGATCGCGTTGAGCGCGACCAGCGCGTTGACCCAGTCGATCGTCTCAGCCACGCCGGGCGCCTTGAACAGGTCGAGCTTGCGCATGCGCTGCACGAACTCGACGACTTGAATGGTGAGCCGATCGGCCGCGCCCGGCGCTTTCAGCCGCACGATCTCGAGCTCGCGCTCGACCGTCGGGAAATCGACCCAGTGGTACAGGCAGCGGCGCTTGAGCGCGTCGTGCAGCTCCCGCACCTCCCCCGGGCTGCGCACCCGCGCCAGCAGCGTGCGGTAGACGATGTCGGCGGCGGCCGTGTCATTGATCGCGCGACCCTGCGGCCCGAAGATACCGCCGTTGGCCGCCAGCAGGTCACCGCGCTCCATGCCTGCCGTGCGAGGGCGGGAGCCGACCAGCAGCGCCACGCTGGCGCCGTCGAATGCGTGTCTCGCGTCATCTGAGATGTCGACGGATGCGAGCTGCGGGAATGCGCAATCGTCCAGTTCCATCGCAATCCCCTCGGCCGCGCGCATCGCCTGCGGCACTTCGAGCAGGCGTAACTCGACCGGTACGTCCGGACCGAGCATCGCGCCGGACGCGATGCGGAAGAGGAGGGCGTAGCCGATTTGTCCGGCTGCGCCGGTCACTGTGATTCGCACACTTTGACAGTACCCTGCAGGACCGTCGCGGCATGATTTCATTCGCCTTCCGTATCAGCCCCGTGACGCGGCCCGACTCGCGTACGGGGAGCATCGCAACCATTCATGCGGTGCTCACATCTCGATGCTCGCGCTGCAGAATCACAATCCGGCCTTCAGCGCTGCAGGCTCCAGGCCCGACGCTTGACAAGCACGTGCCCGCGTGCCGAGGTCAGACGAGTCCATGGTCCGGTTTCGTAGATGCGTATGGGTTCTGCGCCGCCAAGGAACCCCAGCGAGAGTCCGGCGAAAGCAGCCCCGGCCGGTACATACTCTAGACCGGCGATGGGGCGACCCCAGACTTCGGAGCGCACCCGCTGCACGATCTGCTCTCCGATGCCGGTCGGGACGGAAGCGGCGACCTCGTCGATCCCTGATTTCGCCACTGCTTCGAGCACGGATGTCTTCACGGACTCGAGCGCCTTCCAGCCTCCCCGGGGCGGCGAGATTGCGGCCCAGGTCACGGTGTTCACCTGCATGGGCAAGTTCACGGTCACCGGTGCGGTCGGGTCGACAATATCGCCCTGCAGTCGGTTGAGGCGCTCGAGCAATGAACGTACCGGAACGACCGCGTCGAAGGTGACTGGCGCGGTGTCGTCAGCTGCGGTCAGCGCAAAAGTGCGCAGTCCGAGCACGGTCGGGCTCTGGTCGAGCAGGCCAGCTGGCACGAGCACGGCAACGTAGACCGCGAGCACCCCGGAACCGGCAATCAGGCGCACGGAACCGTCCTCTACGCGCTGGGCACGACTGAGAAACACCTGGAGGTCGCCGAGGGCGAGGGAGTCAACAAGGGAAAATTTCTGGCTCATCTGCTCTCTAAACTATAGGAGCGTCGGGGTTTTCGCTGCCTCGTGATCACCGGACCACGGGAGAAAACCATGACCGACCCTCTTGACGACCTCCTCTTGGCACTCGATCTCGCCGACACGAACGCGCGCACGAATGAGGACATCTTCATCGGCCAGAGTCAGTGGTCGGCCCTCGGCCGGGTGTTCGGCGGGCAAGTGCTCGCGCAGTCGCTGGTCGCCGCACAGCGAACCCTCGCCGACGACCGGATCATTCACTCGCTGCACGGGTATTTCCTCCGGCCCGGCAAGATCGAACTGCCCATCACCTTCTCGGTCGACCGCATCCACGACGGCCGTTCGTTCTCCACCCGCCGCACGCAGGCCTACCAGTCCGGACTGCCGATCCTCTCGATGATCGCATCGTTCCAGGATTCTGATGATGGCCTCGAGCACCAGGTAGATATGCCCACCGACATCCCACAGCCGGAGGACCTGCCGACAGCTGCCGAGGTACTCGCCGGTGTCGAGCATCCGATCGCCAAACAGTGGGCTATGGGCCGTCCATTCGACATGCGCCACGTGCCATCCCCCGTGTTCCTGTCTGTGGATGGACCTCACGTCGCACACCAGGCAGTGTGGTTCACCGCCACCGGTCGACTGCCGGACGACCCGAATCTTCACCGTGCTGCGCTCGCCTACGCGAGCGATTACTCGATTCTCGAGC
>ENA-OFCI01001215-OFCI01001215.1-metagenomes-genome-assembly--contig:-NODE-1215-length-12090-cov-3.347154_pt1 | contig 12090 bp, 13 predicted proteins | sample MGYA00153391_OFCI01 | MGnify analysis MGYA00153391
CAGTGTAGCGCACCAAGCAGGGGGGAACCGGATTAAAAGTCCCCCTTTTTAAGGGGGATTTAGGGGGATCTATCGACTGCAAACGTAGCAATTAGACGCATTCATCCTCTTAACCCTTACCCCCCGTCCCTCCTCCCTCTTCACTTCAATTAATGACGAAACCCCTCATCCTTGGTATCACTGGCGCATCTGGTTTAATCTATGCCATTCGAGCGATTAAATATCTCCTTGCCGCCGACTACCAGATCGAACTAGTCGCATCTAGATCTACCTACATGGTATTTCAAGCCGAAGACCAAATTAGATTGCCTAGCGAACCAGAAGAACAGGCAGACTTTTGGCGCGAACAAGCTGGCATCCCGACTGCTGGCAAATTACGCTGTCATCGTTGGGGTGATGTTGGGGCAAACATCGCCAGTGGTTCCTACCGCACTCAAGGGATGATTATTATCCCTTGTAGTATGAGTACCGTAGGCAAACTCGCCGCTGGATTGAGCGGAGATTTGCTCGAACGCGCCGCCGATGTCCAACTCAAAGAAGGACGTAAACTAGTCATTGTCCCCCGCGAAACCCCTTTTAGTCTGATTCATCTGCGAAACCTAACGAGCCTAGCCGAAGCCGGAGCCGCGATCGTGCCAGCTTGCCCTGCGTGGTATCATAAACCGCAATCGATCGACGATCTGGTCGATTTTGTCGTCGCTAGAGCCTTCGATCGATTGGATATCGACTGTATCCCCATCAATCGCTGGAAATCGGTGGATGGTGAATAATTAGGATATATTCACTGACCTGTGACAAATTAGACATCTAGGGTGGATGGTGGATGGTGGATGGCTTGCACTGTTGGCGTTAGCCTGCCGTAGGCACTGCGTAGCCGAAGTGTGGATGGTGAATGTCTATTTCTTGGGTGGTTCGGGAGTATGAAAATTATTATTGCCTTACTGGTACTGATTTTATTAGCAATTGTCGTTGGCTCGAATTTATTCCCGACGATGACAGTAGTTATTCTCAATCAGCCTACAGTAACATTACCGATCGGGGTATGGTTGATGCTTGCCATCGGAGCTGGATTATTATCTAGCAGTACGATCCAACTGTTAATATCGATCGATCGTCGTTTGCTCAAACGGCAGATTAATCGCTCTCAACCCCGCGCCGAGCAGCGGGATGAAGATAATTTTATCTATACTCCACCAGTCGTTGGCGTAGCCGATCCTGCGGAAAATCGATCTGACAGCTCATCACGCGACACCGACGCAATACCCCCCAAAACCAGCAGATTTAAGAGTTATCGAACCAATCTAGCAGACAGGTTTACCGCTCGGTCATCAGCCCAGCCCATGATGGTTGATGACAGCGATGATTGGGAAGCAGAACCAGTCGTAAATCGTCAATTAGATTGGGAAGATCCCATCCCTCAACGCCAGCAAAATTTTCAATCTCAGACTAATAATCCAAACCAAACAGAGCGAATTTACACAGATCGACGCACCGAAAAAATTGAGAGCGGATCTCAACCAACTAGTCGAGAAGTATACGATGCCGACTTTAGATTGATTCAGCCGCCTTATAAACAGCCACTCCAAACTGAATTCGATCTTGAGGACACTGAAATAGATCGAGATGGAAATAATGACAAATCAACACCTTCTGCCAAGCCAACATCACCAGATCGCTCTACACCTTCAAGCAATCTAGACGATGAAGATTGGGGATTTGATTTTGAAAGTCGAGATACTCCAGTTAGAACAAAATGAGATCGATCGCGGTGATGTTCCAATTAATTTAAAGTTAATTGGAACTATCATTATAATTAAGTGCATAATATACTAATATGAGGTCAGCTTCATCATGAACAATCCATGAAGTCAACTGCATATCCAGCCCAAAATATCCGCCGTATCCACTAATCAAACTATGTCTAAAGTCGATTCCGTAGCAGAGCTAACTGCACCTACATCACCAATTACAGGGAAAGCTCTGCTTCAAAGAGTTAAAGAACTTTCGCATCTTGCCAAGCGTGAAACTGCCACACAGTGTGGCTATGTGAAAACTACCAAAGCAGGTGTTACCCGCACCGATCTATCTGGATTTTATGATGCTGTGCTGACAGCTAAAGGAGTCAAACTTGACGAAACCAGTAGAGATAATCGTGGCAAAACCGCCACTTATAAGGCAACGGTTCACAAGAACGGTCAATTGTTGATTGGTGCTGCTTACACCAAAGAAATGGGACTAAAAGAGGGCGATACTTTCAGTATCAAACTAGGTTATAAACATATCCACTTAGTTCAAGACTAGAGTAAATGGCAGCAAAAGCGGGGGCAATTCACAAATTGCTCCCGCTTTTGGTGTTGTTCGATCGAGTTAATCCTAACTATAAACCGCAATTACCACCCGATCGGTAACAAACTTAACAACTTCAGCTAATCCCGTACCAATTTTGAGATTGGTAAAAATAAATGGTTTATGCCCACGCATTTTCAGACTGTCCCGCTCCATAATCTCTAGATCGGCTCCAACATGAACGGCAAGGTCGATCTTATTAATCACTAATAAATCGGACTTAGTGATACCTGGGCCACCCTTACGGGGGATTTTGTCACCACCTGCGACATCGATCGTGTAGATGGTCAAGTCTACTAGTTCGGGACTAAAGGTAGCCGCAAGATTGTCGCCACCACTTTCGAGAAAGACGATATCTAGATCCGGAAATTGGTGTTCCAACTGTTCGATCGCGGCAATATTCATCGAAGCATCTTCACGGATCGCCGTATGGGGACAGCCACCAGTTTCTACCCCAACGATCCGCTCTGGCTCTAATGCTTTGCTCCTGACCAAAAACTGAGCATCTTCTTTGGTATAAATATCATTAGTAACTACAGCCAACTGATATCGATCGCGCAATTGCTTGCACAAACCATCGAGCAAAGCAGTTTTTCCCGAACCGACGGGACCAGCAATACCAACGCGAAGGGGGGTCATAATTAGGTGTTAGGCTTTAGGTGTTAGGTGTTAGATGTTAGGCGATCGTGGATATTTATAAATATGCAGAACCCCTGCTTAGTGCCGCTGTGGGCGGAAAAATCAGTGCGCTATTATACTTTTTAGACATCCTCTTAGGCATTAAAGATTAAATCTTTATCTTGGGCTTAACACCTAACACCTAACACCTAATACCTAAAGCCTAACACCTAACACCTAACACCTAATACCTAAAGCCTAAAGCCTAATTATCGGTCTGGTTCGCATTTGTCTTCAGGACAAGAAACAGTGATTTGACCGATCGCGGCGCGACGATCGTACTTTTGAGTTTTGAGGTACTCTTCATTACTTTCAGGATATTCGCCCGCAAAGCTCCGCTTTCCTACTGGTTTGGGACGAAATGCCAAACCATTGGGGTGTTGGGTAAAGTTAATAAACTCGCGAGATTCGTTTTCTTTGCTCATCGAGAGCGTCGCGCCACCATAGACTGAGACAGCTTGACCGATCGGCGTACCTGGGCCGACACCTTGTAGTGTGCGGTAGTTGGGATTATCCGTCATCAGATGTTGGATCCGATCGGCATCGGTAAATTGAGTTCCAGTGGGATAAGGAATATAGTACTGTACCGTCCCCCCTTTGGTCACAGCGATTGCATCAAAATCTACAATGAAGTTTGTCTTGACTGGGAACTCGAACCCTTCACCTACCTGCTCCTTTAGCTCCTTGAAACTCATCCCAATTTTTGCTGCACCGATCCCGACTGGAGTAATTTGCTGGGCGGGATCTGTTGAGGGTTTGAGTTTGGAGATTGGCTCGGTTTTAGAATTTGCCTTAGTTTTAACTGGATCTGGTGTGACTGGAATCGCGACAGGGGTGGGGAGCGGATACAGAGCCTTGGGTATGGCGGCGATCTGTGGCGTGAAGGGTGCTGGGGTTGTCGGCTGGATGGTGGGGATCTTTACTGGTGCGGGCGATACTGGTGGCGATGCTGGAGGTGTGGGCTGGCTCGCCACAGGTGTCGGCGTCAGCATCGGGGTAGGAGTAGGTGTCGGCGTGACGATCGCGATTGGTGGCTGTTTTTGCCCACAAGCCGTCACTCCCACCATCGCCAATAAACATAGGCTGAGGTAAATTTGTCTGTTCATCGCTACTACCCCGCTAGCTGAATTTCAAAATCATACTTTAGAATCTAATTCTACCGCTAGTGAGTAGCTGATAACCACTGGCAAATGTTAGCATTGACACCAAAAATGTCCAGAGACTAGTTGGTTGCAAGATAACACCACTATTCATAAAGACGAGAATAATGCCGATGGCGATAAAAATCCAGCCAAAATTCCCCATTTCCCGTCGCCAAAAGGTGAGCGAGCCAATCCCCGCAATTAAGGCTAGTACGGAGGCTGTCGCTGATGTTTTTTGCCACCAGGTATAATAGTAATGGGTTGTGAAGGTGATATTTTGACCCAAAAAGTAAATACTGACAATAATTAATGCCACACCGAAGATAGTAGACATGAAAACTCCGATTATTTGAGCGATCGATCTCTAAAGTACCCAAATATTCACGCCAGATGATTATTTCAGCCTATGCCAGTCAAATTAGTTGTCGTAATTATTACCATTGTTAGTCTGCTAATTCTGGAAAACAAGTTTCCCTTCTTTCCCTACCAAAATTCTCTCCGCTCCAGAATTGCCAATAATTTCGAGTTGGGAGTTGTTAATTCGATCGCCGCAAGTCTGTTCACGATCGCCATCTCTGGCTCTGCGCCGCTAGTTCGATCGCATCTAGGGCTAATTGCCACGATGTCATCCCCAGTCATTGCCGGAATCTTATCTTTTCTAATTCTGGACATTTATATGTATTTTTGGCATCGAATGATGCACAGATTACCCTTAGCCTGGAGATTTCATCGAGTACATCATACCGATCGATCCATGAATGTATCGACAGCATATCGATTTCACGCGATCGAAATTATCAGTTCGAGTATTCCCAAACTAGCCTTAATCTGGTGGCTGGGGATTGCTGGCAATTCTGTCTTAATTTACGAGCTAGTATTTACCGTAGTTGTCGCGCTGCATCATAGTAATCTGCGGATTCCAGCATCGAGCGAAAGGCTTCTAGCATACGTCATCCTCACCCCCAACTATCACCGCATCCATCACTCCCAAATTGTCACCGAAACCAACTCCAACTACAGCAGTGTCCTCATCTGGTGGGATCGGCTCTTTGGGACATACCACCTGCGCCCCGATCTCGACAATATTCAACTCGGTGTCAGCGATGAAGTCCGTGAATTAAATATCTGGCAATCGATCGTGCTACCGATTTCGCCAGTTAAGGATTAGCTTTCCAATTTGGAAATTTAAACCTTCTCATCCTCACCTAAAACCTGTTCTCTATTCACAAAGCGCAAGCCGCTGTCAACTGTCAACTGTCAACTGTTAACTATTTAATGTTAGCCTGTTGAGTAATTCCGCGATCGTGTAGCCGCATGAGTAACCCTGAGACAGCCCCAAATTCTCCCGCACCCACATCATTAGACCTCGATCGCGCCAGAGCGAGTTTAAAACAAAGTTTATCTAGATATGCCGCCGCAAAAGTCGGCGAAATTTCCCCCAGCTTACAGAGCGATCTAGACACCCTAGCGTACACATTGACCAAGCTAGAACAGACTAGTTATAGTATCGCCGTATTTGGACTCGTCAGTCGTGGTAAATCAGCGGTATTAAATGCCTTGATGGGGGAAAAAGTCTTAGAAACTGGGCCACTCAATGGGGTAACGCGGTTCCCTCGATCGATCCGCTGGTCGCCAGATGGTATTATCCAAATCGATCTGATCGATACCCCTGGCTTGGATGAGATCGATGGCGAAGCACGAGCGACAATGGCATCCGAAGTCGTGCGTCAAGCCGATCTGATCTTATTTATTATCGCAGGTGATATTACTCAACTAGAATATCAAGCCTTACGCGAATTGCGTAAAGCTCAAAAACCGCTATTACTAGTATTTAATAAATCCGATCTCTATCCCGAACAAGAGCGACAAAGTATCTATCAGCAGTTGCAAAGTTTGAGTGGAGATAGTGTCAGCGATGAATTGTTGCAACGATTGTTATCTGCTGATGAAGTAGTGATGGTAGCCGCAGATCCGACACCCATCCAAGTGCGGATCGAATATCCCGATGGTACAAAGAAATATGAGTTGGAAAAACCCGCGCCCCAAATCGAACCACTCCAGCGCAAAATTCAAGAGCTACTAGCACGAGAAGGTCGATCTTTACTAGCGATCAATGCACTGGTTCAAGCACGTTCGGCTGAAGGTAGTTTGGCAAAAATTACCCTCACCGGAATGCAGTCAGAAGCAAATACTCTAGTGTGGCGATTTGCCCAGTATAAAGCGATCGCTGTCGCCGCCAACCCGATCGCGATTTTTGATGTACTGGGTGGAGTGGTTGTAGATCTGATCCTGATTGCCTCGCTGGCTAAGTTATATAATCTGCCGATGACCAAATATGAACTGAGTAAGTTACTCAATGGGATTGTGTTTAGTAGTGCGAGTTTATTGTTGGGTGAATTGGCAACTGGCGTCGTGTTTGGCGTTGGCAAAACGACGGCACTCATCATCGGTACTAGTGTAAATATTACTGCGCTCCCTGGCTATTTAGGAGCGGGTGCGATTCAAGGTGCAATCGCAGGTTATGGTGCTTATATGGTCGGAAAAGCTGCTCAAACTTATTTATCAACAGGTGCAACCTGGGGTCAATTGGGTGCCAATACTGTCATGCAGGAAATACTCGATCGCATCGACGATACCACCATTATTTCACGGTTGCGGGATGAATTATTACCTGCTCCTGCGCCAGAAAATACACCTCAACAAACCGCTCAAAAGTCATCTTAAATAGTTGACTTTTGAGCGGTTGACAGTTGACAGCGAAGTTGTTATTACGGGGGAGATTTAAAACCACTCCAATCCTCCTGGTAGTTGACAACTAGTATATTCGAGATGAATCACTCGGCGATGACTGGGTACTATGGCGATCGATGAAGCATGTAACAATAATGGTCGCATCAGGAGTATTCCTCCAGCCTCGCAATTGCAAGAAATACCTGTAGATACTTGCTTCCATCGATCGATCTCTAAATTACTCAATTTACCTTGACGATGAGAACCTGGAATTACTTTCAACGCTCCATTCGACTCATCCGTGCGATCTAGATGAATTCTCACAGTCAGCATTTGCTCTAAAATAGCTGTATGCGGCTGAACGTGAGGTATTCCCTCTTTCACCGACCAAGGATGATAATCGGGCAGATCTAGGCGATTTTTGACAGCGATGCTGAGATCTTGATGCCACGGTACTTTCCAATTTGTAGTAGGATTTTTATCGAAAAATATGCCTCTAACTACCCGCGCTCCATCGCCTAAAATTGGTTCTACCAGCGATCTAATTTCTGGACTCTGTGCCAATCTTTTGACACTAGGAACTAATTCTAATAAATTTCTGATTCCTGCTCGACCTGGATTAATGTTAGAAGCGGCGATATCTTGAATCAATAGCTCGATTGAGTCTGAATCTAGATACGGATCGATCGTCGCAAATCCATTTATCTCGATTTCTCGCACGAGCATATTTATATCCCTACCTTCTGAAAGCTAGGCATTGTATGTAAATCCGTTACCCCAGGATCGTAGCCTAATTGATTGAGCAGGGTGGTTAGTTGTCCGCGATGGTGGGTTTGATGGTTGAACATATGCGTCACAAATACCCAATGAGGAAGTGTGCGAGTAATACCAGAATTATTTGTATAGGTGAGATCCGTATTCAGCCAGTCTGGGGTTAAATCTTGCGCCCAGTCGATAATAGTCAGATCTAGTCGTTCTCGTTGTGTCCGTAACTCGCTAAAATCAGTATATAGTTCTCGATCGAGTTGCGCTGTAAATGGTTGCTGGGTAAATCTACCCAACCAAATAGAGTCAGCAATCAGGATATGATTGAGAGTACCGTGGATCGACTTAAAAAAAGCCCCGCGATCGGACTTGCGATCTAAATCGGGAATATCCGCACACAGATCGTAAAGCTTTTGATTCATCCACTGATTATAAGTCGCCATCACACTGTAATAATTCATCCGTTGTATGGAATGTGTATTAGGTATTTATTCTAGGATCGAAGTCTCAGAAATTTAGAAAGCAGATACAATACCTCGATCGATGGAGCGGCAGAAACATTTATAATAGTAACAGTGCCTGAAACCTAGATAGTGGGCAGTGCCAACCAGACTAAAACTACACCCTACCCTCTACCCCCTACCCTCTACTCCCTACCCTCTACCCTCTACCCCATGCCTTCCGTAATCGTTGACAGCAAAAACCGCCTGACAGATCTGATTAAACGTTACCGCGATCGCGTGGATTATTTGGCGATTAGACTAGAAGAATCAGAAGGGACAGATATCCTGATCCGAGGCGATAAAGTCGAAAGTCTGAGTGAGGATCTAGCCGTCGGCGGTCAGGTACGTGCGTGTTATAAGGGTGGTTGGGGTTTTGCGAGTTTTAATCGGCTAGAGACGCTCACAGACAGGATTGAAGAAGCGATCGCGGCGGCGAGAATCATTGGCGAAGATGAGACAATTCTGGCACCGATCGAGATTATCCAGACTAGTTGTAGTTTGCCATTGACTGGTACCGATCCACGCCACATCTCGATCGCGCGGAAGAAGGCTCTGTGCGAACACTACAACAAGATTTTGCAGACTACCGATCGGCGGATTGCCACGACTTCGGTGCGGTATGGCGATAGTGCCCAGCATATCGTCCTGGCGACTTCCGAAGGTACTCTGATCGAGCAGTCGTGGATCGATATGGAGATTCGGTTTGCAGCGACAGCGCGGAATGGGGATACCGTCCAAACCGGACGCGAAACCCTCGGTTCCCGCAAAGCCTACGAAGATACGATCGGACTCGATCGACAGGTCGAAAGTGCCGCTCAACGTGCTGTCGCTGCCCTGTCCCTGCCACCTGTCAAGGGCAATACTTATACTGTCGTGATCGACCCCATTTTGAGTGGATTGTTCGTCCATGAGGCGTTTGGGCACCTCTCTGAAGCAGATTCGATGTATGAAAATCCCGACCTGTTGGAAGTGATGACAATGGGACGACGCTTTGGTTGTAAAGAGTTGCAGATATTTGATGGCGCAGCACCAGCCGGACATCGGGGTAGCTATTTGTATGATGATGAGGGGACTCCAGCGACGACGACACAATTAATTGAGGATGGCGTGTTGGTGGGGCGGTTGCACTCGCGGGAAACGGCGGGAAAGTTGGATGAGACAGCGACGGGAAATGCTCGGTGCTTGAATTATCATTATCCCCCGATCGTGCGGATGACAAATACTTGGATCGATCGCGGACAGACACCAGTGGCGGATCTGTTTTCAGGTATTAAAGAGGGTGTCTACGCCCGAAATTGGTTAGGGGGGATGACTAACGGCGAGATGTTTACTTTTGGTGCGGGTGAAGCGTGGATGATCCGCAACGGGGAAATTGCCGAACCTGTGCGGGATGTAACTCTGTCAGGAAATGTGTTTAAGACTTTGGGGGATATTGAAGGGATCGGGGATGATTTTTATTGGGATGAGTCCGGCGGTTGTGGGAAAGCTGGGCAAGGTGGCTTGGCTGTCGGGGTTGGTGGGCCGAGTTTACGAATTCGCGATGTAGTCGTCGGTGGCGATATGGACGACTTGGAGGACGAGGATTAATGATAATTGATAATTGATAATTGATAATTGATAATTCGGTTACGCTCAGTACAGGTAATTGATAATTGGGTCATTAGGGTGGGGATTTCAACCCCAAAGCCATAGCTTCTGTTCTTCGTTAAACATGTAGAATCTTTACTCACATCGATCGAGCAAGTCATCGCAAAATTACAAGCGATGATAAACTGAAGCGATCGATTTATGAGTAACACCAATGCCTGAGATCCAATAGCTAAGGCTGTTGGGACAATAGTTGCTGTCGATTTAGCATCGCTATCAACACTTCGACTACGCTCAGTGCGAGCTATCAACTATCAACTATCAACTAATTAACGGATCGGGAATATTTTATGGGTTATCTAGAGACAGCCGCACAGTTCTATACTGAAGTTGCCCAAACGCCAGAAGTCGGGTTGTGCTGTGTGCAAAGTACTCCTTTACAACTACCTGGATTGAATATCCCCGATATCATGCAGGAGATGAATTATGGTTGCGGGAGTACGGTGCATCCATCGGAGTTGGGAAATGAACCAACGGTATTGTATATCGGCGTGGGTGGGGGCTTGGAGGCTCTCCAGTTTGCTTATTTTAGTCGGCGGGTGGCTGGGGTAATCGCGATCGATCCAGTGGCTGATATGCGTGTTGCGGCGGCGCGGAATCTCAAATTAGCGGCGGAGTCTAATTCCTGGTTCGAGCCGAGTTTTGTGGAGATTCGCGCTGGTGATGCGTTCGATCTACCAGTGCCAGACGCATCTGTAGATGTAGTCGCGCAGAATTGTCTATTTAATATCTTTGAACCAGCGGATCTCGATCGAGCCTTGGCTGAAGCCTATCGCGTGCTCAAACCTGGTGGTAGACTGCAAATGAGCGATCCGATCGCGACTCGTCAGATCCCGCTACACTTACAGCAGGACGAACGCTTGCGGGCGATGTGTCTCTCTGGGGCGATGACTTATGATGAATATACCCAGCGAATTATCGCCAATGGTTTCGGGCAAATCGAAATTCGGGCGCGTCGTCCCTACCGATTATTGGACGCACCCAGTTATCAGCTCGATACACATTTACTGTTAGAAAGTCTCGATTCAGTTGCATTTAAAGTGCCGATCGCTGATGATGGTGCGTGTATTTTTACAGGTAAAACGGCGATTTATGCTGGTGTAGAAACTGTTTTTGACGATCGAGTCGGACATATTCTACCACGCGGTCTACCTGCGGCAGTGTGCGATAAGACAGCAGCAAAATTGATGGCTTTACTACCCGACGAATGTATCATCACTCCCTCTACTTGGCACTATCAGGGAGATGGATGTTGTTAAATAGTTGAAAGTTGATAGTTGATAGTTGATAGCGATTCGTGGCATTTGGCTTCTGCCGTAAGCGCAAAGCGCAGGATACGCCAACGCGTAGCGTCTCAAAGAGAGGGTTTAGTTGAGAGTTAAATAATTAATAATATGGAATTTAATCCTCAAGTTTTACTGCAACAGGCACTAGAGTGGATCGAAAGTTTGGGGTCTATTGGTGCGATCGCTTTTATCGGTATTTATATTATCGCGACGATCGCATTTTTACCCGCTTTTATTTTAACCTTAGGTGCAGGTGTGCTATTTGGGGTGTGGTGGGGTAGCGTCTATGTGTTTATTGGCGCAACATTGGGCGCAATTGCGGCATTTTTGGTCGGTCGTTATTTGGTGCGGGATTGGGTAGCAAAAAAAATTGCGGGTAATGATAAATTTAGTGCGATCGATCGCGCTGTAGGTAAGGAAGGATTGAAAATTGTTCTCCTCACTCGCCTATCACCGATTTTCCCGTTTAATTTGCTCAACTATGCCTTTGGAGTGACAGGAGTTTCAATTAAGGATTATATAATTGGTTCGATCGGGATGATTCCTGGGACGATGATGTTTGTGTATATTGGTTCTCTCGCTGGGAGTGTCGCACTAATTGGGACAGAGACTGCGCCAACTAATCCAACTCTACAATGGACGATTCGGATTGTCGGATTTGTCGCAACGATCGCCGTAACAATCTATATTACCCGCATTGCCAAGCAAGCGTTGAGTCAGTTGACAGTTGATAGTTGACAGTTGACAGTTGACAGCGATTCTCCTGAGGGAAAAGCTACGCCAACGAGACAGCTAGAACAACTAAATCCAAATCTGGCGTTACCGATTTAAGGTACGATTCTGGATTTGTCAAACCCATCTTTCCCCCAGTCCCCCAGTCTCCCAGTCCCCCTCTCTCCCTCTCTCATACATCGATTCAGCACCGCCCCAAACCTTTTAATCCCAATCCAATTATGACAGAATTTTCCCCAGTAACGATCGAGCCGATGGATA
>ENA-OFCI01001218-OFCI01001218.1-metagenomes-genome-assembly--contig:-NODE-1218-length-12074-cov-3.705716_pt1 | contig 12074 bp, 11 predicted proteins | sample MGYA00153391_OFCI01 | MGnify analysis MGYA00153391
TGACCTGATTCTTGCGCAGAGAACGCTTAACCGAGTGCCATGAGTCGCTGACCCCTTTTATTCCAGGTGCGCACTGGCCTTGCCCAGTCCTCAAGGGAGAGGCGGGCGCGACGGTGCATGGGAATGTGCGGGGATAACAAAACGTCTGTCTAACCATCTCATTGATCACGAGATTGACCTTTCCCGCTTCGACGCACGCTATCGCAACGACAAGACCAGTGCCATTGCGTACTCACCAGCCGTCCTGCTTAAGGTCGTTCTGTTCACCTACTCGCAGGGCATTATCGATAGCCGCCTCACCATGCTCAACCGGCATCGCAACGAAGATCTCCACGGCGTCGAGCCTGATCTGCGCAGCAAAGAAGTCGAGTGGATTGCAAGGCTACAGCGCGAGGCACGCCAGATTCGCGAATGGCTGAACACCAACCCCAACGAGCGCGAGGGAAGCAAAGGCAGCATCCGCAAGTGCAACCGTACCGACACCAAAAGCGCAAAGATGGCGACCAGCAAAGGCGTCATTCAAGGCTACTGCGGCGTGGCGGCAGTCGATGACAAACACCAGATCATTGTCGATGCACAAGCTCATGGCACGGGTAGTGAGCAGGCGTTTTTGCCGCCGGTTATAACCGCCGTCTCACCCTACACCACCTCCAAGTCTCTGATCACAGCGGATGCGGGCTGTCACAGCGAGGCGAACTTCAGCGCGCTAGCGGCGCTCAAGGTGGATGCGCTGATGGAAAATGGTGTCTGACCTTATGCCTATTTATTTTTATGCTGTGCAATGATCTGCACCGCCTGTCGTGCATGGCGAAATCCTTTGAACCTATTCGCTTTGCGAACCGACTCAGGACGGGAACAAAACTTGTAGCCGCTGCTCCGCCTCTCAACGGGCTAATTGTTTGAAGAACAGCCTTGAACATCCATTTTTGCAAAATACGCATGACGACACCGCTGACACGGTCGATGCAAACAACATTTTCACTTCAATCGGAATAACGCCATGAAAACGAACTCAATTCCCATCAATCCATTGGCCGCCATTTGCGCATTCACGTTTTTGATTGGCGGTTTGCTGACCGCGCTGGTCAATCAATGTCTGAAACTAGATTTTGCTGGGATGAATTCGCATTGGAATCGACGGCGGGTTAAATTAATTGCCGCCGCAGGAGCCATGGCGCTTCTGGCGGGCGCTTCCGGAGCTGGCGCAGCGACTCTAAGTGATTTTAAATCCACGTGGAATGGCGTGTCCACAACCAGCAATCCGCCCAAGCTCAATGATAACGCGCCGATCGTTTTAGTGAAGTATGAACTGAACGTGGATTACAACCCGGCGGAAAAAAAAGCCAACGTCACCTGTTGGGTCCAGATTGCCTACAGTGACAACACGACGCCAGAGGTGATACCCGTGACCTATCCGGCGTTGGCGATAGCCCGCATGAAGGACTACTCCACGCCGGGGTTAAAAACGGCGACGCTGACGGGCATCGCGCATAGCGGCGCACCGGGTTGCCCGGTTCAGCCCAATACGTTTACGACAATGGACATAATCGATACTAGATCGCCTTCACCTAAGAAAGGTGCTGCAAATGGCATTGTTGCGCCGCAAGCGACGGGTCAAGCCCAGCAGGGCCAGCAGTCGATCAACAGCAAGCCTAGGTTGACTAAGATAACCCTGGCTCAAACTGAGGTTTCGCCTGGCATGATTGAGCTGGTGGCGAATGTACAGTCCAACGGAACGAGTGAGCCTTGCTCGTTCAACGTCACCGTCATGACAAGGATCCCCGGCAATGATGCGATCAATACGGTGGTGGCTGGCCCGATATTAAAAACTTTTGCTCTGCCTGCTGCGGCTCAGAGATTTTCAATGGGCACTATCCCTGCAACAGGTAATTACCGCCTAGTTTTGGATGCAGACGCAGCTTATACCAACGCAAACCCCTACTGCGCTGGCAGTGCGTCAGCCGACTTTGAAATCAAGCGCTTCAAGCTTAGCATTGCGGCCAACATCACTGGTGTGAAACTGGCCGACGATGGTTATGACAAGACCAACAAAATTTGGATAGTGAAGGTTGAAGGAAAGTCCGACACGCCGTGCGGCTACGTGGTTCGTCTGAAGCACGAGGCCACTGGCAAAACCATAGAGAATACGGGTATTAGCACCTTGCCGTTGAGCCAAACGATGGTTTTTGACCAAGTGCCAGCGCCTGGCCAATACCTCGCTACCGTTGGCCCATGGACCCCCGTTCCTGTTAGCGACGTTCCTGCATGTTTGGGGGCCATCAAGAGTACATCGGCACACCTCGCAGCGCCAAAGCTTGGCGCACTCAATATGATGACCATTGACAGCTCGACGGTCTCGATCACCACACCCCTTGGCAACAGCACTTTTGACACTGACGGCACGCTCAGCAGTCTTTTCATGCCAACAGCCATTAGCATGGACGTACTTATCATCAACCAACAAGCCAACCAACCAAACTGCGCATACACGCTCACCGTGGCCAAAGACGGCGTGCAAAAGGCCGTGGCGTACAACACCGGCCAGCCAGCGGATGTACTGTCCGCCATCAAGCAAGGGCCAGGCTGGGGCAAAGGGGATTACACCATTTCCGCACACTCCACACCACTCAACTCAGGCTCACCGTTGCCAAGCTGTCTGGGCAAACTTAATCACAAACTTACAGTAGTGGATGGCGGCGCTATTGCAAGTGGTATTGCTTCACTGGCGAACAGCATGGACTGTAGTGCGCAAACTTGGGACAGCAAGAATTTATTTTCAATGAATGAAAAATATATCTGCGTGGTGAGCATCAAGCCCAAGATCACTGGCGGCGTATGTAACTACACCGTCCAAGTGCAAGAGACGGGCGCAGCACCAACGTATTACAACAAAGTCCACTATGTAGAAGGTGGCGACGTGCTTAGTTTTGAGATGTACCGGGGTATCCGCGACCAAGCCATGTCAGACATATTGAATGCCAAGCTCTACGTGGTTAGGGTCTTTGCTTCAGCACAAGATAAGGCGGGCGGCTCAGGCTGTGCAGGCGAGTACTACAATGCCAATGTACCGCTGTTTTTCAAATGAGCGCAGGTAGTGATAGTTTGCATATCGTAAGGCATGTGGTTCGTTCAAACATGCCGACAATTTCATTTCGCTCTCAAGTTGGATGCGCTAAGGAGAATCAAACGGGTAATCAAACGGGCCAGCGACGATTTTTTCCAAGAGTGAGCCGAGAATGAAAAAAGCGTCGCTGACCCCTTTGATTCCCTGTTGGTACATAACTACTAAAAAAGCCTGCTCAATGATTGAGCAGGCTTTTTTGTTGGGCTTTTGAGGGCGTCTATACAGCTCAAGGAATGAAATATTTGCGTGGCCCTTTCACCCGCTATCGCTCTCACTGCGCCGGCACTTTTTTTTCCTCCGCAGAATCGTCAATCCGCCTTGCATAGCCATTCGCATCTAAATCAAAAGTGAGGTACTTGCCTTTGTTTGCAATCCTTCCTCCGAAACTGTTGCGCATGTATTCAAGCGTGCCATAGCCCGTTGGCGCTTCAACGTTGTAGATACCAAATTTTTCCATCACTTTGACAGTTGCTGCCCACGAGTCAATGCCATAGTTAATTGGCTCTTGGCCAAGACGCGCGATGTATTCGTTTACTTGGACGTCATCGTGGAATCGACCTTGCAGCTCGCGCATTTCGGTTATTGAATCAAAGTTTTTCTTGTTTGATTCGAGAAACATGAGTTCTTCCGAAAGAAGTGAGCCCGGCGTTTGGTGCTCTTTGAGCAACAATTTTGCGTACTTATTTTGCAGTTCACGCAGATTCTTTTGTTCAATGTTCCCATGCCATGTCACCAGTGATCGTGGCTCAATAATTTTTTTATTTGCAGCTAAAAACACAAAATTTGAACAAGCTGATGCGCACTGTAACCTTACTTGTACATTCAAATTATTTTCTCTAACCCAATTCCCAAACCGGAGTCCAGCGCGCATATCCCCGCCAGCGGAGTTGATAATCAATTTCCTTATCGATCCGCTCGGGTGATCGCTGATAAATTTTTCAACACTCTCAGGCGTAATTAGACCATTGAAATAATTTTTAGAATCCTCGATCTCCGTTGCGCTAACTGGATTCATCGCAGCAATGTATATGGTTAGCGTACTGATCAACGAGCTGAGTAACCTTTTCATCACAACCAACTTTCTTTTTGGCGCATATTTAGAGATCAAATTTGCTTGGCTAAGTGGGAGCAATCGGACGTTTTACTAGAAAGCTACCGCCTAATTGCCCCGTATTTTTGAGGCTCTGACTTACCTCGACATTATGGATGAGGCGGGTAAAACGTCTGCGTGCCGTTTGGTGCGGTGATCATAATAGTACCGTCTGTATATGTGATTTCTGACCATCCGTCATTAGTGAACATTGTCTGGCTAACGCCGCCCTCAAATTCACTACTGTCTTGACCGAACATTGTTCCATGGACTCCACCCGTTGCAGTTAAGGTGCCATCATTAACAACAATGTCGCCGCCACTCACCATCATGTTTTCAACTGAATTTAATTCTCTCATTTTAAGTACCCCTAATGTATAGCGACACAACCAGCTTGCCGTTGCGGTTTTCACCGTCAATACGTAATTGTTTCAGTGTTGCTGACGAAATGGGCGCTGCATCGAGGCCAATACACGGCTCATGCAGCTTTTTGATCGCGTTCAGCCGTTCAGCCTTGTTTGGAGCGTCGATGGGCACTAAGCTATTTTTCATTTCAATAGTTTTGATTGTTCCTTTGCGTGCAAATAGCATACATTCAGACGCTGCAAGATCCGCTAAATAAGCACCGCCATCCTGCGGCCGTAATCTCGCCTCATCAAAAAATTGCTGCTTGTTGTTGCTCGTTTCGTAGAGTTTGGCTAATTGCCGGCCGGGCGATTCGGTTGCGCTGACTTGCGCGGCTGTGGTTAAGCTTTTCAGTGACTTTAATTCGGCTTTATCGTGTGGCTGCGCGCCAGCTGCGACGGGAGATTTATCAGGCGATGCTGATACCACTACTCCTGTTTTATTGTCGTTAGGCGAATTAGGCTTATAAAAAAAGGTAGATGCGCCAATCAAGACTACCAAAAATAATGCCGCGGCGATAATTTTTTGGACTTTACTCATTACTTTTCTCCTGCCGCTCCGCCATCTGAAGAATAGCCAAAATTCTAACCAAAATTAACAAACAGTAATTGGGGAAGTACCGATTCGCAATGTTCCTGCCACCGCTCCAACATTAGCGCTCAACCCGCTGAATAGGTAAAGCTCTGTTCCCCCGTCAGCGAAGGTTACTAACACCCTTGCGGACCAAGGTCGCCCCATGCCGCCCAGCCCTTGAGATAACAACACATTTTTAACATCTAATGGCTCACACGCTAGGGGCTTTGACTCTTGCCCAACTGATTATGCATTTGCATTCGCAAAAAAGCCTCAGTGCCAGGCACCACTTATCCCTTCTAAAACATTTACAAAACCCAATCCCGCGCCTGCAAATATTTCTGACCTAACTCCGCTTCACGCGAGCCCGCCTCGGGCTGATAGTTGTATCGCCAGGTGGCGAGTGGTGGCATGGAGGCTAAGATCGATTCGGTGCGGCCACCGGACTGCAAGCCGAAGTGGGTGCCGCGATCCCAGACGAGATTGAATTCGGCGTAACGGCCACGGCGATAGAGCTGCCAGTCGCGTTCACGCGGGCCGTAGGGCGTGTTGCAACGGCGTTCCAGAATCGGTAAATAAGCGTCAAGAAACGCATCGCCCACGGCGCGCTTCATGGCAAATGATTGTTCAAAACCGGGCTCATGAAAGTCGTCGAAAAATACGCCGCCGATACCGCGTGGCTCTTTGCGATGCTTGAGATAAAAATAATCGTCACACCATTTTTTGAAGTGCGGATAGTAGTCTGCGCCGAAGGGATCGAGCGCTACTTTATTGGTGTGATGAAAATGTGTGCAGTCTTCTTCAAAACCATAATAGGGCGTGAGATCCATGCCACCACCGAACCAGAAAGCGTCGTGCTCGGCATCCAGCGATGATCGTGCAATAAAGTGGCGCACGTTCATGTGCACAGTGGGTGCGTAGGGATTTTGCGGATGCAGCACCAGTGATACGCCCATCGCTTCCCACGGCCGGCCGGCGATCTCGGGCCTATTCGCGGCAGCAGTTGGCGGCAGTTGTTTGCCCAGCACATGCGAAAACAATACGCCCGCACGTTCAAATACTTTACCGCCTTCGATGATGCGCGAGATGCCGCCGCCGCCTTCATCGCGCTGCCATTCATCGTGCAAAAAGCGGCCGCCGTCGATGGCTTCGAGCTTGGCGACGATATTATTTTGCAGGCCCAAGAGATAGGCTTTGACGTCATCTGTGCTCATGCGGCGACTCCGGTGAAATTTAGATCAATAGGGGTAACTAATAAACCATGGCATTTATATTGTGATTAAAAATAAAATGAAACTCAAAGCGTGGCGCGGCTTTTCAGGCATTTTCGCCCCAAACAGCAATAGAGACGGGCAGGTTGGCTTTTAACATTGGGCATTGGGCATTCGCCTTTACGCTAGGTTTGAATTGGGGATGCATCTCTCACCAACTCGGCATCTTCAAACAGGGAACGGATCATTACCTGACGAATATCGGGCTGGTCTGGCACGACATACAGCACGGGTGTAATCATTTCTTCAAAAATACCGCGAAGGCTGCGGGCGCCGACTTTGTATTCAATCGCCAGCTCGGAAATTTCTTCAAATACCCGCGGATCAATGGTTAGCTCCACGCCTTCATTTTTCATGATTTCGCGGAACTGATTGTAGATGCAGTTTTTAGGCTCGGTCATAATCTTGACGAGCATTTCTTTGGAGAGCGCCAACATATTGGCGATGATCGGCAGACGTCCGGTGAATTCCGGGATTAGCCCGAATTCAATCAGGTCGGTTGGCTTCACGCGGGAATTTAATCGATTGAGAATTTTTTGATTATTGCTATCGTTGATCGAGACAAATCCAAACGCGTGGGTCTTTGCCATGATGTGTTCAAGGCCGACAAATGCGCCGCCACAAATAAACAAAATATTGGCGGTATCAATGGCCTGACCGTTGCCCAGATTAACCAGCGAGCCTTCCATAATTTTCAGCAGCGCATGTTGCACCGCTTCACCGGAGGTCGAGTTGGCAGCACCGTTACCTGCTTTTAATTTATCGATTTCATCGATGAACACAATCCCGTTTTGCGCCTTGGCCATGCTGCCGCCGGCCTTATCCAGCAGCCGCAACAAGACGGCATCGATCTCTTCATTCACATATTTTGTCTGCGCCAGCGAGGTGGCATCAGCGGTCACGAACGGCACTTTGAGTGCACGCGCCAGCGTCTCGCACATGAGGGTTTTGCCAGTGCCGGTGGGGCCAATCAGCAGCACATTACTCTTGGCAATCTCGATACCGCTGTCCTGGGATTTCAGCAGTTTTTTATAATGTGCATAAACCACTACCGCCAATATTTTCTTGGCGTCGTCTTGTCCCACCACATGCTGGTCAAGATAACGCACGATACCGCTAGGAGTTAGCTTGATCTTGAGTACGGCGTCAGTTGGGGTTTGCATGGCGTCCTTAGAAATCGAGCAGGATCAAAGTGCGAATATTATTTTTCAGCCGCCGCATGATTCGCCGACGGCGATTTAACGGGCGCGGATTCAGTTTGAATAAATTCAACCTTATAGCCATCCGGATCTTCGATGAAGGCAATTTGGCTGCCACCAAATTTCATCGGCCCGGGCTCGCGGGTTACTTTGCCACCCTTGGCTTTTACCTCGGCACAGGCTAAGTAAATATCGGGCAAGCCGACTGCAATGTGGCCGTAGCCGGTACCGATGTCGTAGCTTTTGGTTTCCCAATTATGGGTGAGCTCTATGACTGCGTTTGCGGCTTCATCGCCGTAGCCCAAAAAGGCGAGCGTGAATTTTCCATCCGGATAATCGCGACGGCGTAATAGCTGCATGCCGAGTACGTCGGTATAGAAGGCGATGGATTTTTCCAGATCGCCTACGCGCAGCATGGTGTGAAGAAGACGCATATTGTTTCCTTGATCAAGATTGATGATGGATGGGCAGACAAACTAGAACGCACGAAAGCGATGATCGTTTTGATCCAGCTCCTGTTTAAGTGCCACATAATCCGGGCACATACGTTCGACCTCGTGCCAGAACGCCGCTGAGTGATTCATTTGCCGCAAATGTGCGAGCTCATGACAGACTACGTAATCAATCAGGGCGGGCCGGGCTTTCATCAACCGCCATGAAAAACGGATTTCACGACGTGAATTACAGCTGCCCCAACGATTATTGGCGCTCGACAAAAACACCCGTGGCGGCGTTAAATTATGCAGCTTTGAATAAAAAAACGTGCGCTGCGCCAAATGTGGCAGCGCCTGTTTTTTGAGCCATGCCACCACCGCAACTTCGGCCTGCTCAGCGATGGCGGCAGGATCATGCAGCGCAGCTTTTATCTGCACAAATAAATGAGTTTGGGTTTGTAATTCCGCCTGCTCGACTTTAACTTTGCTGGCACCCGCATCAATCATCAAGGTTAACGGCTCGCCCAGATAAAAAATAGTCGCCCCGGTTTGCCAACGCTGCGGGGTAATTTTGCGGTGCGACCATTCGCCCAGTTTTTTCAATACCCACTCACCGTTCTTGCCGATCATGTCTTCGATCGCGCTAATCGGTGTGGTCAGTGAGGCCGCCACCGTCATGCCGGTGCCGTCCACTTTCAAACCCACACCGCGTCGGCCGCGGCGACGCACCAATTTATAGTCAATGCGCTTGCCGTCAAGCGCGATGGAGCGCTCATCGGTCTGCTCAGCTGAGGATAGCTTTGTGCGCGGCGTATTTGTGGGCGGCCGGGACGTACCAGGCGCACGGGACGATAGCCCACGGAAATTTTGATGAGCCGCGTCATCCGAGCCAGGCAACGGCGCTATCACCGAGCCCGCCAGATCAACGAGCGGTAGGAGGAAGCCGGGCCATTTCATTTTCGATCCACTCTTCAACCTGTTTGATAACCACTATCGCGTCTTTACCTTTAGTTTGAATCGCCGGGCCAATGCTCATGGTGATGGTGCCGGGATATTTTAAAAACGCGTTGCGCCTCCACAGCTCACCGGCGTTATGCGCAATCGGCACAATCGGCGTACCGGTGTGCGCCGCCAGCCATGCGCCGCCAATTCCGTAACGGCCTTTTTTGCCGGGCGCGATACGCGTGCCTTCCGGAAAAATATTGATCCACTGGCCTTCGGCCAAGAATTGTCCGCCCTGCTCCAAAATTTGATCGCGTGCGGCTTTGCCGCTTTTACGATCAATCGCGATCGATTTCAGTGACGCCAGCGCCCAGCCCACCACCGGCACAAACACCAGCTCGCGCTTGATGATCCACGATGCTTGCGGCAGGTGCATTAACATGCTTACCGTTTCCCACGCCGATTGATGTTTGGCCATGACGATACAAGGTGTCGTCGGCAGCGTCTCCAGGCCACGCACTTCATAATCAATGCCGCACACATGTTTGGCGAGGCCGACAATTTGCCGCCCCCATGAGCGGGCGCAGGCATAGCCCAATTTATGCGAGATCAGCGCACCCGGGATGACTGCAAAACCATAGATAACCGTCACCAGCGATGCCAGTACCGCAAATAAAACCGAGCGCAGCACAATCATGAAGTGGCTCGCACAGGCTCGGCAACAAGGTGCTTCACGGCTTCGGCCAGATCGGCAAATACTCTGGTGCCTTTAGGTAAATCTCCTTTAGCCTGGGTTTTTTTGCCTTTACCGGTCAACACTAAAATCGGCGCGCAACCGACTTTGGCACCCGCTTCCAGATCACGCAGTGAATCCCCAACGGTGGGCACACCGCTGAGGCCAACATGAAAGCGCGACGCAATATCTTCAAACATGCCCGTATCGGGTTTACGGCAACGACATTTTTGCTCAGCCGTGCAGGGGCAAAAAAAGATCGCATCAATACGCCCGCCTTGACGGAACGTGAGCTCCATCATCTTGTCGTTGATCGCATTCAGCGTCGCCATATCAAACAGGCCACGGCCCACACCAGACTGATTGGTGGCCACGACCACGCGATAGCCGTTCTGGTTCAGACGCGCAATCGCCTCGATCGATCCGGGGATTGGTCTCCACTCATCCGGCGTTTTGATGAACAGCGCCGAGTCAACATTAATCACGCCGTCACGATCCAGGATGATCAGCTTGAGTGGCGGTTTTGAAGTAGATGACATAACAATATTTTAGGCGGCCAGTTTGGAAAGGTCTGCAACTTTATTCATCATCACATGCAAATCATTTAACAACGCCAAACGATTATGGCGCAGGTTCACATCTTCTGCATTCACCATGACGCCTTCAAAAAATGCATCAACGGGTTCCCGTAGTGGTGCGAGTGAATGCAAGGCTGCGGTGAAATTTTGCGCCGCGAACGCCGCATCAAAAGCCGACCTGATATTAGTCAGCGCCGCAAACAGGGCATGCTCGGCGGGCTCAACCAGCAGCGCGGCATCAGCGCGCATGAAAGTGGCTTCGGCTTTTTTCAGGATGTTGCCGATGCGCTTGTTCGCCGCTGCAAGGCTTGCTGCTTCGGGCAGCGCCATGAACTCGCGCACGGCGGCGAGCTGTGCGGGCAGTTGTGCCAGCCTGGCAGGACGCTGTGCCAGTACCGACTCGACTTCGAGCGCACTGTAGGTTTTCGCACCGAGGGTTTTCGCACCGAGGGTCTGCTCACGAAGATAACCGCGTAGACGCTCGTAAATAAACGTCTGCAGCTCAACTTGGGCATGGCTGCTGGTATCGTTGATGCTGGCAATATCCTCAAAAACACCAAACGCCGCCTTGATCAAATCAGGCAGGTCAACCGACAACTTCATCTCAATCAACACTCGCAGTACGCCGAGCGCGTGGCGGCGTAACGCAAACGGATCTTTGTCCCCGGTAGGCACCTGACCAATTGCAAACAAGCCCGCCAGGGTTTCCAGTTTATCGGCCATCATCAGCGCAATAGCCGCACCTTGCTCAGGCAGTGCGCCACCGGCACCTTTGGGCCAGTACTGCTGCTCGATTGCATCGGCGACCTCAGCAGCTTCACCATCATGCAAGGCATAGTAGCGGCCCATGGTGCCTTGCAGCTCCGGAAATTCACCCACCATATCGGTGAGTAAATCCGCCTTGGCCAGAACCGCCGCACGTTCTGCATGCGCCGGGTTGGCGCCGATTAGTACGGCGATTTGCCCGGCTAGTTTTTGTACGCGCTGCATGCGTTGTAGCTGATTGCCCAGCTTGTGGTGATAGACCACTGCGCCCAGCTTGGGTACCCGCGCATCAAGCCGGGTTTTTTTATCTGTTTCAAAAAAGAACCGCGCATCCGCCAGACGCGGACGCACCACGCGCTGATTGCCTTCAATAATATTGTGCGGATTATGCAATCGCATATTGCTGACAATCAAAAACCGGCTCGACAACGAACCGTCTGCATGAAACAGTGGAAAATATTTTTGATTCAACTTCATGGTCAGGATCAAGCACTCCGCCGGCACGGTCAAAAATTCCGCTTCGAAGCTGCCCGCATAAACACTCGGGCGCTCAACCAGTGCCGTAACTTCATCGAGCAAAGCCAGATAATCCTCGCGCTCGCCCAGGGTGGCGCCATGCTCTTCAGCACGCTCAAACAACAAGCGTTCGATTTCGTGTCGGCGCTTTTCAAAACTGGCGATCACGCCCCCTTCTGTTTCCAAACGGGCTTCGTATTCATCGGCATGCATCAATGCAATATCGGTCGCACCCTGGAATCGATGGCCATGCGTAACATTACCCACCTGCAAACCCAATACCGAAACCGGCACAACCTCAGCGCCATAAAGTGCGACCAGGCCGTGTGCAGGACGTACAAATTGTACCGAGGTGTGACCATCCGCCAATTGATAGGTCATTACTTTGGGCACCGGCAGATTCGCGATGGCTTCGTGATCATGGTGGCGACATCGGTGGTCAAT
>ENA-OFCI01001219-OFCI01001219.1-metagenomes-genome-assembly--contig:-NODE-1219-length-12072-cov-3.670633_pt1 | contig 12072 bp, 12 predicted proteins | sample MGYA00153391_OFCI01 | MGnify analysis MGYA00153391
AAGGCGGTCCATCCATCGATCGCTACCGCAGTCATCATGGTGCCCGAGTTTACCGTCGGCGGTTGTGCGCGGCCGACGGAGGCGCTCCCGTCGGCCGAGCGTCAGGCGTCCCGACGCTTGAGCAGCGTTGTGGCGATCGACGCGAAAACGACGACCCACGCGAGCAGCACCAGGAGGCCCTGGCCGGGGTCGAGCACGATCACGTCGGGGATCTTCGGCGCAGGAGTCGCCGCGTAGCCATACAACCTCGATCCAGCACTGCTCGGCAGGAATTCGAACACGTTCTGCACCCAGGATGCTCGCGTCACCGCGGCAAAAATCTGAAGCACGATCGGGGCAACGAAGATCAACCCGAGCACAGCCGAGATTCCGGCGGCACTGTTGCGGACTATCGTGCCGAGGAACAGGGCGATAAGCCCCACCAGCGTCAGGAAGCCTGCGCCGCCGATGAGCGCGCCGACCGCCCGACCGTCGGTCGGGTCAAGCTCCAGGCCCTTGCCGGAAAGAATTAACGCCGCGAGAAGTGCCGAGCCGACAATACTCACGAGGGACACTACGAAGGTCACCACCCCGAACACCAGGGCTTTGGAAATGAGTGCCGGCACTCGCTTGGGCACCGCGGTGAGGGTGGACCGGATCATCCCGGTGCCGTATTCACCCGTGATGACGAGCGCTCCGAGAACAGCGACCACCAACTGGCTGAAAGCGATGCCGATGGTAGCTGCCTGCATCCAGTAGCCCTGGTCGAGCGCTGCCGTGTGATCTTCCCGTTGTTGGAAGGACGCGGCCAGCAGCAGGCCGAGGCCAAGGTTGATAAGCAGGATGATGCCGTAACACCACACCGTGGAGCGCAGCGAGGTGAGCTTGATCCACTCCGAGAGCAGCAGTCCCCGGAAGCTGAGCCCTGAGCCGTGGGCCGTATACGTCGTGGTGGTGGTCATCGGGCGATCCCTCCGGCGTGATATTCGACTTCGTCCTTGGTCAGGGCGAGGTAGGCGTCTTCGAGTGAACCGGCCTGCGGAGCGAGCTCGTGAAGCACCACACCATTGCGGGCTGCGAGCTCCCCGATCTGCGGTGCTGAGAGTCCCGTCACCCGCAGAAGGTGGGGCTCGTCGTGGGCGACCAAGACGTCCGGGGCGGTGAGCAGCGCGGCGAACCGCTCGGCATCCGGGGTGCGAACCACCACGGCGTTACCGGTCGCGAGAGCCACGATGTCGCGGACCGGTGCATCCGCAATGATCCGACCGCGCCCGAGCACGATGATGTGATCGGCGGTCTGCGCCATTTCGCTCATCAGGTGTGAGGAGAGAAAGATCGTGCGGCCCTCTGAGGCGAGAAAGCGCGTGAGATTACGCACCCAGATCACACCCTCGGGGTCGAGCCCGTTGACCGGCTCATCGAGGATCAGCGTGGCCGGGTCCCCGAGAAGGGCTGCGGCGATTCCGAGCCGCTGCCCCATTCCAAGCGAGAAGCCGCCGACGCGCTTTCGGGCCACGGAATCGAGGCCGGTGAGTCCGATCACCTCATCGACGCGGGCTCGGCCGATGCTGTGGGTGGCAGCAAGTGCCCGCAGGTGGTTGATCGCCGAGCGGCCGGTGTGCACCGCTTTGGCGTCGAGCAGCACACCGACTTCGCGCAGCGGTGCTTTGAGGTCGGCGTACCGCTTGCCGTTGACCGTCACCGCCCCACTCGACGGTCGGTCGAGCGCGACCACGAGCCGCATCGTCGTCGACTTTCCCGCCCCATTGGGACCGAGGAAGCCGGTGACCATTCCCGGTTTCACCGAGAAGGTCACGCTGTCGACGGCGGTCTTCGCGCCATAGTGTTTGGTCAGGCCGGTCGCTTCGATCACAAAATCATCCTCATGTATTCGAGCCTAGCGATGGCATCCCTCGAGGGAATCATCCGTCCGGGGGATATTCCGGTGCGCGCCCATGAGTCATCGCCGCAATGGTCATTCCGGGACGGCGTATCCGCCCGGAATGACCACACTCATTCGGATTGTCGTGCGCGGCTAAGCGTCTTTCGATTGCACGGCCAGTGCGCGCTCGACTCCCGCGAGATTCTCGGTGACGAGACGGCGAAGTGCAGGGATGTCGGGGTTGGCGGCGAGCCAGGCCTTCGTCGCGGTGACGAGCGCTTCGGATGCCAGTGGCGAGGGGTACAGGCCGAGGATGATGTACTCCGCGATCTTGTACGACCGGGTAGCCCAGATGTCGCCAAGGGCCGCGAAATATGGCGCGACCAGGGACTCGAGAACGCTCGGGTCGTTCACGTGCAGGTAGCCGACGGTCACGTTGTGCACGATCGAGTTCGGCAGGGCATCGCTGTCCACGAGCGAATCAAATGCTCTGCGCTTGCCCTCGGCGGTGGGGATGGAGGCCGATACCCGCGCCGCCGCCTGTTGGCCGTTGGAAGTGTTGTCGGCCGCGAGGGCGGCGTCGATCTCGGGCTGGCCGACCACGCCGGTGAGCACGAGTCCCTCCAGGATTTCCCAGCCGAGGTCGGTGTCGATCTCCAGCCCCTCGAGCGGGGCCGAGCCGTCACGAAGTCCGGTGAGCGCCGCCGCATGCTCGGTCGTCGACGCGTAGGCCGCGAAGAACTTGACGAACTGGAACTGGGCGTCCGAGCCGGGGGCGGCCCCCGTCGCGAGCGTCCAGAGGCTGTCGCCGATGTGCGTGAGTGTCTCGGTGCGGTGCTCGGGGGCCACGTACTGCTTCGCTGCTAGGCCAAGCTGGCCGAGTGTGGTGCGGATGGTGGTGGACTCGGTCTCGCTCGCGATGTTGCCGAGCACCAGGCGCACGTAGTCGCTCGCGGGGCTTTCGCCGTCGCGGGTAGCATCCCACGCCGCGCCCCAAACGATTGCGCGAGCAAGCGGGTTCTCGATGTGCGCGAGGTGATCGATCGCCACGGCGAGCGAGTCGGGGTCAAGACGGATCTTCGCGTAGGCGAGGTCATCGTCGTTGAGCAGCACCAGCGCTGGCTTGGTCGTGCCGACGAGCTCGGCGACCTCGGTGCGCACGCCATCCACGTCGAGCTCCACCTGGTGGGTGCGAACGAGCGCGCCGTCGAACAGGTCATACAGGCCGACCGCTAGGCGGTGCGGGCGGATGGTCGGGTAGTCGGTTGCGGCCGTCTGCACGATGGCGAACGCGGTGATGACACCCGTTGCACTCGTTTCGATCTCGGGTGTCAGGGTATTGACACCAGCTGTTTCGAGCCAGAGCGCTGACCATCCGCTGAGGTCTCGGCCGCTTGTGACCTGGAGCTCGGCAAGCAGGTCGCTGAGCTCGGTGTTACCGTATTCGTGCTTCGCAAAATAGGCGGCGACGCCGGCGAAAAAGGCGTCGATTCCCACCCACGCCACGAGTTGCTTCAGCACCGATCCGCCCTTGGCGTAGGTGATGCCGTCGAAGTTCACCTGCACGGCCTCGAGATCATCGATGGTCGCGACTACGGGATGGGTCGACGGCAGCTGGTCCTGGCGGTAGGCCCAGCTCTTCTCCATCGCCTGGAACGTGGTCCAGGCTTCGGTCCATTCCGTAGCTTCTGCGGTGGCTATCGTGGAGGCCCACTCGGCGAATGACTCGTTTAGCCAGAGGTCGTTCCACCATTTCATGGTCACGAGGTCGCCGAACCACATGTGGGCGAGTTCGTGCAGGATCGTCACGACGCGGCGCTCTTTGATCGCGTCGGTCACTTTTGACCGGAACACATACGACTCGGTGAACGTCACAGCGCCAGCGTTCTCCATCGCACCCGCGTTGAACTCCGGCACGAACAGCTGGTCGTACTTTGCGAAGGGATAGGGGTACTGGAACTTCTCCTCGTAGTACGCGAAACCCTGGCGAGTCTTCTCGAAGATGTATTCCGCGTCGAGGTACTGGCTGAGTGACTTGCGGGAGAACAGTCCAAGCGGGATGACACGGCCGCTACGGCTGGTCAGCGCCGACCGCACGACCGCGTACGGGCCGGCTACGAGCGCGGTCACATAGGAGGACAGGATCGGGGTTGGCTCGAACGCCCAGGTAGCGGACTCGCCGGTAATCACGGGATCCGGAGTGGGCGAGTTACTGATCAGCTGCCATGCCGCGGGGGCGGTGACCGTGAATCCGAACGTGGCCTTGAGGTCGGGTTGCTCGAACACCGCGAATACCCGGCGGGAATCCGGAACCTCAAACTGCGTGTATAGGTAGACCTCGTTGTCGACCGGGTCGACGAAGCGGTGCAGGCCTTCTCCGGTGTTGGTGTACTCGGCGTCGGCAACGACGGTGAGTACGTTGTGTGCCGCAAGGCCGTCCAGCTGGATACGGATGCCATCATTCACCGCGGCGACATCGAGCTCCGCTGCATTGAGCGTCACGGAATGAACCGTGCGCGTGAGTGCGTCGATAAAGGTGGACGATCCCGGTGTCGCGTCGAATGTGACGACCGTTGTGCTGCGGAAGATCTCCGGCCCGGTTGTCAGGTCGAGGGTCACATCGTAATGGTCAACCGAAACGAGCGACTTGCGCTCCTGGGCTTCGACGCGGGTGAGGTTCTCTCCAGGCAACTGCGGCTCCTTCGCTCAATGGATCGTGTCCAAAAAAAGAGTCTAGTTGGACCGGTCAGGGCGTCGGCTGGAGTTCTCGGATCGACGGCACTAGTGAGCTCTCGGCGGTGCAGTCCGCGATAGCGAGGGCGAGCAGTTCGCGGAGCCGCTGGTTCGAGTCCTGCACGCAGGCATCCGCGATGCCCACGACTGCGGTGCGGATGATCGCCTCGCTCATGAAGGGAATCGTACCGACGGAGACCGAGCCCATTGACTGCAGAAACTCGCCGGCCCAAGAACTCGCGCCGGGAGTGTCTTCGAGCGCGCTACGGATCAGTGTGCGACTGCTGCTCGATCCGCTCTCGCCCCAGCCAGCGAGCAATTCGTCGCAGCGAAGCAGGCCTGCGGCGAGAGCTCGCTGGCGTCCCTCGCTCGCGATTGGCAGGGCGGCGCTCGCAGCACGAACCGCCAGACGGATGGCGGTGATCGTGCCATCGCCGGTCAGGCCGATGACGGACGGGATCATCGTGACCAGCTGGCCCCGCGCGGCATCCGAGGTGCAGTCGTTGACCATTCGGGCCAGGGAGGCGAGCGACGGATCCGTGCAGGAGGGATGATCGCTCCACGTTTCCCCCGCCAGATACGACGCGTACTCCATGAAGCAGGCACCGCGCCGCGGCGTGCGGTGCTTGCCCCGAGACAGGATCGGAAGCAGGACTGGTGTTGTGCGCATGAGGGCCTCCGACGACCGGCGCACTCCGTGTCGGCGCGCCCTGTCATTTCAGTGTGCGCCCTACCGGCCGGTGAATCCAGACCCAGATTGGAATACCCTCACTCATTACTCGGTTACCCGAAACATGACCGAAACCCGCGTGACTCCGATCGCCGTCGACTTCTGGTTCGACCCCTCCTGTCCGTGGGCTTGGATGACCAGCCGCTGGCTCGACCAAGTGGCCGCGCTGCGCGATCTCGAGGTGAGCTGGCACGTGATGAGCCTCGCCGTGCTCAACGAGAATGCAACGGATCTTTCGGAGGCCTACCGCGAATTCCTCCCGCGGGCGCTCCGATACACGCGCCTGGTCGCGGCAGTCGCTGAAATGCACGGCCAGACCTCGGTGAAACCGCTGTACGACGCGCTCGGTACGCGCATTCATCCCGGTGAGCGCGCGGACGTCGATGCGATCATCGCCGAGTCCCTCGCCGAGGTCGGACTCCCCGTTTCACTCGCAGCCTTCGCGGACTCTGACGAATACGACCCGCAGATGCGCGCGTCGCACTTCGACGGAATCGAGCGAGTCGGGCAGGATGTCGGCACCCCGGTGATCGCGATCGGCGACTACGCCTTCTTCGGCCCGGTCATCTCGCCCGCACCGAAAGGCGAACAGGCGGCTGCTCTCTGGGACGGCGTCGTCGCACTTGCGAGTTACGACGGCTTCTTCGAACTCAAGCGGTCCCGCACGCGCGGCCCCATCTTCGACTAGCAACTCTGCACTCCGCACCGCTGTCTCCGCACCGCTGTCTCCGCGCCCGGGAGTGACACGCGCACCCGAAGGTGCGGGCGCACGTGTCACTCGTGAGCGCGTAAGGGGGCGGCAACCGTAGTGTTGCCCTATGGCCAGCACGGTTTTCGAACGTTCAACACCCGACGCCCGCATCATCACCGAGGCCCTGGCGGATGCCCGGCTCGCGCCGTTCTGGCTCGACGACATCGGCCCTCAACTACGCCACCCACGGCACTCCGGTACCGCGCACTACGACCTCGCAGTAGTGGGAGCCGGCTACACCGGGCTCTGGACCGCGCTGCAGGCGATCGAGCGTGATCCCGGCACGCGAGTGATCGTGCTCGAGGCGAAGACGATCGGCTGGGCGGCGTCCGGGCGCAACGGCGGATTCTGCGAGGCATCCCTCACCCATGGCGAGGCCAACGGGCTCGCTCGCTTTCCCCGGGAGCTCGAACAGCTCGACCGGCTCGGTGCGGAAAACCTCGACGAGATAGCGGCAACCGTCGCGCGTCTCGGGCTGGACTGCGACTTCGAGCGCACCGGGTCACTCGCGGTGGCGACCGAGCGTTACCAGCTGCCTGAGCTCGGCGCCGCTCACGACGGCGAAGGCGAGCTGTATTACGACGCCGAGGGCATCCGCTCGCTGGTCAATTCGCCCACCTACCAGGGCGGCTTGTGGAGCAAGCACGCGACGGCCCTCATCCACCCGGCGAAGCTCGCCGCAGAACTCGCGCGGGCGTGTATCGAGGCCGGCGTCGATATCCGCGAGAACTCACCGGTGACGGGCATCGACAGCGAGCTGCCGACGGGTGCGGTGACTCTCACCACCGATGGCGGCTTCGTCAGCGCCGAGAAGGTTGCCCTTGCCACCAACGTGTTCCCGTCCCTGCTCAAGCGTTACCGCCTTCACACCGTGCCGGTCTATGACTACGTGCTCATGACCGAGCCATTGACGGATGCCCAACTCGCCTCCATCGGCTGGGAAGGTCGGCAGGGCGTCGCCGACCTGGCCAACCAGTTTCACTACTATCGCCTCAGCGCCGACAACCGCATCCTGTGGGGTGGCTACGACGCGATCTATCACTACGGCGGACGCATCCGTTCGTCGTACGATGACCGGCCGCAGTCATTTCAGAGGCTTGCGAGCCACTTCTTCACGACCTTCCCGCAACTCGAAGGCGTGAAGTTCAGCCATCGCTGGGCCGGTGTCATCGACACCAGCACCCGGTTCTGTGCGTTCTTCGGACTCGCTCGCCGGGGCCGGGTCGCGTACGCCGCCGGCTTCACCGGGCTCGGCGTCGGCGCGAGCCGTTTCGCCGCCAACGTAATGCTCGACTATCTCTCGGGTGAGCCAACTGAGCGCACAGAGCTCGAGATGGTTCGCTCGACGCCGCTGCCCTTTCCGCCAGAGCCGGCGACCTTCGCCGGGGTACAGGCCACCAAGTGGGCGCTCGACCGGGCCGACCATAACGACGGGCGCCGCAACCTGCTCCTCAAGACGCTGGATGCGGCGGGGCTTGGCTTCGATTCCTGAGCCGCTGACTGTCGCCGCTGACTGAGCCGCTGACTGTCGGCGCTCCGCAGTAGCGTATGGACATGAACCAACAGGACCTCTTCCTCATGTCTGATGCCGCCCTACGAGAAGTCATCGACATGGTCGACATCGACCAGCTCTCCCTTGCCGCTCCGGCGGACTGGTCGCGCAAGCCCGACCCCACCCTTCGCGACATCCTCGCCTATCACGCGTTCGATGAAGCATGGGTGCCGGACGTGCTCGCTGGCCGCACCGTCGAGGAGGTCGGTACCCGTCACGACGGCGACCTTCTCGGCGACGACCCGATCGGAAACTACGACGACATCAACGATGCGGCTACCGAGGCTGTCGCCGCTGATCTCGACCTCGACCGCGTCGTGCATCTGAGCTACGGCGACTTCTCGATCGGCGACTACCTCGTGCACACGAGCACGTACCGCGCTTTTCAGGCATGGTCGATCGCGAAGTTCATCGGCCTCGATTACTCGCTTCCGGATCCGCTCGTCGATGGCCTCTGGGAGGTGCTCGGCCCGCAGATCGACAGCTTTCGGGCGATGGGTGTCTTTCCCCCAGAGATCACGGTTGCCGAGGATGCTGATGCCGAAACGCGACTGCTCGCGCGGGTCGGATACTGGGTTCCGTGACGCCCCAAGCCTCTACCGCGATCGCTGCGCTCGACCTGACCATCCTGCACGAGCCGGTCGAAGCCGACCAGGTGGTCGATGGAACTCCGACTACGGGCTCCACCACGGTGACGACTTTCGGCGAGCTCGAGGTCGGGGTGTGGGAGATGACCGTCGGTGCGATGCGGGATGTCGAGAGTGACGAGGTTTTCGTCGTGATCGCCGGACGCGCCACGGTCACTTTCGGCGCCAATGATCGGGTGATGAATCTGTCCCCGGGATCGGTGGCGCGCCTGGCCGCTGGCGAGCACACGGTGTGGACAGTGACCGAGACGATTCGCAAGGTCTACCTAGCCGAGACGCAAATCGCCGAGATGCATATCGCCTAGATTCGTATCGCCTAAATTGGAGAGCATGCGCATCCACATCGCCACCGACCACGCCGGGCTCGAATTCAGCGAGGATCTCCAACAGCACCTGCGCACCGCTGGTCACGAGGTCGTGGATCATGGCCCGACGGTCTATGACGCGGTGGACGACTACCCGAGCTTCTGCATCAACGCGGCACGCGGCACCGTCGCGGACCAGAACGCCGGGATTCAGGCCCTCGGAGTCGTCTTCGGAGGCTCAGGCAACGGCGAGCAGATGGCCGCCAACAAGGTACTCGGTGCCCGTGCGGCACTGGTCTGGAACGTGTCCACGGCCCTGCTTGCCCGCCAGCACAACGATGCGAATCTCATCGCGATCGGCGCACGGCAGCACAGCGTCGAGGAGGCGAAGCTCTTCATCGACACCTTTATCGCGGAGCCGTTCTCGGGCGAAGAGCGTCACGCCCGCCGCATCGCGCAGCTCGCAGAGTACGAAGCAACCGGGCTGATCGCCAGCCGCGAGATCGACTAACCGTGCCAGAGGGCCATTCCGTCCACCGCATCGCTCGCCAATTCGCCCGGCATTTCGTGGGAAAACAGACGGCCGTCTCGTCTCCGCAGGGCCGTTTCGCCGAGGGGGCGACCCTCCTCGACGGGCACACGATGATCGATGCCTGCGCCGTCGGCAAACAGATGTTCCTCGAATTCGACAATCACCTGTGGCTTCGGGTGCATCTCGGTCTCTACGGAGCCTGGGATTTCGCTGGCGACTTCACGGCGGATGCCTCCCTCACCTCTGCGAGGGGACGCCCGGGGCAGACTGCAGAGCGTGGCACGATCCTTGATCAGGATGCCGCCGAGGACTCCCTGTCGAGCATCGGTGCTCCGCGACGGCGACGGCTACGAATGTCGGAGCAGGAAGAGCTGAGGGACACGGAGTTCAGCTTCCCAGCCGCGCCCGTCGGCGCCGTTCGCGTGCGACTGCTCACCCGTGACACCGTTGCTGACCTGCGCGGCCCCACAGCCTGCGAGGTGCAGACCCCCGAGCAGGTGGACGCTTCGGTCGCGAAGCTCGGTCCTGATCCGCTGGTGGACGACCAGGCGCTCGGCGAGGAACGTTTCGTGAGCGTCATCCGCAAGAAACCGACGCCGATCGGACTGCTGCTGATGGACCAGTCGGTCGTCAGCGGCATCGGCAACGTCTATCGAGCCGAGCTGCTCTTCCGCGCGAGACTCAACCCGCACACGCCAGGCAAACTCGTGCCGGAGGAGGCCCTGCGCGCCCTGTGGCGCGACTGGTGCTCCCTTCTCGCCATCGGCGTGAGGACCGGCCAGATGCTCACCATGGATGGGCTGACTCCCGCCGCCCATCGCAAGGCACTCTCCCACCGCAAGGACCGACACTGGGCCTATCACCGCGCCGGCCTACCCTGCCGGGTCTGCGGAACCAACATTGTGCTAGAGGAGCTCGGTGGGCGAAAGCTCTACTGGTGCCCGATCGACCAGGCCTGATTCAGAGAAAGATACCGAAATGCCCGTGTTCTCCAGCATCCATCACATTGCTCTCACCGTCAGCGACCTCGAGGTGAGCGTGCCGTTCTACGAGACACTGTGGGGGAGCACGTCGGTGGCCACCCTCACCGGCGAATCGTTCGTACGACGCATCTTTCGGCCGATACCCGGACTCACCGTCGGTCTCACCCAGCACGAGACTCAGCCCTCCGGGCCGTTCGATCCGACCCGCCTCGGTCTCGATCACGTGGGATTCGCCTGCGTCGATCGGGAGGCGATCGTCGAGTGGGCGGAGCACCTCGATGCTGTCGGAATCGCCCACAGCGAGATCGTCGACACCGATTACGGCACTGCGCTGAGCGTCAAGGATCCCGACAACATCGCCCTCGAGTTTTATGTGAGCGCGCGGCCGGCCGGCGTCTGACACCGGCTGCAGCACAATGGTCGAATGAAATACACGCCGCACTTCGTGACCGACGACGCTGATGAGGTGAAGCGGCTCATCCGCGAGAACCCGTGGGCGACGATCGTCTCCGCCACCTCGAACGGCATCGTCGCCTCGCACTATCCCGTGCTGCTCGAGCACGACGCCGAGGGCATCAGCATCGTGAGTCACGTCGGACGCCCCGACGAGCGCCTGCACGAACTGGGGCAGCACGAGATCCTCGTGATCATCCAGGGGCCGCACGGCTACGTCTCGCCAGGCTGGTACGAGACCGATGACTTCGTACCGACCTGGAACCACGTGACGGCACATCTTTACGGCACCCCTGAACTGCTGTCAGACGAGGAGAACTTCTCCGTACTCGAGCGGCTCGTCGACCATTTCGAGAAGTGGATGGCGCAGCCGATGACGCTGCAGATCGACGCGCCAGCCGCCCGATACCTCGCCACCGGCACCGTCGGACTCCGGCTGCGCGTCACCCGATCCGATACCAAGCTCAAGTTGAGCCAGAACAGGGAGCCCGCCGTCGTCGAGCTCATCGTGCGGCACCTCGAGGGCGAGGGAGCATATTCGAGCGAAGCTTTCGCCACAGAGATACGACGCGCAAATTCGGTCGCCCCATGACGACACTGGCGCTCCGCAACGGTCGTATCGACGGGGGAGAGCCGATCGACCTGCTGATCGAGAATGGCACAATTCAACAGATCGGCGTCGGGCTCACCGCGCCTCGCTCGATCGACCTCGAAGGCAGGCACGTCGTCCCCGGGCTCTGGGACGACCACGTGCATCTCAGCCAGCACGCCCTCGCTCACCGCCGGGTCGATGTGTCGGCGGCCGGTTCCGCGGCCGAAGCCGCGGCGCCAACCAGTCGCGCAGGTCGACCGTGTCGATCTCGCCGAATTGACTCCCGCGTTGCTTCCGTACCTCGGCCAGGCGGCCTACGTTCAACTCGCGCTGTTCGAGACGCTGAGCCACGCGGTGAGTGTGGCACCGACGGCGGACTCGAAAGTCGCGGTGAGCCGTGTCGCAGCCCTGGCACTGGCGAAGCATCACGGTCTCGCTGCAGAGATCAAGAGACTCGGGCAAGAGCCAGGTTCCGCCATGGCGCCCTTCGCGGCGCGCATTGACGCGTACGCCCGCACGACCCTCGGTGCGGATTGGTACGAGATGCTGGTAACGGCGTATCTCACCGCCGGCCTCCTCGGTGACTTCCAACTGCAGCTGGCGGCAGGGCTCTCCGCTGACGCGCGGATCCGCGTCGTCCCGTTGCTCTCGGGGGATGACGGGCACGCGCTGCTCGTGAACGAACTGCGATCGGCCATCGCGCAGGAGGAGTTCACGCTGTACCTGCAACCCAAGTCGCGCTTGTCCAATGGAGCAGTCGTGGGAGCCGAAGCACTGATCCGGTGGGCCCATCCGAAGCGTGGCCTGATTTCTCCGCTGGAGTTTTTGCCCGCGGCGCAAGGGATCGGCATGATGCGGGCTCTGGATCAGTGGGTTTTGCGTCACGCCTTGATGCAGGTGGACGCCCTGAAGGTGCGCGGCCTGCGCATGCCG
>ENA-OFCI01001220-OFCI01001220.1-metagenomes-genome-assembly--contig:-NODE-1220-length-12071-cov-7.077896_pt1 | contig 12071 bp, 9 predicted proteins | sample MGYA00153391_OFCI01 | MGnify analysis MGYA00153391
GGGCGACGAACCCGGGTCGCCTTTTCTTTGGTTCCTTTCTTTTGGCGAAGCAAAAGAAAGGTCGGAGCATGCCTCCGACGAAAAGCCGCCGGGCTACCCCCGGCCTCGTGGATGAATCACGGTTGCCGACTACAAACACATACGGCACAAGTCATCTCACTATGCTCAATGCGCAGGCGCTTTAACAACGCATCAAGGAATACAAAGCAGCAATAGAGATGGTCAATAATCTCGTAGATATCGTTGGAAACGATGAAAACCATCCGCTTGCAGAGCTGCTCGATATTGTGGCGACTCTTGTTGAGCGTTATGAAAACAAAGAAGTCATTATTCCGAAAGCATCGGCAAATGAGGCTCTTGCATATTTGATGGAAGAACACGCATTAACGCAAGCCGATTTGCGAAGCGAAGTAGGATCACAAGGGGTAGTGAGCGAAGTGTTGTCTGGAAAACGAAAAATAAACGTTCGCCAAGCAAAAGCACTTGCTAGCCGATTCGGCGTTTCGCCAACGGTCTTTCTTTAGTAGACCCCGAGAGGCGCACTCAATGCGCCTCCTCCCAATTCCCCCCCACGCCTGGCTCTGCTACCAACGGCACATCCAGTTTCGCCACATTGGTCATCAACCCCGGAATCTCTTTCCGCACTAATTCCAGCTCGTCTAAAGGCACTTCCAACACCAACTCATCATGCACCTGCATCACCAGTTTGGTTTTCAATTTCGACTGCTCAAGCCACCCCTGCACCGCAATCATCGCAAGCTTGATTAGATCAGCCGCCGTGCCTTGCATCGGCGCGTTAATCGCGGCGCGCTCAGCCCCTTGGCGGCGGCCTTGGTTGCTGCTACGAATATCGGGCAGCCACAGGCGGCGGCCGAATACGGTCTCGACATAGCCTTTCTCACTTGCCTCAGCGCGAGTGCGTTCCATGTATTGTTTGACGCCGGGGTAGCGGGCGAAATATTTGTCGATATAGCTGGCGGCGGCTCCGCGCTCAATACCTAAATTTGCGGAGAGGCCGAAGGCGGACATACCGTAGATGAGGCCGAAGTTGATGACTTTGGCGTAGCGGCGCTGTTCGCTGCTCACCTCGCGTGCATCAACTGAAAAAATTTCGGAGGCCGTAGCACGATGCACGTCCATGCCTTCGGCGAAGGCTTTGAGCAGGCCAGGATCAGACGATAAATGCGCCATGATGCGCAATTCAATTTGCGAATAATCAGCGGACAAAATAACGCTCCCGGGCGCGGCGATGAAGGCTTCGCGAATGCGCCTGCCCTCAGCGGTGCGCACCGGAATATTTTGCAGGTTGGGATCGTTGCTCGATAACCGCCCCGTGACCGCAACGGCCTGACCGTAGTTGGTATGCACCCGGCCGGTTTTGGCATTGACCATGCGCGGCAATTTATCGGTGTAAGTGCTTTTGAGTTTCGCCATGCTGCGATAGTCGAGAATAATTTTCGGCAGCGGATGATCTTCGGCTAATTTGGCGAGGGTTTCCTCGTCCGTTGAGGGCGCACCGCCGGGGGTTTTCTTCAGCGGCTTGATGCCCTTTTTGTCGAATAAAATTTCGGCCAATTGTTTGGGTGAGCCTAAATTGAAAGGCTGGCCCGCTTCCTCGTGCGCTTTCTTTTCTAACTCCAACATTTTGATGCCCAGCTCGCCGCTTTGTTTATCGAGCAATGCAGAATCAATCAATACGCCATTGCGCTCAATGGTGAGCAGCACATGGGTGGTGGGCATTTCGATATTTTCGTAAACGAATTTTAGTTTTTCGTCGGCACTTACCTGCCCGTAAAGTGCGCCGTGCAATTGCAGCGTGACATCGGAATCTTCAGCCGAATATTCGGTCGCGGTATCGATGGCGACCTGATCAAAACTGATTTGGGATGCACCTTTGCCCGCAACTTCTTCGAAAGAAATTGTTTTCGCACCCAGATGCCGCGTGGCTAGCGAATCCATATCGTGGCGCTGATGCGATTCGAGGACGTAACTTTCCAGCAGCGTGTCGTGGGTGTAGCCCGCAACACTGATGCCGTGATTGGCGAACACATGTAAATCGTATTTGATGTTTTGGCCGAGCTTGTGTTTACTCGCGTCCGTTAGCCATGGGCGCAGTTTGTTAATCGCCAGATCAAAATCAAGCTGATCGGGCGCGCCGGGATAAATATGGCGCAGCGGCAAATAGGCGGCCTCGCCCGCTACGCAGGCAAATGAAAGGCCGACAATAAGCGCTGTCATCGGGTCGAGGCTGGTGGTTTCAGTGTCGAGTGCGACTAACGCAGTGGCGTTGAGTTTTGCGAGCCATGCATCGAGCTGCGCTTCAGTGGAAATGCATTCGTATCTTCGCGTGTTGATGAATTCGGTTTGGGCGGTTGCCACTTCGCCGGACGACCACCGCGACGCGGTGGCGTCTTTGTCGGCTTGTTTGAAAACGGAATTCTCCGCAGCGGTTTCAGTCTTGGACGTTTTCCCTAATGCCGCGCGCATGCCCTTAAATCCGAATTTCTCGAACAGCGCATCCAATTTGCCAACATCCGCAGGCTTGTAGCCCAACTCATCAAATTCAATCGCCAGCGGCACATCGCATTTCACGGTGACCAAGGTGCGGCCCGTCGGCAACCAATCAAGCGCCTTGCGTAAATTCTCGCCGACCACGCCTTTGATATTGGCTGCATTGGTCATCACACCATCGAGTGAGCCGTATTCCGCAATCCACTTCGCCGCTGTTTTAGGACCGACTTTTTCAACACCGGGCACATTGTCCACCGCGTCACCCATCAACGCTAAATAATCGACGATGCGATCCGGTGGCACGCCAAATTTCGTTTTCACGCCTTCGATATCGAGTCGCTCGTTGGACATGGTGTTGACCAACGTGACTTGCTCATCCACCAGCTGCGCCAAATCCTTGTCGCCGGTGGACACCATCGTTTTCACCCCGCGCGCGCTGGCGTGACGGGCGAGCGTGCCGATCACATCATCCGCCTCCACCCCATCCACCACCACACACGGCCAGCCCAGGGCTTCGATGGTTTCACGCAGCGCGGGCAATTGCGCGGCGAGGTCTTCGGGCATGGAGGTGCGAGTGGCTTTGTAGTCAGCATAGATCTCGTCGCGGAATGTCTTGCCTTTAGGGTCAAACACGCAAGCGCTATAATCATGAGGATGCTCATCACGCAGCCGCTTCAACATATTGGCGACGCCATAGATAGCACCCGTCGGCTCGCCCGCCGGGCTGCGCAAATCGGGCATAGCGTGAAACGCGCGATAAAAATAGCTGGAAATATCGACGAGCAAAAGATGCTTCGTCTCGTTCGGCAAAAGATCGCTGGATGGATTCATGGGAGAAATTTATTTTGGAACAAAAAGTTATACCGCAGGCGATGAAGATTCCCAAACGAGAAGATCCCGAGTTGAAACATCAGTCGCTTACCGCTGCGCGAGAGTCGTGGTGGATGTTCAATATTATCGCTGAAATGGTTTCAGCCTCTGAGAAACTGGGCAATGTTTCACCGGCCGTCGCGATTTTTGGCAGCGCGCGGCTGAAAGAAGACAGCCCCTATTACGCGCTGACAGAAACGATTGCGCGGAAATTATCCGACGCGGGTTTTAGTGTGTTGTCAGGTGGCGGCCCGGGCATCATGGAAGCGGCCAACAAGGGTGCATTGGCCGGTAAAAGCCCCAGCGTCGGTTTGAATATTGTGTTGCCGTTTGAGCAGGGCGGTAATGGCTATCAAGATGTGTCGATCCTGTTCCAACATTTTTTCACCCGCAAAACGATGTTCGTCAAGCACGCGGCCGCCTATGTGGTGATGCCGGGCGGGTTTGGCACGCTCGATGAATTATTTGAGGCAATGACGCTGATTCAAACCGGCAAAATTCGCCGCTTTCCGGTGATTCTGGTGGGCACGACATTTTGGGCCGGCCTCATAGACTGGATTAAAAATACGCTGCTGCCGGCGGGCGTGATCAGCGCAAAGGATATGGATTTGTTCGTCGTCACCGATGACCCGCAAGTGGTGGTCGATAAGCTGTTTGAATATTATGCAAACCGCAGCATTACGCCCAATGCGCATGAACGCGCGCTGGAAATGACGCTCTAAGCTGTATCTGTTCTTAACAAAGGAATCATCATGCGAAAAATTACTTTTTTCTTGTTGTCGATGTTCGTGACCGCCGCGCTGGCGCAACCCGCGCCGCCACGGGTGAAGCCGAATAATTTGGAAGTGATGGATACGGTCGCTGCCCCGACGAAAAAAGATGCGCTCCCTGAAGACGTAAAGGTGACTGTCTTTAAAAAGGAAGGCGTGACATTTGAGGAATATCGTCTACGCGGTAAACATACGAAAACTCGCGTAACGCCGGCGGTGGGGCCATCGTATGTGCTGGTTGACCTCAAGGGCGATGGCAATTTTGTTCGCGCTGACGGGCCGGAGGCCAAAGGAGCGACGGCGATGTGGACAATATTGGAATGGTAGGCAATTTTTGCGCGGAAAGCGTATCAATGCCATGAGTGTTTTTACGCCTGTTACGGTTGACGAAGCTCGCGTATTCATTCTGCCGTATGGCATTGGCGACATCATTGATTTCCAGAATATTGCGGCGGGTGTCGAGAATTCCAATTTTTTTGTGACGACGACGCGCGGCCGCTATGTTCTGACCATATTTGAAAAAATTCCGCGCCAGGACCTCGATTTTTACATGGGGCTGATGGCGCATTTGCACGAGTTTGGTGTGCCTTGTGCCGCACCGTTAGCAATCAAAACAGGTGAAGTGATTCGCACACTAAAAGACAAACCCGCGGTATTGGTCACGCGTTTGAGCGGCGGCGATATTGCGCATCCGATACCGACGGATTGCCATGCGGTTGGTATTGCGCTAGCCCGTATGCACCAGGCTGCAGCCCATTTTTCTCTCAAAATGCCCAACTGGCGGGGGCTTTCATGGTGGCGCAGCTATGCCAACGACCTGGCGCCGCTGCTGCTGCCGCGCGAGCGGACCCTGTTGGAAACCGAGCTTGCGTTTCATGCGGGCTTCGATAATCTCAATTTGCCGCGCGGCGTTATCCACGGCGATTTATTTCGCGACAATATTTTGTGGGATGAGCATCTCGACTCACACATACCGCAGATGATCGACTTTTATTTCGCCTGCCAAGAACAGCTTTTATTGGATGTGGCGATTACGGCAAATGATTGGTGTGTGGATTTTTCGGCTTACCCGGAAGCGAATTTCAATGAAGGCAATGCGGTGGCGCTACTCAAAGGCTACGCAAGCGTGCGTTCATTCACCGCCGATGAGCGCGAGGCGTGGCCGCAGGTATTGCAGGCAGCGGCGATGCGCTCATGGCTGGGTCGTCTGGGCTACCATTACTTTCCACGCGATTCAGAAATAACCCATCCGAAAGATCACCCGTTTTCTGAACGGCTTTTGAATTTTCATATCGAACATCAGCACGAAAACCGCGCACTGATGTTGCAAATCGCGTAGCCGCTGGCTTGACTTGCTAAACCCCGTTCAACTAAAGCCCTCAAACATTTCGGCCCAATAATTTTTACTGAAAAACTTAATTAATGCGCGTTAACGACGTTTCAATTTCCAACGGCGGGCTCTGGATTAAAGAGGCATTTGCAATCTTCCGCGCGCAGCCATTGCAGTGGATCGCGCTGATGTTGGCGTGGCTTTTCGTGTCGCTAGGATTGGTGGCGCTGGTGCCGTTAATTGGTGGGCCGATTTCTAAAATTCTTCAACCCGCTTTTTTTGCAGGTTTTATGCTGGCTTGCCGCGACCAGATGGCGGGAAAGCGGATTACGCCCGCGTATTTGTTTTCGGCGCTGCGCACCAACGCGCGCGCCTTGATTGCCATCGGCGGGCTGGTATTGCTGCTGGAAGCGACGCTCGCCCTTTCAATGTCAGCGCTTGGGTTTCGTCCAGAGTTTGGAACCAACCCAGACCTGGAGGCGGCTTCTAACGCGCTGCGTGCCTCGTTGGAGGGCAAGGCCATATTGCTGATCGTCAGCACGGTGCTTGCCAGCCTGATCATGGGTGTTTTCTGGTTTGTCCCGCCGCTGCTGGCGTTCCATAAGATGCCAGCAACTCACGCGTTACGCTGGAGTTTTTTTGCGTTTTTAAGCAATCTCATGCCGATGATTTTTTTCGGCGTGCTGATGATGGCGCTGATGTTGTTGTGTGGCCTGTCGGCTGGCTTGGGATTCATCGTCGTTCTGCCGCTATTCATGATCTCAAGCTACACCAGCTATAACCACGTATTCACCGACAACCCGGTTTTACCAGAAAGCTAGGCCGACTTCTTTTCTGTTGTTGCGGTGGTGTTGCCCGAAGTTGGCACTGATTTCAAACGCGGACGCACTTGCGCGACATATTCTGGCACCCAGCGCTTCAAGTCGCGGCGAACATCTGAATCTTCAGGCATGCGGTCCTGTTGTAGCCAGGTGGTGACGCTCTCGATAAAGCCTGCATCGACTTCGCGCGCCTTGGCGACGCGCAATTTGGGATGCGGTGTTGGCCGCGTATGTTCATCGTCCGCAAGCAATTCTTCAAACAATTTTTCGCCCGGCCGAAGACCGGTGTAAATCACTTTGATGTCGTTGTCGGTTTGTTCAGAAAGCCGGATCATATCGTGCGCCAGATCGACGATTTTGATCGGTTCGCCCATGTCCAGCAAGAATACTTCACCGCCCAAACCCATCGTCCCCGCCTGCAATACCAGCTGTGCCGCTTCCGGGATCGACATGAAATATCGCACCATATCCGGATGCGTCACGGTGACCGGGCCGCCTTTATCAATCTGCTCCTGAAAGCGCGGAATCACACTGCCTGCGCTACCCAGCACATTACCAAAACGCACCATCTCAAATCGCGTCCCACCAGTCTGCTGCAGCGCCTGGCAAACCATTTCCGATAGCCGCTTGGTAGCACCCATCACGTTGGTGGGGTTCACCGCTTTATCGGTTGAGATAAAAACAAATTTTTTCACGCCGAATTCAATCGCCGCCTGCGCTACGATCAACGTGCCGAGCACATTATTTTGCACCGCTTCCCAGGCATTGGTTTCTTCCATCAGCGGCACGTGCTTGTAAGCCGCCGCGTGGAAAACCAGTGATGGGGCGTATTGATGCATGGCGTGGGCAACGCGTTTGGCGTTTTTAATGTCGCCAATCACGGATGCAATCGGCAGATTTTCAAATTCATCGCGCAGCGACTGCTCAATTTTATAAAGCGCGAATTCGCTTTGCTCGAACAGCACCAGCAACGACGGCTGAAAACTCGCAATTTGACGACACAGCTCAGAGCCGATCGAGCCGCCTCCGCCTGTGACCATGATGACTTTACCGGTAATCAAATCATGCAAGCCCGCATCATCGAGCACGATGGTCTCGCGCTTCATCAAATCTTCAACCGCCACGCGGCGGATTTTAGGCGGCTGGATCTTGCCGTTGGCCCCCACGCTCATGGTAATGCCGTTGAATTTCGGCACGGTCAGCACCGATACCCGCGCCTTGTTGCAAATTTCGACAATACGGCGGCGCACCGGATAAGTGACAGACGGCATGGCGATAATCGCGTGCTTGACCTTGAGCGTGCGCGCGACGCGGGGCAATTCATCAATCGCACCCAATACCCGCGCGCCTTGAAGCAAGCGATGGCGTTTGTTGGGGTCATCATCCATCAGCCCGACCACGCGCCACTCGGTGCTACGTGAAAGCTCTTTGATCAGGCCCACTGCGCCATCACCCGCACCCAGTACCAGCACCGGCGTGCCCTGCTCGCCGGCTTTGCTGTAAACACGCCATTCGGCCCACGAGCGATAACCAATGCGGCTGCCCGCCATCAGCACCACCAGCAACAGCGCTTGAATCAGGAAATGCGCCAGCGACAGCTCGCCACTCCATGAACCCACCCAGAGCGTAAGGGCTACTGCAGTCGAGCCAGCAAGCACGCTGGCGACAATGCGCTGCACATCCGGCAGGCTCGAATAACGCCACAGCCCCTGATACATGCCGAATACTGTGGAGACCACTGCCTGCACCGGCACGGCGACCGCGAGTAGCGGCCAAAGATTGCCCAGCACGGCAATGTCGACCGGCGTGACCGCAGACGGCGACGCTGCGTTTGAAAACAGCAAAACAGTGGCGGCCCACGATAAAACAACCATTACGGCATCATGGGCAAACGCTAAAACGGCGCGTTCGTTGATCGAAAAACTTGTCATATCGACCTTAATAAATTCTAAATTTTCTTGTTATTTTGTAGCTGTTTTTTGCTTAACTTGCATCTTGGGTGGTCGGGTTCAGGCGACGCTCTAATACAGTCAACAGTATTACGTATATTACCACCCACGAAGCGAGCATTGGCGTGACCGAGGGCACTTTCGTCGCGATCAGCGCAGACGCAGCGCAGCCCGCCATCATTAAGTAATAGGAAAGTGCGGTGCGCCGATGGTTCCATCCACCAAGAATCAATCGATGATAGTAATGCTGTCGATGGGCGACCCAGATTTTCTCGCGCCGGGCGATGCGCTTGAGTAGCGTCACCGTGGCGTCAACCACAAATGGCGAAAATACCAGCAGCGGAAACCACCATGCCCACGCCCCGATGGAAATACCATAAAGTCCCAGGGTGGCGGCAAGAAACCCAAGGGAAATGGAGCCCGCGTCACCCATAAATACGCTGGCTGGCGAGAAATTAAAAACCAGAAAGCCCGCCGCAGCGCCCGCAATAATTGCGGACAGGCTGGCGATGGATGCGCCATCAATCGACGCGAGGCCCGCTTGGGCCGCAGCGATCGCATAAGCACCGAAGCCAAATAGCGCCATCCCGCCCGCCAAGCCATCTGCGCCGTCCATAAAATTGAAGAGATTGGTCGTCCAGGTGATGATCAAAATACAGGCCAAGACACCGCAAAAAAGCATCCATGACATCGGGCTATCGAGGTTCACCCATAAATAGAGGCTGATCAAGCTCGCGGCTAGCGTATGCGAAATCAGCCGCACCCAAGCGCTCAGGCTAACAACATCATCCATTGTTGAAACAATGGTCAGCACAAACGCCGCGCCCAGCATCGCGATCAGGCTCGCGCTGATGCCGCCCGGCAAGATCGTTGCCACCACCAATATCAGCGCTACCAGCATTATCGCCACGCCGCCAACGCGGGGAATCGGCCGGGTGTGCATGCTGTTTACCCGACCCGGTTGATCAACCACACGGCGCGCAACTGGGGAACGCAACATGATGTACAGCAGCGCAGCGCAGGCCGCCGCACTAATCAAAAAAAGTGCCAGTAGCGCGGTGAAGCTCACGAAAATGCCAGGAAATACGACAAAAAATCACATCCCCATTGTCAAAAAAATTGAGCCCAAAATGTTTCGCGTAGGTTATCTAGCTGCGAATAAACGCTCAAACAAAAAAGGGCACCCGAAGGCGCCCTTTTTGCAGCACGGCTTCTTTATGGACAAGTTGCGGCGACTTTCACGGCCAACGTGATCGTGTTTGCGCCGTCGCTAATATCAATAAATGTTGCACCGGGTATGGTGGTTGCAGGCACAGTGGGCGGTACGGTCACTGGTCTCGTGTTTGTGATCGTGTAGGTTGGAGAGCCTGATATTGCGGTTGCGACGGTGACGTCTCTGGAGATAACCGCCTTCGTCGCATTACCGCCGAAAATCGCGATTTGCGTAGAAGAGCCGGGGGTATTTAGCAAACAAATAGGGGCATTCGGCACTACGCTTAGGGCTTGCACCGGAGCACCAGTACCTGGGACTGTATTCACCGCAAACGTCGCAATCTGTCCAGCAGCGTCGGTTACCGTGACGGCATTTGGCTCGTTCAAGCAATTATTAGGGGCGGGTGCCGCAGCCACGCCGACTGTGAAGAGGCCGTTCGCACTGAACACCACCGACGGGTTCACTGTCACACTTGCCCTGGAATTGGCCGAGACAGAAATGGTGTAAGGCGCTACGCCGCCCGATATCCGGACATCCACGCCGCCCGAGCCGCATTTGGAGGTGTCAGGCCCCGCCAACGGGCCAAGACTGGTGGGAATTAAAGCTAAGGGTGCCGTTACGGATGCATTAGTGATAAGAAAATCGACATCACGATACACGCCTGATTGCACGTCGGTTATACGCAATCCCGCGTATTGGGTTCTTGCTGTATCCAGCGGGCGTAGAAAAGCGCGTAACGAACCGGCCTCCGTGCCACCGGGGACCGTTGCGCCGCTGGTAGTGAGGACCAGGGAAGAAACGGCCGCGTTTGGCGGTGTGCTGTTCTTGTCGATAAATAGAAATTGACCGTAGTTGATCGTAAAGCGAAGCGGGCGATTGGTGTAGAGAAGCCCCGCGCTTGTGGGCCTCAAATCAATGGAAGATTCTGAGCCAACACAGGCTGCTACCGCCACGCCGGTGGTGGTCGTTGCGCCGCCGCCAGGCTGCGTGGTCGACGTGCCGCCGCAACTAAACAATGCATTTATAGACAGGCTATAGCCGGTAATAAAATTTTGGAGAATCTTGAAGCTGGTCGAGCCCGTCACCACTTGGGCACCTCTATTGTCGCGAATCGTGAAAATGATGCTGCGCGAAGGCACAATCAATGGATCAGTTTGTGGATCAACCACACCCGGATTATTCGGCACGACCGTAAACGTATTTGAATTCACCGTCAGCGGCGCAATCAGCGATTGCTCGCTGGTGGTGATGGTGTAAGGCTTGACGCCGCCCGCAACGGTGAAGGTGAACGGTACATTGGCAAATAACGAGCCCGAATCGGGCAATAACGTGAGTGCGCCTATTTGCGTGCCGGTCTCACTGGAGACGCCACTGCCGCCGCAGGAGCCGAGCAGTGCTGCACTACCGGCGAGGATGGCCATTACTGCGCCTCGTTTTACCCAACTGACGGGTTTGCTGCAGTAATTTTTGATCGTCACGGCGATTTCCCCTTTGATGCGGCCGGAATTCAGCCCAAGAATGTTACTTGTGAAAACTGGTTGAACCCAGTTTGCTTAAGAATTAGGATGTTACCTCACTTTATTAAAGCGCAACTTTCACTTGGATGCAAGTTTTTTTACAACTGTGCTTAAAGCTCCTTGGCTTTACGGACAGCTCATACCAACGGTTCCAGTCAGCGAAATTGTGGCTGTAAGTGGAACGCCGTTTGAGGTAAACATAACTTTAGCGGGAGTTACTGAGCCGGAGCCGGCGACTACGCTTACTGATTTGGGTAATGTATCTGAAGTTGGGTTTACCACGAATGCACTCCCTCCACTTGCTACGTTGGCAGAGAACGTTCCGGTGCCTGTTAACGATATTGTGCCGGTCGAACCACAAGCAATACTGAACGAAATGGGCGATATGCTAAAGGGTACTGTTGTTACAGCATCTCCTTTTGCACCTTGAACTCCCTCAACTGTAGATGTCTCAATAGTTCTTCCTGTTGCGTCAGTAACAATAAACGATGTCTTTCCACAACCTAAAATTTGCGCTGTAAAACTTCCTCCATTTGTACTAACAATGCCGGGAGCAGCGATTACCGCGAAACCTGATAATGGAGATACAACTGAGTAAGGCGCAGTGCCACCAAATACATAAAAATCAACTCGCGCTATGGGACAAGAGCCGTCTTGTCCAGCCCCGCCTTTAGCACCTGTAATCGTAACTGCTCCACTCGGCAGTACCGACAAAATACCCACGCCAGATGTGACCTGCGCAATGTTAAAATTGTAGCTTCGATTCATTCCGGAAAGCGTATCTGTCGATTTTAGAGTTGCAACTTGGGTAGATGCACCTGCCTGGGCGGTCACCCTCACAGTAGCCAAGCCTTGCTCATCCGTATTTGCCTGTAGCGTGGTCACGAGCGTGCCCGAACCGGGCGTAACGAATTGAAAACCACCCTGAGTTGCATCAAAACGAATGGCGCGATTGCGCAAGACAACGCCGTTCAACGCTGCAGTGATTGAAAATAGTGCGTCCCCACCACTGCAAAGTGCATTTGTACCGCAGCCATTGCCAGTAGGTCCCACTGGCGTGAAGGTAATCTGGTTAATCAACGTCGAGGGT
>ENA-OFCI01001221-OFCI01001221.1-metagenomes-genome-assembly--contig:-NODE-1221-length-12065-cov-2.968276_pt1 | contig 12065 bp, 9 predicted proteins | sample MGYA00153391_OFCI01 | MGnify analysis MGYA00153391
GCATTGCCGTGCCCTCATAATGACCCAGGCCCTTGGTCAGCGTGTCGTGGTCGGTGCCCTCCAGCACCGGCCTCGCAAAGCCGGCACCGAATCTGGGGATGCGCAGGATCGCGAACGCCTCGCCGAAGGGGACCCGGGTGAGGTTGGCCAACGAGCCTTTGCCGGCCACACCGCCACGCGGGGGCGCACGGAAGCCGCGCTCAAGAGCCTGGACGGTGACGGCCTGATCTCGGTTGGCGGTCACGTCGGTCCACCACAGCTGCCACGACACGAACAGCAACAGCAACAGCCCGAGCGTGATGAGGACCTCGCCGAAAGCACCGATCAGCCGGCGTGGCGCATCTGTCCTGGCGCCCCTCATGGCAGGGCAGTGGCATGCAAGAGACCAACGCTTCCCGTGTATGCCGGGAAGCTCGCCTGACCCTTGCTTGTGACGTCATAACCCAAGCCCACCCGATCGACATACTGTCGATAGATGATGACCTGGGGGCTGCGGTCCACGGCCACGCGCATAGCCGACACATCACCGATCGCCCGGATGACGTAAGGCGGCGAGTAGACCCGGCCCTGCAGGATCAAGGTGTTGCCGACGCACCGGACGGCGCTGGTGGAGATGACCCGCTGGTCCTGCAACATCATTGCCTCCGCGCCCCCGGCCCACAGCGCGTTGACCACATTCTCGACGTCCTGCTGGTGCACGACGTAGTCGTCCGCGGTGCGGTCCGCGGAGATCCCTGTGGCAGGGATCTTGGCATCGTCCAGGCTCACGGACAGCTCGGGGCCGGTCACCGCCTGGGTGCCGACGGTTGGCGCGAGCCTGGTGGCCGCCGCGCGAAGCCGGGTCACCGCGGCGTTGCCCGGCGCAACTTGCGCGGTCAGGGCGTCCACCTGGTCCTGCAGCTCCTTGACCGACTGAGCCCTCTGGCGCACCGAAAGATCCTTTGCCCGGACGACATCGACCAGGTCGGTGCGCCCCGAGGAGCGCAGGTCAGTGCCCTGTGAGGTCTGTGCGCTGGTCGCGAACATCAGGCCGGCGCCGGCAGCAACCAGGGGCACGATGGCAGCCCAGCCCGTGAGCCGCCGGGGCCTGCGAAGGCGCAGTGGTGGTGACAAACGGGGCCTCCTGCCTGCGACTCGGGATCTTGAGCCTCTAGGCTAGGGGAAAGAACTGTTGCACGATGTACGACCCATCGAAGGAGCTACCCGCCGTGCCCGAGTCCAAGGGACGCGCCAAGCCCGCGTACACCCCCGTGGGTCTGCTGTGGGTCGTGACCTTCTACGTCACCTCAGCGAGCTACCCGATCCCGAACTTCGGATACAAGAACCTCATCATCGGTTTCGGCCTGATGATCTCGGGCTTCATGATGACGATGCGCTGGCGCTGAGCCGCTTCTGTTCAACCGCCTGAGACAGTTGTCCACAGAGGTTCTCCACAATGGGGATAAATAACAACGGTGTAATCCGCTGAACTTCCGGATTACCGACAGGCGCAGCGATCACGCCACGAAGTACTGCGCACCCAGCGGGGCCAGCTTCAGCACCGCGAGCGCGACCAGGAGCACCAGCAGCACCGCCAGGGCTGGCAGCTGCAGGCGTCGACGCTCAGCCCGGGCGGTGAAGATCAGGATCCCGGCACATGCGGCGCCCGTGAGCGCCCCACCCAGGTGAGCCTGCCACGCGATGTTCGGGGCGATGAAGCCGTAGGCGAAGTTGACCAGGATGATCACGGCGATGCCCGCGCTGGACCGGCCGAGGTGCCGGTTGAGCAGGAGCAACGCCAGGAACATGCCGAAGACAGCCCCTGAGGCACCCAGTGCATGGGTGTCCCATGAGCTGCCGAGCTGGGTTGACGGCGCCGCGAGCATCAACAGCCCCACCGACCCCCCGATCGCACTGACCAGGTAGAGAACCGCGAACCTCACCCGCCCCAGCAGCGGTTCGAGATACTGCCCGACCACCCACAGGGCGTACATGTTGAACAGGATGTGCAGCGGAAGCGCCGAGAACGTGTCGTGCTCGAACGCCGAGGTCAGGAAGCGCCAGGGCTCCGACCGCACCGCCGGGGGCCAGAAGTCCAGAGCGGCCGAGATTGTCGGTGAGGCCTTCTGGACCAGCCACACCGCCACAGTGATGACGATGATCGTCAGGGTGACGATCGGGCGCCCGCCCTGGGCGACCCTGGCACCGAACTGCGTGCGCGGCATACGCATGCTCTTCTGGCCCTCGCGGACGCAGTCGATGCACTGGATGCCCACGGCGGCCGGCCGCTGACACTCGGGGCAGGTAGGCCGACCACACCGTTGGCAGCGCACGTAGGACACCCGGTCAAGGTGCCGTGGGCACACGGGCTCCGGCTGGTATGACGAGGGCTCACTCATGCGGGACGCTCACCAATCAGCCGAGAACCACGGAGGCAACAAGAACCAGTGCGCAACGACAACGACTGAGCAACCAGAACTATTGCGCAACGAGCGAGCTCAGCTCTCGTCGACTGTGACGGAGTTGAGGATGACCGGCTCGATCGGCTTGTCCCCGTTGCCGGTTCGGACAGCACCGATCTTGTCGACGACGTCGCGGCTGGGCTGGTCGGCAACCTCACCGAAGATCGTGTGCTTGCCCTGCAGGTGGGGCGTCGGTCCCAGGGTGATGAAGAACTGTGAGCCGTTGGTGCCCTTGCCGCCGCGGGAGCCGGCGTTGGCCATGGCCAGGATGTAGGGCTGGTTGAAGTTCTTGTCAGGGCTGATCTCGTCGTTGAAGGCGAAGCCCGGACCGCCCATGCCACTGCCCTGAGGGCATCCGCCCTGGATCATGAAACCGGAGATGATCCGGTGGAAGCCCAGGCCGTCGTAGTAGGGCGTCGGGCTGGTTCGGCCGGCATCGTCCTTGTAGTCCAGGGTTCCCTTGGCCAGGCCGACGAAGTTCGCGACAGTCTTGGGTGCGTGGTCGGGGAACATCGTGATGGTGATGTCGCCGAGGTTGGTGTGAAGTGTGACGTTCATGGCCTCATCCTGTCACGGGGGTGTGAACTCCCCTCTGTCTGGGCGAGGACACCAACGGGTCGTTGCCGGAGACGGGGTGGCAGTGCCTGGCGGGACAGGGCAGGATGGACCCGCAGACCGACGCCATCACCTTTGGAGGACCTCGTGTTCCACAGCAAGAGCCGGACAGAGCAGCTTCAGGACCACTCGGCGTCACTGGCGAGCAGCGCTGCGAGTGTCGCCGACCAGCTGCGCGAGCGGGTTGGGCCTGCCGTGGAGCAGGCCGCAGGAAGCGCCATGGAATGGGGCCAGCCCCGTGTCGAGGCGGCCAGGCTGTGGGCGAAGCCACGTGTCGAGCACGGCATCGAGGTGGCCGCGCCAAAGCTGGAGTCGGTGGTCAGCGGACTCGCGCCCAAGGTGGACACCGCACGGGACAAGATCGTGGATGAGCTGCTTCCGCGCCTTACCGAGGCGATCACGGCGTTCACGGCCGCAAGTACCGCAGCCAAGGATGAGGCGCTGACCCGGGGCGCGGGCGCTGCCGCCGTCATCTCCGGCGATGCGTCCGCTACCCCCAAGCGCAAGAAGAAGGGCCGGTTGCTGTTGATCCTGGGCCTCTTGGGTGCCGCCGCCGCAGGCGTCGCAACATTCATGAAGAAGTCAGCACCCAAGGACGACCCCTGGGCAACACCACTCGCGGACCCCTATGTTGCGCCGTCGACCGGTCGCCATGCCAGCGTTGCCCCGGTCGACGAGACCGCCGGCCTCGACGACATAGCCGACCCTGCCGACGACCTGGCATCGACAGATTCGGAAACCGCGCTGATCGAGTCCCTGGACGGGTCCGACCCGTCCTCCCCGGAGAGCCCCTCGGCACCGGCTGACCCAGCCACGAAGGACGACAAGGACAAAGGCGCGGGCGCGTAGTCGCGAACGCCTGTTCCGAGAACCAAGGACTGGTGGCCGTGCTCAACGACGCCGCTCAACTGGGGATCGAGTGCGCTGCACTAGCGCACATGGCGACCATCAACGAGGACGGGTCCGGGTCCGCGTACAGTTCCTGAGTGCCCAAGGAAAGCGAACCCCGCGCAACGGGGGCCGACCAGCAGCCGGAGCAACCCGGCATACCGGCAGCCGACCTGCAGCTGTGCCTTGACGTCCTTGCGCAGGCTGACGCGCTGCCGACGGAGCATCCAGATGCGGTGGCGATCAGGCGTGCGACCGCGCGAGTCTATAAGAGTGTCAAGGAATCCCGTCGCGCCGAGCGCCGACGGAAAGTGCTGGCAAACGATCACGCGGTCACGGCGCTGACAGCCACCGGCGCCCCAGAGAGGATCGACGACGAGACCCAGGGTCTGCAGCTGGTGTCGAATGCCAGCGGCGCACTCGCCGGGAAGCTCCTGCAGCGACGCTCCTGCTACATCTGCAAGTCACGCTATGTCGACGTCGACGCGTTCTACCACCAGCTGTGCCCCGACTGCGCTGTCCTCAACCGCAGCAAGCGCGATCAGCGAACCGACCTCACGGGTCGACGCGCACTGCTCACCGGCGGGCGGGCGAAGATCGGGATGTACATCGCTCTGCGACTGCTTCGCGATGGCGCCCACACGACGATCACTACCCGCTTCCCGGGCGACGCAGTTCGACGGTTCACGGCGATGGAGGACAGCGCCGACTGGGTCCACCGGCTGCGTATCGTCGGGATCGACCTGCGCGATCCGGCCCAGGTTGTGGCCCTTGCGGATTCCGTTGCAGCACAGGGACCGCTGGATATCCTGATCAACAACGCCGCACAGACGGTACGGCGTTCGCCGGGGTCCTATGCCCCGCTGGTTGAGGCTGAGTCCGCACCGCTGCCTGAGGGACCGCTGCCCGAGATGATCACCTTCGACCACCTCAGTGATGCCCATCCAGCGTCCTTCGCCGGAGCTCTCGCGGCCACCCCGACGACACATGCAACCACTCCGCATGTGTTGACCGCAATGGCACTGCGTGCCGGCTCGGCGACACCGGCGAGGGTGCGGGCGGGCACCGCGATCGACGCCGGGGGACTGGTGCCGGACCTTCTGGCCGTCAACAGCTGGACGCACAACGTTCAGGAGGTGGATGCGTTGGAGCTGCTCGAGGTTCAGCTCTGCAACTCCACGGCGCCGTTCATCCTGATCAGTCGTCTGCGACCCTCGCTGGCGGCCTCCAGCGCCCGGCGTACGTATGTCGTCAATGTGTCGGCGATGGAGGGCCAGTTCAGCCGCAGCTACAAGGGCCCGGGTCATCCGCACACCAACATGGCCAAGGCGGCGCTCAACATGCTCACGCGCACCAGCGCCCCGGAGATGCTCGAGACCGACGCCATCCTGATGACAGCGGTCGACACCGGCTGGATCACCGACGAGCGACCCCACCCGACCAAGATGCGACTTGCCGAGGAGGGTTTCCACGCCCCGCTGGATCTCGTCGACGGCGCGGCGCGCGTCTATGACCCGATCGTTCAGGGTGAGCTGGGCCGGGACATCTTCGGCTGCTTCGTCAAGAACTACGAGCCCGCGAGCTGGTAAGTACCGCTGCGGGCCATTCCCTGCTCGCTCCTTCGGCTTGGCGCGGGAGGGATGGGGGCCGCGCAGCCCATCAAGGGAGCCTGCGAGCAGGGCTAGCGGCCCGCGTCCCTTCCGCGCCACAACGTGGAAGCCGTTACGGGATCAACCGATGTCGCGTCGACGAAAGCCGTTGATACCAAGGGCAGTCAGGACCAGGGCGACAGTGGCCAGGACCACCAGCGGAACAACGTCGAGGTCGGCACCCGGGAACTTGGGCACGTTCGCGAATGGCGAGATCCGCAGAACTTTGTCGGGAAGCTGCAGAATCGGCCCCAGCTGACCCAGGAAGCCGCAACCCGCCAGAGCTCCCCACGCCAGAGCGCTACGCTCAGGCGCCATCCCGACCAGGGCCATAGTCACCCCGGTGAAGACCCACATCGCAGGAACCAGCACGAGAGCTCCGCCCAGGACCGGCCAGATCTTGCTCGCGTCGTGGACGGACGCGGCATACGCACCACCGGCTGAGAGCCCAACAACGGTCATCAGGATCGGCGGGCTGGCCACGGCGTGGACCAGGTGGCTGCCCATGATCCGGGTCCGCGTCACGGCAGTTCCCAGAACCTGCTCGACGCGGGTCTCGGTCTCCTCCGAACGCAGCCGCAGCATCGCCTGCACCGAGTGGATCGCTCCCACGGTGGCCAACAACGGCAGGATCGCGGCGAAGAACGCGTCGATCAGCGACTGCGTGCCGCCGAGCCGCTGGATCAGCTCCTCGAGCCGGACGTTGCCCTTGAAGATGTCGAGAACCCCGTTGGCCACAGAGCCGAGAGCGCCGGCAAAAACAGCGATCCCGATGGTCCAGGCCAGCCACGACCCACGCTGGAGCCGCCAGGCCAGGGCTGCCGCCGTGGACAGCCGCGTACCTGCTCGAGCCGGGCCGAGGGGCGATGGGCGCAGTCCTGACCCGAAGTCGCGTCGGCCCTCCAGCGACACTGCTGTTGCGATGAGGCCAACGCCAACGACCAGGGGCATGAGCAGTACCCACCACCGCTCGCCGGCGAACGCTCGCGTCTGCTGGACCCAGCCGACGGGGGACAGCCAGCTGAGCCATGGGGCAGTGTCGGAGCTGTCCCCAACCGCCCTCAGGAGGTATGCCACCCCCAGAGCTGAAGCCGCCATTCCCCGTGACGGACGGGCGTTTTCGCTGATCTGGGCGGTGACCGCGCCGAGCCCGGCGAACACGAGGCCGCACCCCAGAAACCCCAGACCCAGTGCTACGGCGCCGGCCACCGGAAGGTTCTCCCAGATGAGACCGACCACGACGATCACCGCCAGGACGACGTTCGCGCCGAGCGTGACCAGCAGAGCCGCCGCCAGGGGTGCGTGCCGACCCACCACGCCTGAACGCAGCAGCTCGAGGCGCCCGGCCTCCTCCTCGGCGCGGGTGTGTCGGACGACGGCCAAGAGGCTCATCAGCCCAATCACCGCCGCGGCGAACCCGCCGATCCGCCACGCGGTGAAGCCACCTGCCGTGGTGAGGTCGAACGCCGGCCCATAGAGCGCACGCAACGATGTGTTCTGACCCATCGTGGCCCCGAGACCAAGCCGAGACTGCGGCGTGGGATATAGCGACTCATAGGCTCCCGCGGTGGCCACCACCTGCACGCAGATAAGCACGATCCACGCCGGCCACCAGATCCGGTCGCGGCGCAGAGCCAGCCGCGTCATCGGCCACACTCCGACCAGTCCGCCCGCTGATCCGGCGACTGTGGCCGGCTCGCCCGGCGCCGTATCGCGAGTGCTGGCCAGGGTGCTCACGCGGACTTCTCGCTGGGCGAGGCCTCCGCTGCATAGTGCCTGAGGAAGAGCGTCTCAAGGGTGGGTGGGGCACTGAGCAAGGTGTCGATACCAATGGCGGTCAGCCGTGCGAGGAGCTGGCCCAGATGGCCCGTATCGACCTCGCAGGTCAGTTTGTGGCCTTCAGCGACCAGGTCATGGACACCTGTCAGCGTCACCAGATCGACAGGAACCTGACCCGCGAGCACCGCCTCGACATGGGTCCGCGACAGGTGTCGGAGCTCGGCCAAGGTCCCACTCTCGACGGTGTGCCCGTCCTTGATGATGCTCACCCGATCACACAGATGCTCGACCTCGGAGAGGATGTGGCTGGACAGCAGCACCGTCCGGCCCCGGGGCCGCTCCTCCTGGATGCACTCGCGAAACACGCTCTCCATCAACGGATCCAGACCGGCAGTGGGTTCGTCCAGGATCAGGAGCTCCACATCCGAGGCCAGTGCGGCCACCAGAGCGACCTTCTGCCGGTTGCCCTTGGAGTAGGCCCGGCCTTTCTTGCGGGGGTCGAGGTCAAAGCGCTCGAGCAGGCTCTTGCGCCGCCGTTCGTCCAGGCCTCCGCGCAACCGGCCCAGCAGGTCGATGACCTCACCGCCTGACAGGCTCGGCCACAAGTTGACGTCACCGGGAACGTAGGCGAGCCGGCGGTGCAGTCTCGCGGCGTCTCGCCACGGATCGCCACCGAGCAAGGTGGCCTCACCGCCGTCCGGGTGCAGCAACCCGAGCAGGACCCTGATCGTGGTGGACTTGCCGGCACCGTTGGGCCCCAGGAAGCCATGCACCTCACCGGTCTTGACCTGCAGGTCGAGGTCGTTGAGCGCCTTTGTCGGACCGAAGGACTTGGTCAGGTGCGAAGCCGTTATTGCTGCCGTCATGGTTGCGACGGTAATCCAGCGCCACCACCTGTGTGAACCAGCGCGCCCTGATCGGCTATGACACCAACAGTCTCTCCCCACCCAGACCCGTCGACACGTAGAAAGACGTAGCCGAGGACCAGTTCACCCTCATACCAACGACGATGGTGCCCCCCCGGGGCGGTCGATGCACTCCGCCGAAAGCCTCGGATCGCGAGGAGACCGTTGCCAGCGCGACGAAGGAGCGATCCAGTTTGAGCTCGTCAATGGGCGGGTCGCGCTGGTAGCACAGCTAGCCGTAACCCGTGCGAAGCGGCGGTCAGGTAGGCCTGAATGTGACAGGTTGGGCCTGTCTATCGCCCGATCGCGGCGACGACCCGCCGTTCGATGTATGGCGACAGGGTCGATGCGAACGTCGCGGTGAGATGGGTGCGGTCCTTGTAGACGAGCACGTGACCAATCACCGGCGGGCACGCAGTAGCCGTGCAGTAGAACGATGTGAGGTCGACCAGATGGGCACGGCTCACCTGCAGGACTGCCTCGGCCTGACCATCGAACATCGCGAGCCCCTTGGACCGTGACACTGCGCATGCCTGAGCAGCCGTTGTCAGGTACTGGGAGACACAGCTCAGGACGTCCGCCCTGGTCCACGGGTTGTCACGGATCGCCACGATCGGGACGTTTGGCAGTTTGCGCCACTCTTGGACGAGCCCATTCAATACCGCCTGCTCGGCGGTTTCACCCCGACCGGGGATGACCGGTTGCGCATGGGTAACGAAGACCGCGTCATACCCGCCCTTGAGGATCAGTGTCATCACGGCGGCCCGCCAGGAGTTGCACTCGCTTTCAGATCCGTCCGAAGACGGGATGTTACGGGCCGTCGTGAGGTAGCAGCCGTTGTGGCTGGCGACGTCGATGCGCCATTTGTTGTGGACGGCGATGCTGGTGTAGATGCCGAGGAGGACGTTGTTGTGCGAGTCGCCGGCAGCGAAGATGCGCTTGCTGTACCCCGTCGTCGGGCCGACCTGGCAGATCCTCGGCACGCCAGGGGACTTCATGCCCAGGCAGTCGGGCCGGTACTTCTGGTCAACCTTGGCCTGCGCGGGATCAGGGATGAGCACCCCGGCCAGTGCCGGGTTGATGCACGGTGCGAGCGCCGGGTCCATGGCCTGGGCGCCGAGGCAGCTGGGCTTCTCGGCAATGACCTTGCGAGCGACTTTGGCGAGCTGCTTCTCTTGGGCCACCAGCCCATTAGCCTCGGCAGCCGAAAAGCCGATGACGACCGCCATCGCGGCCGCGGACCACACGGCCACAGTAAGGGGACGGCGCTGACCGAGCAGCCGGGGACGGAACCGGATCGGGTCCTCGATGACCGTGGTCGACAGCCACGCCAGGCCCACCGTGGCCGCCATGATCTCGATCTTGTCCACCGTACCCAGCGACCGGTGCGTGACATAGGGCAGCAACACGATCAGCGGCCAGTGCCAGAGGTAGGCGGCGTAGGAGACGCGTCCGAGCAACGCAACAGGCGCCAGCTCACCGAAGCGGTTGAACGTTGAACCGCGTCCCGACCAGATCGCCACCACAGCTCCGAGTACCGGCAGCGCCGCAGCGAAGCCCGGGAAGGAGGTCTGCGAGTCGAAGAGGACGCACGCCGCGACGATGGCCGCGACACCCACCCAGGTGACCGCGCGGTGCGGGCGCCGACTGGATCCGGGGTAGGCGAGAAGTGCCCCGGCGCCGAACTCCCAGGCTCTTGTGAACGTCGAGAAGTAGGCAACGCCGGGCGTCGTCGCGGTGAGCCAGATCGAGTAGCCGAGCGAGCAGGCAACAGTCAGCAGGAGCCCGGCCAGGATGACCCGCCGGTGACCCACCCGCAGGACCCGTGCCAGCACGATCGCCAGAAGCAGCAACAGGGGCAGCGCGACATAGAACTGCTCCTCGGCCGACAGCGTCCAGAAGTGCTGCGTTGGTGAGGGGCTGTTGTTGGCGGCGAGGTAGTCCACCGAGTCATGCGCGAGCAGCCAGTTCTGGGCCTGGACGGTTGAGGCGATGATCTCGGTCAGAAACTGTCGCCACAGGGCCTTCGGAACCCAGATCACCACGCCCACGGCCGTCAGCAGAAGCACGGTCGTCGACGCCGGCACGAGGCGCTTTGCCCGGCGCGCCCAGAAACGGGTCGGCCGCAGTCGACCGGTGGTATCGATCTCACCAAGCAGGTGGGATGTGATGAGAAAGCCGCTGATGACGAAGAAGACATCGACCCCGACATAGCCACCGGTCAGCCGGTTGGGCCAGAGGTGAAACACCATCACCGCGCCGACCGCGATCGCGCGCAGGGCCTGGATGTCGGCGCGAACCTCACCCTTTCGAGGTGTGTCCACCGTGGTCTCGGCCAACGTCTCGGGTCACGTCAATTCTTCGTCGGGCAGCGGGGATGGCTCAGACCGCAGATCTCCCTGCCGACGAGGATCTCGACGGCACACAGGGCCAGCGTGGAGCGTGTATGACAAGCAGATCATAGAGGGGTGGCGCGGCGAAGCTCACACACCGGTCCCACCACCAAAACGTCCGGTCCACACTTTGACGGCTCTTCAGGGCAAAGCTAAGGGCGTACAGACATTCTGCACGCCCTTGGCTTGTCAGTATTAGCCAGCCGCAGGATCTACGACCAACGCGCCGAGTTGGGCTGAGGAGTTGACCACCGTGCCGAGGCAACCACGGGGGATGACCACCGTGCCGAGGCCGTTGCCTGGGAAGTGGCGAACAAGGAAGCAACCAGTGACGCAAGAACGATGAAGCCTACGGCCAATGCTGCGGCAAAGAACTTGCGCATAAGATACCCCTTTTTGTTGTGTCGACCACTTGAGTCCCTTTCGGTGACGGCCAGGCCATCACCGTAACTGCGAGACTCCTCCATGCTCTGGCATTTTTGGTATAGAGAATAGAGGGGGCCATTAAAGACTTGGTAAACGTTTAAGATTATTGACCAGTGACGCGCCATAGTATGGCTATAGAATGCGTGTATATCGCGATTTAGTTCATAATCCAATGGTTTGTCCCCCAAGTACATTCGGTCAGTTTTATCCGATTACCCACTGGAGCTCCCTTTTTCGGGCCCCGCCTGTTCGGCGTCGTTTGTCGGCGGTCCGGTGTTGTGCGGGCGGGTCAACCGCGAGGCTCCTGACCACACAAGGCGCCGGGCGTTGGCCGGTGGGTGGGCCACCGATTACAAGCCGCTGATGGTCCTGGGACATCGTTGCCGTGACGTCCAACAGGTTGTGCCAGTCGTGGTGCGAGGCAAGCGTCAGGCCACTCTCGCCCTGCTGCCACTACGGCGACGACCTATGTGAGGTCGATGACGCTCGCTCGTGCTCGGATTCCGACTCGGTTTCTTTCTTTGCTCTGGGAGAGAGCAGCCTCCACATCAGCATCAGTGCAAGCCCGCCAACGACGACAGCGGCGATTCCCGATGGCTGCCTCAGGAAGATGAGGAGAAAGCCCATGCGAGGGAATCTCCTGATGACGACACCCTGGACCTGGTCGGGGCGAATGTCCCAGACGTCGGCGGTTCGGTTGGCGTCACCCTTGGTGTGAATCTTTCCGGCCTTGACGTCGATGACGCTGTGGGTCACCAGGTCGGTGGTCAGGTCCGAGTGGCGGAAGGTGATGATGTCGCCCGGGTGGTACGTGGCCTTCGGTGGCCCGTCAAGCACCGCGTCGCCGACTAGGAGGGTGGGGGTCATCGAACCGGTGTGCACGATGTAGAGGCGATATCCGCCCTGCCATGCCAGGACTCCCGCGACCGCGATCGCCAGAATCAGCGCCGCGCCCATGAACGGCTTGAC
>ENA-OFCI01001222-OFCI01001222.1-metagenomes-genome-assembly--contig:-NODE-1222-length-12051-cov-3.043765_pt1 | contig 12051 bp, 9 predicted proteins | sample MGYA00153391_OFCI01 | MGnify analysis MGYA00153391
CAAGTCCACTGGCTTCAAGTCCACTGGCTTTAAGTCCACCAGCTTCAACTCCACTGCGCTCGCTGACCTTGGCTAATTCCGTCAGGATCGTCGAGGCGGCGAGCGTTGCGCGCTGAATGACGCCCAAGCGTTCGGCCAGCGCGGACCACCCGTCACCGTCGGCCGTGATCAGGATCATCGCCGGTTCGCTGCGCGTGGTGTGGCCAGCATGATCGGTGGCGACGGCGATCAGGGCGAGTGGGGCGAGGGCGACCCATCGCATGACGATTTCTTTTCGATTCATGAATTTCTCCTTTCTGCTGTGCAATAAAGAGTGGTCAATCACTCACTCTTCGGGACATAAAGAAGGGCGATGCGTCCGACGCGGAGTCACTCAGGGTGGCGGACACCGTCCGAGAGGAGAAGCGCCCACGATTCCGGTATCTCCTCGATTCGAGCCGTGACGATGAGGTGGCACAGCTGCCCGTACGCGACGAACCTCTGCACAGCCGTATCGCTGGCACCAGATCGCTGCTTGGCAAAGTTCGTGACACGGGCCAGACCATCGCGGAGTGCATCGCCCACTTCGGCGATCTCGGCCACGGACTGGGCGTGTACTTGAAGTAGCAAAAGACTCCGGTCCTTGATGAGTTCCGCGTAGGCATTACCCATGGCGAAGAGGACCGAATCGGGAGACTGGTCTTCTACTCCGTCGGCACCATCGGCAAGCGAGGCGACAATTTGCACGAAGCACTCGTCCAATGCCGCGACGAAAAGTCTTTCCTTGCTCGGGAAGAGCTTGAAAACGTAGGCGGGCGAAATTTTTGCCCCACGGGCAACGTCCGCGATTGTTGTGCCATGGAAGCCTCCGCGTGCGAATTCGCGCACGGCACTGGCAGTCACGGCTGGCTTGCGAAGCTCAGCAGTGGATAAAATCGAACTTCTTTCAGGCATAAGAGTGACTGTACACTCACTCGCACGAGAGAGCAACCAATTCAACCGATACAGAGAGCGTGTCCTGAAGTCAAGTCTTCCGGCCAGGCTGAGCGGCCCGGGTTGACGAAGATTTGTGCAGCAGGGCAGGGTCATTGGGGATAAGTCCAAGTTCCTCTTCTAGTCGACAACTCGCGGCCTCGGCTGGTATTTCGTCCTCGGCGCCAGCCCCTCCGGGCAGGTCGTAGATCCAGCGGTTGATGGGATAGCGGTATTGCCGCGTCAGGAGCACAGCCAGGTCTGCTCGGTCAGTGGACCACCCTATGACTAACGGAGCGCCAAGCCCTTTCGATCGCTCAAGTGGGTCCGGCTTAGATTGAGCACGGGGGTTCCGCCTGAAGTAGGCGAAATCGATCCTTCTTGGATGAACCTGATGAGTCCGATATCGCTGCCTTAGATGACGCCAAAGGCCCCGACCAAGTGTTCTGGTCGGGGCCTTGTGACGGTGAACTTTGTTGGGCTAGTGGTGCTCTGAAGACCGTTCGAGGTCAGTCTTCGTGGCGGGTGCGATGCGGTCTTCGAAGAACCAGCGCGAGAGTGCAGCTCGAGTGCGCTGTGCTCCGGAAATCTGGCCGTTGGCATCCGCTTGGATCACTAGAGGCTGGTGCTCGTTGAAGCTCACCAAGCGCCAGCGCTCATAGTCGTCCAGTTGCTCGTGCACCTCGATATACTCCCCACCGGGTAGGCGAACGATGCGCCCGGACTCGTAACCGTGAAGAGCGATCTCCCGGTCCTTCTTCTGCAGGCCGAGGCACACGCGCTTTGTTATGAAGAACGCGAGCACCGGACCGAGGAAGAACAGCACCTGGAGTACGTGAATGACTCCTTCGATAGTGACCTTGAAGTGCGTCGCCATGAGGTCAGAGCTGGCTGCTGCCCAGAGCACCGCATAGAACGTGACCCCTGCAGCACCGATCGCTGTTCGAGTCGGGGCATTGCGCGGACGCTCGGCAATGTGATGCTCGCGCTTGTCTCCCGTGATCCAGGCCTCGACGAAGGGATATGTCGCAACGATGGCCAGGAATGCAATGAGAATCACCGTGATCACGATGATGTTGAACGAGTAGGTGTGGTTGAACAACACAACCTCCCACCCCGGCGGAATCAGCCGCAGCATTCCATCGGCAAACCCGATGTACCAGTCCGGCTGGGTACCAGCCGAAACAGGGGAGGGGTCATACGGACCGTAGGTCCAAATCGGATTGATAGTGAAGAAGGAGGCGATCAACACGATCACGCCAAAGACCACGAAGAAGAACCCTCCGGCCTTCGCCGCGAAGATCGGCATGATGGGCACCCCAACGACGTTGTCGTTCGTGCGACCCGGACCGGCGAACTGGGTGTGCTTGTTGATGATCATCAGCAGTAGATGCGCACCGAGAGCGGCGACAAGGATGGCCGGCAGCAACAGGATGTGCACTGAGTAGAAGAGCGCCACGAGCTTGGTGCCCGGGAACTCCCCGCCGAAGAGGAGGTAGGAGATCCAAGTGCCGACGACCGGAATTCCCTTGATGATCCCGTTGATGATCTGGAGACCGTTGCCCGAAAGCAGGTCGTCGGGGAGGGAATAACCCGTGAATCCTTCGGCCATTGCGAGAACAAAGAGAATGAACCCGATGAACCAGTTGATCTCACGTGGCTTGCGGAAGGCGCCGGTGAAGAAGACACGCAACATGTGCAGTCCGATGGCAGCGATGAAGAGCAGAGCCGCCCAGTGGTGAATCTGGCGGAACAGGAGCCCACCACGCACGTCGAAGGAGATATTGAGCGATGAGGAGTACGCCGCGGACATCTCGATGCCCTTGAGCGGCACGTACGACCCCTGGTAGGTGACTACCGCCATCGAGGGCTGGAAGAAGAAGGTGAGGAAAGTCCCTGACAGCAGGATGACGACAAAGCTGTAGAGAGCGACCTCGCCAAGCATGAAGGACCAGTGGTCGGGGAAGATTTTGCGACCGAGCTCCTTGACGAGGCCCGAAATGCTCGTGCGCTCGTCGATGTAGTTCGCCGCGGCTCCCGTGAATCGCGCTCCGCGACTCGGGACCGGGGCCGTGATCGTCTCGGTGACGGTCGGTGCGGCCGCAGGCTTAGTTTCAGTGACGGTCATGCTCGCTCCCAGAAGCTAGCTCCGACGGGTTCGGTAAAGTCGCTTTGCGCGATGAGATAGCCGGCGGAGTCGATCGCGATGGGCAACTGCGGCAGCGGGCGTGCAGCCGGGCCGAAGATAACCTCGCATTCATTGGTGACGTCGAAGGTCGACGAGTGGCACGGGCAGAGCAGGTGATGGGTCTGCTGCTCGTAGAGTGCCACGGGACATCCGACATGGGTGCAAATCTTGGAATAAGCGACGATCCCGTCGTAGTTCCAAGATTCACGGCCGGCGGAGATTTTGAGATCCTCCGGCTTGAGGCGCATCAGCAGGACTGCCGCCTTTGCTTTTTGCTCGAGTCGATCTTCCTTGTCATTGAGTCCCTCGGGGATGACGTGGAAGACGGATCCGATCGTGACGTCGGCGGCCTTGATGGGCGTACCGGACGGGTCGTGGGTGAGCCGAGTGCCTGTGGCCCACATGGTGTGTTTAAGCTGGGGAACCGGGTCGGCTGCCGGAGCCAAATCGCGGAAAAGTACCACTGCCGGAAGTGGGAATGCAACAAGGGCGCCGATGAGGCTGTTCCGGATGAGGGTGCGGCGTCCGAAACCGGACTCCTTATTGCCCAGCTTGAAAATTTCCACTGCCTGTTCGCGGGTGGCCTCTGTGCCTCGGGTCGGGTGGCGGGATTCCGTCATCTCGTCCCCGCGCATGAGGTTTTTCGACCAGTAGATCGCACCGATTCCGATTGCAAGAAGCCCGAGCGATATGCCGATCCCCAGGAACACGTTGTTCAGACGAACAGAGTTTGTGTCTCCCGGAACAAGTGGGAATGCGACGTACGCAGCGACAGCGAACACGCTGCCAACGATCGAGAGGAAGAAGAGCGTGTAGACACGACGCTCCGCAATCCGATCTTTTTGCGGATCAAGATCGGTGGCCCGGAGGCGGTGCGGCGGGAGTCCGGGGTTCTCAAAGGCATTAGAAGGTACGACTGCCGTGCCGCTCTTCGCCACGGGGGGCTCGCTTCGGACTACGGCCGACCCGGTAGCGGCAGTTGTGCCACCGTCGTCGTGCTGTGCCATTCTGAATCCTTTCGGTGGTGCAGGCGTTCACGTGATGTCGAGGAGTGCTGGGGTGGAGCGCAGTGCTTGTGCACGGCGCTGGGGGCGAGTGGGACTAGTTCGCTTTCGCCGCGATCCAAATCGTTACGGCGACGATCGCGCCGAGGCCAAAGATCCAGATGAACAGTCCCTCAGAGACCGGTCCAAGGCTGCCAAGATCGAATCCGCCCGGTGACGGGTTCTTGTCCAGGTACTTCAAGTAGGTGATGATGTCGGCCTTCTGCGTCGGCGTCAGGTTCGTGTCGTTGAACACCGGCATGCTTTGTGGACCCGAGACCATCGCCTCATAGATGTGAACCGGCAGCACACCGGCGAGGGCCGGTGCATACTTGCCCTCGGTGAGGGCTCCACCTGCACCAGCGACGTTGTGGCACATAGCGCAATTGACGCGGAAGAGTTCGGCTCCGGTTGACGCGTTCCCATCAGCCTGGAGGTACTTTGACGACGGGATTGCTGGTCCGGGCGCGAGCGAGGCAACATACTCGGCAAGCGAGGAGACCTGTTCGTTGGTGAACTGAACTGGCTTCTTCTCGGCCTGTGGGCCCTGGTTGGCAAGCGGCATCCGCCCCGTACCGACCTGGAAGCTCACCGATGCCGCGCCGACGCCGTAGAGGCTCGGTCCGACTCCATCCACGCCCTCCGCGTTCAGTCCGTGGCAGGTTGCACAGTTGGAGGAGAAGAGCTTCTTGCCCTCATCGACCGACGCCTGGGTGTTTACCGACGAGGTTTCTGCAGAGGCCGTGCTGCTGAACAGTGCATAGGCGCCCCCGGTCGTGACCAGACCGATCATGATCAACGCGACCGTGGCAAGGGGATGACGTCGACCGCGCCGACCGGTGCTGCCAGTACTCGTGGTCTTGCTTTTCTTCGCCATGCTGTGGTGTATCCCTGGTTCCGTTGGGTGGTGTGCGCTATTTGAGGACGTAGATGACCAGGAACAACCCGATCCACACTACGTCGACGAAATGCCAGTAGTACGAGACGACGATTGTTGATGTCGCTTCTTTATGGCCGAAGTTTTTCACGCTGTAGGCACGGCCGATGATGAGCAGCATTGCTATCAGGCCGCCGGTCACGTGAAGAGCGTGGAACCCGGTGGTGATGTAGAAGGCAGAGCCATAGGAATTCGAGGCGAGCGATACGTTTTCACTCACGAGCGTCGCATACTCGAAAACTTGGCCGGTAACGAAGATCGCTCCGAGCGCATAGCTTGCAAAGAACCACTCGACCATGCCCCACTGAGCAGGGCTGGGTCCGGTGCGGCGCTTCTGCAAGCGCTCGGCGGCGAACACTCCGAATTGGGCAGTGAAGGAGGAGGCCACGAGGATGATCGTGTTGGTGAGTGCGTAGGGCACATTGAGCTTCGGGGTTTCGGCAGCCCAGAGCTCCGGAGACGTGGACCTCAGAGTGAAATAAATTGCAAAGAGACCGGCGAAGAACATGACTTCGCTACCCAGCCAGACGATCGTGCCGACAGCGACAACGCTGGGTCGATTGACGACGGGAGCGCGGAGTCCGGGGGAGATCGAGGTGCTGGTCACCTTCCTATTATGGCTGATGTCGGGGAGAGCAGTTCTCATTCCCCCCGGTAGTTCGGCCAAACTATCAGGCTCATCAAGGCTCATCGCTATGATCGCAGTCATGCCCTCCGACCTGTCTTGGCCAGCTCTTCTCAGCACCCTCTTGGATGGCGAAGACCTCGCTATCAGCGAAGCATCATGGGCGATGCAGCAGGTGATGAACGGGAATGCAACACCCGCCCAGCTCGCCGGCTTCTTGGTAGCGCTTCGGGCCAAGGGGGAGACCGTAGACGAGGTCGTCGGATTCCGCGACGCGATCCTCGAGAACTCGCTGCCTCTGATGGTTGACCCGATGGCACTCGACATCGTGGGGACGGGTGGCGACCGCTTCGGCACGGTGAACGTCTCGACCATGGCATCGGTCGTGGCTGCGGCATCCGGCGTCCCGGTGGTCAAGCACGGCAACCGAGCGGCCAGCTCGGCATCCGGATCGTCGGATGTGCTCGCGGCGCTCGGCCTCAACCTCGACCTCGCGCCCGAGGGGGTTGCCCGAGTCTTCGCGGAGACCGGAATCACCTTCGCATTCGCCGCGCTCTTCCACCCTGGCTTCCGGCATGCCGGACCGACTCGTCGCGAGCTCGGTATCCCGACCGCTTTCAACTTTCTCGGTCCATTGGTGAACCCCGCGCGTTGCGAGGCCAATGCGGTCGGAGTCGCGCATCTCGAGAAAGTACCTCTCGTTGTCGGCGTGTTCCGTACCCGCGGGGCAGCGGCGCTGGTGTTCCGGGGAGACGACGGTCTTGACGAACTCACCACGACCGGCCATAGCCACATCTGGGAGGTCTCGCGCGGATCAGTGACCGAACACGATCTCGACCCGCTCGAGCTAGGAATCCCGCGTGCCGAAATCGCCGAGCTGCTCGGGGGCGATGGTGCCCACAACGCCGGTGTCGCCCGAGCGACACTTGCGGGCCAGAGTGGCCCGGTACGAGACATCGTGTTGCTGAACGCCGCGGCCGGGCTCGTCGCCTTCGATCTGGCGCGGGATCCCACGCAGTTGCAGTTGGGTATCCTCGATCGATTTCGGGCGAAACTCATGATCGCAGCCGAGGCGATCGACTCCGGCGCGGCGACGAGGAAGCTCAATGACTGGGTCGCCGCCACCAACGCTTGAGGCAGATGACGCCTGAGCTGGTCAATAATTGGGCTGGTCAACGACTGGGCTGGTCAACGACTGAGCTGGTCAACGACTGGGCTGGTTAACGCAGGCGAGCCTGCCGAAATCTCCCAGAGTGCAGATGCACGAGGCAGATCCCGACAGGCTCGATCAGGGGATGACGCTAGAGAACGTCCTCGTCGACCCAGTCGAAGGTCTTCGTGACGGCCTTCTTCCAGAGGCGAATCAGCCGATCGCGTTCGTCGGAGTCCATGTTCGGCGTCCAGCGGGAGTCCTCCTGCCAGTTCGAGCGCAGCTCTCCGAGGTCGCTCCAGAAGCCGGTCGCGAGACCCGCAGCGTAAGCGGCACCGAGCGCGGTGGTCTCCGCGACGACCGGGCGAACAACCGGCACGCCGAGGATGTCAGCCTGGAACTGCATCAGCAGGTTGTTGGCGATCATTCCGCCGTCAACCTTGAGCTCGGTGAGGTCGACTCCGGAGTCGGCGTTGACCGCGTCGAGCACTTCGCGGGTCTGGAACGCGGTCGCCTCAAGGGCGGCCCGGGCGATGTGCCCCTTGTTCACATAGCGAGTGAGGCCCACCATGGCGCCGCGGGCATCCGGGCGCCAGTACGGTGCGAACAACCCGGAGAATGCGGGCACAAAGTACACGCCACCATTGTCATCCACGGTCTTCGCCAGGTCTTCGACCTCCGGCGCCGAATTGATGAGGCCGATGTTGTCACGCAGCCACTGCACAAGCGAACCGGTGACAGCAATCGATCCCTCCAATGCATAGTGCGGCTTCGCGTCCCCGAGCTTGTATCCCAGAGTGGTGAGGAGGCCGTTCTTCGAGTGCACGATCTCTTCGCCCGTGTTGAAGATGAGGAAGTTACCCGTGCCGTAGGTGTTCTTCGACTCTCCGGCGTCAAACGCCGCCTGCCCGAAGGTTGCCGCCTGCTGGTCTCCCAGGATGCCGGCGACCGGAACCTCGCGGAGGAGGCTGGCGTCGGACACAATGCCGTACACCTCGGAGGATGAACGGATTTCTGGCAACATCGACTTCGGCACTCCGAAGTCCGCCAAAATCCCGTCATCCCACTGCAGGGTCTCCAAGTCCATGAACAGGGTGCGAGACGCGTTCGTCACATCGGTGGCGTGGACGCCACCCTCGACGCCGCCGGTGAGGTTCCACAACACCCAGGAGTCCGTGGTTCCGAACAGCAGATCACCGGCCTCGGCTTTTTCTCGCGCCCCCTCGACGTTCTCAAGGATCCAGACGATCTTTGTGCCGGAGAAGTAGGTGGCCAACGGAAGGCCGACCTTGCTCTTATAACGCTCGACATCCCCGTTTGCCAGGCGGTCGACGATCGGCTGGGTACGGGTGTCCTGCCAGACGATGGCGTTGTACACCGCTTCGCCGGTGGTCTTGTCCCAGACCACCGCGGTCTCACGCTGGTTGGTGATCCCGACAGCCTTGATGTTGTGGCGGGTGATATTAGCCTTCGACAACGCCTGGCCGATCACCTCACGGGTGTTATCCCAGATCTCTTTCGGGTCGTGCTCGACCCAGCCGGGCTTCGGGAAAATCTGTTCGTGCTCAAGCTGTCCGGACGAGACGATCGATCCGGAATGGTCGAAAATGATTGCGCGGGTGCTGGTCGTGCCCTGATCGATCGACAGAATGTAGTCGGTCATGAGTTACCTCTCATGTAACAAATTGTTGCGTCGTTGCAAACTGGAACCAACTCGAACGGGTTCGGGCCGGTCCGGTGCGAGACGACGGGCGGGAGCCCGACGCTCGCTGAAGAGAAGGTGGTTCTGTCTACTTCATGGCAAGCAGCGGAAGGAGCGGATGCGCGACCAAACCTGCAATCGCGCCACCGAGCAACGGGCCCACGATCGGTACCCAGGAGTAGGACCAGTCGCTGCCACCCTTGCCCTTGATGGGCAGGAGTGCGTGGGCGATGCGGGGACCGAGGTCACGGGCGGGGTTGATGGCGTATCCGGTCGGACCACCGAGGGAGACTCCGATACCGACCACAAGGAATGCAACCGGTAGTGCGCCGAGAGCGGCGAGTCCTGCTGGCGTGTGCGCGCCAGCGTCGCCGCCACGGCCGAAGGCGATCACGACGAAGACCAGCACGAAGGTGCCGATGGCCTCGGTCAGAACGTTCCAGCCATAACTGCGGATGGCCGGTCCGGTTGAGAAGACGCCGAGCTTGTTCGCCGGGTCTGGCTCATCGTCGAAGTGCTTCTTGTAGGCGAGCCAGGTTCCGACTGCACCGAGGAACGCACCGATCAGCTGGCCCGCAAGATAGACGAGGATTTTTCCGATCGGGAATGCCGACGGGTTGTTTACCGCGAGCCCGATCGTGACCGCAGGGTTGAGGTGGGCGCCCGAATAATAGGCGGCTGTTACTCCAGCGAAGACCGCGAGGCCCCAGCCGAAGGTGACCATGAGAAAGCCCCCATTGAAACCTTTGGTTTTCGCGAGAGCGACGTTGGCGACGACGCCTCCACCGAGCAGAAGCAGGAGAAATGTGCCCACTATCTCTGAGAGAAATATAAGACCGAGATTGTCCACGTTGACCTTTCGACTTCACTAATCGGCCGCCAGCAAAATAGTGGCGACCCGATGCATTCGGACCAACCATATCCGCTCTACGCCAGACAACAGGGAGGATTCCACAATTGATTTCGAGGTTTTTTTGAATGCATATCGATACAATGCGGACTGTGCGGTACGCGGCCTGGCGGCGGTGCCGGCGGTCGCTCAGTGAGAGGGGCAGTCGATGAGTGCAGGAGTGTCACCGCACGATCGATCACGAGTCAGAAGCCTTCTCAACGAGGAGAAAGCCGACCTGGAACGGAGTATCCGCGGCACCCGGTCTGAACTCGAAGCGGTGCTCGAAGCCCGAGCGGACGGATCAGCGGATGACGAGCACGACCCAGAGGGTTCCACTCTCTCATCGGACTGGTCCCGCCTCCAGGGCTTGCGTACCAGCTTTGCTGCGCGCTTGGCAGAAACCGAGGAGGCAATAGCCCGGCTGGACGCAGGAACCTACGGCACATGTGCGCACTGCGGCCGAGAGATCGCCGCCGCGCGACTCGAAGCCCGGCCCGTCGCCGCGCTCTGCATCGATTGTGCTCGCGAACTACAGGGTTAAAAGCCGGCAGTGATCGGGGGAGTGCGGATGCCACCGCGCCAGACTGCGGCTGTCAGTGGCACTCCGGGCCGGTAGGCAAGGTGAATGACCGAGGGCGCAGCGAGGACCTGAAAGTCTGCTGGCCCGCTCACTCGGAGCGAGCCGACGGCATCCGTTCCCGCATCGCGGCCGAGGGCCCTTGCCCCGCCGCGAGTGGCGGCCCAGATCGCCTCGTCGATGGTGAGACCCATCTGCAACACGGCGGTGGCGACGCAGAACGGCATCGAGGTGGTGTACGAACTTCCCGGATTGCAGTTGCTGGCCAGTGCGATACCGACGCCCGCATCGAGTAGCTGCCGGGCGGGGGCGAGCGGTTCCCGGGTGGAGAGATCGCACGCCGGCAACAGTGTGGCAACGGTTCCGGACGAAGCGAGCGCGTCGATGTCGTTGGCGCTCAGGTGATTGCAGTGGTCGACGCTTGCGCATCCCAGTTCGACCGCGAGTTCGACCCCGCCGCTGTAGCCGAGCTGGTTACCGTGAAGTCGCAGTCCGAGGCCGGCAGTCCTGCCAGCGAGCAGGACTTCGCGGGACTCCTCCACATCGAAGGCGCCGACTTCGCAGAAGGCATCGATCCACTGAACGTGTGATTCGACCGCCCTGAGCATCGGGCCGGTCAGCAGATCGAGGTAGTCGCGGCGATCGACACCGGCTGGCACGACGTGTGCCCCGAGAAAGCTGACCGTGTCGGCAACGGATGCTGCGACTCGTGCCGACCGGGATTCGCTCTCCACATCGAGTCCGTAGCCGGTCTTGGTCTCGAGGAAGGTGGTGCCCTGGAGTTCGGCCTCCCGTCGGAGGGATGTCGCGTTAACAAGAAGGACATCCTCGGATGCCGCGCGCGTCGCGGCAACGGTAGTTGCGATGCCGCCGGCTTCATACCGCCGGCCGGCCATCCGTGCTTCGAATTCCCCGTCACGGGATCCCGCGAAGACGAGGTGGCTGTGCGAGTCGACCCAGCCGGGGAGCACCGCCCGGCCAGCGACCGAGGTGCGGGTGTCGGCGGCGGGGGCATCAGCGGCCGTTCCGATCCAGGCCACCCGCCCTCCGTCGATCACGAGTGCGGCGTCGTGGAGTCGGGTTCGATCACCGTACTGGGTAGTGAGTTCGCCGTTGTCGGTGATGAGTTCGGACATCAGGCGCCCGCCAGTGCTGCACGAGACTCGTCCAGAAGATCTTCTGGACGAGGGGCCGTGGGGGTGCAGAGCCGTCCGCTGTCGGCGACGATATCGCCCCCGACGATCACTCGACGCACGTCGGACGCGGTGGCGCTGAATATCAGCTGGCTGACTGCCGATCCGATTGTTCGCAGGGAGGATGGATCGAGTTCGACAAGGTCGCAGGGATCTCCGGGTGCCAGAACGCTGTGGCTGATACCGAGGCTCGCGTATCCGGCACTGCTGCCGGCTGTGAGGAGGTCGGCGGGGGAGAACCGGCCGCGGCGTCCGGAGGAGAGCCGTTCACCGGCTTCGAGACCGCGCAGCTCGAGCAGGGGATCGATCACGGCATTCTGGTCTGAGCCGATCGCGATCCGCGCTCCGCTCGACGCGAGTTCGAAAGCGGGGCCGATGCCGTCGCCCAGATCCGCCTCCGTTGTCGGGCACATGACGACGGTGCAGCCGGAGGCGCTGACGAGACCGCGGTCGGCGGGCGTGAGATGGGTGGCATGTACGATGCTCAGGCGTGAGTCCAGCATCCCGAGCCCGGCGAGCACTCCGACCGGCGTTTCACCGTAGGCGGCCATGCAGTCGGCATTTTCCTTCGGCTGTTCTGAGACGTGGATGTGCAACGGGATCCCGTCACCGAGCGCACGCCGGATCTCCGCCATCGCCGTCGGCGTCACGGCGCGCACCGAGTGGATGGCCGCGCCGAGCGTGACCCGCTCGCTCTCGATCACGTCGCGAAGGGCATGCCAGCGCTCGAGCCAGCCAACGGCTGATCCATCGCTGAAGCGGCGTTGCGGCGGCAGGAGAGGCTCCCCGATCG
>ENA-OFCI01001223-OFCI01001223.1-metagenomes-genome-assembly--contig:-NODE-1223-length-12024-cov-3.142201_pt1 | contig 12024 bp, 7 predicted proteins | sample MGYA00153391_OFCI01 | MGnify analysis MGYA00153391
GGCTGATGGGCGCAAGGCCCGCCGCCGTCCCGGCCCTGCCGCAGACGGCCCTGCGCGTGCTGCCGACGCGGACCATTTACGACTTTGAGAACCCCGCCGTTCATGTCACGCTGACATTCATGACGCCCAAGCTGCCCTCCGACCTGGACGTCTATGGCCGCCCCGTAACCTACCTCACCTGGGACGTTCGGGCGGTGGACGGCAAGAAGCACGCGGCCTCCGTCTACTTCGACAACAGCGCCGAACTCGCCGTCAACTCGCCCGACGAGGCCGTCGTCTGGCAGCGTCAGGCGATGGGGCCGCTGGTCGCCCTGCGAATCGGCACCAAGGACCAGCCCGTCCTGGGCAGCCCCGTGCAAAGCCATGCCGGCCAACGTCCTGATCGGCGCGGAGGCACCGGACCAGGCCAGGTCCGAGGGGGCACCTGCGACGGCAGGACGACGCTCGACCATCGCAGCGGCAACGACAGGGACGTCAGCACGAACCTGTACCGCGTACGCGCCGGGGGGCAGCGCGCCGAGATCAATGTCCTTGGTGCTGCGACCAGCGACTCGTGTCACTCCTCCGGACGGCAACGCCATCGGCCCGGTCGGGGTCAGTACTCGCGACTCGACCACCGCCTCGTTGTCCCCGGGCACGGCGACGCGCAACGTCGCCGGGCCTACGATCGACACCCCTGCGATCACCTGTTGGCGGGCCGGCGGCGCGGTCGGCATGGCGTCATCGCCACCGCGGGGGATCACCCCATCGAGCCAGGTGTCGCTCAGGACCGCGGCAACCTCACCTCCCTGGGCGTTGACCTGGACCACCGGCGCCGGCTCGGACCCGTCGATGGCATCGAGCAGAACCACCGTGCGGGAGTACGGGCCCACGACCAGGCCATGGCCGTTGGGCGACTGGATCGGACCTTTGACTCCGAGGACGGTGAGGTCGACGGTCACCGGGTTGGGCCCGGGGTTGGTCAGCACGAGGCGTTCTCGACGTCCCGGCTGGGCACCTCCGGCGATGAGCCAGGAGGAGGCCGCCGCCGGCATACAGGTTGCCGTGAACAAGCCGTGGTCGTCCCCCGTCTTGACCCAGGAGCGTTGGGTAGCAACCGTTCCGGGGGCGATCGCGCCGTCCCCCGCGACCAGGACGGACTGAGCCGTGGAGACCCGGCCTGAGATGACCTGACCGCGGACGGTAGCCGGGGCTGCCCACGTGCCAACCGCTGGCAGTCCGCTGAGCGTTAGTGATCCGGCTCCCTCAGCGACGGCAAACCCGTTTGGCAACGCCGCAACCGGCGCCGTCACCGCGGTGATGGAAGAGGACTGGACCCGGGAGTCCTTCAGCCCAGCCACGCCCAGCGCCTCGGGTCCCGGGCAGATGGCCTGCGCCACCCCGACCGGGTCGGCGTGAGCCGTCAGGGCGGGAGCAGCAGCCGCCGGGGGCACGAGGTTGAGCGGTGCTGACAGCTGTGTGGCACCAAGGACCAGCCCGGTTCCGGCAGCCGCGACGACCAGCGAACGCAAGAAGCCGACGCCTCTCACGAGGTCCTCCGCGAGCGTGCCGAGCCGATTGGCGCCGCCAGGAACAGCACGACCAGCAGAAGCCCCAGCTGACCCCAACGCCACCACGGGAATGTCGCAGCGAGGGTGATGGTGAGGTGTCCGGCGCCTTGGGGCAGGACGTATGCCGGCTGGCCGCCTCGGCCGACCGTCGTCAGCTCGCGCCCATCAAAGGTCACGCGCGCGCGGTTCGCCCAGCCAGCGGGCTCTGCCACGACCAGCCGGCGCTCAGGCGCAGCCGTACCAGTGGCGGCGGCAGGCGCAGCCGCACCAGTGGCGGCGGCAGGCGCAACCGCACCAATGACTGCGGCAGGTGTGGTCGCGGCGCTGACCCAGACATCGGTCTGAGCGTGACTACCGGTGACGGGGATCGACTGAAGCGCTTGACCTTTGGCATCCTCGAGCCGAAGCCGGGACGAGCTCACGGCGTTGTTCCGCGGCAGGACACGCCACAGAATCAGCCCGCCGTTGGCGCTGAGCCTGGTCATCCCCGCCGTTGCGTCCAGGCGTCGGACCAGCGGCTCGGTCGCGGCGCCGCGGAAGGCCACGAACCCGACCCCTTGGCCGGCGAGGCCATCCCTGGCCGCGTTCGCCAAGGCCGCATTACTGTCGCTGACCGCGATCTTGACAGCAGCAGCCAGCAACGGGCTGGGTGGAGGCACCACGCCGCTGAGATCGCGGACCACCGCGCCGGGCTCGCTGCCCACCAGCCGGTAGCCGATGGTGCCCGCGTCGGTGGTCATCTCGAGAAGTCTGCTGCCCAGGGGGCCCTCGGCCTGATCGGCAGCAACGGCAGGCATGCTGGGCACCGTGGCCTTCAGCGGGCCACCGACAGTGAGCAGTCCTGCCGCCGCGATGCTGGCCACGACTCCCAGGACAGCGGCCACGACGACCGGGCCGACAAGCAGCTGGCGCCAGCCGAAGCCCGAGCGGGACAGCCGCCCTGAGAGTCCGTCCAGGCCCAGAACCGCAGCTGCGATCAACGCCACGGCCGCAAGGTCGAGCCCTGTGCCGGCCCAGACGGTGATCGGACCACCGGCACCAGCCAAACCTTCTGGAACCCGGCCAACGACCACGTGCGGTGAGGCCACACCCAGGGCCAGGCCGATCACCGCCAGGGCTGCCAGCATCGTCATCGCCCGGGAGGCCGTCCCGCGCCGCAGCATCGCGACAACGCCGGCCACCACGATCGGAGCTGACAACAGGGCGGGATACGAACCGGGACCCCCGGGGTGCAACATCGCGAGCTGCCACGGGGCTGCAGCCGTCCCGTGGGAGAGGGTCAGGCCCGGCCCGGTCAGCAGGAGCCGCGGGTCTTGGACGAGCTGGAGGATCCACGGCCCCAACAACCCGGCGGGCACGAACAGCAGCACCGCGGCACGAAGCCGGGCTGCTCCGCGTCCGAGAACGAGAAGCAGGAGAGCCGCGAAGGCGCCCAACGCGGCCAGAGCGGGGTTGAAGGCACCCATTACGCCGAGTGCGAGGGCGGCGCCGAAGGTCAGGGCAACGCCGGTAGATCGCCTCGCGGCACAGACGAACCCGGCCACGACAAGTGGCAGCAGGAGGTGCGCGACGACGGCTCCGAGCCGTCCGCCGGCCTGTGCGGTAGTCAGGGTCCCCAGCGACGCCCACGCCAACGCCGCCCACGCCCGCGACCACCGGGCTCGAGTCGCGACCCGGGCGCCCAGATAGGCCGTCCATGCGGACAACGGGATGGCCCCTACCAGGAGCCAGGCGATGGCGGTGCCGGCCGACGACGCGGGGGCGGCGATGAGCGGCAGGTGCTCGACGAGCCAGGCCCCCGCGGCCAGGACCGGCAGATAGGGAGCCGGCTCGAGCGCATTGCCCAGTCCTGCCCCATGCCATCCGTCAAGCCACCCGTGCAAGAGGCTGGACGCGTCGGTGGATATGGGCAGCAGCTCGCCACCTGCAAGACCTTGGCCGTTGGGGGAGATCACCCCTGCCAGCAGCGAGCGCCAGGTCACCATCGACACCAGGGCACTGAGGATGACCGCCAGGAAGCCGGGATGGCGCAGGACCCTCGACGTGATGCCGCGCAGGGGCTCCCCGAGCGACTCACTGTCGTCGGAGCCCGGTCCCGTCTCCAGGCTCTGGGCGTCGTTGACCCGATCCTGGGCGCCGGTCCCACCCTGCGTTGACCCGTCGGGCGCCAGGGCCACGGCGTTCTGGATCGTCTCGAAGGCGTGAAGGAAGCCGGCTCTGGGCGCGGCGAACAGCCCCCGAAGGTCGCGGCGTCGGACCCGGCGAGATCCGCGCGAGCGCCACCTCGCGGAGATCGGGCGCCAGGGGGTGATCAACGGCCCAAGGCCGCTGAGCTCCTCCCAGGCGCGCTGGGGCCGCTTGACCATCAGCAGGAGAACAGCCGAGCCCAGGCTGGCCAGGGCGATCCAGAGCGCGAGGAAGGGCACGGCATACAGGGAGCATCTGGCCAGCACGACCTGGCGACCATGGCGGCGGTCACGGCGTCGGGCGGCGGGTGCGGACGGGCCACCGGAGCGCTGACCGTTGGTCGAGGCTGCAGCCTCCCGCATCCGGGCCTTGGGCACGACGACGACCCGGTGACCTGCCAGGTGTGCCCGCCAGGAGAGATCGAGGTCGTCCCGGAACCGCCCGAAAGCGGGGTCGAAGCCGCCGAGGGCGTCGAAGACATCGCGGCGGATGAGCATTCCCGAGGTGTTGACGCCCAGGACGTCGCTGCGGTGGTCGTGCTGCCCCTGGTCAGGCTCGCCGCGGGCCGGGCCTCCGGCGCGGCTGCCGGAGCGGGTGATCTGCTGGCCGACCTCGAGCAGACGGGACGGGTCGTCCCAGGTGGTGAGCTTGGGGCCCGCAACGCCCACCGACGGTGATCGGCGGGCCGCATCAAGGAGATAGGACAGGGCCTCGGGGGCGGCCGCGCTGTCGTCGTGCAGCAGCCAGAGCCAGACCTCGGCATCGGGGGCCCAGGACGACGGCCCCCATGCGGCGGACAGCCGCTCGACCGCCCGGCCGACCGCCTCGCCAAAGGTGCTCTCGCGCGGCGCGGAGATGACCAGGATCTCGTCGAAGACCTCGCGGATTCGAACATGCCCGGACACGATCAGCGCGCTGCGGTCGGTGGAACCGGTGTCGACGATGACCAACCGGTCCGGGGGCCGGGTCTGGAGTGCGAGCGCGTCCAGGCAGGCTTTGAGCCATGCTGCGCCGTCGTGGACGACCAGGACGGCGGTGACGATGACGGGTCGTGGAGCCGCACCCGCCGCGCCCGGCTCACGGGGCGACGAGGGTTCCCTGCTCAGGGCACGCGGCGGGGCGATCGTCATCGAATCAGGGGTTTCCCAGCGGAGCTGCGCAACCCACTAGACCGCCAGCTTCTTGAGCTTGCGGCGCTCGCGCTCCGAAAGCCCACCCCAGATGCCGAACCGCTCGTCGTGCCCGAGTGCGTACTCCAGGCACTCGGAGCGCACGTCACAGCCCACGCAGACCTTCTTGGCCTCGCGCGTCGAGCCGCCCTTCTCGGGGAAGAACGCCTCCGGGTCGGTCTGCGCGCACAGGGCGCGCTCCTGCCAGGACAGCTCGCCCTCGCCCTCGGTGGCGTCGATCAGCTCGAAGTTCGTGACCAGGTGTAGTTCGTGCACTGCCCCTCCTCGACCCAACTGTTGGACACCAATGGCGGCTAAATGACAACGATGAAATTACACGCGTGTCAGATGGGCTAAGTCAAGGGTAACTCTGATATCTGTCCGAACGGCTACCCCGCATAGGGCGCATAACGCCCATTGGTCGCCCCCAGCATCATCCCGGGGCCAGTCCACCGGCCTCATCGGCGCTCCGACGCCGTCCGGCACCGGGACCCGATCCCGCTAGCAAGTCCTCTGCTGACAGACTGCCGCCATGCGCATCACCGCCCTGACTGGTGGAGTGGGCGGAGCGCGCTTCCTGCGCGGGCTGCGTGCCCACCTCGACCGCACTCCCGCCCTGTCCGACTCCACCATCACCGTGATTGGCAACACCGGTGACGACATCACCTTGTTCGGGCTGCGGGTCTGTCCCGACCTCGACACCGTCATGTACACCCTTGGGGGCGGGGTCCACGAGGAGCAGGGCTGGGGGCGGGCGGACGAGACACATGCGGTCCAGGGAGAGCTGGCGGCATACGGGGCGCAGCCGCAGTGGTTCGGCTTGGGCGACCGGGACTTCGGCACCCACATCGCGCGCAGCCAGTGGCTGGGGCAGGGCCTCTCGCTCTCGGAGGTGACCGCCCGCCTGTGCGCCCGCTGGGGCCTGCCCGACCGGGGCGTGACGTTGCTGCCGATGTCCGACTCCCCCGTCGAGACCCACGTCATTGTCGACGGCGACGGCGAGAGTCCTCAGAAGGCCATCCACTTCCAGGAGTGGTGGGTCCGCCTCAACGCCGCCGTCCCCGCCGCGAGGTTCGTGGCCGTCGGCATGGACCGCGCTCTGCCGGCACCCGGGGTCCTCGAGTCCATCCGCGAGGCCGACATCATCCTGCTGCCACCGAGCAACCCCGTCGTGTCGATCGGCATCATCCTCGGCGTGCCCGGTGTCCGAGAGGCGTTGCGTGAGAGTGCTGCTCCGGTCGTGGGCGTGTCCCCGTTGATCAGCGGGGCGCCGGTTCGAGGTCATGCCGATGCCTGCCTGTCCGCGATCGGGGTCGAGTGCACGTCGCAGGCGGTGGCCGGCCTGTACGCCGATCTCCTCCAGGGGTGGCTGGTCGATGACGCGGACTGGCCAGCCGCAGGTTTTGCTCCGGGGCTCGAGGTTCACCCCCGGCCCCTGTGGATGAACGACCTCGACACCTCGGCCGACCTTGCCGGGGCAGCCGTGGACCTGGCCCTCAAGCTGCGCGGGACCGGGCCGGGGGGGCACCTCCCGATGGCAGGGGTATGACGGAACGCACCTCGCCGGCACCGCTGCCGGTAACGCTCACCCCCCTGCTCGGGTTCCCCGAGGTGAAAGAGGGCGACGACCTGGCCGACCTGGTGCTGAAAGCGTTGCAGCACAATGGGATCACGCTCATAGACGGTGACATTCTGGTCGTCTCCAGCAAGGTTGCCTCCAAATCCATGGGGCTGAGCGCACCCTCTTCGCAGCAGGCCGACGTCGTCCTCTCCCAGACCGTGCGGGTCGTTGCCGAGCGGAGGACCGCTTCGGGTGTCACGCGCATCGTCGAGTCCGTTGCCGGGCCGGTGATGACCGCAGCCGGAGTCGACGCCTCCAACACGGCCGACGAGTCGATCCTGCTGACCCTGCCCGAGAACCCCGACGCCGTTGCCGCGGCAATCCGCAGCGGTGTGCGGTCCGGCTGGGCGACCATCTCGGGAGTCCACGTCAGCCTGGGCGTGGTCCTCAGCGACACCGCCGGGCGCCCGTGGCGGATCGGTCAGACCGACTTTGCGCTGGGAGCCGCGGCCATCCACGTCCTGGACGACCTGCGCGGCTCGAGCGACGCCAACGGACGCGTCCTCTCGGTGACCGAACGCTGCGTTGCCGACGAGATCGCCGCAGCCGCCGACCTGGTCAAGGGCAAGACGAACGGCATACCGGCAGCGCACATCCGAGGTCTGAGCCGATACGTCTTGGATCGCGAGCCGGTCTCTGGCGCAAAGGACCTCGTTCGCACCGGGCCCGGCGACTGGTTCAGCTTTGGATCGGTGGAGGCGGTCCGGGCCGCCCTGGGCGTCGAGCCCGGTTCGCCAACGGCTTCGGGGGTCGGCATCCCCTCCATCGAGCCCGAAGAGGCTGCCGAGCGGGCGGGCCGGGCGCTGCGCGTCGCCCTGCTGACCTGCCCTGGTGCATCCGGTCGCGTCCACGCCGACACCGTCAAGCTCGAGGCCCCCGATGAGTTCACGCTCGGCGTTGTCGTCGCCCGCGCGCAGGTGGCCCTGCATGGTGAAAGCCTGACCACGACCCTCAGTCGGGTGCCGGCCCCCACTCAAACTGCGGGTGAGATGCTGACCGCCCGGCCAGGCGCACTCATCGTTTTCGAAGAGACGTGAGAGAGATCAGGGCGCACGAACCGTCTACAGGAGCGCATCTGCGGCCCGCTGTGCCTTCTTGAAGTCAACACGGGAGGCGGGGGTGTGCCCGTAACCGACCCTGGTCTACATCTTCAGCAGCGTCTCGAGGTGCCGCGCGGAGTCCGGGTCGGCCTTCTTGAGGAGTGCAATGGCTTCGTTGTGGTTCGAGCCTTGTGCGTACTCACCAAGTCGTGCGCAACAGATCACGTCAGCAGCGGCGATGCCAGCGTGCACGAGCAACGTCACATACGCATCCAAGACCTCCGGTGCCTCGTCGGCAAGATCGGCCACGTCCCTGGCCACCGCGGCGAGCTGTTTCACCTTGCCGAGACGGCCCTCGTGCGGCTGAACCGAATATGGCGCCGTACACCGGGGCAGGGACCCAGCTTCCTCACCCAGCGGATGCGCAAGGTCCACGCTCCGTCACCCCTCAATTTCGAGAATGATCGAGATCTCCCGAATCTGTTCGAGCGAACTCGGCTGTATTGGAACTTGCCCGCCAGGACAAGGCGATGCACTTGACAGTCCACCCCGCTGGCATCCCGCAAGACCAGGAGGGGCTGACTCTCGTTAACCGTGCGGACCACCGCGCGACCCGTGGGGGCGACCCTCAGCGGAAACGGTGCGGCAGGTGGGTCCGAAGCGGCATCCGCGGCCCACGCCGGGGACGCATCGCACCTGCCAGCTCGAGCAGCCTCTGCACCCGGTAGCGGTGTCCTGCATAGGGTTCGAGCAGCTCGGCCAGGCCGTCGTCGTCGACCTCGGAGCCGGTAAGGGCCCAACCGATGTCCTTGGCCACGTGATAGTCGCCGAAGCTCACCGCGTCGGCATCGCCGAGTGCCGCGTGTCGCACCTCGGCCGCGGTCCAGATTCCGATCCCCGGCACGGCGCGCAGCCGTCGACTCGCGTCATCGGGGGCCAGGTCGACACACTGCTCGAGCCGGCCAGCGGCATGGGCTGCCCGAACCGCCGTCCCTGACCGCGCGGGGTCCACCCCGGCCCTGAGCCATTCCCAGGAGGGGATCCGCGCCCACGTCGCGGCCGACGGAGCGACCCACAAACCACGTGCACCGCCCTCCCCCGGTGCGCGCTCGCCATACCGGTGGATGAGCGCGCGGCAGGAACCGAAGGCCTCCCGGCCGGCGACCTTCTGCTCGATGATCGAGGGGACCAGAGCCTCCAGCACCAGTCCGGTCCGCGGCACCCGCCAGCCGCTGAACCGCCGTGCGGCTGCGGCCACCAGCGGGTGGTGCGCCACGAAACCCGTGACGTCGTCCCGCTCGCCGAGCATGTCCGGCACCGAGTCCAGCACCCACTCGGCGCCCGGACCCCAGGCCGTGGCCTCGATTGAGGATGCGTCGGGACCTGGCCCAAGGCGCAGAGTCGATGGGCCATGCGGCGTGCGGATCCCGCGCCAGCGGGCGCCGGCCGGGTCACGACGAAAGGTCGGGTCGCCCCCGCCGCGGCGCAGGTCGTCGACAACGGCGAGTACGCCGATCGGCCGCCGCGACGACCAGATTCGCACCCGAAAGTCGTCCACCTGACCAGTCTGACCCACTGAGCAAAACCCGGAAAACTTGGCAGATGAACACGTACAATCGACGCGACCATCCAGCCGAGCACCCAAGGATCTCCGTGCCCAAGAAGCAGGTTAGCCAGGACCGCAAGGCCCGCATCGCCCAGATGCAGCGACAGGAGAAGGCCCGCGAGAACCGCGTCCGGATCCAGATCATCGCCGGGGCCGCTGCCCTCCTGCTCGTTCTGGGCGCAGCGATCAGCTATGCCGTCATCGACGCCGGCAAGAAGCGGCCGGATGTGGCGATCACGTCCATCGGGGTGTCGGCATCGGCGGCCTCGTGCGACGCGCCCACCACGGACAAGGCCGCCGGCAACGGGACCCACGTCGGACCAGGCACATCCACGCCCAACACGACGAGGGTCAAGTACAGCACGGTGCCGCCCTCGAACGGGCCGCACTTCGCAACGGACGCACCGAGCAACGGCGTCAACTTCTACACCGCCGCTGACCGGCCGAAGATGGAAACCCTCGTGCACAACCTCGAGCACGGCTACACCATTCTCTGGTACGACCAGAGCGTGGCCACTGCCCAGAAGGCGCAGCTCGAGCAGCTGGCCAAGCTGGCCAACAAGCTGGACCCGTCTTCTGACAAGTTCGTCGTTTCGGAGTGGGACCCGTCCTATGGCCAGCTGCCGGCCGGCAAGAAGTTCGCTCTCTCGCACTGGTCGGCCACGCTGGCCTCGAACAAGACCGCGGTGGCCAGCCAGGAAGGTCATCGCCAGCTGTGTGGGCAGCTCTCCGGTGCGGTTGTCGAGTCCTTCGTCAAGCAGTTCCCCCTCACCTCGGCACCCGAGCCCGGAGCCGCATAGCGGAAGTAGCGGTGCGGGTCAGCGACGGCGGAAGGTCAACCGCCCTAGCCGACTGAGGCCAGCCAGACCTGGACCGGGAACAACGGGAGTCCGTCCGGACGACCAGCGGTCGGCGCCGGGTCGTGGGTCACCCTCGTGTTGACCACAACGACGGGGACACCGGCCACTGGGCTCGCGCCGGGAGGGCCTTCAATCGCCGCAACCGAGCCCGCCGCCATGACGACGAGCCGACCACCTCCTGCCTTGACGGCGCCGGAAACCTGAGCGACCGCGGACGCGCGTCCGGCCGGGTCGCGGCGGGTTGCCGCGCTCAGCGACAGCGCGGGGACATCGCAGGTCGCCCGAACGGTGGGCAACCACTCTTCGCCGGCCCGCTGGTCGACCATGAGGACGACGTCTGCGGGACCGAACGCCCGGCATACCTTCTGCACGGCGGCCACCTCACCTTGTGACACCCGCTCATGAGCGTGCGGGAGGGCCGAGGCAACCTCAGGGACCAGCAGCGTCGCCGCTGTCCCGACACTGACGACCACCGCTGCCAAGGCGGGCAGACGACGGGTCGACAGTCGGGTCACCCAGGCAGCTGCCATGGCCACGCATACGACGATGAAGGACACCGACACCACGGATGCGGGTTTGAGCGCAAGGACGGCTGCGCCAAAGCCCAACGCCAGGACGCCTGTCCGGACGGGCAAGGGCTCCCCCCGGCGCCACGCCCGCGTGAGGTCAAACACTCCCGCGGCAACCACGAGCGCAGTGATGGCCAGGGCAAAGGGCCCGGTCCACCACGACATCCAGACAAACGCCTGCCGTGAGGGCAGTCTGAACCCCAGAGGAGTCAACGAGCTCCACTGATCCTGAAGAAACGTCCCCGAGAGCCCGCCCCCGATCAGGGCGGAGACGGCCGTTGCAGCGCCCGCTCCCCAGATAGCCGGCGCACCAGCGCGGTCTCCACGAGTGACCAGCAGCACCGCCACCAGAAGCAGCACGACCGTCTGGCTGAACGCCTCAGGACGGAAGAAGGACCCACTAGCGACCAGCGCCCCGGCCAGGAGTCCGACGATTTGCACCTGTTTTCGACGACCCCTGGCCCCGGCACGCGTCGCCGCCACGAGGAGCAGCAGACCGGTGAACATCATGAAGACGACCACCGACTCGGCAGAGGTCGAGCGGGCTGCGTGCAGCATCGGAAAGGCGATCGCGATGCCAAGGGCACCGAGCGGCCCCCATCTGGGACCGACCACCGAGCTGGTCAGGAGCCCGAGGGCAAGGACACCGAGCCCACCGAACAGCGCCGGAACCCACAGCAACCCGTTCACTCCCCCGGCCCAGTAGCCGAGGGACAACCAGATGGGGGCGCCAATGAGCGTCTGCGGCTCGATGACGGGGTCGGAGGCCGGGCCGGCCGCCCGGAAGCCGTTGCTGCCGATGGTCAGGCCGGGGATCCGCAACACCTGCGGAACACCAACCTCGCTGGCAGACAATGGCATTGGCCATTCATGGCGTTGTGCCAGCAGGACCCCGGCTTGCGCATTCACCCCAGCTTCATCACGGGGCAGCACCTGCTCGTCATGTGTCAGCCCGGCCCATGTCGTCGCAACCATGGAGATCACCAACAGCGCCAGAGCCGTCCAGATCGGCAACGCACGGGTGGGCACGACCACACTGAGGCGCCAGGAAAGGACTGCGAGGACGACCAGGGCAGGTGTCACCACGAGCGGCTGCCAGAGGCCCAGCCAGGCCAGGACTGCACCCAGGACCACGGCGAGCGCAGTCAGGAGGGCGGCGGACACGACGAACCGGGTCAGGAGCCGTCCCGCGGTGCGTTCACCGCGCAGCAGCGGGAGCTCCAGCGTGTCATCGGCCGCTGTGTCAGCCGTGACCCCGGCGATGACGGCCCCCGCGCGACGGCCAAAATCGGTGGGGTTCACGAACTGCACGGTATCTCCCCCCGTACTCTCGCAGGCGTGCGAACACCAGCCTCCGTCCTTGCCGAGATGCTCCGCTCCGACCCCGCACGGCCACGGGTCACCTTCTATGAAGACACCGCC
>ENA-OFCI01001224-OFCI01001224.1-metagenomes-genome-assembly--contig:-NODE-1224-length-12016-cov-28.572193_pt1 | contig 12016 bp, 12 predicted proteins | sample MGYA00153391_OFCI01 | MGnify analysis MGYA00153391
TTTTTAGTATATCATATTAGTTGTTTTGTGTAATTAATTTTGTTTGACTACTTATACTGATAATTTGTCATCCTCCAAATTCAAATTCATGGCAACATTACCAGACCAAACTATCACCACTATTTTCAGATTACAACAACGGTTAGTCGCACTTCTCGACACAGCAACAGCAGCAGAATATTCCCTCTTACAGCAATTTGGCGAAACACAGGAAACAATGCCTGAGTTAGAAGCAATTGATAATGTTAAGGAACGCCTGAGAATTCCCTACAACCGTTTGCACAGAATCTTGCAACAGGTAGCAGAATCTCAACCAGCAGCAACAGCCGATGTGCTAGACTTTTTGTATAGGACGATCGACCAAGGAGAGGCGATCGCCGATGCCTCAGAAGCCAGTATTCAAGAAATTAAAAGGAGTTGGAATCTGCCATGACTCAACAACCAAGAATACCCGATTTAGAGACAAGACAGCAAAATGTTGCTAGGATGCGAGAATCTTGTCGCCTGCTTGATGCTTGGACGCTAAAGTTAGATGAAGTCCTCGCAATGTTAGAAGCTGACAACCGCCGTCAGCGACAGGAACGTTTAGATGGTAAATATCGGCGAGTACCAGAAAAAGTAGCTGAATAAGCGCGATGAATCAAGATGACTAATAAGATTAACAGTCCTCTTCCCCGATCGCAAAACTGTCCAAAGAAACCGGGTTTTTACCTAATTTGTGGGTTACAACGCGTCTTTTCGTAAAAAACCCGGTTTCTGAACCCTCATGCGTAAGTCCTAATTCTGTAACTTGCGCGTCCAATCTCCTATCCCCTTATAGCAAAATTCCCAATCTGCCAAGTCAATTTCCCACAAATTATTAACCTTCGATTCAAGATTTCTGATAAAAACTTCATCTTCAGAAACTCGCTGGTTAAAAGTGAGATAATCCATGCCATATTTAGCCTGATACTGAGCATTTCTTTGTCGAAGTTCAGCAACTTTTGCGGTAATCTGCTCGATGGTATAACGTTGGATTGCCAAATCCATCGCCGTCTGCAAATCACCCAAAGCACTCAACACTTCAACATATTCGTCTTTGATTGATACTGTCACCATAATCTGACAACTGCCTCAATAAATTTATTTGCTGTCTTGAACTTCCAGCGACTTAATCATCTTCTCAACAACCGGCAAAAACTGATCATACTTCCCCGCTTCCGCCTCATAGGTAATCAAATAAGCTTTGTCATTTTTCATCGTCCAAACATTTAATTTTTTGAACTCTTGATTCCCTTCTTTGGTTGTATAAACAACTCTATACCCGCTTTTGCCTGCTAAAGTCGATTCTCCCTCTTCAGCTATCTTAGCATTTTTATCTAAATTCAGGATTTCTTGTTTAGATAACTTCGTATATTCATCGAGGGTTTTATTACTGGTAGGTTCAACTGTCACAATCAGCCGTTCTTGAAATTTATCAGCATCGCTTTCTTTCGGTGAAATAAATTGAACAACCTCTTTGGTAATGGCATTAGACTCTTCTTGTTTAGTCCAATTATCGGGATATTTAATCTTAATGCCTTGGGCTGTATTGTCATAACTTGCCAGATGATCCGCAGCCTCCAATCCCACCATTTTTCTAATTTCTGGTGTCAATAATCCTGCTACACCAAATACCGCAGCCAAACCAAGCCCAAGCAAACCAATTTTATGATCTCGCGTCCAGTTACTCATTAATGTCAATAAGTTAGGAGATGATACTACAGTAGAAGATGGTCGAATTCGTCTCAAATTATTTAGGGCTTGCAACACCTCTGCGGCAGACTGGTAGCGATCGCGAAAATGATATCGCACCATTTTGTTTAAGATATTAGCAAAACCGTCGCTAACTTGAGTCCGATCGCGCCAAACAATTTCACCATTAGCATCCTTTGGTAACTCGTGAGGAAGTATCCCCGTCAGCCATTCAATCCCAGTCATTCCCACAGCATAGATATCGCTGCCAAAGTTAGGATGTCCGTTATTTTGTTCGGCTGGCGTATAACCATTTGTACCGATGCCAATAGTCGGCGGCATTTGCCCTGTGGTGTTAACTATGTGAGTGCTAATTCGTTTGACAGCACCAAAGTCAATTAAGAATATTTTGCGGTCAGAATTGCGCCTCATTAAATTAGGAGGTTTAATATCTCGGTGGATGACTTTGTGCTGCTGAACAAATACCAATATTTCTAATATTTCCTGCAAAATAGCCATAACTTGCAACTCACTAAGCCGCTGGTCGGGTGTAATTTCTTTACTTAAATCTCTTCCATCAATCAACTCCTGAACTAAATAAAATTCGTTATTTTCCTCAAAGTGATCCAAAAGTTCGGGAATCTGAGGATGAGTTCCTAGGTTGTGGAGGCTTTCTGTTTCTGTTGTAAATAAACGTCTAGCTATACTTAGAGTTTGCGGATCTGTAAACTGCGGCTTGAGTTGCTTGACGACACACCGAAGATTACCCGATCGCCTTTTATCTTCAGCCAGGTAAGTCTGACCGAAGCTACCGCCTCCCAAGTGTTTTATAATGTGGTAGCGTCCTGCGAGTGTTTGTCCTTGCATGAGATTTATGTTGGGTAGCAGTAGTGTGCGGGCTGAACTATTAATAGTTTAGTTTAGTTTAGTTTGGGAAACCTGTCATCTATAACGGCCAGCTTCAGACTATCTCGATCTTGTCGAGTATTATGGATGAATCTGACTCAAAATCACCCGCAATCTGTCGTAATCATCCTTCAACAAAACACTCAAACTCCTCCCCGCTTCCACCAACCAAGTTCGATCGCGCATCCGCAACTGATAAATCTCCCGAATCGTCGCCGCCGTCAGCGCATCCACCGGCGCATTAGTCACTCCCAGCAGCGTCCTCAAAAAATCCAACTGTACCGTAAAATCAACCACCTCATCCGGTTCGCAGCGATAAACCGCCTGGTGGATTTGCGGCGGGCGCGGCGGCAAATACTGATAAATTTTACCCCTGGATGGGCCGTGGCCGTTGAACCTTTCCGGCGCAGTCTCAAACCCCACAATCGCCACTCGAAACTCGGTTTTGAGCATCGCAAAAATCTGCGGTTGTTCTTCCCGTAACTCTTCCAGCGACAAACCCAAAGCCCGAGCTCTATGCACCGAGTCGATCGGGCTAGTCGTCGCGTAGTAAACCACACCGTAGATTTGATTTTTCGACTCTTCATCCTGGGCCTTCACCCAACTCCCAAAAGGCGGCATCGCCGGAAAACTCAAGTCTTCCGGTTCCAAACATTGAGCCAGAAACTCCGAAGTTGCCGTCTCGATGACTTCAGCAATGCGATCGGGATGGCGTTCTTTTGTAGCAAATTGGGGTAAAGGTAAACGCATATTTTTAGTTATTAGTTATGAATTATTAGTTATTAGCGATCGCAGGAATTATGCAGAAACTAATTTTATAAAATCCGACTTTAATACCCATTTATTCTTGAGTCAGCGAAGGACAAATTCGTTTATTTAGCAGTAGTTTCAACCGCCTATTCTGATCGAAAGAGGTTTCTAAACCGGATTTGGTATTACCAATGATATCAATTCCGGTTGCATCGGAATTAATATTACCGGAAATCAGGACACGGCACTGCCGTTTCCCTACCGTAATTAATCGTAGGGAAACGGCACTACCGTGTCCTCGCTTATCATTCCGGCACAGCCGGAATTGATATGACTAATGACTACTTGGCGCGGCCAGCAGTAGCATCCACAAGTTCCAACTGCGACAGCCGGAAAGTGATTAACTTGTCCCAATTGCCGCCTTCAAACAATACCGCGACTTTCCCGTCGGTAACTCGCTGGACTTGTCCTTGAAAAGCGTAGTAAATCTCGCCCTTATCTTTAACTCGAACTGCCGATCCAGGAAAAATCATAATTTTTTGAATGTGATGTTTGCCGCTTATAGTTTAACGTTTCTTGGCGATCGAGTTTGGAGACGGCAATGCCGTCTCCTTACCTCAAAATAATCAGGTAGGAACACGGCACTGCCGTCTCCTGATTTCGGGTAATGTTAATTCAAATGTAATTTAGGCTAAGGCTGCTACGGAAACTTTACCAGCAATGCGACCCGCGATCGCCCGCAACTCCCTAGCTGAAGCAGAATCCGGTTGTCCCACTACGATCGGCACACCGGAATCGCCACCTTCCCGCAGCGGAATTTCCAGCGGAATGCGGCCTAACAGCGGCACTCCCAACTCAGCAGCCGTCCTTTCCCCGCCGCCGGAACCGAAAATATCATATTGCTTATCTGGCATATCCGGCGGCACAAAATAGCTCATATTTTCCACAATTCCCAACACCGACACACCCAACTGCTGGAACATCTTCAACCCCTTGCGGGAGTCCAACAAAGCCACCGTCTGCGGCGTAGTCACAATCACCACACCAGCCATCGGCACCGCTTGCGCCATCGTCAACTGCGCGTCTCCAGTACCCGGAGGCATATCCACAATCAGATAATCTAAATCGCCCCAATTCACCTGATACAGAAATTGCCGGATGATCCCGTTCAACATCGGGCCGCGCCAAATTACAGGCTGGTCTTTCTCAATTAAAAACGCCATCGACACCAATTTGACGCCGTAATTAAACGCGGGTTCGAGGCTTTCCCCGCTTTTTCCGTCCCTAACCATCACTTTCGCATCTCCCAAACCCAACATATTCGGGTCATTGGGCCCATATATATCCGCATCCAGCAAACCGACTTTAGCGCCGGTTTGCGCCAGCGCTACGGCCACATTTACCGCCACCGTGCTTTTGCCGACGCCGCCTTTGCCGCTGGAAATTGCGATGATATTTTTAACGCCTTCAATGCCTTGCCGATCGACCATTCCCTTCTGCTGCGGCGTCTCGGCTGTCACCTCCACCGCCACTTTTTCGACTCCTGGCAACTGTTTGACCGCTTTTTGGCAATCTTCGACAATAAATTCTCGCAGCGGGCAAGCAGGCGTTGTCAGCACTAAGGTAAAACTGACGACACCGCCGTCAATTTTGATGTTACGAATCATGTTCAATTCCACCAAACTTTTTTGCAGTTCGGGGTCTTGCACAGGTCGCAGGATTTCTAAAACTGAACTAATATCGAGTGTATTGGGCATTGTGTTCTCCACCATAGCTCTGCAATTGGGTCAAATAATTTCCGATCGCAGGTTTAAGTATATTTTTGTTGCTATTTTTTAATGTATCTTCATTGCGATCATTTGCAGACCTACGGTGGCATAATTACATGACGACTGGATTTGGGAATCATCGCCCATCTAAGACTCAAATCTGACAACAGAAATTCTTATGACAGTTTCTACAACTCTTAAAACAGCCACTTCCCCGTTTTTGCCGCCGGCTGACTCTAGAGCTAGAGTCAGCCAATTTATGAAAAGCCTACAAGACGAAATTTGTCAATCCCTCGAACAACTCGATGGTGGCGGCAAATTTAAGGAGGACTCTTGGGAACGCTCCGAAGGGGGCGGCGGACGTTCTCGCGTCATGCGCGAAGGCAATGTGTTTGAACAAGGCGGAGTCAATTTTTCCCAAGTGTGGGGCGAAAGTTTGCCGGCTTTGATTTTGGCCAAGCACCCAGAAGCGGCCGGTCACGATTTCTATGCCACTGGCACTTCGATGGTGCTGCATCCCCGCAGTCCTTATTTGCCAACGGTTCACCTGAATTACCGCTATTTTGAGGCGGGGCCGATTTGGTGGTTTGGCGGCGGTGTCGATTTGACTCCTTATTACCCGTTTGCTGAAGATGCAGCTCATTTTCACAAAACTCTGAAAGCAGCTTGCGATCGCCACCATCCCGGATATTATCCGACATTTAAACTCTGGTGCGACGAGTATTTCTACCTCCCGCACCGCCAAGAAACTCGCGGCGTGGGCGGCCTGTTTTTTGACTACCAAAGCGCTCAAGCCCCGCTTTACCGCGACCAGAATGTCAAAGGAAAGGCCGCTGAGTGCAGCAACAGCATCGGGAGGCCGGAACCTAGGAGTTGGGAGTCGCTGTTCGCCTTCGTACAGGACTGCGGTAGGTCATTTTTGCCGGCTTACACCCCAATTGTTGACAAGCGTCGATCGCAAGTATACGGCGATCGCCAGCGCGATTTCCAACTTTACCGTCGCGGCCGCTATGTTGAATTTAACTTAGTGTACGATCGGGGCACGACCTTTGGCTTGCAGACCAACGGACGCACCGAATCGATTCTGATGTCCCTGCCACCTCTGGTACGCTGGGAATATTGCTTCGAGCCAGAACCCAACTCTCCAGAAGCCGAACTCTACTCGAAGTTCTTAAAACCGCAAGATTGGGCGAATTGGATGCCTCAGCAGTCACCGACCTGAGTTAAACTACTGAGAAAGTCCTTAGCTAGCAATTAAGTAGACAGAATGGTAAACTTTTACACAAACACTCATAGTGTGCCATGTTCAAACCCTGCGCGATTTGCGAAAAAGCTTGGACTTTCAGTATCAAGTCACTACTTACTTATGCAAAAACCACGCAACGATAAGTAGAAGATTTAAATGTTGATGGGATGCTAAAAAATCACAAACTAGCGCAGGTAATAGCTGACTGTGGATTCTCTGAATTCAAGCGTCACCTAGAATATAAGGCGAAAAAGTTTGGTTGTGAAATAATCATTGCTGACCGCTGGTTTCCGTCGAGCAAAACAATAGTCAAGCTGTGGGCAGATCCAAGATATGCCACTGAAAGAAAGAACCTACAACTGCGAAAGTTGTGGTAATTCGATGGACAGAGACTTGAATCCAGCGATTAATTTATCACGCTTGGCTAAAGCGCGAAAGCTTACTGAGGGATAACCGCTCCCATGCTCCCTGTGAAGTAAGAAGCAAATATCTAGACTTGTCTAGTATTTGTATAGCAGAAAGTAACCACCGCGATAAATAGTCATAAATTTGAGGGAAGGGTCAGTGATTCATATTGATCAAAAAACCCACACGCTTCAAGACGGTACAACAGTTATCGTCTTAGCACCGACAGGACGGTTGGACATCACGACAGCTTGGCAATTCCGCCTCAAGTTGCAAGAGTGTATTTCCAAACTTAGCCGTCATGTCGTCGTGAATCTTGGTCAGGTAAACTTTATCGATAGTTCTGGCCTGACCTCGTTAGTCGCAGGTATGCGCGATGCGGATAAAGTTAAGGGTAGTTTCCGAATTTGCAATGTTCATCCCGAAGCCAAACTGGTGTTTGAAGTCACCATGATGGATTCTGTGTTTGAAATCTTTGAAACTGAAGAAGAAGCTCTAGAGGGGGTTCCACGCGCAAGTTGAGCACTCCTGCTTTTATCGGTTGCGGTGTAATAGCTATGTAAGCTTGAGACTCCGAAGCGCACAGGAACCCAGAAAAAGAGGAAGCAGGTAAGAATTTACCTGCTTCCTCTTTTTCTGGGAAAATGTGAGCAATTACTTATATCAATTCCGGCTGCGCCTGAATAATATAGAGGAAACGGCACTGCCGTGTCCTGATTTCTACCGCGATTTATTGTAGGGAAACGGCACTGCCGTGTCCTGATTTCTACCGTGATTTATTGTAGGGACACGACACTGCCGTACTGCCGTGTCCTGATTTCTACCGTGATTTATTGTAGGGAAACGGCACTGCCGTGTCCTGATTTCTACCGCGATTTATTGTAGGGAAACGGCACTGCCGTGTCCTGATTTCTACCATGATTTATTGTAGGGAAACGGCACTGCCGTGTCCTGATTTCGGGTGATATTAATTCCGATGCAACCGGAATTGATATAACTACAAAATGTAAGTAAATCAACCGACGTTGCTTTTTTCCTTACTTTTCTCTCAGTTCAAACCAATATTTCAGAAGCAAAATCCTGACGCTTGACATATCTGAAAGGGCCCATTAGAGCTCCCCAGATAGCCTTGCCGGTTGTGGGGCTTATTCCTTTGTCGTAGCTGAGAAATTCCTCGGCGGCGGCTTCAAATCCTAAGTCTACTTGGTAATTTTGCCCGCCGTAGGTAAAGCCGCAGCGAGTTCCCTCCGGCAAAGATGCCCGAAAGCGATAGCCGTTTGAGCCTAAATTTTGGACTGCAACCGAGAGAGTGCAGCCAGGGAGAAGTTCGATTTGCTCCCTGGTTAGCTTTTTCAGCAAGTCGCGATCGCGACCAGACCCTTTAACCGCTTCAATATCCTTAAACATATAATACTGAGCTTCTATAAGTCCTGGCGCTGTCTGTGAGTGCCTCAGTTGCACGATGCGCGGGCGGTATGGTTTGTCCAATTCCAAAATGTTGGCTTGTTCGGCAAACAGGGCAATACTGGGTTCGGCAAATAGGGAAACGGGCAGGGGTCTTTGCCAGAAACGAAGGTGCACGTACCAAGCTGGGTCTGCTAGTGCTTGTTCCCGGTTGTCAAAATCGCCGGCCATGTACTGCGCTAAAGCGATTAATTCAGGAGAAAGTGTCATGTTTGTTTGAATTTTGAGAATTTGGGATTGACAGTAAAAACTTATTATGATATGTCTTGCCAGAACTGGCTAGGAAACTGAGAAGATTAGATTTCTGTGGGATCCCAGAAGAGCTATGATTGTAAAAATACTGGGGTTTTGCCCTAGTATTGCGACAGATTAATTGTTGCTGTCGATCGCCCGTAAAATCTTCTCCGTAAAATTTTGCCTCGGTTTCCGACAGCACCGCTTAAAAAAAACTGGCAATTATTGTCAGCCCGATCGCCGAATTGACTTCCCCGACTTTACTCACGCCGCTGCGGCAAAATTATTTATCTATAAGACTCAGGTGAACAATAACCGTACTGTTTCAGATACTAAGCGAAGTTTCTATACGATTCACACTCGGCCGATTAACTCAATTTACCGTCGAGTGGTAGAAGAGTTGATGGTAGAAATGCACTTGCTTTCGGCGAATGCCGATTTTCAATACGATCCGATTTATGCTTTGGGTGTGGTGACAGCTTTCGATCGATTCATGCTCGGATACGCCCCAGAAGCAGACAGACTTTCGATTTTTAACGGTTTGTGCAAATCCCTAGAGGACGATCCAGATCGCTACAAGCAAGATGCTCACCGATTGGAAAGCTTGGCCGATCGACTTTCTGGGCAAGAGTTGCTCTCGTGGCTCGATCGCTCCACCAGCTTTGATGATACAGCAGACTTGCAAGCGTCTTTAGGGGCGATCGCCAGCAACGCTCAATTTAAGTACAGCCGCTTATTTGCGATCGGTTTGTTTGCGTTGTTAGAAAAAGCTGACGCCGACATGGTAAAAGACCAAGAAACGCGAAACGACGCGATCGCCAAAGTCAGCGCGGCCTTACACTTACCTGAAGACAAAGTTAGCAAAGATTTAGATTTGTACCGCAGCAATTTGGAAAAAATGGCCCAAGCGCGAATAGTGCTTCAAGATGTCATCCAAGCGGAACGGAAAAAACGCGAAAAGCGAGATACAAAAGTTGCAGCTAGCCCCTCGGTAGACTCTTCTGAAACTAACAATTAATCCTTTGAAGGAAGTTCGGCAACGAGCAATGTACGGGATGTAACGGATGTCAGTCCGATGGAAGAAGGAAGTTCGGCAACGGATTCGCTCCACGGATGTAACGGATGTCGGGAAGAAGGAAGAAGAAAGAGGAATTTTTTTTGTTTTAAGTAACAACTAAATAAAATTCTTAAATTCTCATTGTTTGTTCTTGAATCCTGGCTTCTGGCTTCTGCCTTCTGATGAATGTTGGTTACTCAAAAACTAGAAATCCCGCTTTGTAAATAGAGCGGGATCGACTTAACCAAAATATCGCTAGCTACTGGGCGTGGTACTACGGCTGCGGCTCAAAATTCGTAGCGTTAGCTTGCAGCCAAGTGCTTAGCTGTGAAAGAACTTCGTTTCCCGAAGACTTGCCAAAAGCTGTGGGGTTTGGGGTGTCTGGCCTATCCAAATTGCGGGCGATCGCCGCGTTGACTTCTTTGGAAATCAAATCGTGAAGTTGCTCTTTAGCCCTAGCCCTTTGAAAGTGAGCTCCTTCTTCCGTCGTCGCGTATAGAGGCGGTAGCCTATTTAAAGCATAAGCCGCAATATCTCCGACATCTAGACTCAGGTCGGTCGTCGCCTCAATTTCTGCCACCCTGGCGATCGCATCGCTGAGCACCAACTCTTCCATCACGTTGATGAACTGTTTGCGCGGCAGAACCACAACTTCCCCGGTCAACAAAGAACCCATCAGACGATCGAGAGCCATGTACTCTTCGATCGACAATTCCGAAGCCGTATTGCAGATTCGCCCCACCTCAGCCTCCATAGACGGCGTTAAATAGCCGTCTTGCAAAGCTTGTTCAACAATTTTTTCAATACTCATATATGCTTCCCACTCAACGGCATCATTAATAGAGTTTTTTTTTGAAGACGCGATTGCTGGCGTCTTGAGGTTGGAGTTGAGAATTTTGATACCAACCCTAACTCAATACCGATAACTAATTTTAGTTATCTGCACGCCTCAGCCACAAACTTACCCCATAATTGACGGCTTTATTCGTCAAAATACCTAAAAATTCCTCAAAATCTTACTCAATTCCCCGAAGCCGCCAAGGTACCGGATCTACTGACTGCCCTTGCACATAGAGTCCCCAGTGCAGGTGAGGGCCTGTCGAAGCCCCCGTTGACCCTAAAGCGCCAATTACTTGACCAGCTTGCACAAAATCACCCTCTTTAACATCAATCCGGCTAAGGTGCATCAAAATACTTGCTACCCCTTGGCCGTGGTCGATACCAACCACATTCCCGTGGATTTTGAACCCTTGGGATTCGCGTCCCACGAGAGACACCCGGCCAGCAGCAGGTGCCATCACGGGAGAACCGTAAGCACCCGCGTAATCGACGCCACGGTGGTAATAGTCTTGTGCAAAGATCCCATTATAGTACCGCCGCACGCCGTAAATAGTGGTGATTTCGCCGGAGTTTGGCCGCAAAAGTGGGCCGTTCCAGAACTTTTGAGGTGTAACCAGTGCTTTAAATGCGTCTACGCGATCGAACTCCGCATCAGTACCTTCTTGGTCTTTCCCTGGTGGTAGAGTGATCGATTGAGTGGGAAAATTGCGCGATCGAACTTGCACACTCAACCTCTGCACTTGTCCGTCACCAGCCACTTGCAGAAGGCGAGCACCGGCCTTCTCCAGCGGAGTTGTCGGTAACAGCGCCCGAAAGCGATTATTACCCATTGGAAAAGCCGGGTAATTTTTTTGCAGTACAGAAACCGTGGGAGTCGGGCTGCTGCTGTTTACCTGAATGACTACTGACAGCGTGTCTCCCAGTTCGGGATTTGCGGGCGTCACCTGCACCTGCAAGGCTTGCGCGGCAGATACCGCACTCAGAAGGCCCGCAACAATTCCCCCACTCAAACTCACCATTAGCTGCTTTGCCTTCAACCTTCCCCACCGCAAAATAGGATTCACAATTATTTTTGCACTTTGTCGGCAGTTGCCTTGATTCACAATCGTCATCACCGATATCCTAAATTCTTATCTCGCTCATGTTACATAAAGTAGCTAACTCTAGCACGCTCTCACCGCAAAGGGTAACGCAATGCTAGGACTTGTGCCAAGTCCGTAAATGTAGCCTGTAAAAGCGCAAAACGCCACGCACGATTTGTCTTGTTCGTAGCGTAATTGGGTAACTTTTTAGCTAATTTGTAGGGTGCGTCGCTATGAACAATCTACAAATAAAATCGACAATCTCGCAGCGACGCACCGCGAGAGTCAGTCAGGTGCGTCGCCATCTCAAATCTGTAAATTTCATCAAAAATTTCACAGCGACGCACCCTACAAAAACGGAAATCGGTCACACCTCATTTATAATATTTGAAATATGCCAAAGCTAATTTGTAGGGTGCGTCGCTATGAACAATCTACAAATCAAATCGACAATCTCGCAGCGACGCACCGTGAGAATCCGTCAGGTACGTCGCCATCTCAAATCTGTAAATTTCATCAAAAATTTCACAGCGACGCACCCTACAAAAAC
>ENA-OFCI01001225-OFCI01001225.1-metagenomes-genome-assembly--contig:-NODE-1225-length-12013-cov-3.434186_pt1 | contig 12013 bp, 10 predicted proteins | sample MGYA00153391_OFCI01 | MGnify analysis MGYA00153391
CGGTTCGCCGCATCGGTCATCTCGCTGTACGTGACATTCATGTTCGCCATGAGGTAGTGCTCCTTCGCATAGTGACGGGCCGACCCCCTGGCCAACCAACTACGTACAACCTATCGGGCGGCTTTGGGCGCCGGAATGGGTAGGACTCCCCATGCCGGCGGGCCGGCAGAAAGAGCGAGCAGCATGGCAGTCGCCACCGGTGGCGGATGTCGGCGGGCCATGACCGCGATGGCGATCAACGGACATCCGACCAGGAATATGACGACAGAGGGGGTTGGCTACTCCCGCGACTTCCGCGGCCGTGGCCGTGCCGAACTCGTCGGATGTGGTGCGCATCGCGTGGGACATAGCGATGAAACGCGCCGGGTTCGTACAGGCGACTGCGACGTGACGTCAGCGACTTTCGCGGACTGAACACGGGAGGTGACTGATCGCCTCTTCTGCTTGGCTACGGTTCAGATCACCGATTCCGCGACGCCCTCGGCATAGCCGGAGCGAGGGGAGGCGACGGCGAGCGCGACGGCGATGATCGCGAGGGCCGTGGCAATGAGGGCGACCGTGGGCACGGCATCCGGCTCCACCGGAGTGGTCGTTTCCCTGACATTCGCGAGTGCGAGGGGAAGAACTCCGGCGAGGCCGCCGGCAAGGAATCCGAACCACGATTCGATGCGCCACTGCACGGAAGCGATGCGCCAGAAGCGGAGTTCTCCCGCGCCGACGGTGGACGCCTTCGCGCGGGCGTAAGACATTCGCTTCACGATACTGACCACGACGATGCCCCAGAATCCGGCCGAGATGAAGCCGTAGACCGTGCTGATCCGCCACAGGTCTTCGGAGGGGTCGCTGCCCTGACGAACGAACGCCACCGGCACCACGACCAGGATCGCCCACGCCGCGAACGGCACAAGGGACCACAGTGTGAGAACCCACACGGGAAGCGCCCGGACCCTTAAGGTGGTCATGCCAGCGGTTCGCAACTCGATGTCCCGGAACTCCCAGCGACCGCGCCGAAACATCTCCCCGAGGAAAAGGGCACATCCGGCGAACATCAAGGGCCCGATCGGGAGGGAAAGTCGCGACTCTTTCGCGGACACCGTTGGGAACATCTTGTCGATATAGCCTCCGCGGAGGGAGTAGTCGACCATCATCGCGAGAATGACGATCGCGACCACCACCAAGACCCCGCCGACGAGAAAGAATGGGAGCGGATGCGGCATCCTCCGAGCCGTGGTCTCCCTACCTCGGATGGCCGCCTCGGTGCGGGCGCGCCGTGCAGCCCGCTGCGCGGCCGACTGCTTCGCGCGAGCGCTCTTGCGACTACCCATGAGGGTTGACCTCCGATCGTCGGGCCAGAGATGTCCCGCGCGTCCATTGAGCCGCGTTGGTCGGAGTAGGCGTCACGCGAATCCCTCTGCTGAGCCGATGGCTTCGCCCGCCCGCCAGAACTGCAGGGCGGTGACGACGCCGATTGCCAGGAGCCCGACCCCGATGGCCAGGGTCGCCCCGAAGACGACGGGGGTGCCAACGGCGAGCGCCAGGACACTGACTCCGACCAGGATTCCGCCCACTGTTGCCAACCAGCCGTCGATCCGCCACCGATAGCCGTACCAACGCCAGAAGGCCTGGGCTGCGTCCGCGGTCTCGAGTCGAGCATCCGCCGCTTCGGCCATGGCCAGGAAGCGCCGCTTCTTGCCGAGGGAGACCGCGAGGAGGGCGGCGAGACCAGCGGCGAGACCGCCGTAGATCCCGGACAGGATGTAGATGTACTGCCGAGCCTCCTCCTCGATGGATGACGGCCACCCACCGGCAGCACCGCTTGCGAGGGGCACGACGAGCAGGCCGATCCACAGCGCTATCGCGACCACGATCCAGGCCAGGTGCGCCCGTGTTCCGAGCACTCGGTAAGTGGCGACGACGCTGCCTCCGAGACGACTGCCCGAGGACAGCCCCATCCGCCCGCGGGTGAGGAAGTATCCCGGGAAAAGCAGGCAGCTCGCGACGAGCAGCAGCCCGGCCGGCACGGCCAGCACGACTCCGCCCTCGCTCACTGTGCCCTCGGTGAGGAACAGCCCACCTCGGATGGTTGTGTCCTTCGACAGCGATCCATGATCGATAGACAGGCCGAAGTACCAGAACAGCACCAGCACGCTCGCCACGGCGGCAACAGCGACCACGACGCCGACGCCGAGCAGTACGCGGCCGGCGCGCTCACCCCTAGCGGACATCCGGTCGCTCCTGGCAGGTCTGGCGGGCTCGTGGGCTACTGCGCATGTTCACTCCTGTTTCCTTCAATCAGGCGCCCTGACGACGACGGAGCCAGACACCGACGCCGACCAGCGCGACCCCGAGAACTATGAAAGCGACAGCTAGTACGATCGCCCCGCTCGCGAGCGGCCAGACGCAGACGCCAAGGAGCGCTCCCCCGATTGCGGCGCAGGCCAGGTCTGGTCGCCGCACACCCCTCCCCGACAGACGGTCAGCGGTTGGCAACACTGCAACCATCAGCGCGGCCAGCGTCGCTGAGGAGATGATGGCCGGAACGAGAAACAGTCCGGCAGCTGCTGCAGCGCCAGCAGCGCTCGAGAGCACTCCCGCGATCCACTGGGCGGGGGCCACCAGCACCCAGGCAATCCCGAGAAGCGCAATCCACAACGACTTCCAAGGCGAAGATATCGGGCGCACTGCGGATTCGGCCCCGCCCGATGCGGCAGCCGCCGAGAGGCGACGGCGCGAAATATCCGCAATACCAATGAGCAGACAGCCCACGAGGAAGATCGTCACCGATGGCCCAACGATGGCGCCCACATCCGAGACCTCATGCGAGCCACCGCGATTGATATACGTGCCACTGGTCGTGGACAGGGTAGCAAAGCGCGCGCTGTCGGACAGCGAGACCGCAACGAGCCAAGCAAAAAGCGCTGCGGAGCCGACGGCGGCAACTCCTCCCACACCAGCGGCGATCTTCCACGATTTCGAGCTGAGGGAGGTGAAGCCCCACCCCTGCGTCTGTATCTTGGCCATAGTGCTCTCGTTTCCGGATAGTACGAACAGGGCCTGACGCCCGTCAGACTACCGACTCCGCGTCACCATCACTGGCACCGGATCGGGGAGTCGCGACGGTGGCAAGGCACGCCAGAACACCGCAGCTGATCGAAATCATGGCGACTATTCGCACCGCTTCGACACTCAGAGTGTCGTTGCCACCCCTCACCGCCGCTAGCGAAAGAATCCCTCCGACCCCACCGGCAAGTGAAGTCAGCACCGTGTAGAACTCAAGCGTCACCAGCATCCAGAGAACGCGAACAGCGAGCGACACGGGTCGGATGCGAAAGCTCGTGTTGCCGCGCGAAAACTTCCATTCGATGCGGGAGTACAGCGCCGCACGACGAAACATCTCAGCGAGGAACAGCGCGCCCCCGGTAATGAAGAACGGCGCTGCCGGTGGTGTCCCGATCGAGGTCGCGCCTTCCGGGGGCCGTCTGGCGTACTCCGAACACGCAGCGACAGTTCGCTTCGCCTTCTCATCACCCCGCGTCAACGGTTCCACCCGGTACAACGGTCGCATCCGGGAACCATCGGATCGAATCCACGATCGCATCGAAGAGCGCTGCGATTATCTCAGGATCGCAGTCGATCGGCACATCGGCGACGATGTGAAGCACCTTCTCACCCGTGGGCACCGTGAGGAAATACTCAAGCTTGATGTCGGGAATGGCTGCCGTTCCCGGCCGAATCGTGGTGCGTGCGAAGGAACGGATCGCCACTCCGGAGGTGAATTCGAGCAGTTCGCCTGCCGGAAGCAGCATTGCAAGGCCATCAGCGACGGTACGCCGCTCTTCTCCGACCGTTGCCGGCCACTCGCGGTAGTCGGCCATCAACGATGCCGGAAAGGGCACGCCGGGAAGAATGTCCAATGAGAGTGCGAGCATGACGGCGTTGGCCTCACGCGCATCCCGTGCCACCTCCGCGAGCCGCTGTTTCGCATCTCTCCGAAGAGTCGCGAGCCTGTCATTTCGACCGACCTGGCGCTTGACGAGGGCGCTGATTGCCGCGTCCGTGGATGCCGCGTCGTCCAACGGGATGTCGGCCCAGGTACCCGGAAGAATTACTGAGATCTTGGCCGGATGTACGGAGAGGGCTCTGGTCATGCGCGCACCGCCGTTGTAACTGTAAGACGTTCGACGATCGCTTGGGTATCTCGAGGCATATCGTCGAAAGTGGCCAAGTCTGACACCGTGAAAACGAAACGAATCATGTCACTGGATCCCGGCGGAAACACCCCGAAAATTGTGCGCTGCTCGACGCGAGCCACCACGGCTCCAGGGTCCGTGACATCGAAGCGATGGAACATTCCGACGATCTCCCCGACGTCGGAATGAGAACGCCAGAGGTCTGCCGTGCGAGTGCGCTTGCCCGGGGCAAGCACACGTGTACCCTCGCGCAGCATTGTCTCGAAGGCCTCTGGTCCGTCATCGTCGTCCATTGCAAACTGCTCAGCGGTGACAAGGCACCCGATCGATAACTCATCTTCGGGCCGGATGGAGACCGCAGCGCTCAGCCACGAGTCCTGCTGGGAGAGCAGCTGTCGCCGCAACTCGGCGAGCTGCTCGACAATGTCGCCGACCGCCCCGACGGAATCCACATCCTGCTCTATCTCGTCCACGACACCGCGCGCCCAGCGCACCGAATCGAGGCCCTCCGCACCAGCAAGCGGAACGGGATGATAGTCGGCAGGAACATCGAAATCAAAGGCCACGATCTCGAGAGCACGATCAGAGGTCATCCCCTCACCTTACTTTCCAGGGCATTCCCGCCCTTTTGGAGCAAACTGTCCGGCGAAATGGTGATGTGGTGGCCGCCGCCGAAGAAGATGTCGTCTGGGCTATTCCAGAGCTCTTCAGCGGTTCCCAGGACGGTTCTGCCATCCGCCGCGACCATCGCGATCTTTGCGCCACTGGTCGGGGCGAGGGTGAAGACCTTCGACCCCATGTCGACAGTAGAAAGACCAAGTGGATTCTTCGCGAAAGTCGACCATTCGCTTTTGAACCCACCGGCAAACTTCTCAGCGAAGTTTCCGCTTGACCCGAGCTTGAGATCAAATGGATTGGCAATGTCCTTCATCATGGTCTTGAATCCGGGGCCTTCGTGGAACAGGCTCTTTAATTCACCGCTCTTGAGGGCCGCCTTTGATTCGCCAAAGACCTTCTTGAATGCCTTGCTGTTGAGGAAGTTCTCTCCCTTTGTCATCACCTTGGATGCCGCCGAGAACTTGGTCAACTTGGCCAGGTACCCAATGAACTTGCCTCCAAACGCTGCGAGAACGAGGCCGACCGCAGCGAAGAGCACGTCGGTGAAGCTACCGCCGTTGGCGAACGCGACTATCGACTCGACGAGGGTGATGAGCGCGCCGAGGATGGCGAGACCCACGAGTATCGCGCCGAGAATCGGCACCCAACTGAGGAAGATGGAGAGGAATCCGGCGATCTCACAGATCTTTTTGATCACGTCGCCCCAGTCGTCCCAGAAGCTGTCCTCCAGCCCGTGATTGCCCTTCCCATCCACGACGTCGACGATCGCCTTCACGGCAATGGCTGCGGCATCGTTTTTCATCGCGAGGGCCGCGTGCCACTCGTCATGTGCTGCCTTGAGGCCACCGCTGGCGTTGGTTGCGGCGTCGAATGCCTTGTTCGCGGCTGTCTGGGCCGTGGACTTATCCGCATCAGCCGCAGACTCTGTGTCATGCTCGGCCGCCCTCGAAGCCCGATTGGCGTTGTCTGACTCGGTCTGCTTCTGGTGGATGTGGGTGATCGCGGCATCGGCCGCATCCTGCGCCGATCGCAGCGAAGTCGAATAGGTCAGCAACGCCTTAGCCGTGACGGCATAGCGATCGCGCGCCTTCTCGATATCGTTCGCTACGTCCTCTGCCTTGTTCTGCAGGGCAGTAGTTGCCTTGCTCTTCATCTCGCCAAGGTCGTTGATCTTCTTGAGGGTTGTCACCGACCTCGTGATGGCGTCTGCGATGTTCGCGTAGTGACGGGCCTTGCGCTGGAGCAGATCTGGGTCACCGGTGAGGGGATTGAACTCACTGTCGCTCACTTCGCACTCGGTCCTGTTGTCATGCCCGAATCCTGAAGTCCTTTGGCGAAGCCCGTGTCCACCGAGGTGAAACCGTCCGCAATCCCGGCGATCTGCGCCTGCAACGCCTCGATACTCTCGGTCATCTTCTTGCGCTTGTCATTCCACTTATGCGCGAAGTCGCGCACCGGGTCATGCAGCGCGTCGCTACCGGTCGCGTCCGCGACATCGTCGCTGAAGTCATCCGCGTCCTTGAAATCGGAAACGACAGCGTTGAGATCATGCTTCAGTCGCTCTAACTCTGTCAGGTTGAGTAGCAGGTCGGCCATTCGGATCTTTCCCCTCAAAAGCAATTCGCTCGCCCTACCCCTCTGGTACCCGCGAGCTACTTCCAAAACTATCGACTAACCCTCGGGTGCGACATGGGCAGCACTCCCCATCATCCTCAGCCCTCCACCATTCTCACCCCTCGACCAGCGGCAGCTGCACCCGCGCGGACTTGCCCTTTGCGATGTACATTCCGCGGCCTGGAGGGAACTCGGACTTGTTGATGCGCGGCAGCTGGGTCTTGAGGATGATGTCGCCCTCGACGGTCTCGGGCTGCAGGAGGAATCCGCGACGCCCATTCTTGATCTCGCCGAGCAGCGGCCAGGAGGATCCCCAGGCCGACATCTCGGCTTCGGCGATGAGCAGGTGGTCGCTGCGCTTCGCCGCTCGGGCCAGCTCGACGATTGCGGAATCGGCGGGGGTCTGAAGGAAGTCGCCGATCGATTCCACGATCACGACGATGCGTCCCTCGGTGTCGGTGTCGGAGACCGCGGCCGCGAGGTCCTTCGCGAGAGCGGCCACCGCTTCGACGGTCGTCGCCGACCCTGTCCAGGGCATCGCCTGCGAGAGCGGCGAACGCGAGTTGCCGAGATAGTAAAGCCGCGCATCCGGATCGAATCGCTGCACGGACCTGGCAAGCGCGTGCAGGGCGTTACTTCGCCCGCTCGCCGGGGGACCGGCAAGGAGGAACGTGCCCACCGGATCGAAGCCGAGCGGGCCGAGATCGAAGTCGCTGATCCCGAGCACCGGTTCGCCCGCGACTCGTGCCGGCAGATCCGATTCCGCATATTCCTTGGGCAGCGATCCGATGCCAGGGGCCGGCGCGACACCCGCGCGCACCATGGCCTCCGCGAGTGATTTGGTCGCGGTGGCTTGCTCCGAGACCGACGACGATCCGCCGAGAATGGCGATCTGCGTCTCGAATCCGTCGACGATCGCCCGTCCAGCGGGTGATTTGGAGCCGAGGATATCGCTCGGCACATCGAGCATCCCGTAGCCGTCGTCGGCGAGTCGCAGCACGACCTTGCGCTGGATGCTGGAGGCGATCGATGCCGGAACGGCGCCAGCCCGGTCGGCGGTGAGGGCCACGTGAATTCCGAGTTGGCGGCCGTCGCTGAGGATGTCCTTGAACACGTCGTACCAGATCGATCGCCCCGCGGGGATCTCGAAATCGTTGCGGAAATTCGGGAAGCCGTCGATGAGCAGCAGGATGCGGGGCTCCTGCGGTCGGTTCGCAAGCCGACGGTATTCCACGATGCTCGACGCGTTGGCCGCCGCGAATCGCGGGCCGCGGTCCTCGAGTTCGGCCTGCAACTGGCGGAACAGGCGGATGATGCGCTCGGAGTCATCCCCGGCGATCACCGCGCCGACGTGCGGCAGGGTCTCGAGCATCCGGAGGCTGCCGGAGCCGAAGTCGATGCCGTAGACCTTCACCGGGCCACCGCGCGGGGTGATCGCCGCCGCCGCGGCCAGAGTGCGAAGCACGGCGCTCTTGCCGGATCCGCCGGTGCCAAAGATCGAGAGGTGCCCATCGACATCCGGCCGGAAGTAGGTGGGCAACTGCTGCTGGCGTTCGGCGATGTCGGAGACTCCGAGCAGCAGCTCGGAGTCGGTGCGCTGCGGCAGGCGCCCGAGGTCGTAGAGACCGGCGAGTTCATCGAGCCACGGCCGCCTGGGCGGCGGGATCTGCGCGTCGCCGTTGGCCTTCACGATGGATGCCACGAGCTTCTGCTGGTCGGTGGGGCCGAGATCCCGGGCCTCGTCGACGGTGCTCGCAGTGAGGTCCTCCCAGCGGTTCTCGCCGCCGAACCGAAGCTCGGCCACCTCGATGTCGGCGTTCTCGGGTTCGCGGCTCGTCCATCCGCCGGCATAACCGGACTGGAACAGGGCGAGGCGGCCGGGACCGGTCTTGGCGACACCACGACCGGGGATGCCTGGGTCGAAGTGGGCGGCGTCCTTGATGCCCACCACATCCTGGCTGTCGGACTCGTCGGCCATGCGCAGCGCGATGCGCAGGTTGGTATTTGCGCGCAGGTTGTCCTTGATGACACCGGCCGGCCGCTGCGTCGCCATGATGAGGTGGATGCCGAGCGAGCGGCCGCGCTGGGCGATGTCGACGACGCCATCCACGAATTCGGGCACGTCGCCCACGAGAGCGGCGAACTCGTCGATGACGAGCACCAGCGCCGGCGGGCTGTCGGGATCGCCGCGCTTCTCGAGCTCGAGCAGGTCCTTGGCCTTCTTGCGGTTGAGCAGGTGCTCCCGGTAGTGCAGTTCGGCGCGCAACGACGTGAGCGCGCGACGCACCAGGTGCGGGCTGAGGTCTGTGACGAGGCCGACGGTGTGCGGAAGGGATACGCAGTCGGCGAAGGCCGATCCTCCCTTGTAGTCCACGAAGAGGAAGGTCACGCGGTCCGGGCTGTATTCGGCGGCCATGCCGAGCACCCAGGCCTGCAGGAACTCGCTCTTGCCGGCGCCGGTCGTGCCGCCGACAAGCGCGTGGGGGCCCTGCGTGCGCAGGTCGAGGTGCAGCGGATCAACCCCGGCGGATCCGATGATCGCCCGCAGCTTGCCGGCCCGGCGGGGCTTTGGGACTGCCCCGGGCGTGCGATCGTGCATCGACGCGTTCTGGCGCCAGCGGTCGATGACGGCGTCGCTCGTCTCGATCAGCTCGTGACCGAGCAGAGTGATCATCGAGACCGAGCGCGGGATGTCGCTTGAATCGGCCACGAGGGCGCCCGCGTCGATCACCGGTGCGAGCTGCTTCGCGAAGTCGAGAGCCCGAGCGGAATCGACCTGCTCGGTCTCGACCTCGGTGATGGTCTCGCCGAGGCGCACGAGTCCGACCGTGCCGAGGGCCGAGTCCGGCTCGAGGTGCAGGTAGGTGCGGCAGACGGCGGGCAGGGCCGGCACGCTCGGTGCCACCCAGATCGGATAGACGCCGGCATCCGCCGCCTGTTCCGCCAGTTGCACGAGACGCGCGCGATCGACCGCGACGTCGTCGGAGATGAGCAGCACGATCGCCGGCACCGGGGACTGGGTGCCGACGGTGGTGTTGGCCGACCCGACCTCGGCCCCGCGCTCTAGCGCGGCCCCCTCCTGCTCCATGGCTCCGCGGCGCTTTGCCCCCTTACCGGCTAACCGGTCTGCAACGAGACCCTCGATCGCCGAGAGCAGCTGCGATCCGCTCGCCGCACTGTCCGCGAGATGGCTGACCTCCAGCGGGCTGTGCGGAGAAGAAGTGTGCGGCATCCACTTGAGCCATTCGAGCTCGCGCGACCAGGCCGGGCTCACCAGGGCGGCGACGACGAGCTCCGCCGGGGAATGCAGTGCGGTGATCTGAATCAGCACCGAGTTGACCGAGCCGGCGGTCGCGGAGGTGGGGCCGGCGATGCCGAGCGCTCCGGAGTCGAAGAGGTTGTCGATGATCGGCACGCCCGCGATCAGCCGATTTTCCTCGACGACGGTGTCGAGTCGGCTTTGGAACTCGGGAAGCATCTCGCCCTTGGGCTGGGTGGAGACGATGTTGCGGGAGGCCATCGTGCCGATACCGATGCGCACGTTGAGAAACGACCAGTGTTCCGGGCGCCGCGTCCAGAGCAGCGGACCACGGCGGATGGCCTGAGCGAAGGAATCCTCGGTAGACGGCGATTCGTTGATGCGCAGCTCGAGTTCCTTTACCCGTTCCTCCTCGAGCTGCGTGGTGAGCGAGGCGAGGTGCACGTCGAACTTGCCGATCGCCTTCTTAAGGCGTCGCTTCTCCCGGGTCTTGCCGGTGAAGAAGTTACCGACCAACATGATCGGCGACATGGCGATAAACAGCAGCGAACTCGGCTGGCGGGAGATGTAGAACATCGCGCCACCCATGAGAATCGGAGCGATCATCGCCAGAAGAGGGAACGGCTGGTCCTGCTTCTCGGCGGGCACCGCGGGACCGGCGAACTCCTGGCCGGCATAGCGCCGCTCCACCTTCGGGGACCGGTTGAAGAAGATCGGACCGGCCGTGGGTGCGACGCCGGTGAGCACGGCGGAGTCGGCCACGGTGACCCGCACCTCGGAGTCGCCGATGAGCAGTGTCTCCTCCTTCTCGATGCGCAGGCGGGTGACGATTCCGCCGTCGACGACGACGCCGTTCGCCGAGCCGAGGTCGACGACCTCCACCACAGAAGAGACCTCGAAACGCACGTGCCGCTTGGAGACGAGCGGGTCGTGCAGGGTGATGTCCGCGGCATCCTCTCGGCCAAGCACTGTTGTACCGGCGGTGAGGGGGAATTCGCGCCCGGCATCCGGTCCCGATACCACCGTGAGGGTGGCGATGGTGGGCGCTTTGCCCGACACCGCGGGCTGAAAATAGGTGCCGGCATCCGCGATGCTCACGGTCGCACCACTGCCGATCCAGGCTTCCCCGAGGGGCGCGTCCGGGGGCAGGAGGAGCGCCTCGGTCTGGCCGGGGAGCGTGGCGTGCAGGGTGAGGACGCGCTGCGGGTCGGGCTTCGCTCCTCCGGCGTGCGGATCGAGTCGTGCGATCGTGGCGGCTACGTCGGAGATACTCGCCGAGGCATCCGCGGTGACGACAATGTCGTCAGTGACTCCGGATGCCCGCCGAAGGGTCAGCTTGAGACGCACGTTCTTCCTCCCCCGAGGCGACCTGCTGGACGCTCAGGCAAGTATAGGAGAGGGACAAACTCATTCTCGGCGATCGCGGTCGTCGCGATTCTCCCACCACCATCGCGGAGTCTGACTCGCTCCCCCGCCGTCGCGATAGGAGATCAGCAGGAGGAAGGAGAGCGCCACCACGAAGGCGGTCATGGCGACGGCGATGGCGAACGGACCAACCGCATTCGATCCGAAGAAGAGCAACGAGAGCAGGGGACGACCTTTGCCCAACGAGTACAGGGTGGAGCCGCTGATGAGGAAAAAGAAATAGGTGATCACGGCCGTGACGAGGGCACCAACGACGATCGATCCGCGACGGCGCCCGAAGGTCACCAGAAGCGTGTAGAGCGCCGCGGTCGCAGTTGCGAACATGATCGGCGCAATGAGTGGCCCGGCGTCTCGTTCGGTGAGCACGTCACGGTCGGCGTAAAGGCTGATGATGCCACTGGCAGCGATCGTGAGCGCGAGAAACAAAACCACGGCAAACACTGCGATCGTCGTCACATAGCGTGTGCGTGCATCCATTCGGTCAGGCTAGACCGTGGCGTCGGGAGTACGAAAGCGCGACTTCTCGTACTCTGCGGTGCGCTCGGCAGACTCCCGATCGAAAGACTCGCGCGCCTCACTGTTGCGCACCTTCACCTTGCGGCCGCGGGCGCTGATGAGCGCTCCCATCCACATCGAAACCTCGCGGGCCAGTAGTCCAGCGGCGATGATGAACGGGTTGGTGAGCGCCTCCGCAAACAGTCGAGCAGCGCTCGACGGTGTTTCTGCAAACACGTTGTTCGCGAGGAGTCCGGCTCCCACCGTGCCGAAGTAGACAAGCAGCGCGACAAAGATGCTGCCGACCACGTACCCCCACCATGACGCGCGGTTGACCACAAGCACCACGAGTACGAACCCGATGAAGAAGAAGGCGCTTCGGCTAAAAAAGGCGCCAAAGAGCTTTACCGCC
>ENA-OFCI01001229-OFCI01001229.1-metagenomes-genome-assembly--contig:-NODE-1229-length-11951-cov-6.149882_pt1 | contig 11951 bp, 14 predicted proteins | sample MGYA00153391_OFCI01 | MGnify analysis MGYA00153391
CTGACTCGCCGCGGCTGTTTGAGCAAAGTGAGCGCAGCGAACGGAGCGAGTTTCGCGGCGGGTCACGCGAACGAGCACCACAGAGCAGTCGTCGCGCAGCGGCGACCGCCGAGGCGAGGCGACGCGCCCGGCCCGAATACGCCTTTGCCGCCACGAACAAGTGCGCCCCGGAATGCCTCAAATGACAACAACAGCCATCAACACAGCAAGCTCCTCTCCGCGCTATTACCTCACCGAGGCGCACCACCCGCAGAACGGCACGCTGCTCGGGTTCTGGCTCTATTTGATGAGCGATTGCCTTTTGTTCGCGGCGCTGTTCGCCGTGTACGGCGTGCTCGGCCGCAATTACGCAGCGGGGCCGGCGGGCGCCGAGCTGTTCAATTTGCCGCTCGTCGCAGTCAACACCTCGCTGCTGCTTCTGTCGTCGATCACCTATGGCTTCGCGATGCTCGAAATGCAGCACGGCAAGTTGAAAGCCGTGATCATGTGGCTCGCGGTCACCGGCCTGCTCGGAGCGGGATTCATCGGCCTGGAGCTGTACGAGTTTCACCACTTGGTTCAAGAGGGTGCGGGCCCGCAACGCAGTGCGTTCCTGTCGGCGTTCTTCGCGCTCGTCGGCACGCACGGGTTGCATGTGAGCTTCGGCATTGTCTGGTTGATCACGTTGATGTTCCAGCTCGGCCAGCGCGGGTTGGTGCCTGAGAACAAGCGCCGCCTGATGTGCCTCTCGATGTTCTGGCACTTTCTCGACGTGGTGTGGATCGGCGTGTTCACCTTCGTCTACCTGATGGGAGTGCTGCGATGAGCGCGCATGTCGAGACACATCAAGTCGATGACGACCACGACAGCGGCGCGCCCCACAGCACGCTCAAGGGTTACCTGACCGGCTTCGTGCTCGCCGCGATCTTGACGGCATTGTCGTTCTGGCTCGTGATGGGCAAGGTGTTCGACAGCTCGACGACGACTGCAATCGTGATCCTCGCGGTCGGCGTGGTGCAGATCGTCGTGCACATGGTTTATTTTCTGCACATGAACGGCAAGGCCGAGGGTGGTTGGACCATGCTCGCGCTGCTCTTCACGCTGGTGCTCGTGGTCATCACGCTCTCGGGCTCGCTGTGGGTGATGTATCACCTCAACCACAACATGATGCCGTCGGTGCACGACATGCGAAACATGCCTTGAGGCCCACGCCGCGCTCCACGCGACGCGCCGTGATCGCACTTGTCGCGTGCGCACTGTTCGCCGGTTTCGTTGCGCTCGGCAGTTGGCAGGTGCAGCGGCGCGCATGGAAGCTGGACCTGATCGACCGTGTCGAGGCGCGCGTGCATGCACCCCCGGTGGTCGCTCCCGCACGCGCACCAGCAAGCGAGCGCTGGTCCGCGGTCGATGTTGCGAACGACGAGTACCGCCACGTGCAGGCGAGCGGCGTGTTCTTGCGCGACGCCGACACCTTCGTGCAAGCCGTCACCGAACGCGGCGCTGGGTTCTGGTTGCTGACGCCGCTGCAGCTCGCCGACGGAAGCATCGTGATCGTCAACCGCGGCTTCGTGCCACCCGAATCGCGCGACCGCGTTGCCGCAGTCACCGGCACCGTGAAAGTCACCGGGCTGCTGCGCCTGACGGAACCCGGCGGCGGTTTCCTGCGTCGCAACGAGTCGGCCGTGAACCGCTGGTACTCGCGTGACGTGCAGGCGATCGCGATCGCGCGTGGATTGAACAAAGTTGCGCCCTACTTCATCGATGCCGATGCCGACGCTGGTGCCGGGATGCCCGATTCGAACGCACCGGTCGGGGGCCTCACGGTAATCGCCTTCACCAACAACCACCTCGTCTACGCGATCACCTGGTTTACGCTCGCGCTAATGGTCGCATCCGGTGGGTGGCGGCTGATGCGCGAGGAGCAAAGTGGCGGGTACGACTGACATCATGGGCAGCGCGAGCGGCGACTCCGTCGGCCTGAAGAACATGCAACAGCTGATCGAGCTGCGCTGGATCGCCGTGGTCGGCCAGCTCGCGACGATCGCGGCGGTGCGCTTCAGCCTCGGCATCGCGTTGCCCGTCGACGCGATGCTCGCCGTGCTCGTCGGCCTGGTCGCGTTCAACATCGCCAGCCTGCTGCGCTGCCGCTACCGGCGCGAGGTCAGCAACACCGAGCTGTTCGTCGCGCTGTTGGTCGATGTGGCCATGCTCACCGCGATGCTCTACCTGAGCGGCGGTGCGACCAATCCGTTCGTGTTCTTGTACCTGCTGCAGGTGATCTTGGGCGCAGTGCTGCTCAAGCCCTGGTCGACCTGGACGATGGTGGCCGTGACCTGCGCGTGCTTCGCGGGCCTGGCGTTGCTCTCGCGCCCGCTCGCGCTGCCGCTCGACCAAGACCGCGGCCTCGCGAGCCCGTACATCCAGGGCATGCTGATCTGCTTCGCGCTGAACGCCGCACTGCTCGCGGTCTTCATCAAGCGCATCACGCGCAACCTGCGCGCGCGCGACGCGCGGCTGGCCGATCTGCGCCAGCGCGCCGCCGAAGAAGAACACATCGTGCGCATGGGCCTGCTTGCCTCGGGCGCAGCGCACGAGCTCGGCACGCCGCTGGCGACGCTCTCGGTGATCCTCGGCGATTGGCGCCACATGCCAGCGTTCACGCGCGACCCCGAGCTGCTGCAAGAGGTGGGCGAGATGCAGGCGCAACTCGCGCGCTGCAAGAGCATCGTCAGCGGCATCTTGCTGTCGGCCGGCGAGGCGCGTGGCGAGTCGTCGGCGAAAACCACCGTCAGCACCTTTCTGAACGACCTGGTCGACGAGTGGCGCGCGACCCGTCCCGCGGTGGCGTTCGTGTTTGAGAACCGTTTCGGCGACGATCTGTCCATGGTCTCGGATTCGGCCGTGAAACAGATGATCTGCAACGTGCTCGACAACGCGCTCGAAGCCTCGCCACGCTGGATTCGCTTCGATGCCGCGCGCGATGCCGATGCCAACGCCGATGTGCTGACATTGACCGTGACCGACGCTGGCCCGGGCTTCCCACCTGGCATGCTGGCGCAATTCGGCAAGCCCTATCAATCGAGCAAGGGCCGGCCCGGCGGCGGGCTCGGGCTGTTTCTGGTCGTCAACGTCGCGCGCACGCTGGGCGGCAGCGTGGCGGCGCGCAACCGGCCCGAGGGCGGCGCGAGCGTCACCGTGACCTTGCCGCTCGCGTCGATCACGTTGGTTGAGCAAACGTCGCATGGGAACTGAACGCCAACTGCTGATCGTCGAAGACGACGCGGCATTCGCGCGCACGCTCGCGCGCTCGCTCGAGCGGCGCGGCTACGCGGTCCTGACCGCGAGCAGCCACGCCGAAGTCGTCGCGCTGCTGCGACTGCCCGCAAATTCACCGGGCTTCGCGGTGGTCGACCTCAAGCTCGCGGGCGAAGCTTCGGGCCTGGCTTGCGTGCAGGCGCTGCATGCGCACGACCCGTCGATGTTGATCGTCGTGCTGACCGGCTTCGCAAGCATCGCGACCGCCGTCGAGGCGATCAAGCTCGGCGCCTGCCACTACCTCGCGAAGCCCTCGAACACCGACGACATCGAAGCTGCATTCGGCCGCGCCGCCGGCAACACGGAAGTCGGCCTGACGAATCGCCCGACCTCGATCAAGACGCTGGAGTGGGAGCGCATCCACGAGACTTTGGCCGACACCGGCTTCAACATTTCCGAGACCGCACGGCGGCTGGGTATGCACCGGCGAACGCTGGCGCGGAAATTGGGGAAGCAGCGGGTGAAGTGAGGGTTGTGGGGGGCGGCTATCGACCCAAAGGCGATGTTCACGTCCTTAGATGGGTAACCGCAAAGTGGACTGTCGGTTCTGGCGGTGCTATGGCAGTGCGGCGCATTGCCGCGGAAGGGTGGCCAGAGTGGATTCTGCTTCTAACCAAGCTCCTGTCTTCAGTCTGACTGAGCTACGGCGCCAGAAATCGGTGCCTGGAAGCGGCGCGCGCCCCGCAGCAAAATCGCCGCGGTGCAAAGTGTGCCCCCGCATAAAAGGTTGCGGCGGAGCCGAATGTTTCGCACAACAGGCCCGCAAAGACGCTGGCTAACAGCATGGCTAGCCCACGCACGACGTTGAAGAGGCCGTACGCGCACCCGCGAAAGTCGTCATGCGCCGGATCGGCGACCATCGTGTAGTGCCCCCCTGTGTCAGGCGTCACAGGACAAAACTCCGCGGCTTCTCGACGCCCACTGGGGCAAGCTTGCGGCAAAGCTTTTAGAAAATATCACCGCCCATGGCCATCAGCAACCAGGAGAAACTTTGAAACTAAATCTGCTCTTTCTGCTTGGTGCAGTAGCTTTGTCTGCATGCAGTCTTGAAGCGCACCGCGTCCAAAGTATCCAAGTAACCAGCGCCATTTACAGCGTCGAGGATGGGACCGTACCGTGCAATGTAACTGCGAGGGTAGCGGGTATCTGCAACGGCTTGGCTAGCTGTACTGTCTCGGTGCAGAGCGCGCTCTGTCACATGGGAGATCCGGCACCCCCGCTACAGAAGCTCCTCTCCGTTCACTACTCGTGTCACGCTGCCGGCACGCTGCGAGCGACTGCCGTGGAAGGCAAGACACTTACTCTCGTGTGTTTACAGTGACGCCTTGTATCTTCGTGGATCTAGCGGAGTGCTTTTACGGAGCCTTTGGTGTCCGAACGCCTCGTCCGCTTCTACCATCACCTGCCTGCCCGAACATGCGGCGCCAGCCAGCCGCTGCGTAGCCACGTCACACTCGGCCGTGCCGTCCGAGGTTCCGGCCTTCACGTTGACCACCCAGCCGTGGCAATCGTCCGTCAAGACACAGTGCAGGTCGTTGGGCAGCGCAGGCACAACATTGCTTTTGTGGTGCTGCCGTAGCCCGGAGTCGGGCGTGGAGTCGTTCGTGTCGTTACTGCGGGGCTCGCCGTGTCAGTCCTTGGAGGGCCGTCATCGCCACCTTCGACGTAGAACTCGTACATGACCAAGAACTCGAGATCCGTATTGGCCAAGGCCCCCGCGCCGCGAAGGCCATGTCTGCGCGGCCGTGATCGTTTAGGGCTTGAGCGCCAGCACCAGCTCGGCGATTGTGCGAGCGTCAGCCTCGCTGACGTTGGGTTGCGGCGGCATCACGTCTTCGCCCCAGACGCCAGTGCCGCCGACCCGGATCTTCGTGGCGAGCATGGCCACCGCCTCGGCATTGCCTGCATAGCGTGCAGCCACGTCATTAAACTTGGGGCCGTACTGGTGCCTGTCGATCAAGTGACAGGCGGTGCAGTTGTTGCGCTGCATCAACGTCTGAAGCTGTGCGGTGTCGGCGCGTGCCACGGGGCTCCAGCCCAACGTGAAGACCCCCAAGAGCAGTGCCGCCGCCGCCCAGGGCAGACGGCGCGTGACGGAGGAGGCTTGCCAATGAATCATGGTGAACACCGCGTGGAATGAAAAGGGTTCGATCGGGTGTCTGGACCGGGGAACGATGGTCCGCACAAGAAGAGAAGCGCTGCCGGGCGGCAGCGCTTCGAGCACGGAACAGGCTCAGTTCGGCGAGACGCGATAAATCATGCCGCTTGCTTCGTCAGCGACATACAGCGCGTTGTCCGGGCCCAGCGACAGGTGGCGCAGCCGGCCCGCGAACGTCGGCCAAGACAGTTCCTGCTTGGTCGAGGCCAGGCCGTCCTTGCTGATGTCGAGGATGTCGATGCGGTTGCCTGTCGGGGTGCCGTGGATACCGATGCCAGCGTAGCCAACGGCCATCCGGCCTTCCCACTCCTTCCACTGTTTGCCCACGAGGAACACGTTGCCGCACATGCCCTGCGAGAGGCCATTGTTGTTCCAGGCTGGCTTCAGGGCGTCAGGGTAGGTGCGCAGGTCGGTCATGGGCATGAACGCACTGCGCTCGGCAGGCGGCAGCGCGCCCATTTGGTTGGGCGAGTAGCCGCAGTAACCATCGGGGCAGGCGCCACGGCCGTTGCGGTTGTCACGCGGGTCCCAACCACCGTTGCCGCCGTTGACGAGCTTGGTGACTTCGTCGGAATGCCAAGGGCCGTTTTCTGCGATGAATGGCTCGTTCGTGCCCGGACGGAATGCAATGCCCTGCGGGTTGCGGAAGCCGTAGGCGAAGATGCGCTTGTCGAAGCCGGCAGGCGGGTTGTTGCCCGGGGCTGCCTTGCCGTCGCGATCCACGCGCAGCACCTTGCCCCGGATCATCGCGGGGCTCTGCGGCCCTTCGGCGTTGTGGTTGTCGCCAGTCGTCACGTACAGAAAGCCGTCACCCGGGTTGAAGCGCAGACGCCCGCCGTTGTGCGCGCCTGGCCCGCCGAACGGATGGTTCGACTTGACGGGCTTGTAGCCGATGTCGTTGATGATCTCGACGATGTCGGACGCAGAGGAAAGCGAGGCGTCCATCTTCATCCGCATGACGATGTTGTTGTACCCGCCATAGGTGCGGTTAGAGCCCTTCGAGCTGGAGTACAGGTAGACGAAGCGGTTGGTCGCGAACTGCGGGTCGACTGCGACGCCCTGCACGCCGGCTTGGCCGTCGCAGAACAGATCGGCCTTCATCGTGGCGTAGCCGGTACTGCCACCGACACCAAGCAGCGCATTCACTTTGCCTGACGGCAGCCGCACCGACAGACCCTTGCACTTCTCGGTAAAGAACATCGTGCCGTCGGGCAGGAATGCCATGTCCCAGGGCGACTCGGTCTTCTGGAACTCCTCGGCCTTGACGGTGACCTCCGCGGCGGCACCCGTCGAGACCACCATGCCGATAAACGCGGCCAGGCTGATCGGCAGCAGCGACCACGCCGGGCGACGTGCGGTTCGTGAAACGCCCGAGGTGCCGGCCGGAATTGCTACTTCAGTCATAACGTCTCCTAAACTTCGATTTTTTGAGCGGTATGGCTCCTGTGGGCATGCACTTTGGGCGCAACGCCACACTAAATTCTAGCAACGGAACGTGACGATGCACTTCGAACTTTCCCTAGCTAAATCATCAAGCTCGCCAGTCCACCTGCTCACCTCCGCCAAAGCACGCCGGCAGGACGGCGAAACGTGGCGGATCCCAATTAACAGCATGCATCCGAGCCAGCGTTCTCTTAGGTTCTGTCGACCTGCTATCTGCGCCGATAGCCAGAAAACCGCCTGTCGTTAACGGCAGCTGATGGCCGGAAGCCGCCAACCCGTCACAACCGCTGGAACGGTGCCTTCCCCCTCACCCGCCGCCACAGCAGCCCCGGCAGCCGCGCCGCGAACTCCAGCATCAGCCGCGCGTGCATCCAGGTCAACAACACGTTGTCGCGCCCGTATTGGAAGTGCGAGACACCGCCCTCCTCGGCCGTCAGGTACTTCACCGGCGCCGCGAGGTTGATCGGCTTGACACCGCGCCAGGCGAGGCGCACGACGGCTTCGGTGTCGAAGTCGAAGCGGCGCATCCAGGGCTGGCGGCGCATCACCGCGATCAGGTCGGCGATCGGGTAGGCGCGAAAGCCGAAGAGCGAATCGTCGATGCCGGCGCCGAGCGTCTCGAGGTTCGTCCACCAGTTCGAGACACACCGGCCTCGCACGCGCAAGAGCGGCGCCGAAGCGTCGAACACCGGGCGGCCGAGCACCATGGCCTCGGGGTGGCGGATCGACAGGCGCATGAAGTCGCCGATCAGCGCGGCCGGGTGCTGGCCGTCGGAATCCATCGTCAGCGCGTGCGTGAAACCGGCCGCGCGCGCCGCCAGCAGGCCCTGCAGCACGGCAGCGCCTTTGCCGGCGTTGGCGGGCAGCTCGATCAGCGTCAGGCCGGGGTCGATGGCGGCCATCGCGCGCAGGCCGGCGGGCGTACCGTCGGTGCTGCCGTCGGTGACGACCCAGACGGGGTTCCAGTGCGCGCGCGCGGCACGCACGGTCTCGTAGACGGTCGCGCCGGTGTTGTAGCTCGGGATCAGCAGCAGGTGGGTGAGCGACGCTTCACGCACTTCAGGGCTCGTCATCACCGCAGCTCTTCGGTGAAATAGGCTTCGAGCCGTTTGAGCAAGCTTTGGTGATCGCCCTCGGGCGCGAAGCGCTCACCGAGGCGCACGCTGAAGACCACCGGGAACTGCGGCGTGCGCCAGATCGGCCAGCCTTTGGTGAGGTATGGCGATTCGGACTCGATGAACACGGTCTGAATCGGCACGCCGGCCATGTGTGCGATCAGCGTGATGCCGGGTCGAAACGGATTGATCGGCGACTGCACGGTGCGCGTGCCTTCGGGGAACAACACGAGCTGGCCGCCCGCCTTCAGGTTCGCGACGCAACTGCGGATCATGCCGCGCGGCGGCTCGTTGCGGATGTAGCGAGCGAGACGCGCGCCTGCGCCGAGGAACGGGTTGCGCATCAGGCTCGACCGCATGATGCAGATGCCGCGTGGCACGCGCGCGATCACCAGTAGCGCGTCGAGCATGCTCGGGTGGTTGGCCGCGATGATCAGGCCGGCGTCGCGGCTCAGCACGTCGAGCGCGGTGTAGTCGATGCGCATCAGCCCGAGCCACTGCGCGCAACTCCAGAACCCGCGGTACACCGACGAGATCGCTGCGCGCCCGACGACCACACCTTGCGCGCGCGTCAGGAACGGGTAGATGACGAAGCAGACGAGGTTCCAGGTCAGCGACATCGCACCCAGGTGCGCGAGCAAGACGTAGAACAGAAAGCCCTGGAACAGGCGCCGCAGAAAACTCAAACAGCACCTCAGTCGGATGCCGCAACCAGCTCGGACGACGTGGCCAAAATCCAGGACACGCCGAACCCGAACGTGACGGCCGAGGTGCGGCGCACGAGCGGGCTGTCGTCGAACGTCGCGCCGCGCAGGTTGTCGTAGCGCACGAAGCCGCCGACCCACATGTTGCCGAAGCGGCGTGAGGTGGCGGCCACGGCGCGCCAGCCGGCGTAGCCGCCGCGCGCTTGATAGGCAGCGCGATTGGCGGTCGCGTACGGCGCGTCGACACCGTAGTAATACTGGTGGAACTTGCGGTCGGCGAAGACCGGCCCGGTCAGCGCGCCGAAGTTCCAGCCGCCGCCGATGCCGCCGAGATCGAGGTTCAGGTTCGGCGAGAACGTGGCGCCGACGAATTTCGGCGAACGCTCGACCGACACCGCGCCGCGCACCGGCAGGCGCAGGTCGAGCTTCCAGCGGTTCTCGAGCGAACGCGCGAGCGTGACGTTGAGGTTCGGGCCGAGCTCGAACGTGCCCTTCAGATTCGGCATGCCGGCGCGGGCGTCGTTCGCGTCGTCGTTGCGGCTGCGCGTGGGTGTCGAGGCAGCGACGCTCACGTCGACCTTGATGCGCTGCGAGTTGAACAGCAACGCGCGTGCGCCGTCGCGGTCGGCCTTCAACCAGGTGCCGCGGTAGACGATGTAGGGCAGCGGCAGCGCGTAGAAGCGGCTGCGGTCGGAGCCGAGGTAGTCCGGCAGGCGCAGGCCGGCGACGCCGAGGCCGAGCTCCCACAGCGGGCGTTTCACTCCAGGGTTCAGACCGGCGTCGACATCGGGACCGGGCTCCATCGGCTGGTCGGCGGCGAAGGCGGCGGCGCTGGACAAGGCGGCCAACGACAACATCAGGCTGCGAACGATCATGCGATGGCTCCGGTGTGCGCGAAACCATGGGCCTCGATCTCGACCAGCAACTCGGCGCGGCAGATGTCGGCCTGCAAGTAGACCGCTTCGCGCGCGGCCGTGCTGCCGGCGCCGACCTCGCGCTCGAAAACCTCGCGCACTACAGCGAGGTTCGCCGGATCGCGCACGTAGACGGTGTAGATCAGCGCATCGGCCGCGAACGCAACGCCCGCGCGCTCGGCAGCGACCCGCCGCACGGTCGCGATGTTGTGCAGGCTTTCTTCGGTTTGTTTGCGCACGTCGCCGACATGCAGGCTGGTGTGGCCGACGATGCTCGCGGTGCCCGAAATGAAGAGCGCGTTGCGACCGCCGCCCACGTCGACCAGCGCCGCGCGCGAGAAGCTCGGGCTGCGCGGGCCGTAGGTGTCGGGGTAGCAGTAGGCGCTAACCTGGCGCGGGTTTTCGATCGCCAACGGCGGCTGGCGGCCGGCGAGAAAGTAGACGCGCAGCGGGCCGTCTCGCATGCCCAGCGCACACGCTGCCGGCGCGCCCTCGAAGGCGCTGCGGAGTGCTTCGATGAAGGCCTGCTGGCGACCGGCGTTGAACTGGCGATAGCGCTCGCTGCCGTCTTGTTCGCGGTTGATCGCGGCGAGGTAGTTCCACACCCGCAGCAGATTCGGGCAGACGCTCGCGGCGAGCACCTCGAACAGATCCTTGTAAGCGCGATGCGAAGCTTCTTGAAGGCCCGAGGTGCCGTCGTCGACCTCGGCGAAGCCGTGCAGCCAATGGCCGTCGGTCGTGTAGCGCACACAGCCGTGGCGGCGATCATGAGATGGTGACGCGCTGGCCCAGCCATCGAACACTGCGCCGGGCGGCGCGAGCAGCGCCGCGTGCAGTGCCCCGGCGCCCTGCCCGACGAGCCGGCCACCGAGCGCGGCGGGTGCTGCTTCACCGGCGCCGAGGCGCGAGCGGCGAAAGAGAAGCGGCTGGAGCACTGCGAGCGTGTGGGACGCGACAGCGACGCTCACGCGGCCCGACCCTCGTGGTCGTGAAAATGATTGCGCAAAGGCGCGTAAAGAGGCTGGTTCATGGCCGGCGGATTGTATCGCCGGGCCTGTCGAAGCCCGGGGCCGCCGGGGCCCGGAACAACAGCTATTCACCCAAGTAAGCAGCGCGCACTTTGGGGTCAATGAGCAGCTGCTTTGCATCGCCGCTCATCGTGACCTCGCCCGAATCCATCACATAGCCGCGCGAGGCGATTTGCAGCGCGCGGCTCGCGTTTTGCTCGACCAGCAACACGGTCGTGCCGCGGCTGTGGATGTCGTTGACGACCTCGAAAATCTTGTCGACCATGATCGGGCTCAGGCCCATCGACGGTTCGTCGAGCAACAGCACCTTGGGTTGCGCCATCAGCGCGCGGCCCATCGCGAGCATCTGCTGCTCGCCGCCGCTCATCGTGCCGGCGAGCTGATTGCGGCGCTCCTTCAGGCGCGGGAAAATCGCGAACACCTTGTCGATGTCGAGCGCGATCTGCACGTTGTCGGTGCGGATGAATGCGCCCATCTGCAGGTTTTCGGTGATGGTCATGCGCGTGAAGGTGCCGCGGCCCTCGGGCACCATTACCAGGCCTTGCTTGACGAGATCCCACGGGCCCCGGCCCTTGATCGACTTGCCGAGGTATTCGATGTCGCCACCGACAGCGGGCTGGATGCCGGTGATCGCCTTCAGCGTCGTCGTCTTGCCGGCGCCGTTCGCGCCGATCAGGCTGACGAGCTCGCCCTCGTGCACCTCGAAGGTCACGCCCTTGACGGCCTGGATGCCACCGTAGGCGACCTTCAAGCCCGTGACCTTGAGCATCGTTTTTGTCATCTGATTTTCCGTTCGTCCTGTGCTTGTCGAAAGATCAGTGATTTTTGTGATCGGCGCCTAGGTAGGCCTCGATCACCTTCTCGTTCTTCTGCACCTCGGCGGCCGTGCCTTCGGCGATCTGCTTGCCGTAGTCGAGCACGGTCAGGCGGTCGCACAGGCCCATCACGAGCTTCACGTCGTGCTCGATCAGCAGGATGGTGCGGCCGTCGCGGCGGATCTGGTCAATCAGCTCGCGCAGCACGATCTTTTCGCTCGCGTTCATGCCGGCGGCGGGCTCGTCGAGCGCAATCAGCTTCGGGTCGGTCGCGAGCGCGCGTGCGATCTCGAGGCGGCGCTGGTCGCCGTAACTCAAGGTGCGCGCCTTGTACTGCGCGAACCGGCCGATGCCGACGTAGTCGAGCAGCTCTTGCGCGCGCTTAGCAATCGCGGCCTCTTCGGCCTTAAAGCTGGCCGTGCGAAAGACCGCGCCGATCAGCCCCGAACTCGTGCGCACGTGGCGGCCGACCATCACGTT
>ENA-OFCI01001231-OFCI01001231.1-metagenomes-genome-assembly--contig:-NODE-1231-length-11943-cov-3.296686_pt1 | contig 11943 bp, 12 predicted proteins | sample MGYA00153391_OFCI01 | MGnify analysis MGYA00153391
GTCGCCGCGACGGACCGCATACACTTCATCCGGCTCTCCTGCGAGACAAAGACCCACTCTGATGAATACGGATCGCAAGAGCTGTCCACCGTAGCCGCACTGACCGGACCCTCGGTCGTACTCTTCCTCGTCGGCTGGTTTCTCATCGCGATCGCCGACATTGCCCGCCGTCGGCCGCGGCCGGTCTCCGTAATCGCGCTGTTGATTCTCTCCGCGGTGTCTCTCGTGTTCTGGCTGGCAGTCGTGCCGCTGCAGTTTGCCACCGGCGTTCTGCCGGGGGATCCGTCCTTCGACGGGGCGCTTACCCTGGCCATCGCGCCCGCGATCATCCTCGCGCTCGGGGTGCTCGCGCCGCTCGCGTGGTTGTTCGTCCGCGGCATCCGCTCCCGCACGTCTCGCTCGTGAGGTTGGCAAGGGGAGTCCTGCCCATTCCGGAATCGAATATCGCCCGCTAAATTGTAAGCAGTTGGTTGGCTGAGGGGGTCGGAGCCCGATCTATCAAGGAGTTGAACCTCATGGCAAACATGAACGTTACTTACAGCGAGATGACTGATGCGGCAAATCGTTTGACGACGGGCAAGGAAGACATCACTTCGAAGCTTCACGTGCTTCAGAGTCTGGTCAACGGTCTCGTGCAGGGCGGCTTTGTGACGGATGCTGCATCCGGAGCGTTTCACGCGTCGTACGAGCAATTCACCAAGGGCACGACGGAGGCCGTGAACGGTCTCGATGGAATGTCGCAGTTCCTCACGAAGGCCGCTTCGGCTCTCGAGAACGTGGACTCCGAGCTCGCCAAGGGCATCGGCGGCTAAAACATTAATCCAAAATAGGTAGGGGGCGTCACGATGTATGGGGACATGGCACCGCTCACAGGGGATGCTGCTGCCCTGCGCATTCTCGCCACCGACACGCGAGAGCGCGGCGTCCAATTGGGCGGTGCTGTTGGCACGACCTGGGTGTCGGCCGCGGCCGCGAAATACGAGCAGTCGCTCGCCGATAGTGCGAGGAACTTTGCGGATGCCGCCCAAGCGCTCGATGAGGCAGCGGACGCGATTGACGCTCACGTGCGGTCGGTCGATGCACTGAAGCAGGCTATCGCCAGCGCGGAGCACTGGGTGACCGATCGCTTGCACGACGCGACGCGACTGGTCGGTAGCGTCGTGGAAACGTTTGAGGCGGGTGCGTCTGCGGTTTTTCAGTTCCTCGGCCAAGCCGTACCTGAACACCTCGTCCATCAGGCTGAGGACATTATTCATACCCTGCCTTCGCTCCCGGCCCCCGGCTCCAAGGACTGGTTGGATGCCCTCGACACCTTTCGCAGGAGGGGATGGTGAGCGACACCTCCGGTGTCAGCGCGCCAGCCCGCTTCATCGTGTCCCTGGACCAGCTTCACCTGATGGAAGCGCAGACGGGCATCGCGGTGCCCTCGGAATTCCACACCGAATGGGGGGACGGTGTCACAGCCGAGGAGCGCGAGCGGCGAGAAGCGGATGCGCTCAGCGGATTAGAGGCGATGGGTTTTATCGCGCCGTCGGTGGGCGCCTCCACCGGCGCGGAACGGGTGAATCCAGCCGTTCGGGCCTACCTCGGCCTCTTTGCCGATCCCGCCCTCACCGTCTCAGTTCGATCGTGGGGCGGTGGTCGCACCTATCTGCACGAGGTCGCGGTGCTGTCCGGCCATGCAACCTCGCTGGTCAGGACCCAGCGGCTCGACGACCGCGGGCAGAACCCGCTCAATGAGGACTCGGTCGAGCTCTCCGCATTCACCTTCCCCGAGCTCATCGGCGAACTTCTCCGATCCCTTCGCGAGATTGATACGGGGCGCCCGGCGGGAGTGGTCGCAAATGGCTCGGTCGAGCTCCCGCTCACCGAACTGCAGGGTCTCATCACCGCGATCCGATCCGACCGGCCCGGGATTATCGAGGGGGCAATGCAGGAGGTCGCGATCAGTGCAGCTTCACTCCCGATCGTGCGGGCGGCGTCCTTCGGTATCGATGCCGGTTTCACCGTGTTCGCGCGGTCACGGGCGACCGGGGACCAGTTCTCATCGCACTGGTTTCGAGCAAACTCCGGATGGTTCGAACTCGCGCTCTCGACTCCGCCCCTCGATTCCGTGACCTCGTCTATCGAGTTCGCCGATCGCAGCCGGGTGAGACTGTCGACCCGGGGCAGTGAGGCGATTGTCGCCACGGTCATCACCGCCATCGGCACCCTCGGGGGAGCGCTCCATGGCTAGCGGGATTACCGTCTCCGGTGGCGCAGGGGGAATCGGGGCAAACCTCGACGACATGCGGTCGCAGGCGAAAGTACTCGAGGCGATGACCGGTGCGCTACTTGATCGAGCGAGTTCCACCGGGCAGTTCGCGGTTGCTCCCGATCTTCTGAGCTCCGCTGTGCTATCTCCGGTGACTGCCGCCGTGGCCGAAGAGAAGATCGTCGCAGCGACGGGCAAGCTCGTGCTTTTCGCAACCGAAGCCGGGGTGTCCGCAGTATTTCTCGAGGGCGCCGTGGTGGCATATGAGTCGGTGGACAGAGCGCTTGCCGAGCTGGCGACCCTCGGGACCAATGCCGTTACCTTCGTTGCCGGATCCCTCGTGATCCCCGCGGCTGTTGTCGGGGGAGTGCTCGTCATCGGCGACCTGGCGGCGAGCTATGTTGCCGGCTACGGCGACGAGCTTGCTGACTCGATCCGCGAAGGCGCGGAACGGGTCCACAAAAACCCGTTACTGCTGCTCGCTCCAGTGGGATTCGCCAGCCTGGTCGCGAGCTCGTTCAGCGCGAAGGATGCCAATGCCAACGCGAGCGCGATCCTCGGTGCGCAGTTGGCTGCGCTCAAGAGTCTCGCGGCCGACCATGCGCAGCAACTCAATGTGCTGCTCGGGCAGAACGCCGGAATCGTCGACTTCATCGCTCGTGGAGCTCCCGGTCTGCTGACCGGCCTTGTTGCGCCGCTGTATGTCATCCTCGGGCCGAGCACGAACACCATCATGACGGCGCTCACCGGAGTGCCATGGCCACCCCTGACCTACGAGCAGGCGGTACAGGCCCTGGTCGGAGCGGCAAACAAGGGCGGGTTACTCGAAGATGGTCAGCCGATCGGCGAGAGTGACCTCTTCACACCGCCGCCGGTCACCGACAATCCGGTGCCGCCGCCCCGCAGCGTGGCGGATCTCATGCGCGGCTCAACTGAGATTGATGCTAACGACAGAATCGGCACCCTCACAAATCAGTACGCGCGTATCCGAGTGATCACGGTGGCCGGAGATCCTCCGCGCTACATCGTGCAGATTCCGAGCACGCAGAGTTGGGACCCGATGGCCGGAGCCACGCCGAACGATTTGACGTCAGATACCGCGGCCATGATGAGACGCCAAACAGCGCTGGCAAGTGCCGTCGAAGCGGCAATGCAGAAAGCCGGAATCAACCGGACCGATCCGGTTATGCTCGAAGGTTTCAGTCTGGGCGGGATCACAGCGGGGGCGATGGCGGCCGATCCCGCTCTGCACTACAACATCACCCATGTCGTCACGGCGGGAGCACCGATTTCTCATTTCGCCATCCCGAACAATGTGAAAGTTCTGTCGCTCGAATTCAACGAAGACCCGGTCGCACGCCTGGCTGGCAGTGCCAACCCCGACCGGTCAAACTGGATCACGGTGAACGAAAAGGCGCCAACTCTGTCTAATGAGGCAAGCGCGCCGGGCATAGTGCGTGCACATAGCTCCGAGCGCTATGCCGAGTTCGCGAAGTCCGCGTTCGCTTCGGGAAATGTGAGCGTCGATTCGTGGCAGGCATCGGCGGATGGATTCTTCTCGGGCAGCAACACCCATATCGACTACGGAGCTCAACGATGAAATGCGAAACACAATGGGTCCGCGTGAGCCTCAGAGTGGGGCTGATCGCATTTTTGGCTCTCGCGCTCTCGGGCTGCGCCACATTCGCTCCTGTGTCGAAGGCGCCTCAGCGCACCGACGCGGTCGTGCTTCACGAGCTGGAGTCGATTCCTGGTGTTTCCAGTGTTCAGCTCTTTGGGGGAGTAGATGGTCTTCCTGGTCAGAATTCTGCCGGAGCGGGCCTCGTTCTCGAGCCCGGCTACGTGAATGACCGGTCGATGTTGCTCGACTATGTGCTGAAGCTGCTGTGGTCGCAGGATGTTGTGGAGCCGAACACAGTGGTCATGGTGACTATGCGTAGTGGTGATGCCACTGCTGTTCCCCTCGACCTCATCGCCGATGGGCGGGCACTGGGACTCACGAATGACGGCCCAGTCGGTTTTCACATCAGGTCGGGTCAGATGACGGCGCACTATGGGCAGTGGCCCGGCACCGTGCCCACGCTGCCGGCGACGCTGGCCAGCTCCCCGCCGAGTGCAAGCCCGACCCCGTAGTTCGGTTTATCTCGCTGCCAAACTGGCCATAGGGCGAACGACAGGGGGGCAACGATATCCGGCTGTTCACCACCATGGGCACCATTGCCGGTTTGCGAGGGGGCGGGTTCAACCGGACCCCTTGCGGACACTCCCCAAGAAGCTGGCCTCGATGACGCTGCCGGGCTGGCGAGTCGCGTGTGCCCTGCCGCAGAGATTTCGCGCTCAGGTGCCTCTAACGCAACAAGAGCGTGACCCGGCCGACCGGCGCGCATCGTCCAACCGGTGGCCATTCAAACGGATCGTGAGGCTCGTGCTTCCAGGGCAACTCCGAGCCAGAAGCGGACAAACAGTTTTATAAGCGAGACTGCCCGACTGATAAAATTATCAAATCACGGGTGCTGCTCATGTACGTTCGGTCAGCGCAGGCGAGCAGGATCACCTTCCCCGACGTTCGAGGGCATCCGCCTCCGCATCGGTTCAGCGAAGAGACACGGGTATGCGTCAGTGGTATTGCTGGCGACACCCACCAGGTGTGACCAGTCGCCGTGAGACGCTCACCAACGTCGCGGATACAACTCGGATGCCGTGGAGAGCGAACTCGGTCGGCACCTGCGCAGGATCGGCCGAAATGTAATCGCGGCGAACGGATCTGAGCGTCGCAATCTCGATGTGCCCGAAGTCCTGATCGGAGTTCAAGGCAACGGCACGTTGGAGCGTCGATCTGGCCGGGCTCGAAGCGGCAAAAGATGATCCGGGTTATGGCGCCTCTGCCGACGTAGGAGTTGGATTACAGCCTCTAAATCTGCCGCGACCCGCGGATCTGCGCGGGGCGACAAGTTATTTGGACAACGAGGGCGACACTTTATTTGGCAGCGCGCTTTTCCATCGGGGCTGGGCCACAAAAAACTTGGTCGTTCACAGACGGCACTGTGCCCACAGCGGATTCAACTCCTCCGGGGATGAGTGGCTACGCGGTCATGAGGTGATCGAATCGGCGCAGAATCAGCCCCTCGCGCAGAGCCCACGGGCAGATCTGTACTGATTCGATGTGGAGGCCCTCCATGGCCGCCTGTGCCACCAACGCGGCGGCCAGAAGTTGACGCGATCGCAGGACAGATACTCCCGGAAGCTCGGCACGGTCCGCAGAAGCCATGGCCGACAGCCGGCTGGTCCACAGGGCCAATTCGTTTACCCGCAATTCACGCCGCACGAAGGGGCCCTCCGCGCGGGGAGCGGAACCGGCGACGCGGGCGAGTGAGCGGAAAGATTTCGAGGTTGCCACGACGAGTGTCGGCGCGGTCAGTCGCCCGATGTCCGTGATCGGACCCTCGAGTACCGCGCGGATGTGCTTACGAACCGCCTTGATGCTCTTAGCAGACGGCGGATCCGCATCCAGAAAGTCCCGCGTGAGTCTTCCCGCGCCGAGCGGAAGGGACACCGCGAGTTCGGGCAGCTCGTCAGCTCCCATCGCCATTTCGAACGATCCGCCGCCGATATCGAGACTGAGGATTCTGCCTGCTCCCCAGCCATACCATCGGCGCACCGCGAGATAGGTTGCGGCTGCTTCGTCGGTGCCACTCAGCTCGATGAGCCGGATACCGGTTTCAGCGTGCACCCGCCCCAGCACTTCCGATCCGTTGCTGGCTTCGCGGATGGCGGAGGTGGCGAAGGCCATCAGGTCCTCCGCTCCGTGCACCTCCGCGAGCTGTGCGGCGGCGGTCACAAATTCGATCAGAACTCGCTGGCCAGCATCCGAAATCGCGCCGCGATCATCGAGGAAGGCGATGAGTTGCAGGGGGCGTTTGTGTGAGGTGAACGGGATGGGTCGGGCACCGGGGTGCGCGTCAACCAGCAACATGTGAACAGTATTCGACCCGATGTCAAGCACGCCAAGTCGCATGGGACAAACCTACCGGCTGGAAGCAGCAGCGTTCCGAGGACTGTCACCGAATCCGGACCAGCGTGCCGAATCAATGAGCCGAATCAGCGACCCGCCGCGTAGCCCTGGGCACCACGCGGATTCGCCGCGGCGGTGAGCAGCCCGGTACTGGCATCCCGGCCCACGGAGGAGAGCCGCCCGAGGCTCCAGTCACCCGCCACGGTGATGCGATGACCCCGCCTGCGCAGCTCGGCGATGACATCCGCCCCCACCCGCCCCTCGACCACCGCGCCGCCGGGCTCCCAGGTGCGCGGCCAGAAGGACTCCGGAAACGAGGTCGTGTGGAACGCCGGCGCGTCGATCGCCTCCTGGGGGGAATAGCCGCCGACCAGGGTGCGCAGCAGATACAGCAACTGCCACTGATCCTGCTGGTCGCCGCCTGGTGTGCCGAGGGCGGCGATCGGATGCCCGTCGCGCAACAGCAGCGTGGGGGTGAGGGTGGTTCGTGGACGCCGCCCAGGCACGAGGGCCGACGGCGAACTCGGGTCGAGCCACATCATCTGCAGTCGACTGCCCAGGCAGAACCCGAGCTCGGGGATCGTGGGGGAGGACTGGAGCCACCCACCGGAGGGGGTCACCGAGATCATGTTGCCCCACGCGTCGACCACATCGATGTGGCAGGTGTCTCCGGCGGTGACTCCGGCGGGGGAGACCGTCGGCTCGCCACTTCCGGCAAATTCGTCGTTCTCCCCGGTGGGGTCGGACGGCATCCGCAGCGGCGGGTGATAGGCCAGCACCCCCGGTACCGAACCGGGCCGAAATTCGCTCGAGGCCCGGTCCGTGATGAGGGCGCGACGCTCCTCCGCGTAGCCCGCGGAAAGAAGATATTCGAGCGGAACCTCGACGTCTCCGTAGTAGGCCTCCCGGTCGGCGAGGCTCAGCTTTTGCGCCTCGAGGATGGTGTGGGCACCGAGCGCGGTCGACGGATCGAGCCGCTCGTCGTCGAATCCGTCGAGTATCGCCAGGGACTGCAACAGGGCAGGACCCTGGCCCCAGGCCGCGGATTTCGCGACGGTGACGCCCCGGAAGTCGAGTGTGACCGCTGGCTCGTAGCTTGCCCGGAAAGCGGCGAAATCCTGCTCGTCGATCACGCCGGCATGGTCGGTGCCCGAGGAATGACGATGCTTGTCGCGCACGAACCGGGCCGCCGCCTCGGCCACGAATCCGGTGCTCCATTCGGCGCGGGCCGCATCGATCCTGCCCTCACGGGAGTCGGCATGCCGACCAGCATCCGCGAGGCGGTCGAGGGTGTCGGCATAGGCGGTGTTAACCAGCATCTCGCCGGCTTGGGGCACTCGGCCCTGCGGCATCCAGAGCGCTGCCGAGGACGGCCAGTGAGTCTCGAAGAGCTCCGAGACCGCGGCGATCGTCGAGCTCACCCGGCCGAGCAGCGGATGCCCGTGCCTGGCGTAGTCGCGGGCGAAGGCAAACACCTCCCCGAGCTCCCAGCTGCCGTGGTCTCGCAGCAGCAGCAGCCAGGCGTCGACGGCGCCGGGAATGGCGGCGGCGAGCGCCCCAGCGCCGGGCACCAGGTCGAGACCCTCAGCGCGGAAGTGCTCGATCGTGGCGTTGTGAGGTGCGGGGCCCTGCCCCATGAGCACGAGTGGTCGCGAGGGGTCGGCGGCGGTGGCAAAGATGCCAACGAGGTCGCCCCCCGGACCGTTCAGATGGGGCTCGACCACATGCAACACGAAAGCTCCGGCGGCGGCGGCATCGAAGGCATTGCCGCCGCGTTCGAGCACAGCCTGGGCGGCCGCCGTCGCGATCCAGTGGGTGGAGGCGACCATGCCAAAAGTGCCGCGAAGGGTCGGGCGAGTTGTGTCGGGATCGGGCGGAGTGAATGATGTCGAAGAAGTCACAGTCTAGAAATTCTAGGCGCGGGCCGTGGAGATCGCCGGATGCGGATGCCACTTGATGCGGATGCCACTGGATGAAAATGCCATGATGACCCGCCATCATGGGGACATGACACCTCCCGACAGCATCACGTCACCCGCCTCCCGCTCCTCGATCACGCGGTATTGGACGCCCCTCGCCGTCACGTACCTGGTGCTCGCCCTCCTCGGGCTCATCGGCACCTGGACCTACAACGCCCTCGCAATTGTGCAACTGCGCAACTTCGCCGGCGACTGGGTGAACAGCGGTCCGGCCGTCTCGTCTCTCACGGTGGACCTGCTGGTGGCCGCCGTGGCTGGCAGCATCCTGATCATCGTGGAATCACGCCGACTCGGTCTTAGACGCGGCTGGATCTATGTCGTGCTTGCCGGGCTCACTGCCTACGCCTTCGTGTTCCCGCTGTTCCTTGCCATGCGGCAACGGGCGCTCACCAAGCGGGAGGCTGAGGGCGGCACCCGGGCCGCCGACGCAACAGTATGAGGGGATGTCATTCCTCTGTAGCTGGGCGCCCTCACGGCGGGGCGCCAGAGGTGTAGCTCCGACGCCCCGCTTCGATGCTGCCGGGTGTGGATTCTCAATCCTGGTGAGACCATCCCGAGAAGGTGAGACCACGTGATCGTTGAAGATCCTTGTCTCAGTTGGGAAAGTCGAAGGAGACACTTGGACGGCACGCGGCCACGCATCGCTTGACGCCCTAACCGGGGACTGTTCGAGCGGAAGTCAAATCCCTAAGCTTCTCGATGCACGTGAAACGCGCCCCGATCAAAGGATTCCCATGATTGCGCCCGGCGCCGCTCGCACAGTGTCGATAACAGTAGAGCGAGTGCCTGGTTCTATTCACCAGGATCTGTCGTTCACGGCCGGCACCACCATCGACTCAAGGATCACGGTGCTGCTCCTAACGCCGGCCACGGTCACTGTCTACGGAACGTCGTCACGGGGTACATCAATCCAAGCGGGCGCGTACGCCACGTCGGGAACGGTGAGTTGTGGCTGACAGGACAGTATCCGCAAGGAATCCAGCGGGTTTCAGCATCGCGGCGCTACACCTGATTTGGACCGTGCCGCTCGCGCTGCTGATCGGATTCCCGCTCTGGATTTCGGCTCGGCTTATCTGGTGCGGATTCGGTGGATGCTTTGGACCAACAGCAAATTATCGGGAATTCGATTTTACCTGGGGAGTCGTCACACCGCTGGTGTGCGCGGCTCTGATCCTGGTCGCTGTTGCGGTACCTCCCTGGGTGCGGCCCTGGTGGATTCGCTGGGCTATCGCTCTCGTTTTGGCGCTTACTGATGCGTATCTGTTCGGGTGGGGAAACGCACCGTCCCCGATTCCATGGCTGCCAACGCTAATCCGCGGTGGGTTCGATTTTTAGCGAATGCGCACGGCGCGAGGTACGAGCCGATGGGGTTGCAGGAGCTGACGTCAAATGCGCCAAAATCTGCGACCAGTCCAGCTGGCAGCCGGACGTGCTGATGCCTCCCAGTTGGGAACCTCTGTCGGAACTGCTCGAGGGCTTCGGCGTATCGTGTTGGGTCGTTCCGAGTCGCTTGCAGCAGCTCCACACGCTTCGGTGACCCATCCGTGGTCTCGTACAGCAATTCACCTACGCGCCATCGCGAAACGGCCACGCATCAGACCACGTCTTCGGCCCGCCGGAGGCTTCGGTTCTTGCGTGTCTTCGAACCGAATCATCCCAGAGCAACGGAGGGAGGTCGGCCACAACCGGGGCATCACGCTATTTTTCGAGTCCATCCCGTCGCCCCACACCGTCCATCCCGGAGTTCGGCGTGATTCGCAGCAAAGTCCGAGGCGGGTCCGGAAGACAGAAAACGTTGGTTGTTTCGGACATTCGAGAGGTGCCGGCGGAAGAACCATATCGTGCACTCATCCCACGCGAATCACTCCCGCGGTGTACCGGATCTCAGCGCGATGATTCGCGGAGCTAGCACCAGGAGGGCGAAAGTCCCGATGACCGCTCGCACCCCGGCAAAGATCAGCACCGACCATCCAACGTCACGTCCAGTGAGCAACAGAGCGACACCTATCACTACCAGCGCGACGTCCGCGGCGTACGGCACGCGCAACCAAAACAGCAGACGGCGGTTTGCTTGCATCGCCCCATCGTGCGCCGACCCGCTGAGAGGCCACCGACACGATGCCGCCGGGCTGACTACATCATCAGGGCAGCCGCTGCGGAGCGTGCCGTTCCTGGTTAACGGACTGCTGAGGGCGGCTGGTATTTGAACCCGACGTGCGAAGCGACAAAGCCGAGACGTTCGTAGAACCGGTGCGCATCGGTTCTCACGGCGTCAGAGGTGAGTTGGACGAGGCCCACGTCAAGGGCTGCGGCCGCAACATCCGTGACCCAGCGAATCATCGCGGACCCGATACCGGCCGAACGGGCATCGCTCTGGACTCGCACAGCCTCGACGAGCAGACGCGCGATACCTCGCCGAGCCATCCCCGGGATGCGCGTCAGTTGCATAGTTCCGAGCACACGCTGCTCTTCATCTATTGCCAGGAGCAACTCATTGGCCGGGTCGGAAATAATCTGCTGGAGTGCCAATAAATACGCCGGACGATCGGTCTCCGAGGCTACGTCGCCTCGAGCTGCGCTGACCGGGTCGTCGGACAGGAGCATCATGAGCGAATCCAGATCCTCCGCCGAGGCGCGCCGCAGCGTGACCGGCCCAACCCGGGAATCGAGCACTACGGGCAGCGAAAGGTTCTCAAGCATCCCACCAGCCTCCCACGCCCAGCCTCCCACGCTCCATTACCCGGCCCCGCCGCCCGTACGCGAAACGAAAAACGGTGCGCTCCAAACTGAACTTACGGTGCAGGAAGTCGGTCGCCACGAGAGGTACCAATTTAGCGATAGAGGCGCGCAGAACGGTCGTAATAGCTGCCGTGATCTCTCACGGCGAAGCCGGCAGAGAGGCACATCGCTGTCGGTGAGGGGTAGTCGTCATTGGGTGCGGTGTTGAGGAAAACCTCGATCCCTCAGGCCCGCAGCTGGGCGTGCCACCGAGGCAAGGAAATCTGACCATGTGGGGATACGGCTACAACATGATGGGCTGGGGTTTGCTGGCCGGGGTCATCGTTGTGGCCCTGGTGATTGTGGCGGTCATCGGGGTTCTCCGTCTGCTGCCAACGCGCTTAAATCATTCCTCGATTTCTCTTCCGCCAGTTGCGGGAGCCGTCCAGACTCCGCGTCAGATTCTCGATGAGATATGCGAAGGGTGACCTCACGACCGAGGAGTACCTCGAACGCGTCAAGCATCTGGGTTCTGCCTGATCGCCCAGGCCAGGCGGCCAACCCGATTCAGCGCTTCGCATATACCCCTATGGGGTATATAGTCATCGCATGAGTCGAATTAGCCAGGGTGCAATCAATGAATCTCACGCACATGATCACGACACAGTGCCGGGGCATCCCCAGACGGGTTCCGCCGGCATGAACCACGCGGGGCACGGTAATCATGTCGCCCAGTTCCGGCGGCTTTTTTGGATCATGCTGGTCGTTGCCCTGCCGGTGGTTGTCTTCAGTGACACCTTTGCGATGATCCTGGGCTACCAGCTGCCCAGATTCCCCTTGGTGGTGTGGATTTCGCCGGTTTTTGGAACGGTGATGTACGTCTGGGGTGGGAGGCCATTCCTCACCGGCGCAGTCTCGGAGTTGAAGTCTCGAAAGCCGGGGATGATGCTTCTCATCGCCCTCGCCATCACCGTCGCATT